>Ga0114951_10001579_pt1 | contig 27758 bp, 32 predicted proteins | sample AM7aDNAmetaG_FD_88677 | JGI IMG/M metagenome (GOLD analysis project Ga0114951, IMG submission 88677) | Freshwater microbial communities from Finland to study Microbial Dark Matter (Phase II) - AM7a DNA metaG | ecosystem: Environmental > Aquatic > Freshwater > Lake | place: Finland: Lake Alinen... | reverse complement strand
TCAGCGATGGGATAGCCAGCCTTGTGGGGAAAATTATCGGACCCCTCATCATAGTCTTCTCCCCGTTAAAACGGGGAGAAGAAATACCTTGAGAGGAAATGAAGCAGCCCCCGGATCTCCTCGAACCTCGAGGAACAGCCCGAGGTCCGACACGCGGACCGGGATGACGCGGGGGACACCTGAGAACATCTAATATTGTCTCGCTTCGCTCGGCAAGGCAATGGAAATGGATCCCCGGGTCTCACGCCCGAGGATGACACTGCGAGGATTGGGTATGGGGCAAGGAACGAGGACATTTATTATTGTCTCGCTGCGCTCGGCCATGTGATGGGAGTGGATACATCGAACCTCGAGGGCAATAACACTCGAGCCTCGAGTGCGAGAACCTCGGGGGACATCCGAGGCCCCCGGGGAACAACCCGAGGTCACGCCCGAGGATGACGCGGGGTCTCTTTCAACAATATTTTTCAGAGGCCCATTTACGGGCTCAGTGGTCGGCATCAATCAGAACGAGCGAGATTATGGCCTGTTTGAACGAGCTTGAGAGATTTCTTTTTATATGAATTGGTTTGACATCTCATAGCTATTCGCAGCATAATACCAAACGCTGTGGAACAGGCCGCTCTTTTTAGAGTGCGCCGGGCTTAAAAGGCAGTGGATTTTACCCACGGGACCAGTATGTGGTCCGGTGGGTTTTTTTAGTCTCTGACACAGAATAATAATTAGAGTTAAAATCAAAATAGCGGCTAAGCCGACAACCGGACTGACGGCTGTCCTGGACTAAAAGCGCGGAGATGGCCATGACCGATAAGAAAATATTGGAACCGAACGCCGAAGAGACGACCATAAACGCGCAGGAAATCCTCTCGCTTCAGGGCACTCAACTGCTTGAAAAACTGGGAACCTCGACCGCCGGGCTGACCAAAGAAGAAGCGGAAAAACGCCTCGAGCAATACGGGGCAAACACGGTGACGGGACAGAGTAAAACACCCGTCGTGCTGGATTTCCTTTCGCATTTTAAAAATCCGATAACGATCATCCTGCTGGCTGCCGGAATCCTTTCCGGCTTGCTCGGGGATTTCACCAACCTGATTATCATCCTGGTCATCGTCCTGATAAGCGTGACCCTCGATTTCACCCAGGAGTACCGCGCCAACCGGGCCGCAGAGACCCTGAAAAAACGCGTGGCGACCACCGCAACCGTGATCAGGGACGGGAGAAAAGTCGAAATCGACGTGACCGAACTGGTGCTCGGAGATGTTATAGCCCTGTCGGCAGGCGACGTGGTTCCCGCCGACGCGAGGGTCCTGAATGCCCGGGACTTTTTCGTCGACCAGTCCGCTCTTACCGGGGAATCTTTTCCTGCCGAAAAATTCAACGATTTGCCGACCGGCGTGGACCAGGCCGACACCAGCCGCTGGACGCATTACCTGTTTACAGGCACGTCCGTCACCAACGGAACCGCCACAGCGGTTGTCGTCCGGACCGGCGGCGACACACAGTACGGCGAAATAGTGCGGCGCAACATCGAGCGCAAGCCCGAAACCGAGTTCGAGCGCGGCCTGAGGCGCTTCGGAGTACTGATATTAGAGGTGAGCATCGTCCTGGTCGTGTTCGTCTTTGTGGTCAACGCGATGTTCAAGCATACGGTGCTTGAATCGCTGCTGTTTGCAGTGGCCCTCACGGTGGGCCTTACGCCCGGGCTGCTTCCCATGATCCTGTCGGTGAACCTGGCCAAAGGCTCGACCAACATGGCCAAGAAGGGCGTCATCGTAAAAAGGCTGGCAGCGATCCAGAACTTCGGAAGCATGGATGTGCTGTGCGCAGATAAAACGGGCACCCTGACGGAAAACAGGGTGACACTGATAAAACATGTTGACATCGCCGGGAGGGAGTCGGAAAAAGTCCTGCTGTATTCGTACCTGAACAGTTATAACCAGACCGGGCTCCGCAACCCTCTCGACGAAGCGATCATGAAACACAGCGAAATTCAGGCAAACCTCTACCGCAAGATAGACGAAATACCCTTCGACTTCGTGCGTAAAAGGCTGTCTGTCGTGATAGAAGACCAGGGTAAATCCCTGTTGATAACCAAAGGCGCCCCCGAGGAGATCACGAAAGTCTGTACTACTTTCGAACTGGAAGGGCGCGTAGACGAACTTAACCGTGACGAACAAGACAGGCTGGACATGGAATACCGGGCCCTCAGTTCGCAGGGCCTGAGGGTACTCGGAGTGTGCTACAGGGCGATGGAAGCCAAACCGGCGTATAAAGTGGCAGACGAAACAGACATGACTTTCGTCGGTTTTGTGGCATTCATGGACCCCTTGAAAGCAACGGCCGGCGAATCGATGGAACTTCTGCGCCAGGCCGGGGTCAAACTAAAAGTCCTCACAGGCGATAACGAGATAGTAGCGAGCAATATCTGCAGCCAGCTGGGTTTCCAGGTGGTACAGGCGAGGCGAGGGAAAACGTTCGATTCCAGCCTTGGCCGCATGGTGAGCACGACCACCACCGAACCCATGAACATCGTAAAAGGCACCGAAATCGAAGCAATAGACGACAACGCCCTCGCCATAGTCGTCGAACGCGCCGACATCTTTACCCGCGTGACCCCCGCGCAAAAAAGCCGGATCATGAGGGCTCTTAAAGCCAACGGCCATGTCGTGGGCTTCATAGGCGACGGCATCAACGATACCCCCTCCATGAAAGTAGCCGACGTGAGCATATCGGTGGTCAACGCCGTGGACATCGCTAAAGAATCAGCTGAAATCATCCTGCTCAACAACGACTTGAAGATAATCCGCGACGGCGTGATCGAGGGCCGCAAGACCTTCGGGAACACCATGAAATATATACTGATGGCCATCAGTTCCAACTTCGGGAACATGTTCAGCGCCGCAGCGGCCTCGCTTTTCCTGACATTCCTCCCCATGCTGCCCATCCAGATACTGCTCAATAACCTGATGTATTCTTTCGCCCAGCTTTCGATCCCCACCGATAATGTCGACGACGAATACGTCACGCGCCCGCAGCGCCTCGAAATACCTTTCGTGCGCAGTTTCATGCTGTTCTTCGGGCCGGTAAGCTCGATATTCGATTTCCTGACTTTCGGCGTGATGCTGCTCGCTTTCCATGCCGGTCCCGCCCTCTTCCAGACGGCATGGTTCGTCGAGTCCCTCTTCACACAAACACTGGTCATATTCGCCATCAGGACGCGGAGGATACCTTTCCTGCGCAGCCAGCCGAGCAAATTCCTCGTATGGAACATCGTCATCGTCCTGGCGGTGGCGCTAGCGCTGCCCTTCGTCATCCTGGGCAAATTCTTCAGTTTTGTGCCGCTGCCGCTGGATTTCCTGCTCATCCTGGTGGTGTTTGTCGTTATATACCTGTGCCTGGTGGAATTGATGAAGAAATGGTTCTACCGCAACCACGGCAAATAATCAAAATAGGGGTATAATGTAATTCAGCCCCCTGAACGGGGTTATATTCTGGCGCAATTCGATAACCGGAAAGGATACTGATATGGTCATGCCACAAAAGGCCAACGGCGAAAAAAAGCGTATGACCTATACGGTTAAAATGGGGGACCTTACCTGGGTGGACATGTCCGACCCCGTGCAGGAAGACCGCAAATACCTCGCCGATAATTTTCATTTCAACCCCATGGACATCGAAGACTATTTCAGCCCCGGGCAATTGCCCAAAGTAGACGAATACCAGAAATACCTGTCGGTCATCTTCCATATGCCCGCGTACGACAAGACCACCAGGGTAAACACCATCTTCCAGTGGGCTGCGTTCGTCGGTGAAAATTTTCTCGTGACTTTGCACCCCGGAATCATGCGTTCCATCGCCGAGGTGCGGCAGGAATGCGAAGCCAGTGAAGAAGCGCGCAAGAACAACATGGCCCAGGGATCGGGTTTTCTGCTCTACCAGATACTCGACCGCAGCGTGGACTCATACTTCCCTGCGCTGGACAGGATAATCAGCCTGGTGGACGAAGTAGAGGACAGGGTCTTCGACGAGGGCGTCGAGGTAGGCAAAGAGATCAGCATCCTGAGGCGCGACATCCTGACGCAGCGCCGGGTGATGTTCCCTCTCAGGGCCTTGCTCAAGGAACTGGAGGACAAGCTGAAGCGCTTTTCAAAGGTGGACATGACGGTCTTCTACGGCGACCTGATGGACCACATGAACAAGATTTGCGACACGCTCGACACCGGCAAGGAAACCATCGAAATTTTCAAGGACGCCGATTACACCCTGGCGGGGTACCGCGCCAACGGGGCCATCCGCTCCATCAACGCCATACTGGGTTCAACCCTGCCGTTCGTGGTAACCGCCGTACTTTTCATGGCGGCGATGACGGGCGGTGTGATACAGGGATCGATGACCGCATTTGTCGCGATTATTATTTTAGGCGGGCTGATCTCGGCAGGGACACTCTACCTGCTGCACCGGAAACGACTGATCTAGCAGTTCTGCCCGCAGTCAATCACTGGCAATCGAAACATGGTGGGTCTATAATTTAAATCAAGTAAATAGCGGAGGTGGAATATGGCCAAGCACGTACCGGGTAAAAGAGGCCCTCACATCATGCTCTACGCCCTGAGCACATGCCCGTGGTGCCAGAAGACCAAACACCTGCTGGACGAACTGGGCGTGGAATACAATTACGAGGACGTGGACCTGCTGGTCGGGGACGCACGGCGCGACGTGATGTCCGAGGTGGAGCGCTGGAACCCCAGCCGCTCGTTCCCTACTATCGTCGTAGATGACAACCGCTGCATCATAGGGTACCAGGAAGACGAACTGCGCAACCTTTTAAAAACATGAGCCCTGAAATCACTCCCGGCCAGGCAGATATCGACAGGCTGTTCGGACAGCTGACCAAAGACGCCAAATCCGCCGGGTATTTTCTCAATCCCGACGCCGATTTCACGAAATCGCTGGTGAAAGGTCTGCTGTTAAACGAAGCCCGTTACGGCTACCAGGCCTGCCCCTGCCGATTGGCCGAGGGGGTAAAAAACGAGGACCTGGACATCATCTGCCCCTGCGATTACCGGGACGCAGACCTCGGGGCTTTCGACACCTGCTACTGAGGATTGTATGTTACCCGGAGAGTTTCTCTGGGCGAAAAGAACACCGGAACCATCCCGGAAAGAAGGCCGGTACGATCTGTGAGGATGAAAATGGCGGAAAATACACCAGGAGCCCCCGAAACCAGCAGCCTTTCGAAGCCCGTATGGAGGTGCAAGGTATGCGGATACCTGTGCGCCAGGGACGAACCGCCTGACCTTTGCCCGATATGCAAAGCCGAAAAAGAACGCTTCGAAAGGTTCATGTAGCGCCAATGGGGCCATAGTTCAAAGAGAGGGGGCAGTACCTCTCTCTTTTATGAGATTTATTTCTTTGAAACAGCACATTTCCCCTGCGGGTAATGTTAGAATACTAACGGCTAAAAATAACACGAGGTGATAGAAAATGAAAATCGTTGTGGATAGCGGTGTGGACCTGTGCATCCCCGAGGAAAAAGCTGCCGACCTGGGGATATTCCGGGTTCCGCTCAGTGTAACATTCAAAGGAAAGACTTATCGTGAAGGGGTAGACCTCACCCGTGACGAATTCTATACCATGCTGGGGTCGAGCAACGATTTCCCGGTAACATCCCAGCCTTCACCGGGGCTGATCGCCGAGACTTACAAGACGGTAGCGGCCGAAGACCCCGATATCCTATCCATCCACATGTCGTCCGGCCTCAGCGGAACGTACAACGCCGCCCAACTGGCCGCCAGGCTGGTGCCGCAGGCCAAAGTTACCCTGTTCGACACCAAGACCCTTTCAGTCACCTCCGGGTGGCAAGCGCTGGCCGCGGCGCGGGCGATCAAACTGGGATGGCCCAAAGAAAAAATACTGGAAACCATGAAACGCATCAGCGATGCCGCCGATACGCTGTTCACTCTTAAAGAACTGCGCTACCTGGTACACGGCGGGCGCATCAGCCACCTCAAAGGCATGGTAGCTTCGATACTGAATATCAAACCAATAATCGGCGTCGAAAAAACGAAGGGCATCTACTCCCAGATGGGACAGGGGCGAAACTTCCCGCAGGCCATCGACGCCCTTGCGAATGTGATCGCCCGCCAGCATGCGCCCGGCACCGCCCTGCGCGCCCAGGTCGTGCACGGGCAGAACCCCGAAGGGGCTGTGATGCTGCAAAAAGCCGTGGACAAGATTTTTACCTGCAAATGGCTGCCAACCTGCCCCATTTCTCTGGTACTGGGCGCGCATACGGGGCCCAGCGTGGTTGGCCTTGCCTACGCGCCGGCGTCCGTGATGTCGGAAACCCCCTGAGCACACTCTTTCTCCAAAGAACGGCAACGCTTTGGAAAATCTGACCGTCCTTAAGACGCTCGTGCTGGCAGGCTGCGGTTCCAGGCGGGCCATGGCGGACGCCATAAAACAGGGAAGGGTATCGGTAAACGGCGTTTTGGTCGAAAGCTTCAAGCAGGATTTCGACCCGGTCCGGGACACCGTCAACCTCGACGGCAAGCCAGTCGGAATCTCAAAGCGTGAACATGTCTATATCATGCTGAACAAGCCGGTCGGGGTGCTTTCCACCACGAGCGATGACAGGGGCCGCCCGACAGTGCTGGAGATGCTGCCCCGGGAATACCGGGAACGCAACCTTTATCCGGTCGGCCGGCTGGATTTGGACAGCAAAGGGCTTCTCCTGCTAACCGACGACGGTAACCTCACATTCCGGCTGACACACCCCAGATTCGAGAAGGAAAAAGAGTACCTCGTCACACTGGACCGCAGGCTCGATCCGTTCGACAAAGACCTTTTCGAACGGGGGCTGGAACTGGAGGACGGCGTCACCTGGCCCACAACTGTAAAGGAAACGCCGGGGGCTCCTCTGACCTACAGCGTTATACTGCATGAAGGGCGCAAGAGGCAGCTCAGGCGCATGTTCGGGAGCCTGGGATACAGGGTGCAAACGCTCCAGAGGATACGTATCGGCAACCTGACGCTGGGGAACCTGCCGGAGGGGCAGACCAGGGTGCTCCCAAAATCCGAGGCGGAAGCGGTCATGGAGCCAGAAACGCACGCCCCCTAGAAAATCCCGCCTGCCGCTTTTAAACAAGAACGGAGAAGGCTACTCGCCTTCTCCGTCTGTTTTTTGTCGCACCCGAGAATTATTTGGATGCTGCCGCGAGTTCGTCGTTCGCCATGGACTGCAATACTGCGAGGTTCCGTAGTATTTCATACGCCCCGTGCCACTGCGAGTAGTCCGGCCCCTGCATCCAGGCCCCGAACTTGGCCGTGCGGCCGTAGTCGTGCCATATATCGAAATAGATGAACTTGATAGGCTGGTCAAACGGCGTCGCGGTGTAAAGCCCCTTGGCTTTCAGCGGCGCGATGATAGTGTCGGCTTGCTTCAGCATGCCCGTCACGGTAGAGGTAACCTGGTTGGCCCCGGCGTAGAAATTCGTTACGAAATCGGACGCGTGGCACTGCAGGCACACCATCTGCATCCTCGTCCCATTGGCAGCGGCGTCCGGCCTCGCGGTGGTGTACTGGGCTGCCAGAAAATTGGTCAGGCGGGCACCGACGTCATGAGACCCGGGAACATTCCCGATGGCGCTGATATGGCAAACCGCGCAGGTAGGAGCAGGCATGTCCTTGATGGTAAGGGCACCCGGTGCGGCGTTCCAGTTATAGGCCGCTCCCAGAGTGGCGTACTTGATGCCGTGAGCAGATTCCTGGAATATCTCCCACTGGGGATGGTCAGGCCCGATGTGGCAGGCGCTGCAGGTTTCGGGCTTGCGGGCCTGTTCGAGGCTGAAAGTGTGGGTCAGGTGACATGACTGGCAACGCCCTACGGACCCGTCGGCGTTCGGCTGACCTATCTGATGACAGGTATTGCATGTATAAGACAGAAGGTTGTTTCCCTCGAGGGCGGCAAGCGGATGTTCGGTCTTGCTGGGGTCGAAACCGCCTTCCGGGACGGCCTGGTACATGGCGAGTTCCGCCGGTGTCAGCGAACTCACGCCGTTCACGGCGACAAAAGCCGGAAGCGAGTGCCTGCCCTGCTGGAACTGGCTTACCTGGTCAGGATGGCATTTTTGGCAGGTCGCGGGGGTGGGAGAAACGAGCCGGTATGTGCCGAAGTGGGCCTGGGCGCCCGGGTAATCGGCAGGCACCTGGTGGCAGTCGAAGCAGGTCACCCCTTTTTGAGCCATAACGCTGGACTCGAACTGCTGTGTGATCCCCGGCGTCGACGCGTTGTGACACGCATAACAAACGTTTGATTGAAGTTTACCGGTCGTAAGGGTGATTGTGTTCGTACCCGTGGTGAAGATGTTCGTCATCGCGGAGGTTGTACCAAGCGAACTGCCGGTAGTTGTCGTTTTGCAGGCTGAAAACGACAGGGGAACGACGACTAGAGCGATCAGGCACATGAATGCCATGAACATACGGATTTCCCAGCGCGGGGCATTATTCGTATCGGACGTACGCATACCGGATCCCTCCTGTAAATTAGTTCTAACCAGATCCACGACCAGCATATTTTAGCATCTGCCGGCCGTGATTGCCCACCCGGATTTACAAAAAAAGTGAAACCTTAATATTCCCGTTCGGGCAGCAATTCCTGATATTCCATCTCAAGCCTCATCTTGTGCTTGAGTTCTTCCTGAGCGAGGCGGGCGCAAAGCAGCTTGGCAGCCTCCAGGCGGAATACCGACATAAGCCGGGAGTAGAAGACCACGGACTGTTCTTCACGCTTCATGGCAAAAATAAGGACATCCTGCAAACCCGCCCCGACCAGGGTGTCCGGGCCCTGCAGATAATCGCTTAATTTAAGGTCGGTCAGTACAGCGGTGTTCAGGTCGCGGGGCTCCCAACCCGATTCTTTCATCTTGCGCAGTATCCCGGCATGTTTTGATTCTTCGGAAGCCAACTCCTCCAGCATCTTTACAGCCGCAGGGTCTTCCGTATCGCGCCCGGCTTCGATATACAGGGCCTGCGAGGCGATTTCCTTATAAATAGCGTTGTCCCAAATCTCTGCAAGATCGTCGTTCAAATTGCCTCCGTCGCCGGCATATCAAGCTGAGTCGTGCCAGGCAGCTTATGTTAACAGCAGGAACTCCGGGTTTCAATAAATATTTGAAATATTATGTTACAATTTTATCAAATCCGGCTTGACCCGGCTTTCAGGGTGTGATATAAAATCTGGAAGTATCACCGTGCGCTTGTCGAAAATCCGGAGGAAAGAAACATGAAAATCAAAATCCTGCAAAAAGACATCATCGGATATGTTTTCTTACTGGCCCTCGCGGCGGTATGCATAACGATAGGTGCGCGGGTACTTTCGACACATCGCCCTGTTTCCGGCTCTTTCGGATTAGCGCTGGGGGTAGCCCTGATAATAGCCTTTTTCAGCATGATAATCCGCAAAGATTAAACTTTAGCTCCGATTTCCTAGCAATCGCGCGATTCACACCGCTTCCTTTTACCCCGAACGGTTAGCCGTTTGCCCCCCCGTGAAGTCCTACAAACTGTTATAAAGAGACACAAAGTAGGATAATTCTTACAACAACTTCAGCCAAATACGGATAGCATAACCGGTTGTAACGGTATAGCATAATATACATAAGGGACTAACCCGTTTGAGATGCATGTAAAATAACACGGTATTTTATGGCTTGTGCCATGGATTTTTTTAGGAGGGCAGGATGACCAAGCTTCGCCGGACCACTATCGGTCTAAGAGAGACGACTAAGACCAAACTTGATTCCAACCGGGCACCGGGCCAGTGTTATGACGGATTCCTGTGCCAACTGGTCGACCTCTGGGAAAAAAATCACACCGGTGAGAAGCTGGCAACTGCAGGTTCATCGCCCAGAAAAGGCAAAGAGGCAGCCTAGTCCCGTTCGCGGAACTCATCTTTCGACAGCAGCATTAAAATCAGGGCGGCAATACCGAGACCGACCGGAATAGCTGTTATCGATCCGATCAGCGCCAAAAACCAGCGGCGCCGGCATATAGCGCAGATACCCCCGACGATATCCATCAATCCAATCACGGCAAGCACCACCAGAACTATCCAAAAACGCAACAGATAGATCCCATGCGGCGCGCCGAACCCGACCGAGAACCCTATAGCCACGAGTACGGCGAAACCTGCGGCCAATAACCACACTACCCCAGCGATTATGTCCAACCACCCGGCGATAATGGGTTTAACGGTCTTTCCCATTTCCACAATATACCATCACGCGCTTTCCTGTGTACGCCTCCGGTTCAGCAGCATAACCAGCTTTGCAGAAAACCTCTGGTTTAGTGTATCATCCGAAATGTTATGACTCGCGAAAGATGGATACACTACATCAAAATAGCCGGCATTTTGCTGGCAGTTGTCCTATTGAGCTTCGTTGTGGCTTACTACTTCAACCGGCTCGTGAAAGAACTCAACCTGCCCATTTACAAGTATGCCTGGCTGGCATATGCGGTCGTTTTCGTAGTCACTCTGGTCGCCAACCTGACGGTACTTGCCCCCGTGCCCATTGCGGTGATAGTCATGACCGTCGTGGCCAAAGAATGGAATCCTGCCCTGGCAGCACTTTCCGCGGCGGCAGGGGGGACCCTGGGGGAATTGAGCGGATATTACGCCGGCTACGCCGGACGCAAGATAGCTATAACAAGTGATTTTATCGGTTTCGACCGAGTGGAAAAATGGATAAACCATTACGGGGCCTGGGCCATCGTTTTCCTGGCATTCCAGCCCCTCGTGCCTTTCGATGTGGGAGGCCTTATCGCCGGGGCTGCCAAAATGCCGATGCGCAAATTCCTGCCCGCGCTTTTTGCAGGAAAACTCCCAAAATACCTGATCATGGCTTATGCCGCAGTGGGGTTGATCCAGTTCCTGCCCAAGTCATGGTTTTCCTGATTATTTGTAGTCCCGCCCCCTGGTTTGGTCAATCGCTTTTAGTGCCTGCCAACCAGGCAAAACAGGACTGCGCAGTTGACAACACCGGAAAAGAATGGTAATGTGAATTGTTGCGCAAAATAGACAAATCGCTATACATCGGTAATCTTTTATAGGGCAGGAGGTGCCGCAAAAAGCAAAGGTAAAGACAAAACGCTACAATCTGTTGTCGTGATTACAGAATGGATGCGCGGAAGGAACACTGCCTGACAGTGTTAAAGGGTGAAAACCCGTCCGCCCAGACCGATAATATTTCAGGGGATACAGAATCCCGGTGTCAGTGTCATCAGTCTGAAAGTCACGCGGGAAGAGAGCAGCGAAATGTTTGACCTTGGCCGCAAATCAGGTATCATGGGCAGAGATATGAGAGTTATCGTTGGCGTCAGCCAGCGAATGGACCCGGAGTGCCAGGCGGCATCTGGGTTGTTTTTTGTTTAACCGACAAATCCGTTTCATCATTGTTTCCATATAGAAATAGAGAACAAAATTAGGTAGGAGGAAAATAATGCCTTTCAAACTCGGACCCATGGAGCTCGTTATCATCCTCGTCATCGTCTTCATCATCTTCGGCGCCGGCAAACTGCCCCAGATTTTTTCGGACACGGGAAAGGCCATGCGCAATTTCCGCGAGTCACAGAAGAATGACGACGGCGAAGAAGTAGTAGTCGTCCGCCGCAAGAAAAAAACCACCAAGTCGACCTAAAAGCATAACCTCTAACAGGAGATAAAACCTTGAGTTTTCTAGGCATGGATATCGGATGGGGGGAGATCCTCATCATCCTGATCGTCGCCCTGGTGGTAGTAGGCCCTGAGAAACTGCCTTCTTACGCGCGTAAAGGCGCCCGTTTCGTGCGGAACATCCAAAAGGTGACCACCAATCTCACGGGCCAGATATCCAAGGCCATCAACCTGGACGACGAAGAGGGAGGCAAAGCCTCGGACTTTAAAAAAGACTTGATGGCGGCCAAGAAATCCCTCGAAAAGGACGTGGCCGAGCTCAAGTCCTCATTCGACGAGCAAGCCAAGACCATCTCCAAGACAATCGACGACGGCACAAAGGATGTTTCTGCGAGCCTTAAACAGAGTGCAACCGAAATATCTAGCACACTTTCCGCACAGGCGAACGAGATAAAGACCACTTTGGAAGCCCAGGGCGACGCTGTTTCCAAGACAATCGAAACCGGCGTCAAAGAAACCGCAGCCAGCATCGAACAGGCGACCGCAGAGGTTCCGGCCCCGGCCGGGGCTTCTGCTCCGCCCTCGATGGTGCCCCCACCCCCGGCACCCGCCGTGATCCCCGGGAATGGCGACATAAACTAGTAATCGGGTAGAACATGGTAGATGAACCTGTCGCAATAGCGGGAATCGAAGGCCGGGCCCCTTTCATGCAGCATCTTAAAGAGCTGCGCAACCGGGTGCTTTACGCTGCGCTTTCCGTCGCAGGCGGCCTGGGCATCGGTATGATCTTCGGAAACCGATTCATCGAACTGTTGAAAGAGCCTGCAGGCAGGATCAACCTCGTAACTCTCGACCTCATAGAACCGGTGAGCGTTTATTTCAAGGTTAGCCTGACTGCCGGGTTCATCATGGCGATGCCCTTCATCATCTACCAGATTTTTGCCTTTGTCGCACCCGGCCTGACGCCCAAAGAAAAACGCTACGTTTTCACCGTCATCCCGGCCATCACCTTCATGTTCCTGGCCGGCGTGGCTTTCGCCTATTTCGTGGCCCTCCCCCCGGCACTTGGGTTCCTCTACGGCTTCAACGCCAACGTGGCGCAACCGCTGCCATCGCTTTCAAACTATATCGATATAGTAAGTAAGATCCTTCTAATAATCGGGATTATTTTCGAGACGCCTTTTGTCATCCTGGGGCTTGCCAGGCTTGGAGTCGTTTCACCCCAGTGGCTGGCCTCCCGCCGTAAATGGTGGATAGTGCTCGCATTTATCATAGCCGCGGTTGTAGGCCCCACACCCGACCCGGTCACCCAGACCATCCTGGCGGTGACCATGATCCTTCTTCTGGAAGTCGGCATCCTGCTGGCCCGGATAGTCTATAGAAAACGACCGCAACCGGCGTAAAACCGGGAATCCTCCCCTGTGACATCTGCTCGCCGGGTTCGCGATAACGGCCTTTTTCTGGTGGCTCAACCGCGACCGGCAACCGGCCCTCGTAGAATCCGACGAAACACCCCCGTAACAGCTAATTTCACCTTCGTGCTCCCGGTGTATAATGAATAAATAAGCCAAAACCGCGCCAGGGGAGCGTGTTTCATTCAGGAGACAAGGGTGTACGAACATTACAAACAACCGGTATTGCCTTTCCCCGCTTTCGTAAAGCGGCTCGTGCGCCACATCGGAATAGCGATATCGATACTCGCAGTTTCGCTGGGAATCGGGGTGATTGGCTACCACACCCTCGGCGGACTCGGTTGGGTAGATTCCCTGCTCAACGCTTCCATGATCCTGGGCGGTATGGGGCCTGTAAATGCCCTCACCAGCAATTCAGCCAAGATATTCGCCTCGCTATATGCTCTTTTTGCAGGAATGATTTTCCTTGTGGCGGCGGGCGTGCTCATAGCCCCGGTTGCACACAGACTGCTGCACCGCTTCCACCTGAATACTTCTTCAAAATCATAATATGACCACAGTACGCCGTTCCAGTATGGAAATTATCTTTGATTCTCATGGTATTCTCTTCATCCCTTGACATGTTGTTACACCTTATGTAATATAGCGACATGACCGGAAATCAAAATAGCCTATGACAGACAGCGATAAATCAAAAGCAGGCAGCCGCAAACCTTCACGATTCGGGAGGCATCCTCAGGCGGGGTATACCACCCAGGCAAGCGTATGGATCGAAAAAGATGGGGAGTTATATCTCGGTGGCGGCCGTGCCATGCTGCTTGAACGTCTGGAGCAGCTCGGCTCCATAGCCGCCGCTGCCCGCTCGATGGGGCTCACTTACCGCAATGCATGGCTCTGGATAGACGCGATGAACCGCCTGGCTCCTTACCCTGTGGTTCAAAAAATAACAGGAGGCGCCGGCGGAGGGCATGCCCAGCTAACTGACGAAGGACGCAAAGCCGTAGCGGAATACAAGGAATTGCGCTCTAAACTCGCCGAACTATTTCCTGTCGACTAGCTTGCCTCTCTCCTGACCCAACCATCGCCTCTGCAAATCCAAGAGAGTTTACGTTTTACACCCTATGCCCATTAATGTAAAATAGGCGTAACTCCGGGCGGTTAGCTCAGTGGTTAGAGCGCTTGCTTCACACGCAAGAAGTCAGAGGTTCAAATCCTCTACCGCCCACCATACTGATTGCTTAAATGGTTGCTTGAGAATGGTGCTGCCGTCGCACTATCGCCAGGGGAAAAAGACTAGCTTTCCAGCATCTTACCTTTTTCATAACTACCCAGCATCCGCTCCATGCTTACAACCTTGCCTAAGTTTTTCAGGGCGCGCTGCACTTCCGGAGCATCTATTCCGGCTTCCAGGTCCAGGTAGAAGTAGTATTGCCAGACGTCTCCGATGACCGGCCGTGACTCGATCTTGGTGAGATTGATACCCTCGTCGGCAAAGCACTTCAAGCACAAGAATAGACTTCCGGGGATATTTTTCGCCCGAATGACCAGGGAACTTTTATTGGGCTTATCTGTCAGAGGGGCTCCGTCCCGGGCGATGATCAGGAAACGGGTGTAATTTTTCTTATTGGTACCTATATCACGCGACAGGACATGCATCCTATATAGTTCGGCAGTAAGTTTTGGGGCGATAGCTGCTGCATGGTGTAAGTTTTGCTCTTTAATCATTCGAACAGCGCCCGCGGTGTCATCGGTCTCGATGCGCTTGATTTGAGGATGCTGGTCCAGAAAATGATGGCTCTCCGCCATGGCAGTCGGGTGGCTGTAAACTTCGGTGATGCTTTTAATATCAGCGCCGGGGAAAGCAATAAGGTTATGTACGATGTGCAGGTATACCTCGGCGGCAATAGAGGAATCATATTTAAGCAACAGATCGTAATTGTCCAGGAATGAACCATAACTGGAGTTTTCAATGGCCACCACCCCATACTGCGCGGTGCCCTTTTTGATGTCCTCGAATACCTGCTGGTAAGTAGGGCTCTCGATGATTTCGGTCTCGTCCGGAAAATAGGAACGAGCTACGATATCGTGGAACGAACCGCGGGCTCCCTGGATAGAAATCTTGACCATGGTTCACCTCCTGCAGCCGGGCGCAGAGCTAATAATAGATGAAGAATTGTGTAAAAACAAGACACGGTCTTTTTCCCTCCGCAAACCGGTGGTGAGCACTCATTTTTTAATATGCGTTGTTTGACAGGAGAAAAGCACCATGTTACAATCCCGCCATCGTATAGGATGGTTCATGGGCATTATGCATTTTCAAGGACATTTAAAGTTCACATTTACCCGGCGCAAATCGATGCGCTCGGGTGTTGTACTCACAAGGTAAAAATATCCATGTAATGTCAAGAGTACCTCCCGAAAGGGAGGTTTTTAGTTACCGGGAGTTTTATCCAAATAGATGATAGACGCAACCTCCCTGCCGCAAATCATAGAAGCTAACGGCAAAAAATGGCCGAAGCAACCGGCTATGTGCATGAAAAAGTTTGGCATCTGGCGGCGTTATGGATGGGAAGAATATTTAAAGAATGTAAAATATTTTTCACTCGGTATGATCAGCCTGGGACTGGTGCCCGGGGACGTTGTCGCAATCATCGGTGATAACGAACCAGAATGGTTCTGGGGGGAGTTCGCCGTGCAGGCGGCAGGCGGGATCGTCACAGGTATCTTCGTGGACTCGGTACCGTCCGAAGTTGAACATATCGCCACCCACTCCGGAGCCCGATTCGCCCTCGTAAACGACCAGGAGCAGGTAGATAAATTTCTGGAGTTACAATCCAGGCTGCCAAACATCGAACGCATCATCTACTGGGAAGCTAAAGGCCTCAAGAACTACGATGAACCCCTGCTTATCTCCTTCAGCGAAGTATTGCAAGCGGGGACTGAGTATGAGCGGAACCACCCCGGTCTATTTGAGGCCAATATTTCGAAAATAAACCCGGATGACATCGCTTTCATATACTACACTTCCGGTACGACAGGCCTACCCAAAGGGGCACGTTTGAGCCACCGGTCGCTGATAACCACAGCAGAAGCATTCCTTGACAGGTTCCCGCTAACCGAAGCAGACGACCTGATTTCAAATTTCCCTGCCGCCTGGGTTGGAGACAGTTTCTTCGCTACGGTTCCCCATCTTCTATCCGGTGCGCGGCTCAACTTTCCCGAAGAACCTGAGACGATAGCGATGGATACGCGGGAGGTCGGCCCCAATTTCGTCATTTACGGGCCGCGCCAGTGGGAAAGTCTCGTCAGCGATATCCAGGTCAAGATGTTGGACGCCCACTTTTTTAAGCGTTTTGTTTATAACTTGATTATGCCTATGGGTTATAAAATGGCAGACATCAAACTGGCGGGCGCCAGACCCAATTTAGGCTGGCGGTTTTTGTATCGCGTGGCGGATATGTTGCTGTTCCACCCGCTCAAAGACCAGTTGGGACTGAGCCGGGTCCGCTTCGCGGTCACCGGAAGTTCTGTTTTAAGCCTGGATACATTTCGCCTAATCCATGCTATCGGCATCGAGCTGCGACAGAATTATGCCAGCACCGAGGCCGGTTACATCTCTTCGCATGGTGAAGGTGAAATCCGCTTCGAGAGCGTTGGAAGGCCGGTGCGAGGAACCGAGGTGAGACTGATGGATACCGGCGAACTGCTGGTGAGAAGTTCCTCGATGTTTAGCGGCTATCATAAAAACCCTGCAAAAACCGCCGAAACGATGTCCAACGGATGGTGTAAAACCGGAGATGCGGTGAACATCGACGAGCAGGGGCACATCATCTTCCTGGACCGCCTGGAGCATATGGGTGAACTTGCTTCAGGCATCAAATACGCTCCCCAGTATATCGAGAGCCGCCTGCGCTTCAGCCCCTATATCAAGGACGCGATGGTCGTGGGCGGGCGCGAGCGCGATTATGTCTCGGCTATTATCAACATGGATTTCACCCAGGTCGGCAAATGGGCTGAGCGCAACCGCGTGGCCTACACCACTTTCGTTGATCTTTCTCAAAAGAAAGAGGTGGCTGACCTTATCCAGAAAGACCTTATCCGGGTCAACCGATTCCTCCCTTCTGTTTCTCGCGCACGGCGTTTCGTTTTACTGCATAAGGAATTCGACCCGGACGAGTCGGAACTCACACGGACGCGCAAACTGAGGCGCGAGTTTATGGAAAAACGTTACAAGGAACTCATCGAGAGCATGTATGGTTCGAGCGCCGAGGTCAAGGTGGAAGCCCCTGTGACATACCGTGACGGCCGGCGCGGTGTTGTAACTACGAGCATCAAGGTAAGGGAGGTGCCGGAAGGCTAAATGTCCATGTTCTTACAGTTCACAGTAACCGGAATAGCCGTCGGGCTGGTTTACTCCCTGATCGCGCTCGGGTTCGTCATGGTCTGGAAATCCAGCGGCGTCGCCAATCTTTCCATGGGGCAAATGCTGCTGCTCTTTGCCTGGTTCGCATACAGCATGCTGGCCCAAAAAGGGATCCCGATCTGGCTGGCGCTCATCCTGGTGCTCGTTTTTTCGCTGGCAGTCGGATGGCTTATGGAGAGGGTGATCCTGCGGCCGCTGATAGCACAACCCATACTTTCGCTGATCACGGTCACGCTCGGGGTGTCTTTCGTGATAACCGGCCTGGTGAGTTTTCTCTGGCCGAAGGGAATAGCTGCGTTGCCCCGCCTTTTCCCTCAGAATCCCGTTCACATCGGAAGCGCCATAGTTTCTCAGGAGTACTTGTGGGCGGCCGTCATTTCGCTGATGCTTTTTGCACTTCTCTCGCTTTATTTCAAATATAACCGCACAGGTATAGTGATGCGCGCGACGGCTGATGACCAGAAGGCCGTACAGGCTTGCGGTATAGCTGTGACCAAAATATTCTCCAGGTCATGGATGCTTGCGGGAGCTCTGGCGGCAATAAGCGGGGTCCTCATGGCCAGCATTGGCGGGATCACGTTCGGCCTGGTGGATACAGGTATGAGGGCTTTTTCGGTAGTTATCCTGGGTGGTTTGGATTCCTTCCTGGGGGCGATAGTTGCCGGGCCGATCATCGGACTGGCCCAGATGGTGGGCGGCGGGTATTTGACACCTCTCACATGGCCCGGCGTGAACGACGTTATCCCTTTCATCATCATCATTATCGTGATGTTCATCAAACCCTTTGGTCTGTTCGGTGAAGAACGCATAGAGAGGATTTAAGATTGGACCTGCCTACCGGCATACGAAGTTTCAGTTACGGCGAGGATATGGCTGTATTCCGGACCAAAACCCACTGGTTCTGGTTATTGCTTTTACTGGCTGTATTGTTCAGCATGCCGTTGTTTTTGGCTAATTATTGGCTCAGCGTCGCCAATCTCATATTTATAACGATCATCGCGGCTACCGGGCTGAATATTCTAACGGGCTACTGCGGCCAGTTATCCATCGGTCACGCGGGCTTTATGGCGGTAGGCGCCTACACCTCTGTTATCTTGACAACCCGTTTCGGTCTCCCCTTTCCGCTGGTTCTGCTCAGTTCAGGGATAATGGCAGGGTTGATCGGCATGTTGTTCGGCATATCGTCGCTTAGAATCAAAGGGTTTTACCTGGCTATCAGTACTCTGGCGGCCCAATTTATCATCCTCTGGGTCATCAGCCACTGGGATAGCGTCACGGGCGGGACCAACGGCCTGCCCGTCCCCCCGGCCAAAGTTTTGGGGTTGGTACTTAAAAGCCAGTCTGATAAATTTTACCTGATATTGATTGTGACCATTATTATCATCTTCGTAGCCAAAAACCTGAGCCGCACAAAGACCGGGCGTGCATTTGTCGCCATAAGGGATAACGACCTGGCTGCCGAGGTGATGGGAGTCAACCCTTTCAGATATAAACTGCTGGCTTTTTTCACAGGATGTTTTTTCGCCGGCATTGCAGGGTCTTTATTCGCTCACTGGACCGGCTATATAAACCCTGAGAGTTTTCCGTTTACCAATTCCATCCTTTACATCGGCATGATTATTATCGGCGGGCTGGGTACTACCGTCGGCCCGATTTTCGGTGTTATCTTCATCCAGCTCCTGGATGTGCTTGTGACGCATGTCTCTCCAACTCTGCAGGCGGCTTTTCCCGGCCTATCGAGCGGTTTTGTAGTCGGAATAGCTCCGATGCTTTTTGGTGTGACAATCATACTTTTCATCATTTTCGAACCCCGCGGATTGGCCCACCGATGGCAGATTTTCAAGACTTCTTACCGGCTCTGGCCCTTTTCATACTAACTGAACCAGAGGAGGAAGTATGTAAACGGCACCCGGGGTTATCATTATTAAGTTCGAAATTAAGTTCGAAATAATAGGAGGAAGAAATGCAACATATGTCGGTAAGCCGGAGAGAATTTCTGAAAGTTGCGGGCGCACTCGGACTTGTTGCAGCCACAGGAGGCAGTCTGCCGCTGTTCACTGCATGCGGCGCCAAAGTCAAGACGGGACAAACGCTCAAAGTCGGGTCTATGACCCCTTCCACCGGACCGGCAGCGGAAAAGGGCAAACCCGGCCAGGACGGGCTGCTTGACTGTTTCAATTACATCAATACCGAACTTAAGGGGGTGAATGGCCACCTGATCGAGCCGGTCTGGCGGGACAGCAAGTATGACCCGGCCGTGGTCGCCACAATCGTCCCTGAGTTTATGGATGCGGGTTGCTTGATCTTCACGACGCACGCCTCCGCCGAAATGACCGCCGCCATGGCCATAGCCAATCCGGCTGAGTTCCCCGGAATCTCGACTTTCACTTCCCAAACGCTCTATCATCCGCCCAAGCATATTTATGGCCAGATGCCGGATTATGGTGACGACTGGATCGCGTTCGCAAAATATTACCTCGCCAACATCTGGAAGGGCACGGGCAAACCAAGGATGGCGTTGCACCTTTTAAATAACTCAACCGGCAAAGGAGCGGAATACGGCGCTGATGCGATGGCAGACACTCTCGGGATCCAGATTGTTGCCAATGAGCAGCATACGGCCACAATCACCTCCGCCATAGACAGCCTGACCAGAATCAAAGCCCAAAACCCGGATGTCATGTTCATTTCCAGCACTCCTCAACCGACTTCGATTATCCTCAAGGACGCCCATAGCCTGGGCTTGTACCCGGGGATAACTGTTGGATGCGCTCACGCGAGTTTTACCAGCGCGCTAGTACAGCTCGCGGGTGCGGACGTCTCCGAAGGTGTTTATGGAGTCTATTCGACCGTGACCTGGACTGACAACGTTCCCGGGATTGCCAAAGCAACCGAGTACTGCAAAAAGTACAACAGCCAGGACTTCGGTAACATGGATTATCTCTCCACGTGGTCAACCGGCCTGGTGATTGCCCAGATACTGAAGCAGGCTTTGGATAATGTCGGCTACGATGTTCTGGCCAAGGGTGATGTCAATTCCTGGAGAGCGATAGAAAAATCAGGGATTCAAAAGCTGAACGGGTATGGTGTCGAGGGGATGACCGCTGAAGTCGGTTATGTGCCAGGGGACCAAAGGCTTTCCAAGTCTCTCAAAATGTACCGTATCACCGGGGGCAACATCACCTCTATAGGCAACTGGATAGCCGCTCCTTATATCAAATACGAAGATTATTCCTGGTTCCCCAAGTCATAATGCCTTTGCGGGAGCACCGGGAAATGCCCGGTGCTCCTTTAGAGAAGATGTCATGCTCAAGCTCAACAATATAGAGGTCGCCTATCTCAACATCATCCGCGTACTGCACGGGGTGTCCCTGCAGGTCGAAGACGGCAGCATCGTGGCGCTCCTGGGGGCTAACGGGGCTGGAAAATCCACAACTCTCAAGGCCATCTCGGGGCTGCTCCACGTCGAAGATGGGGCAGTCACGGATGGCGAGATTGAGTGGAACGGGGCAAAGATACATAAGAAAAACGCCGAAGAGATAGGCAAAATGGGCATTATCCAGGCTCTCGAAGGCAGGCACGTGTTCGGGCACCTCACTGTCGAAGAGAACTTGATTGTGGGTTCATACAACCGCAAGGACCGCGGCGCTATAAAAAGCGATATCGAGATGGTATATGACTATTTCCCCAGACTGAAAGCTCTCCGCCGAAAAATGAGCGGGTATCTTTCCGGGGGCGAACAACAGATGCTTGTCATCGGGCGGGCGATGGTCGCACAGCCTAAGCTTATGATGCTTGATGAACCTTCGCTCGGGCTGGCGCCTCTGCTCGTGGAAGAGATTTACGAGATAATCCGCCGTTTCAATACCGAGCGTAAGGTATCCGTTCTTCTGGTGGAACAGAACGTGAGGGTCGCTTTAGGTATCGCCCATTATGGTTATGTCATGGAGAACGGGCGCGTCGTGCTGGATGGGACGGCTGATTTCCTGAAGAATAACGAGGATATCAAGGAGTTTTATCTCGGCCTCTCGGCCGTAGGGGCTCAAAAGAGCTTCCGCGCCGTCAAGCACTATAAGAGACGGAAAAGGTGGCTGTAATGCAATCGCCCTATTTCGATCATTTTGAGACGATGAGTGAGGAAGCCCGGGCGCGGCACCAGGCAGCCGGGCTTTTTCAGACAATTCAAAATGCATATGCAAAATCGGTTTCCGCAAGAGAAATAATTGATCGCTCCGGGGTTAAGCCGGGAGATGTTAAAACCGTCGCTGATCTGCAAAAACTGCCCATCACACGGAAGAACGACCTTATAGACCTAGAAAAACAAAGGCTCTTCGGCGGTTTTCTGACAGTCCCGTTTGAGGAAGTGGCACGTATCTTCATATCCCCGGGGCCCATCTATGAGCCCTTGCATGCAGAAAGCATCAAATGGTTTGCAAAATCATTCTGGGCTTCAGGTTTGCGCAAGGGAGACATTGCGGTCAACACATTCAACTTTCACATGTCCCCGGCCGGGATGTTGTTTCACGAAGCTATCAGGGATTGCGGAGCCACTGCGCTGCCCATGGGCACGGGCAACACCGAAATCCTTATACGCGCCATGCTGGACTTAAAAGCCAGCGTTTTTGTCGGCACTCCCAGCCATCTGCTCAGCGTGATTAAAAAAGCCGAAGAACTGGGGCATCCGTGGGCAGAATTCAACGTAAAGAAGGCATGGTTTACCGGTGAAATGTTGACTGCGTCAATGCGGCACACTCTCGAGTCGGTATACGGAATAGATACCTATCAGGCCTATGCAGTGAGCGAGCCCGGCGGGGCATTGGCTTATGAATGCAGTGAGAAAAACGGACTGCATTTCATGGACGATTATATTATCGAAATTGTAGATCCGGTCACAGGCAAACAATTCGGAGCGGGTGAAGTCGGGGAGGTCGTTGTCACTCCGATCAACAACCCGACCTGGGGGCTCATCCGTTTTGGAACAGGTGACCTGTCCTCATTCGTTGCAGGCGGCTGTCGATGCGGCCGTACCGCGCACCGTCTCACGGGCATAGCAGGCAGGGTAGGAGACTCGGTCAAGGTACGCGGACAATTCGTGGTAGGCAAGCAGGCGGCTGATATTTTTTCTGGATTTGCCGATATTACCCGGGCTCAGATCACGGTTGAACGCCCCAACGAGCGCGACGAAATGACTTTTAGATTTGAATTACGACCCGGGGACTGCGATAAAGAGGCCCTTTCCAAAGATATCGCCAGGAAATTCCAGAACTTGTGTTTGCTGAGGCCCGACAGGATCGAGTATGTGGAGATAGGGACTATCGGGGAGGCTGCGAAAACTGTGGTTGACCTGAGGCGGTTTGTCTAGCTGATTTTCCCCCGCTGAAAAAGCTGGTGTAACCCGCCGTTAACAACACAACAGCCGTCTATTTTCTCTCTCCGAGATAAGCCGAAATAACGCCAGGGTTGGCTTTAATTTCAGCAGGTGTGCCCTCGGCGATCTTGCTTCCAAAATCCAGGACAATAATCCGATCAGCCAGGTCCATCACCACTTCCATATCGTGCTCGATGAGAACGATGCTTTTGACCCCGTCCCGCAGGACCCGCGTTTCAGAGTAGGTTTCCCCCTGCCCTTCAAAGATGTCCACGATGAAACGGGCGATGTCCTCTTTTTCCTCGAGGTTCATGCCTGCCATAGGTTCATCCAATAGTAAAACATTCGGCTCAAGCGCGAGGGCCCTTCCCAGCTCGACGCGCTTCCGCATGCCGTACGGCAAGGTGCCTACATTACTTTTACGGATTGGCTCCATCTCCAGGAAGTCGATGATATCCTCAACCGTGCGGCGATGGCAGATCTCTTCTTTATGCGCCGGGCCAAAATAGAGCGCCCCGGACAGAAAGTTCTGATGCATAAGCACGTGCCGGGCAGCCATCAAGTTGTCGAGAGTGGAGAGCCCGGTATAAAGCTCAATATTCTGGAAGGTGCGTGCCAGACCGAGTTTGGCGATTGAGTTCGGTCGCTTGCGCGTGATGCGCTGCCCTCGATAAAAAACCTCTCCCTCCTGGGGATGATAGAAGCCGCTGATGCAATTGAAAAGGCAGGTTTTTCCTGCACCGTTGGGACCGATGACAGCGAGAATCTCATTTTCTCTGACATCAATAGTGATATCGGAAAGTGCTTTGACCCCTCCGAAAGAAAGAGATAAGTTTTCTACACGGATAACAGGTTGTCCCCGGGATGAAATACTTCCGGCGGGTGCGTCCAATTCAACCCTGGGCACTTTGTTCCTCCGCGTCTAACCTTGCCTTATATTCTGCCATTCGAGAGCATGTGTCGGTTGAACAGGTGACGTTTGAGGTTTTCTTACTTGTACCCGGTCGTCTCGAAGCTCCGGTGCACTTTACCTTGCCGTCCTTGTAAACCATGAGGGTAACCTCGTCACGACAAATATCGCAGAAAATAGTGGCGGCAGTTACTTGCCAATCAGGCATGGCGACCCCCTGAATCCACAGAAAGTGGCTAATATTACTCTATCGACAAGTAAAAACACAAGCTGAAAAAGAAATAGTCCGTCTCCCGGATACGACGCCATCGCCCTGGTCTTAAAGCGATGGAAATAATCCGGGAGTCAGTTTATACTCAAATATACGTGGATTTCTCGACCAGCTCCGGAAAGGGTAACAGCATTTCCATTACATCATCAGAAATCGTTTTGAGGGCATTTTGCCTGCAGGAGAAAAAGTGACGCTGGTATTATTAGTTGGAACCGGCGGGTTCCTGGGTTCCATCGCCCGCTATCTGTTGAGCGGATGGGTGCAACGGTTGGTCCAGGATTCATGGTTCCCTTATGGCACCATGACGGTCAACATCGCCGGATGCCTTGTGATTGGTACGATTGCCGGGCTGGCTGAAAGCCGGGGAATACTCTCCCCGAACTCCCGGGCTTTCCTCCTGGTGGGGGTGCTTGGCGGATTCACAACATTCTCAAGCTTCAGCTACGATACAGTTTCTCTTTTCAATGGAGGCCGGACATTCGCAGCCTTGCTGAATGTCGCAGTACAGGTATTGCTGGGCATCACGGCCACTCTGTTGAGCTACAACCTGGTGCATAAAATAGGAGGCGCCCAATGATACTCCCAGAGGAAGGACAACTGCTGCGGATCTTTATCGGAGAAAGCGATCGGCACGGAGGCCTCCCTCTTTATGAATGGATAGTGCGTGAGGCACGCAGGCGCGGACTGGCCGGCGCCACGGTGCTCCGAGGTATCGCGGGATTCGGAGCAGGTTCCCGGATCCACACAGCTAATATCCTGCGGATGTCGCTTGACCTTCCTATCATCGTCGAGATAATAGATAAACCAGAACTTATCGAGGCTTTCCTTCCTGTGGTCGACGGTGTTGTAAAAGAGGGACTCGTCACAACCGAGAAAGCCCACATCAAGCTTTACCGTTCTCTCAAATCCGAACAGGTATAATTCCCAAAACATACATAATAGATGAGCGTATTGTCGTACTCCTCTTGAGTAGGAGGGATTATCAGACTCAAATTCTTTATAAAGGGTATTGACAGGCAGGGAATGGCTTGTTAGAATATATTCGCATGTTTGAATATTTAATAAAACCAATTGGAGGCCATACGTGCCGAGCCCACAACAAATAGAGATTTTCAAGATGCAGGCAGAGATCTGCAAAACCCTCTCAGACCCCAAAAGACTCATGATAGTTCATGAATTGAGAGAAGGGGAGCTTTCGGTCGGGCAACTGGGCACACGGCTGGAATTGCCCCAGGCCAACGTGTCACAGCACCTGGCCATACTGCGTAAACGGGGGGTAGTAGGCACCCGCCGTGAAGGCACAACGGTTTTCTACAGCCTGGCCAGCTGCAAAATAGGAGAGGCTTGCGATATGGTGCGTAACGTTCTCAGCGAACAACTGTCCGGCAACCAGGCCCTGTCTCAAATGCTTGCAGGCAAATAGAAATAATATTAGGAGGAATCGATGGCTGAAGAAGAGAAAAAGAAAAAGGTATCGATGGTGGTCTTTTCCGGGGACATGGACAAACTGTACGCGGCTTTTATCATAGCGACAGGCTCTGCCGCCGCGGGCTTTGACGTGACCATGTTTTTCACTTTCTGGGGCTTGAAAGCACTCCAAAAGAAAGGCGTCTCGACCGGTCATTCCCTCTTCGGGCGCATGATTGGCTGGGTCAATGGCGGGGACATATCCAAAGCCAACCCCAGCCGCTACGGGTTCCTCGGAATGGGCCGCTGGATGTTCCACAAGATGATGAAAAACAAGAACGTCTCAACCCTGCCCGAACTGCGCCAACTCGCGGTTGACCTCGGGGTCAAGATGTATCCGTGCCAGATGACGATGGACGTTATGGAATACGAGCGCGAAAAATTCATCCCCGAAATAACCGATTGTGTCGGAGTAGGCTTCTTTATCGAACAAGCATCCCAATCCGCTTTCACAATGTTCATTTAATAATTTTATAAGGAGGATTTTATGGCAGACGAACTGAAACCCGACCTAGAACTGGATCTCAAGGGGCTTCTTTGTCCCCTACCGATGGTCCGCGTGAGCCAGAACATCACTAAAGTTGCCGTCGGCGGGATAATCAAGGCTACCGCTTCCGACCCTGGGAGCATGGCAGACATCCCCTCATGGGCCCGCACCACTGGCAATGAGGTTGTTAAAACCGAGAGAGACGGCAAGAATTTCGTGTTTTATGTCAAAAGGCTGAAGTAGGATGGACTGGTTTTCCTTTATAGTCGCCGGAATCATGGTTTACGTAGCCGTAGCCGTTTTTCTGATCGGCAGCATCTACCGTGTTATCCAGTGGCGCCGGGCGCCGAAAAGCACGGTGAAGCAGGGGATGTTCCCGCGGGCCGAAAACCCGTTTAAACGCACGCTGAAACTGGGTAAAGACAGCCTTCTTTTCCCCCAGGTGCTGGACACCGACCGCTGGATGTGGTTTTTCGTGATCGGCATGCACCTCGCGGGGATCGGCCTCTTTTTCGGGCACCTGAGGCTGCTGTTCGAAATCACGCCCCTTTATAACGCGCTGGGTGCCGGCGGGATGGAAACACTCGCCAGCTGGGTAGGCGGAGCGATCGGAATCTCACTTTTCATAGCTTTCACATACTTCCTTCTGCGGCGCTTTAAATCGCCTTACCGGGAGCTATCGGTTCCCGAGGATTATCTCCTCCTGTTGCTGATATTGCTGCTGGTCCTGCTGGGAGACCACCTGCGCCTAACTCATCCATTCGACCTGGCTAGCTACCGCGATTACATGTCCAGCCTGCTGCATTTTAAACCCGCTTTCCCGACAGCAATCACGTTTTCTGCGGATAAGTGGGTGCTGGACGCTCACGTCCTTACGGCCAACATGCTCCTCATATATTTCCCCTTCTCCAAACTGGTCCATGCCATGGGGGGCTTCGCCGGAAACCTCCTGAGGAGTGAATGATGGTTACGCGCGAAGAACAGGACCTGGCTGTCAAAATTCTGGATGAAAAGACCAATCGCCAGCTGCTGTATTATCTGGACATATGCACCCGCTGCGGCATCTGCAAAGATGCCTGCCACCAGTACGTAGCGACAGGCGACGTTCTTTATCTGCCTGCTTCCAGGGCGCAGCTGATACGCAAGGTATTCCGCAAATACTTCACGATCCAGGGGAAACTTATACCTTCCGTGGTAGAGGCGACCGCCCCAAACGACAAGCTGCTTGAAGACCTTTACCGCGCCTCGTACGCCTGCACATCCTGCAGACGGTGCATGTACTACTGCCCATTCTCGATAGACACCACCTGGTTCACGTCCATAGGCAGGGCCATGCTGGTCGCCATTGGGCGCGGCGCAACCATCCTCGGTGAACTGGCGGACGCCGCTATCATGAAGGGCGACAACATCGACATGTTCCGCGACATCCTGATAGACGGCCTCAAGGACACAGAGGATGAATTCAAAGCCAGGGTGGGAGACCCCTCAGCCACCATCCCCATCGGGAAAAAGGGGGCGCATTCCCTGTACGTGGCGCTCGCCGGGACCCATACCATCCTGCCCATGGCTATCATCTTCCACCAGGCCAAGGCTGATTGGAGCCTCTCGCTGTTCGAGGCCGCCAATTACGGCTATTTCTACGGCGACACCGCCAGGGCTAAAAAGATAGCACAGCGTTTCGTGGACGAAGCCAAGGCCCTCGGGGTCCAGGAACTCATCATATCGGAATGCGGACACGCCTACCGCGTG
>Ga0114951_10001578_pt1 | contig 27762 bp, 19 predicted proteins | sample AM7aDNAmetaG_FD_88677 | JGI IMG/M metagenome (GOLD analysis project Ga0114951, IMG submission 88677) | Freshwater microbial communities from Finland to study Microbial Dark Matter (Phase II) - AM7a DNA metaG | ecosystem: Environmental > Aquatic > Freshwater > Lake | place: Finland: Lake Alinen... | reverse complement strand
TTCCACCTGCATAAGATGCAATAATGGGCATTCCCAATAACATAGCTTCACACAAACTATTGGGACTGTTCTCAATGTGGCTTGTTTGGCAATATATGTCTGAGTTGAGAAGAATTTCTATTAACTCATTTTCATTTTTAGAACCAAGTAATTGTATGTTTATGCTCTGAAAATTTACTCCCTTCCATTTCTTAACCACTCTGACAATTTTGCTTTTATTATTCAGTCCGATAACTTTCCACACAAATTTCAAATCAATATTTTTCGTAAGAATCTGAGCAGTACTCACAATTGTTTCAAAGCCTTTATATAAAGCATCTCCAGAAATGGAAACTATTTGTATGGGATTATCAAATCGCTTCTTATTCCATTCATTCTTATAAAATTCAGACCTCAAAATTTCGTTTCCAACAAAGTATTGGCTTTGTAGAGACAAAATACTTATTATACGTCTATCCCACTCTGTACGACCAATAATATATTTTGCTTCTTTTAAAATCTTTTTTTCAAGTTCTGCGTTTTTCTTAAATTGTTTATAACTTCGTTTAATTCCCAAAGCTAGCAATTTAAAGATAATTCCTTCATATTTTGAGGCGATATAAAAAGGTATGCCTGAAAAATACTTTTCAGAGTATGGATTAAGAAATCCCTGTATAGAAATTACAATACTAATATTCGAATAAAATTGAAGTAATCCAAAATTATCTTCTGTGCCATGAACATGGATAATATCTGGATTAAACTCATTGACAACTTTTAGAAGTTCTTTAACTTCTCGTGCATCATCGTTTAGTATTGGAAAAAATCTTTTTATTAAACGATTAACTTTGTTTTTTTTCACTTGTCTGAAAACCGGATAAAATTGAGTACCATTATAATTAAATGGTTCAAGACATTGATAGGAATAAAAGCAAATAGCTAATTCAACCTCTGGTTCTTTATTGATCTCATTTTCAAGGGAACTAAGCCAACCACCTAAATTAAGAGTCATACCTAATTTCTCAATTGCAGAACAAGGAGTATTGGTAAACCAAAGAATTTTCATATTGTTTGTATTGTTTTTATGTTAAAGATAAGTTCACGACTAAATAATTTCGAATAACCAACCTCCCAAAAGGACAACTACCAGTGTGCATATCTTTATTATTATATCCCCAACTTATTTTTTTCAGAGGATTATTACAAATGTCACCTCACGTATTATCAAAAATATAAAACCCTAAAAAAACAATCTATTTCGTTTTAAACGAAAGCAACTATCAATTCTACTGTAAAAAGCTGGAATTCATTTATGTGGTTTTTACTTTACCCAAGTTGTATTTAGTTCTGTGTAAATTTTTATTTTTTTTGTTGGTACAAAGTAGCTAAAGGGTAAACAAGTTCTAAATGTTAAAAATAAAATAATGAAATAAATCTTCGAAATAAAATTCGTTATCCAAAAAGGACATTTGAATTAAACTTTGTAAAATCTATCTTTATAGAATGAATCGTTCTATTTTCAGGTGCTGGTAGTTTCATATAGTCACCATAAATCGCCGTTAGAAAAACATCCGGGTTATTTGGGCATTTGAATTTAATTCCTTCAAAATATATTTCTTTGAGTGGAAAAACATCTTTCTTCTTAATGCCTGATGTATCAATAATTGCTTCCTCTAAAGATGGGAACAACCTATTGGGAAAAAGCACCAAAGAAAGCAACCTTGCAAAAATAATAAGACATTTTGAAAGAAAAATTCTTAAGTGAATAAATAGTCTTTGTTTTAGTGATTTCCTTTTATGTTTGAATGTGCTTAATTTTAAATTAACCATGCTTCCTCCTTGTAATTTTCTAACAGTTTTTTTGAAAATTTTAAAAGAATATTCTCTGCTGAATATATCAATAAAAATACCTCTTTCTTTAAAATCAACCGAATTTACTTCATGTATTAAAGAAAATTTATCTCTTACTTTCAAATATTTAAAGCAATAATTTTTTTCATTCCCTTCATATTGCAACGTCATAGAATCTGGCAATTCCTTTATTAAAAGAGGAATAAGTTTTTTATAGTTTTTGCGCTCAATTTCGATATCCAAATCATCATCCCAAGGTATAAATCCTTTATGCCGAACCGCTCCTATTAATGTGCCTGATGCAAGCCAATACGGAATATTATTTTGGTCACAAATTTTAGCTACCTGAATAAGTATATCAAGCATTTTTAGTTGTGCTTTACGAAGATCAGAACCTTCGTGATTGTAATAGGATAGGTCTTCCATTTTTATATTCTCATTAAATTTAATTTTGAGTCTTTATAAAAAACTTACTGTCTTTTACCTTGATAAATAATTAGACTAAACTTCATCTACAATTTCATTATAATGCAATTCAAAAACTCGTTACTATTATATCCGAAAAGCACAAATAGACTTTCCATCAGATAAAGTTAGCTGGCAATTTATGGCATACTATCGAGAATTTATCTACAAATTACAAGAACTGACTAAAGATTAATTCTATAACACCACTTTTTATAGATTCCATTCTTAATCAAAGCTATGCAGAAAATCCTCCAAAATGAGTTTTCTGCCAGTATTCAGTATTACATCTTTGTAAAGGACAGAAATATAATTAGCTGGAGCTTTGCTGTTAATTCGTGACATCAAAAATATGCCCATGTATTTTTCAATTCTGTTTATAAGTTGGCTATCATTATGGCTGAATTTGAATGCTTTAAGATAAACATCTAACAGATTACTAATAGTTCCCCGCCATGAAGGTTCACTGCATATTATTTGGTGAATATATAGGTGAGCAAGAAAATAACCTACATCTAATGCAGGATCAGCAAAACCACTTTCTTCAAAATCAATAAATAAATAATTATTATTCCATACAAGAATATTTTTTGGTGCAAAATCACCATGCAGTAATACTTTTTTAATTTTTAATGATTCACTTATGAACCGACTTATAAAACCGTTTAATTCGGGCTCTTTGGTAGCGTCAAGACATTGAATTCCAATTTTTATTTTTAAAAAGCCGTTGTTATTTTCAAAACGACTTCTTAGTTCTTGGTTATCATAAGTACTAGAATGCAGAAGGGCTAAATCCTTAATAATTGAAACAAATAATTCTTCATTTGGTTTTTTTTCTTTCAACAATTTTTCAAATAAAGTTTCAGAAACAATAGGAGCACAATCAAAAATTATTAAATTTTTGTGGTCAGTGCAAATAGGTTTTATAATAAAGTCTGGCTTTTCGATTAGGTTTCTAAAAGATGAAATTACATCGAATTCTATCTTTATACGGTCATCTGGAAGAGGAATTGGATATTTTCGAGCAACAGTACGATTCCCCTGTTTTATTACATAATATTTATCTTCAAAAAGAACTCTTTTAACATCGTTTAAATATCCATGTTCGAATATTTCTATACTTTCAGCGTTTAAAATGTTTAAAAGTTTAGTCGTAGATATACCTTCAGTGGTCCCTACAACTTTTAAAATACCCATTTTTTTAGCAAGGGCAAAACCAGACCCTTCATCTCCCTGAACCTGAAGAGAAATCTGATTCTTTATATAAAAGTCTTCATTTAAATCCCTTGACCATAAAGTTTCTATTACTTCATCTACAAAAGGAAGTTCTTTAATTTTTTTTGCCCGTTCTTCCCACGACATAAAAGGAACTCGTTTGTATTTGGAACAACTTTCGTCAGAAGCTACCCCAACAAGTAAATAATCTCCTTCATTTTTTGCTTTTTTCAAAAGATTCAAATGTCCCTCATGAAAAAGGTCAAAAACACCATTAGTAAAAATTTTTTTCATTTATTTAAATATATAGGTTTTAAATTAAATAAATTTATCAAGAGAAAAGTTTTTCATAAATAACTTAATTTCATCTCTCATTTTATTAACAAATATCTCACTCATATCGCTCAACAAAATTAATTCAATAAAATCTGCAATTTTATGCATTTCATTAATACCCATTCCTAGTCTTGAGATCGTATTGGTTCCTATTCTAATACCACTGCCAACTGTTGATTTTTCTTCATCGTAAGGAAGTAAGTTTTTGTTTGCGTTAATGCCACACGTTTCAAGTCTATTATTAGCATCTTTCCCAGTAAGTCCAAATGATTTTTTCACATTAATAAGTACAATATGATTATCTGTACCACCTGTAACAATATCAAATCCTTTCTTTAAAAAAATATCAGAAATTGTTTTTGCATTTAACACTATTTTTTCCTGAGTAATTTTATATTCTTCACTCATACACTCTTTATAAAAAACAGCTTTTGATGCGATTGATGCAAAATCGGGTGTGCTTTGAATGCCTGGAAAAAGTGTACGTGTAATACTATTACATTGTTGTTCATTAGCTAAGTCTCCTGCTATAATCATTCCTCCTTTAGGTCCTCCTGCTTTATATGTGCTACAAGTAACAAAATGCGAAAAAGGTATAGGAGAAGGATGAACACCAGCTACAACCAACCCATATATATGAGCGATATCTGAGATTAGAATAGAACCATGTACATCTGAAATATCTTTCATTTTAAAGAAGTCTATTTTTCTTGGATAAGCACTTGCACCGCATATAATTATATCCGGTTTATAATCTGTAGCAATTGATTTTATTTCGTCATAATCGAGAAAACCTGTATTTTTATTTACAGAATAATATTTAACATTTGGGCATAACATTTTTGAAATATGAAAATTACTACCGTGACTTAAATGCCCCCCCTGATCTAAACCCATTGCAAGCATTTTAAAATCTTTAGGGTCTTTTTTGCTGCTTTTCAAAACAGAAGTGATAACAATCAAGTTTGCCATACTTCCTGATATCGGTTGAACCCAGGTCTTTTTTGAATTAAATAATGCATTAGCTCTATTCTCAGCAAGTGTTTCAAGCTCATCAACAACAGAACAACCTGAATGATAACGGTTATTAGGAACTCCTTCGGCTGTTTTGGATACAAAAATTGATGCCAAAGGAAAAAGAATTTCTTTTCTTGTTATATTTTCCGCTGCAATCAACTGGATTGTTTCTTTTTGTCTATTTTCTTCTTTTTTAATTAAGTCAAACACTTGTTTATCATATTTTTCGCAAAGGTTTTCAGAATTCATAAATTTTTGATTTTAATTATACCTAAATTTCAAAATTAAAAAAGTATTACCACGCAAAATTTGCTCTTCAACTTCGCTTCTGTAGGTATTTACGAAGTGAGTTACTTTTTCCAACTTTCGGTCTTCGTTAATAATATTTAATGACTTGGATGCACTAAGTCAGCACTCTTTACAACTTAAACTTGTTAAACTTTTTTATTTATTAATTTCATAAGATGAGACTTTTTTTTATAAAAATATCTTTTTCAAATACAAAACTGAACCAATTTAAATCTATACTGAAAAAGTAAGCAAGTATACATTTTTTTTTAATTCATATACCAAAGTTGTAAGTAAAATTTATAAGCCCTATTATTCCTATGGCTCTTGCCATTCTTACAGATTTAACAAAAAGTCCATTCAGATTCAAACCCGACTAATTATTGGTATTATCATGTTCAACAATGCTCATAAAAAGATTTTTTAAATCTGACTGAACTTTATTAATTTCATCTTTATCTTTCGCAATATTCATTGCTTTTCTTGCAATTCGCTCCCTAAGGTTTGAATCGTTAATAAGTTTAAGAATATGATCTTTTAAATTGTCAACATCTTCTTCACTAACAACATAAGCCCATTGACCTTTTTGTGCATCTTTAACAAAACAAACTTCAGGAGAAGCATAAATTAATATAGGTGTGCCTGAAGCCATATATTCGGAAGTACTTGTGGAATAAGAATATTTAACATAATTAATAGGCCATTCATTAAAATTAACAACCAATAATAATAAATCATAAGATGATAGCTTATTTATCATTTCAACATGGGGAATTGGTCCATGAATAATCACATTGTTAAATTTAGAATAAACACCACCCCAATAAGTATTTCTAATTTCAAGAGGGGTAAAAATATCTAAAATGACTTTATAACCTTGCTCAGAATTAATAAGATCTATTGCTTTGCAAATATTATAAATACTTTTATCTCTACAAAGATTGATATTACCCGCATGAAGAATTCTAAATACCCCAGAAAATTCCCAATTTAATTTTGTGTGATTTTCAAACAAATCCAAATCAACAGGATTATGAAATGCATGAAATTTTTTTCCAAATCTTTCAAAGAAGATATCTGACATTTCGTCTGAGATGCTTAAATTTAATTTAGCTTGATTTACAATTTTTTTAAATATAAGCTCATTTTCCCTTTCAAAATAATAATAAAATAAATTCGGAATAGTTCTTTTCCTGTATTCATCCATTATATGAACCACCATTGGTATTTTAAGCCGTTCGCTAATAACCAACATGTATTTAGCTGTTTCATAATCAAGGGGATAAACGTAAAGAATATCTGGCTTGAACTCTTTTATCCAATTAAAATATGAATTCGATATTACATAACTCTTTGAAAAAAACAAATGAAAGCCAATATATTTAATTTTGCTTTTAATCTTTTTAGAAAAAGTTTTTATAATAGAGTTTTTAGAAACAGGGTTGCTGGATGTATTTATCTCATTATTTATTAACTCACTACGGTCAATTACTCCAGAATATTTTTTTGATTTATTAAATAGTTTTACAGGAAATGGGTATTTTTCTTCTTGTGAACCAATTTGGTAGAATTTTTCCCATTTAACATTTTTATCAATCCTAATTTTACTAGCGGATATAGCAAAATTATCAATAGGCCATTGTCCAAATAAATTATTTATAGTTATTCCTAATCCGCTTTTTATGCTGAACGTTCTTATTACTAATAATACACGAGGAAAATCATTACTGTTTATTTTATTTTTTTCCATCAATTTTTTATATTAATTAAAGGTTTATTTATGTTGCATATTTGTCAGAATAATATTTATCAAATATAAGCGCAAAAAGGATCCCATAGAAAAAAACATGAAATTTAACCAATGACAAATTTGCGCTTAAAAAAACCAGAAATGCAAAAAATGCCCCCCAGTATTTGGTTCGTTTAGCGTTTTTATAAAGGTGTTTTGTAAGTTGGAACCAAAATCCGAAAAGAAAAAAAGCACCAATTATGCCAAAGTAAACCAACCCGCATAAATATCCTACATGAATTTGAGAACTGCCAATGGCATTTGATGCATCTCGAATATCATCAGTCATACCTCCGGAACCGAATAAATAAAACTTTGGAAAAAAAAACAAAAAATTATCAATTGCTTTATAACGTGTTGTTTCCGTTATTGCACCTTCTGCAAATAGCCTTTCCTGATACCAAGTATTAAAATTATAACCAAAATAAATTAGAATTTGATAAAGTACAAGAACTATAATAATTGAAGAAATTAAATATTTAAATATGCTCTTTAGATTTACCCTATGAAGCACGATAAGTTGAAATAGAATAAGTAAGAAAGCTATCATTATATATCGTGAATTTGATAAAATAGCTGTTATGCCACCTAAAATTAAAAATACAATTAACCACCTGCTTTTATTCTTTAAAAGAAACCCTGCAAGTACAGAAAGCAAAGGGATGAATGACAGCCCTTGTTCATTAGGATCAACAAAAGAAAAAATTGATTCACGATAAGTTAAATAGATACTCCCAATAACTTCTGATTCGTGTATTTGCCCTCGTTCCCAAATGTCTGTGGCATCAAAAAAACCAATTTTAATGACCTGAATTACTGAAACTATAGCTGCAACGATTACTGTAAACTTTATCAGAGGGATTACCCTTTTAACAAAGCGATCATCAAATGTACAGTTATTTATCACAATCAACGCAAAAAACACATGCGTTTGAGGACTTTTAAATAATCTGGTTAAGCAGGTAAAGATAGAAACGTCGTTACCTACATTGAAAAGAAAACTATAAATAATAAATAGCAATAGCCACCATGCATAATTTGGTATTTTTATTTTTTTAGAAAACATGATATAAATAACGCCAATAAACAGGACTACTATACCCAAATAAAACTGACTTGACAAATCAAAAAAACTCAGCGTATAATAAGAAAGCAAAGGCGAGAATAGCAAGAGAAAAAAATAATTCTTAGTAAGTTTGGATAAGTTTAGCATTGAATCTATTATTTTTTTACTAAAATCATTTTGAAATGTATTAATAACTTGCTGATTCGTTTCAAAGCTTTATAGCCAAGTAAGAACAATTAAATTTTTTAAAATAGAAGCTAAAGGTTAACTTTTATCTACCAAAACATTTTCAATTACATTAAATATGTTTTTTGACTGCTGGGGGGGGCAATATAATTTAAGTCCTAATTCTCTACAATTACAGCTCATCTTATTATAATTATCTAAATCTAATTCAATAATATTTTTTAACCCATTTGCTAAATCCCCTACATTTCCAAGTTTTGCACGATAACCAGTTTCGCCAGTGTGTACTAAATCTAAGGCAACACCCATCTCAAAAGCTACTACTGGCGTACCAGACATAATGGATTGGCGTATCGTCATAGGACCTGCATCTTGTAGAGAAGGACAAACAAAAATATCTGCTGCCTGAAATGCAGTTGCTAATTGATTGAAATTTAAATAACCTAAATAGGTATAGTCAAAAGGCACTATATCATTTAGAGCCTTGTCTCCATTTCCAGCAATAGCCAAATGAATACAGGAAACACTTTTCAAGTTGCTTTTAAGAATATTTAACGCCTCTATCAATTCTTTGAATCCCTTACTTCGGTTCCGGAGATAAAAAACAGCTCCAAAGAAAATTATTGTCTTATCTAAAGGAAGATTTAAGTATTCTCTGGCTTGTTTTTTATCACCTGGTTTGAATAATTCACTATCTATACCCAGTAAAATTTTATGTTTAGGTTTATCAGCTAAAAGGCTGCTATTTTGTAAATTCAAATATTGCCATTCGGATGACACTATTGCAGTTATATCTGTTTTGTCAAGATATCCTTTTTTATACTCCCAATTTATTCTGGATTGATCTTGTTCATCAGAAGAGTATAATGCCGGACATTTGCCACACTTCTTCATATACTCCTTACAATTCCATGCGTAGTGACAACCTCCTGTCATTTGCGCCATATCCTGTAAATATAGAAAAACCGGAGCTTTGGTTATTTGGTTCAATTCATACAAGTTTTTATATGAAATAAAACGTGGTAAAAACAAAGCTAAAATAGCATCAGGAATAAACCCAGCCCGCATCAATAATTTTTTAGTTTTATAATATGTTTCTGTTTGATCTGGTACCATCATAGCATAGTCGGGGTTGGTTTTTATTTTTATTTTAGGTTCTTCATTAACCTTATAACCAAACAACACTTTTAGTAATTTTTTAATAATTCTTCTGCGCAAGTCCCAGACTCGATACAGATATTCTTTCATATTGGAGTCTATAGAAATAATATTATCATCTTTATATTTATCCCATGCTTTAGTAAGAATTCTAACCTCATTTCCATTTATTTCTTTTAATCCTTTGAACAAATCATAAGCAACAATTCCAGCAGATTTTGTGGGGTGACTGCTGGTAATTATTAAAATTTTCATATTCTATAAATTAATTATTATTTATTCCAAATTCCTTTAGCTTTACCAGCTATTAATTTTTTATATTGGTAGTAAAAGATATAAGCATCAGGAATAGCAATTAATAAATTCGCAAGTAAAATACCTTCAATCCCTATTGTTTTGCCTAAGAATATAGCTAAAGGCACATTAAGTATTGCCGATATAATTCCCAAATACATCTGCAGTTTAATTTTGCTAACTCCATTTATGAAATGACTATAAATCATATTCCATGCATTAATTAAAACCCATGCACATACCAAAGACGACATCAAAAAAGGGACATGAACTCTATCGCCAATCCAAATTTCAAATACCCACTTAGATGCAACTAACATAATAATCCCTAAAAAAGCAAGTACTACCCATAACTTATTAAGTTTGCCCATGATATTCTTTATCCATACAATTTCTTTTTTAAACCATGCTTCTGTAAATGCGCTCCAAAAAGGGGTCACCACAATACTAAACCCCATCATTAAAACACTGAAATATCTAAATGCGACATTGTAAGGAGTAACTTGCTCAGGTCCGAATAATTGAGAAATTATTATATTATTTGTTTGGAATAAAGCAATAACAGCAATATTTAAAATAAAAAACTTTATACCTAAACTAAAAAGGTCTCTTGCCCTACTAAATTCCACATAATTTAACGATGGACGATACATTCTATATTTCCCATTAAAGAACCAAAAACTTGATAGCAATAATACAATTACAGGAACAACACTTTGTGCAATTGCCAAATAAAATAATGATCCTTGTGTTGTTTTAACAAGTACAATTATTACTAATACTGATAATGCTTTACCTATCAGGTCGAATATTGATGCTAAGGCGGGTCTCTGGTCGGCAGTTAGAATGGTTGAAATAAGCTTTAAAACAAAACTCATACTAAAAGTAGTGAAGGCTATTATTGCCAACAATCTTAACTCTTTACCAGAGACAAATCCTTCTGCTACATTAAGTATCGAATTCCAAGGTAAGAAGAAATTAATAATATAAAATAGGACCAAAACTGCTCCAATAATAATAGAAAGAATAGCATATGTAGTACTTACATAAGTACGTGCAAGTTTATAATTATTTTGTGCAAGTGCTTCTGCAAACCTATTTCTAAGTCCACCTCCTAATCCGATGTCAAAGAAGCCAAACCAGGCAATTAAAGAACTAAGTGTTACCCAAATCCCAAATTTTTCAGGTTCCAGGTAATGAATAGTAAGTGGCATTGATACTAAACCTAATGCTATAGATGTTCCTTTCAGAATAAAAGAAAAAACAATATTTTTTTGGGCTCTTTTGGTGCGAATGTTTCCTTTGCCAAAGCCAATAATGTTTTTAATAAATGTAATACATGTATTTTTAAAAGATTTTTTTTCTTTCATCGTTTTCACAAAATGATTGTTTTATTTGTTAGCATGATAAGATTGTTAGGTTGTTATAATTTAACATGTTATAAATCATTTAAATAATTGAATCAATACTTCATTGAATCAAACATTGAATGTAATATGTATTTAATTTTAATAACAAAATTATTCTTTCTTTCAGTTACCACTTATAATTTTAGAAACTAATTTTACTTTATCTAATTTTAATTTTGGAAATATTGGCAAACAAATTACTTGATTTGCAACATTTTCAGCAACAGGGAGATTTGAAGGTTTTGATGTAGGCAACCCCCTATAAGTAGGGAACTGGCTAATGAGCGGGTAAAAATAGCGTCGTCCATAAATATTGTAACTTATAAGTTCTTCAAACAATTTATCGCGTGATTTTCCATACAACTGTGCATCTACCAAAATTGGAAAATAAGCATAATTGTTTTGCACACCGGGAATATCTTTCAGAAAGCTGATACCAGATATTCCATTTAATTGGATGCGATATTCTTCTGTAACAGCTTTTCGTTTAGCAATATAATCATCTGCGTATTTCAATTGCAGTAAGCCGTATGCGGACTGTAATTCGTTCATTTTGCCATTAATACCAGGCCCGATTACAGTATCTTCTTCAAAGCCAAAATTTTTAAGAGAGTCAATGTGTGTTTTTGTTTTAATATCTCTGCAAATTATTGCACCTCCTTCAATAGTATTGAAAACTTTTGTTGCATGAAAGCTTAAAATAGAAACGTCTCCGAAGTTCAATACTGACTCACCATTTACTTTTACTCCAAATGCATGTGCAGCATCATATATTAGTTTTAATCTATAAGTATCAGCAATCTGTTTGAAACGTTCTAGTTTGCAAGGATTTCCATAAACATGAACAGGCATGATGGCAGTAGTTTGAGGTGTAATAGCAGCCTCCACTTTTTCAGGGTCAAGATTAAAATAATCTGATTCTATATCTGCAAAAACTGGTGTGATATTGTTCCACCACAATGAATGTGTTGTTGCAACAAAACTAAAAGGGGTTGTAATAACTTCTCCTGAAATTTTTAAAGCTTGCAAAGCCGTCATCAACGCTAATGTGCCATTGGAAAAAAGAGAAATGTATTTAACTCCAAGGTAATCTGCTAATGCTTTTTCAAATTGCTGATGAAAGGGACCGTTATTGGTAATAATTTTACTATCCCAAATTTGTTTCAGATATTCGATAAATTCATCCAGTGGTGGAAGATCTGGTTGTGTAACAAATATGGGATTAATTTCTTTAATGTTTTTTAACATAGGATTAATTTGATAGTTTTTTTTCAGGTTTGGTGCATCTTATACAAGGTTCTTTTACATTAGTTTCTACATAAGATTGAGGAGCAACATAAGAATATGGAATAGTTACAAAAGAAGCCAAATGAAAATCAATATCAATGTCCTTGCAAATTTCTTCACAGAAAAATATATCTCGAACATCTCCTGAAATAACTTCCGAATTGTTATTTGCGGTAATATCTTCCAAATATCCCCAAAAGTTAAAGGAATTGTATTGATATAATGCTCTAACATGGTAGTTTTTTTTTAGTAATAATTCTGTAAAATGAGTACCTATAAAGCCATCTGCCCCAGTAACTAAAACATTTTTCATAATTAATAGATTTCATAACTTTTGTAAACTTCTTTAATTCCCTTTTCTAATTCAATTTTGCTTTCCCAACCATTTTTTACAAGCAATGCACTATCCATCAACTTTTTTGGTGTTCCATCAGGTTTATCAGTATCCCACTTAATGTTCCCTTTGAAGCCAACAATAGATTTGACTAAACTAGCCAGCTCTTTTATAGAAATATCTTTACCAGAACCAATGTTGATAAAACCAAGATTATATTTATTATAAAGGGTATCCATTTCAATATTTTCCATAACAAAAGCACAGGCATCAGCCATATCATCAACGTGTAGAAATTCGCGATAGACATCTCCCGTTCCCCACAATGTTATCTGAACCAATTTTTGAGAGTTAAAAGAAATCCCATATTTTTTTAAAATTTTTAAGATATCTTCATCTTTAGATTTTCCTGAAATACCATCAACAGGTCTTTTGGATATATCATAACGAATGCTTTCCCAATCATTATTTTCCAAGCATTTCCCCAAGTGCATTTTACGTAAAAGGGCAGGTAAAACATGTGATTTCTCCAAATCGTAATTATCATTTGGTCCATATAGGTTTGTAGGCATTACAGAGATGAAATTACAACCATATTGTCTATAGTAATTTTCACACATTTTAATGCCTGCAATTTTAGCAATTGCATAAGGTTCGTTTGTTTGTTCCAGCAATCCTGTCAGGAGAAATTCTTCTTTAAGGGGTTGAGGTGCAAGCTTGGGATAAATGCAAGAACTGCCAAGAAAAAGGAGCTTCTTAATATTGTGTTTATATGCTGCATGAATGATGTTATTTTGAATCATCATGTTTTCATAAATAAACTGAGCCCTATAAACATTATTTGCTACAATGCCACCTACTTTTGCCGCAGCTATAATGACATAATCAGGTTTTTCTTTATCAAATAAATCATCCACTTCAGCTTGTCTGGTTAAATCAAGTTCATCTATTGACCTAAATAAGAAATTATAATAACCTTTATTTTGAAGATTTCTATAAATGGCTGAGCCTACCATTCCAAGATTTCCAGCAATATATATTTTTCCTGTTTTGTCCATATAATTTATTATTGGGACTAAGGGTTAAAGAACCTATAAATCAAAGTTTTAGTGAAGTTTACTTATCTGAAGTTAATTTAATGGATGACCTGTCTACTTTTAATTGTTTCCTATAATTTTGCCTCGTGCTTCTTCTTTACATAAATTAAATCATACTTCATCATTATTTTAACCAATTCAGCAAAAGAAGTTTTTGCCGGATTCCATCCTAAAATATTTTTAGCTTTAGTCGGGTCACCACATAGTTGTTCAACTTCAGATGGACGGAAGTATTTAGTGTCAACTTCAATTAAAACCTGACCTGTTTTCTTGTTTATTCCTTTTTCACTCACGCCACTACCTTTCCATGAAATATCAATATCAATTTCTTTAAAAGCAAGTTCAATAAACTCACGAACTGTATGCATTTGTCCTGTTGCTATTACAAAATCATCAGCGACATTATGTTGCAACATCAGCCACATACATTCAACATAATCTTTGGCATAGCCCCAATCACGAAAAGCATCCAAATTACCAATATATAATTTCTTTTGTAAGCCATAAGCAATTCTACTGGCAGCCAAGGTAATCTTGCGAGAAACAAAAGTTTCGCCTCTTCTTTCACTTTCATGATTAAATAAAATGCCATTGACAGCAAACATATTATAAGCTTCTCTATAATTTTTTGTAATCCAAAAGCCATATTGTTTGGCAACGCCATAAGGCGAACGTGGGTAAAAGGGTGTATTCTCACTTTGAGGAACTTCTAAAACTTTACCATATAATTCTGATGTTGAAGCCTGATATATTTTACAGCTTTTTTCCATGCCTAAAATACGTACAGCCTCCAGTATCCTTAAAGTACCAATGGCATCGCTTTCAGCAGTATATTCAGGAACTTCAAACGAAACTTTCACATGACTCTGAGCAGCGAGGTTATATATTTCATCAGGTTTTACAATTTGAATAATCCTTATCAAAGAACTACTATCTGTCATATCGCCATAATGGAGTTCTATACTTCTTTTTTGCTGAATATCTTTTATCCATTCTTCAAAATATAAATGTTCAATACGGCTTGTATTGAAATAGGAAGCCCTACGTAATATTCCATGAACCTCATAGCCTTTTTCAAGTAAGAACTCAGCTAAATATGAACCATCCTGACCAGTAATACCAGTGATTAAAGCTTTTTTCATAAACTATTTTTTAGGTTTGCAAAATTTTCAATATGCCACCCGACTGTTTTTTTCAATCCTTCATTGAATGAATACTTTGGAGAGTATCCAAGTAGCTTTATGGCTTTTTCGATAGAAGCTTGAGAGTGTGGTACGTCTCCTGGTCTAATAGATCCATAAATTGGATTTATAGCATCAATTTTATTATTGAAATCTGTCAAGTATTTTTTCAAAATTTCAAATAAAGTTTTTATTGTATTGCGCCCACCGGCAGCTACATTATATATTTGATTAATAGCTTTGGGATTAACAGTCAGTGCCGCCAATTGATTCATTTGGACAACATCTTCGATGAAGGTAAAATCGCGAGAATATGTTCCATCTCCATTAATTACAGGAGATTCGAGATTAATCAATGCGTGAATAAACTTTGGTATAACGGCAGCATAAGCACTATGGGGATCCTGCCTCATACCATAAACGTTAAAATACCGTAAGCCAATAAGTTCTAAGCCATAAATTTCAGAGAAAACATTGGCATATAATTCATTAACTCTTTTTGTAATTGCATAAGGTGAAAGTGGTACACCTATATTACTTTCAATTTTTGGCAAAGCAGTCGAATCGCCATAAACAGAAGAACTTGAAGCATAAACGACACGCTTAATACCAGCTTCCTTTGCTGCAAATAGAATATTAATAAATCCATCAACATTAATTGCATTAGTAGTCAATGGATCTTTTATTGATCTTGGAATAGAACCCAACGCCGCCTGATGAAGAATAATTTCGACACCATCAACTGCTTTTTTACAATCAGCCAAATTTCTAATGTCTCCGTCAATAAGGTTAAAATTATTGTAATCCAGCAAATGGCTTATATTCTCTCTTTTGCCTGTAATAAAGCTGTCAAGACATACGACTTCGTTATTTTGTTTTATAAGCGCATCACAAATGTTGGATCCAATAAAACCTGCACCACCTGTAACGAGAACTTTTTTGTTTAATATTTTGTTATAGATTGTCAATGAAGTATTTTTATATTATAAATGTTTTATTAATCTCAAATTGTATTGATTAACACCATATTTTAAACGCCACTTCCATACACTTACTTTATTAAGTCCTACTTTACACAGCTTCGCCTTGTCAGTCACAACAATTTACTGTAAATATGTAACCTACAATAAGTTATAAATATTTAAAACGTTTTAGTTGAGATAAACCTTATCAATTTCAACCAAAACTGTTTTTTTCATACATTCAATTTCAACAGCAATTTTATTTTTGCCCTTGAAGTTTAATAATTTACCTTTAATACCTTTTAAGGGTCCTTTGTTAATATGTACTTCCTCTCCTATTGACAGCTCTGTTTCGTTAACTTCAATATAATTATTTATTTCACTACAAATTATTTTTTGTAAAGAAATAACGACATCATCTGGAACAATGGCCGGTTTACGGTTAAAGCAAATAAATTTGACAATACCATAGCTGTTTAAAACTTTAAAATATTCATTACTTGAAATATTGACGAAGAGATATCCTGGAAAAAGAGGAGATTCAACCCATTTTTTTCTATCCGACCATACTTTAAGTTGCTTCTGCAAGGGTAAAAAAACATCTATACCAGATGATTTAAGAATATCGGCAGATTTTTTCTCATGTCTTGGTTTTGTGTAAATAACCATCCAGTTTTTAAGCATTTATAATAATAATTGTCTTTTTTTTATTAACATGCAAAAATAGCAAAAAAATAAATTTATTTTAACATTATTTTCTTTTTCCTTTAAACTTAAATCACATCACACAAAGAATAACAAAAAAATGTAAATTTGTATTTTCTTTTTAAGTAAAATTATTATGCAAATTCCATCTAAATATGACCCTAAACAAGTAGAAGACAAGTGGTATAGCTACTGGTTAGAGAACAAAATATTCAAATCTGAACCTGACGAAAGAGAACCGTATTGTATAGTCATTCCTCCTCCCAATGTTACAGGTGTGCTCCACATGGGCCACATGCTCAACAATACCATTCAGGATATCTTGGTAAGAAGGGCACGTATGCTGGGAAAAAACGCGTGCTGGTTACCTGGTACCGACCATGCCTCTATTGCTACAGAAGCTAAAGTAGTTGCAAAGTTAAAGGCTGAAGGTATAGATAAAAAATCTATTACCCGCGAAGAATTTCTAAATCATGCCTGGGAGTGGAAAGAAAAACATGGGGGTATTATTCTGGAACAACTTAAAAAATTAGGGGCTTCCTGCGATTGGGACAGGACTAAATTTACCATGGATGAAGACCTTTCGGAATCTGTAATTGATGTATTTATTGACTTATACAAAAAAGGATACATTTATCGTGGTGTGCGCATGGTAAACTGGGACCCCAAAGCTCTGACAGCGGTTTCAGATGAAGAGGTTATTTATAAAGAAGTCAACTCAAAGTTTTATTATTTAAAATACTTTCTCGAAAATTCAAATGAGGAATTCATCACTATAGCAACTACCCGACCTGAAACTATTTTGGGAGATACAGCCATTTGTGTAAATCCAAATGATGAAAGGTACAAAAAGTATATTGGTAAAAAAGCCTTTGTCCCATTAATCAACAGGCTAGTAACCATTATTGCTGACGACTATGTTGAAATGGACTTTGGTACCGGAGCATTAAAAGTAACGCCAGCCCATGATATAAACGACTATAATTTAGGCATAAAACATAAACTTGAAAGCATTGATATTTTCAATGACAATGGAACTCTTAATGAAAATGCTCAGATTTATATAGGATTAGACAGGTTTGTAGTAAAAGAAAAAATAGTTGAAGAATTAAAGGACAAAGGACATCTTGCTAAAACCGAAGATATTGTAAATAAAGTAGGTTATTCTGAAAGAACAGACGCTGTAATAGAGCCCAAATTATCCATTCAATGGTTCTGCAAGATGGATAAAATGGCAAAACCTGCATTAGATTGTGTTATTGATGACAGGGTTAAATTATTTCCTGCTAAATTCAAGAACACTTATAAATACTGGATGGAAAACGTAAGGGATTGGTGTATTTCAAGGCAGTTGTGGTGGGGACACCGCATTCCTGCTTATTATCTGCCTAACGGACAATATATTGTAGCTAAAAGCAAGGATGAAGCTTATACATTGGCTTTGAAAAGTTTTCCTCAACTTACGCATTTAAGAGCAGATGATTTAAAACAAGATGAAGATGTTCTCGACACCTGGTTTTCTTCATGGTTATGGCCTATTAGTGTTTTTGACGGTATTAGAAAACCTGAGAATAAAGATATTAACTACTATTATCCAACCAACGATTTGATTACAGCTCCTGAAATTTTATTTTTCTGGGTAGCGCGTATGATAATGGCTGGTTTTGAGTTCCGCAATCAAATACCCTTTAAAAATGTTTATCTGACAGGTATAGTAAGAGACAAACTGGGGCGTAAAATGTCTAAATCACTAGGTAATTCTCCTGACCCAATAAAGCTCATGGAACAGTTTGGTGCAGATGGCGTAAGGGTGGGCATGTTGTTTTGTTCTGCAGCCGGCAATGATTTGCTTTATGATGACTCTTTATGCGAACAAGGCCGCAATTTCAGCAATAAAATATGGAATGCTTTCAGGCTGATAAATGGTTGGGAAGTTGAAACTAACTTACAACAACCAGAAACTGCTAAAGTAGCATCCCAATGGTTTAATTCTGTGCTGAATAAATCAATAAAAACGCTTAACGATCATTTCGACAAATATCGTTTATCGGAAGCATTGATGGTTATTTACAAACTTTTGCGCGATGATTATTGTTCGTGGTATCTGGAAATGATAAAACCTGCTTATGAGAAACCAATAGATGCACAGACATTAACTGAAGCTAAAGGATTTATGGAGAAACTCCTCAAGCTTTTACATCCCTTCATGCCTTTTATTTCAGAAGAAATCTGGCATCTGATGAGCGATAATAAAAGGAGTTCTATATCTCTAACGCAATGGCCTACCCTTGAGAAGTATGATAAAAACATCATCTCAAAATTTGAATATGTACAGGAAATCATTACTCAAATCAGAAACATTAGAAAAGAGAAAAATATAGCTCAAAAGGAGAACATAATACTTTTCGTCAAAAAAAACTACGAAGAACAATCTGACACTACATTCGATACAACTGTAGCAAAACTTTGCAATATTGAAAATATTTCCTATACAACTCAAAAAATGGACAATGCCATTTCTTTTATAGTAAAAAATACCGAGTTTTATATTCCGATAACTCAAAATATTGATGTTGAAGAAGAGATTAAAAAATTAAACGAAGATTTATCTTATGCTAAAGGCTTTTTGAATTCTGTTTTGAAGAAGCTCGAAAACAAGAATTTTGTTGACAATGCACCAGCTAAAGTTCTTGAGATGGAAATGAAAAAGAAAAATGACGCCGAATCCAAAATTAAGGTTATTGAAGAGCAAATAATAAGTCTGAAGAGATAATTCTCTTTGTGTTAAAAATAAAAAGGATGAAATTTAAATTTATCCGTTTTGTTATATTCTAAAGCTGGGAAAGGTAGTTTAATAAAAGAAATTGCTTTGAAAAGAAGTTTTAAATACTTAGATCTTACAGGTAAGCGCATATAATCGATATCAGCAGATAAATAGAATTGCCTTTTACGTTCAAAAACAGGCATAATCTGGCCGTTGTAAATTGCAGGATTGGATGAAGCTCCTATCATTCCGTCAGCACCATACCCTATAGATAAACAAAGCCAGTCGGGAAATTTTTCATCATTTTCAAATAAAGTTTTAAGATTAAATGATGCCCAGCAATTATAGCCGTTGTAGTCTTTAAATATACTGTAAAACCCATTTGTGCCCAATAAATTTGGCCGGTATTGAGCATACGGACTTGGCATAAATGAATATTTAAACCTGATATTTTGCTTATGCCAAAAAGTCTGTTGAAGACAAAACAACAATGAACCTGATGTATTGGCAGCGATATCACCAGGAGATGCTCCCCAGCCCTTTGAAAAGCCATCAAGAGTTTCAATTATAGTTAAATAATATGAGCCTAGAAAACCACCATACCAAATTGCTTTTTTTTCTTCCAAGCCCGTCCATAAAAGTGTATGATAACCAAGATTTCCCATATTGTACGATGTCATAGCATGGGCATATTTATCTAACATAAACCATTCATTATTGTCATTAAAAAAATGAAAATTCGACTGGGGATAATCTTTATACCAAGAATTGTACAAAATAATTAAGGAGCCCACATAGGAGGCGCTTCCGGAAATAAGTACAATGTTAAGTTTTTGTTTATCGGTAAAAGTACAATTATGGGGTAAAGAATCATGTTCAGATAAGTTTAATGACAAACTTTTGTCCTTTTGTAATGAGAAAGATGTTTGAGCTTCACACTGAAGAATAAATAAGCATAAACAGTAAATTAACAAAAACCTTAACATTAGGCTTTTATTATGGTATCGTAACAAGCTTTGAGTATGTCAAGGGCTTCTTCTTTAGTGTGAGATTCAGCATAGGTTCTTAAAACAGGCTCTGTACCAGATGGTCTGATGATAAGCCATTCATCATCATTGAAATAATATTTGAAACCATCCAAGGTATCAACATTTCTGACAATATGAGAACCAAACGACTGGTATTTGTTGTTTGTACAGTTTTGGACTATTCTCTGTTTAAGGTTTTCTTCCAGTCTCAAATCACTTCTTTCGAAGGCAAAAGAGCCTGTAATTTCATATATTTCCTCTATGATTTCGCGCAAAGACTTGCCGGTTTTCACCATAAACTCCCAAATGACCAAGCCATTCCATATACCATCGCGTTCAGGAATATGTCCTTTAACAGCAATACCACCAGACTCTTCACCACCAACTAATATATTCTCCTTACGCATCAGCTTGCTTACATGTTTGAATCCAATAGGAACAATTTCTAATTCCAAACCATAATATTTACATAACTTTTTTATTTTCTGAGTTGAAGAAACAGCTGTAGCCACTTTTCCTGTCTCGTTTTTATACTTTTTCATATAGTGAATAAGTATAAGTAAAATATGATGGGAATCAATGTAATTACCTTCATTATCAAAAAGCGCAATACGGTCGGCATCGCCATCAACAGCCAAACCACAGTCTATATTCTCAGAAAGTCTTATAATTTCAGCAAACTCCAGCAAATTTTTCAAGAGAGGTTCCGGGGGAATATTGTTAAACGTAGGATTAATTTCACAATGCACAAATGTGATATCAGGGAATAAACGGCGCATCACATTTTGTCCTGAGCCATACATGGCATCGAAAGCAAATTGTAAATCTGAGTTTCTTATAGCCTCCATATCAAAATTTGCTTCCACATGGTCGCAGTATATGGTTTCGAGGTCAGCATAAGCAATCATGCCATTGTCAATAAGGTCTTGCATCTTAACAGCATCGAAGTCAAAATCTATTTTTTCAGGAATCAGTGCTTCTACTTCTCTTATTTCATCATCAAACAAAGGTCCGCCATAGCTACCTTTTAACTTATACCCACTGTAAAGAGGTGGATTATGACTAGCTGTGATAACAACGCCCAGATCTGCTTTGAGTTTAACAATGCCTAATGAAATCATAGGCGTTGAAGCAATAGACTTATTAAGAAGCACCTTTACATTGTTGGTAGCCATAACTTTTGCCACTGTCTCAGCGAATAGCTCTCCTCCAAAACGGCAATCGTGACCAATAACAACTATAGGGTTTTCTGTATGATTATTTAACCATTTAGCAGTAGCTAAAGCCACTTTGGCAACATTTTCGACGGTATATTCTTTTGCAATGATAGCCCTCCAACCATCTGTACCAAACTTAATCTGTGTCATACTTTATAAGTTTATTTAGTAATTTTTTTTATTTCTTCAAAATACTTGGCTTTATCAGTCGTAAAATTATTTTTATAGGTGCCTCCCTTTACCGTATAAATTGAAGTATTTTTTTTAAGCTTAGCCAAAGCTTTAATATCTTTGACTGTATACACTGCATCGGCATCGCCAGCAATAAAGAGTATTGAAGTAAGATTATTCCCTTTTTCTGCTAATGCATACTGGGGTTCAATAGCCACCTTGTTATAACCTATAGGCAGGAGCATATCCTTGCCTGTTGCCTTTTGGATACTAGCTTTTATCCCTTCTAAACTACCATAAGGGGAATCGGCAATAACTGCACTTACCTCCGGACGGTTTGCTGCTACAGCCAGGCTCAGACCGGCGCCCATGCCCACACCCCACATGTGGACAGTACGCGTGCGGGAATGATATTTTTTTACATAATCCATAACAGCGTTTAAGTCCTTTTCAAACTGGGCATAGATGTAGAAGTTATTATTAATTTTAAAATCTGAGCTTTCACCATAGCCTCTGTAGTCATAAGTAATAACATAATAATCCAGAGTTACAAAATTGGTCGCCAGTTCAATCAAATCAGCCATGTTGCCATCACCGCTATGACTCATCACAATAATCTTTGTAGATGGGTTACGGGGTTTGAATAACCAACCTTTGAGCTTTAAACCATCTTCAGTGTCTATAGTGATTTCTTCATATTTGATACCATATTCATCAGGTTTGATTTTGTATTCTTTTTCTGGTCCTAAAGCCCTTAGATGATGAATTGCGAAGGTGCATAAAATTACGATTAAAAATAATTTCCTTTTCATAGTGTAGTTTTTTCTTAGTGATTAATAGTTACTTAAAAGTCTAGAATAAATAAATTACTGGATTTATAAAAAAACAAATTTATAAAAAAATGAGAATAAGATTTCTTAAAAATGTATAAATGTGGTGAAGGTGTTGATTTATATTCTTACAATAAACAAATGAGAAAAGCCAGTAGTCGGAAGTCAGAAGCATGAAACACTCTGTTAAAATTGCTGACTGACTTGAATTTGTTACTTTATATTAAGTTTATCCAAAGCCCTTTGATATTTACGTGCATTTGCACTATGCTCAGCAAGGGTTTTAGCAAAAGCATGGTAACCCGACAAATCTTCCCTGGCACAAAAGAAGATATAATCGTGTTTTTCATAATTTAATACTTTATCAATAGTTGAGGCTTCGGAAATAGTAATTGGGCCGGGGGGCAAGCCGCTGTATTTATAAGTATTGAAAGGAGAATCAATTTCCAGATGTTTCTTTAACAGCCTTCTTATAGAGAAATCGCCCCATGCATAAACAACAGTAGGGTCAGCCTGAAGCAACATGCCTTTATTTAAACGGTTAATATATGCACCGGCAATACGTGACATCTCATCTTTTTTTGTTGTTTCGGACTGAACAATAGAAGCTAAAATCGAAACTTCAACAGCTGTTAACCCTACTGACGCTGCTTTATCAATTCTTTCTTTGTTCCAGAATTTTATATACTCGTGGTTCATACGATCAAAAAACTTTACAGCAGATGTATTCCAGTAAATCTCATAAGTGTTTGGTATAAACATAACCATCACATTTTGAGATGTAAAATTATATTTTTCTAGAAAGGAATTATTATTCAGAATATTTATAATACTTAATGAATCAGCTTCAATCTGATCTGCAATTCTTCCTGCAAACTGTTCCTTTGTTCTTATATTATTAAAAACCAGTTTAACAGGTTTTTGCTTTCCAGAGCGTAAAAGATTAATGAGTTCATTATTGTTCATATTTGCTGTTAACTGGTATCTTCCGGGCTTTACTTTTTCAGGATATTTTTTAATTTCAGCCAGCCATTTAAAGGTATTTGGGTCAATAATAAACTTATCTTTATTTAAAATATTAATAACATCATCAAAAGTCGCTCCTGTAGGAACACACACGTAAGCTGTCTGTTTGTCGCCAAGTTTTACATTAGGCTTGAACATTATTTCATAGATTTTGTATGCGGCAATGCTACCAGCAATCAGCACCAGTAAGATTATCGTGACAACAATTTTAGATAAAAGAGAGCTTTTTTTCTTTGATCTTGACATAGTTATTATTTATGTATAAAGGTGTAAAGACATTGAGGTATAGGGGTATAGGGGTATAGAGGTATAAAGGTATAGAGGTATAGAGGTATAGAGGTATAGGGACATAATTGATGATATTTTTTAGCAATAGATAGAATAATTCATTACCTTTTTCATAAAATATTCTTTCTCTTAAGCTGGAAGTAACATTTTCCCTATTCCTATACCCTATAACTCCCACATCCGAGCTAGTTAAAAAATTAATTGATAAAAATTTTCATCCAACCATTTATCTTCTTTTCTAACCCAATGAAAACGTTTTCCACTTTTCGTAAAGCCAGCTTTCTCAAAAGCCTTTATACTGACTTTATTATCTTGTGTAATTGTGCAATACAACTGATGCAGATGAAGCATATTTTTTGAGTAATTTATAAGTAAATCAATAGCTTGTGAAGCTATTCCTTTACCACGATATTCTTCTGCAATAAACAAACCAACGCCAGCACGCAGATTAATAGGATCAAAATCAAACATGTCTATACAACCAATAGTTATTTCCTTTTTACCTTTTTTCAATTCTATCATTAACCGCAACTGTTTATATTCACAAATATCCAAATGTGAATTTAGGATATATTGTTCCAATACATATCTGGAAAAAGGTTTAGTTGTATTGCTCAGATGCCATAGTTTAGCATCATTTTCCCATTTATAGAGTCTGTCAATATCTTCAGGTTCCAAAGCGCGCAGTTTTAAAATTGAATTTTCTAACATAATATTTCCATTGATGGTTAATGCTGTAAAAATAGTTTTTTTTATTATCTGAAATAAAAAAAAGAGACTGTTTTTAAGGCAGTCTCTTTTATAAGTAATAAAAACTAAAGTTAGTTAATTATCAGCTTTCTATTAATAATAGTTTTACTGTCATTAAGTGTAATGTGATAAATACCTTTTGCAAGGCTCGATAAGTTAAGCACACTAACAGTACCGTACTTTATTCCGGATAATTGTTCCTTATAAACTATTTGTCCCTGAATATTAGCAACAGTTAAAGTTAATACATCAGATGTTCCTAACATTAAAATATTAAATACGCCATTGCTTGGATTCGGGTATATATTAACGGCTGACAAATCCTGAACTTTATTAACACCAACGATAAGTGTTGTAAATGTTTGTGGACCAACCCATACACTGGTGTAAGCACTGTCACAGATAGCTCTTACGTAAAAGTCGTACTGTGTATTTGGATTAAGGCCTGAAAGCGTATAAGGGTCATTTAATGTTAAAACATAATTACCATTACCCTGAATAAAATTAGTAGTATCCCATTCAATTTCCCATCCGGCTTCTGAACCTCCGGGAGTCCAAGTAAGGTCAGCAAAGTCAGAACCCCAACTACCTACGGATAAATTCTTTGGTTTATAACATGAATCTAAAGTAGTGAAAGCATAAGGACCTGACCAATAACTAGTATCACCTAAAGTAATATCGCATAAAGCTCTAACATAAAATTCATAATTTGTAAATATTGTCAGTCCATTTAGCGTATAAGGATTATTTGTTGTAACAACCAAATTACCGTTACCCTGTGTGAAACCTGCTGTATCCCATTCTATCTGCCACAAAGTATCGTTCAAAACGGGTACCCATGACAGGTCTGCAGAAACCATAGTTTTATTGGAAACGCTAAGGTTATTTGGAGCCGGGCATGTTGGAAGTGTTGTAAAAGTAAATACGGAAGACCAGTTAGTGGAATCAAAAGCACAGTAAGCTTTTACATAGAAATCATAAGTAGTTTCAGGAGTTAAACCATTCAATGTAAATGGATTATCTGATGTTACAACAATTTTCCCATTTCCCTGAACGAAGTTTGTTGTGTCCCATTCAATCTTCCATTGCGCTTCACCACCGCTTAACCATGTTAAATCAGCTGAAGTAGGTAAAATATTAACAGCGTTAAGTGAACTTGGAACAACACAAGGAGGGATTTCATCAATAAGAACATTGTCTATATACCAATAATTAATATCATAGGTATTGCCGGCAAAGGTCCAAGCGACCAATATACTTTGACCGATATATGCTGAGAGGTTTATATTTATAAATTGTTCTGTAACACTTGCTGTTGGAATAACTGCCCATAAACTATCCCATGTAAAGCCACCATCTTCTGACACAGCTACACCTAGAGTATATGGATTACTTAATGAAGAATAATAATCAACTGAGTGCCTAAATCTCAGGTAAAGGGAAGATGCATTTGTAGCATTTATTAAAGGTGTAATAAGTACAACAGTATCCGTAACACCAGGACTCCAGTTTAATCTCATCTCAGGAGCATTACCTCCTGCATTATTAGAATTATTTACACCCCAGTTTGAAAGATTTCTGCTCCAGCAATTTGGGATATTGCCTACAGTAGTGCCTGTGAAATCTTCAGTAAACGGTATAGAAAAAACACCACAAGAAGTTGAAAAAGTAATAGGTCCTTTCCAAGTACTTGTATCACCGGGAGAGCAAATAGACCTTATGTAAGCCTGATATGTTTTTGAAGCTTGCAATCCTGTTAATGTGTAGGGAGGAAATGCACTAACAATTGCGTAACTTCCTGTACCTTGAGTAAAACCGTTGAGACCATATTCAATCTGCCATTTGTTAGCTGTGCCTGGTTCTGTCCATGTTAAATCTACGCTATTTAAAGTTGGGTTAGAAGCATGGAAACTTGCAGCTGTAACACCGGGGCAAGTAGGTATAGCATGAATGCTGAAATCATCTATATATAAATAATATTGATAATCTGATTTATATTGAATTGCAACATATTTTGTTGCAGAAGGTATTTCCAGTATGTATTGTTTCCATTCAGTACTGGTGGCATCTGAGTCATTAGCTCCCCATGTCCAGTTAGTACCATCAACAGAAGTACCTACAGCAAATACTTCAGTTCCATAAGGAGAAGAACTCCTATACCAGAAGGTCAATTCCATATTTGAAGTGTAATTCAATAAAGGTGTTTCCAGGAACTGTTCGTAAGGAGAACCTAATGAATATGATGAAAAGCGAAAAGATTGATTTCCACTATACGCTTCATCTGTAGAATGCTTCATCAAATTACCTGCTACCGGTGTAGCATTAGCATACCACATTGTCCAACAAACAGGAGGTGCAGTTGGAGACTCAAATCCTTCGGTAAAAGGTGTTGATACAGTTAAACAAGCAGTTGTAAAGGCTATAGGACCTTTCCATGAGCTGGTATCACCAGGAGAGCAAATACTTCTGATATAAGCCTGATATGATGTTGCAGGTGTTAAACCACTCAAAGTACTTGGGTTTGCACTAACAATAACATGAGAACCTTGTCCTTGTGTATATCCGGTTGTACCATATTCTATTTGCCAATGAGTTGCTGTACCTGGTTCTGTCCACGTTAAATCAATACTGTTAACAGTAGGATTTGAAGCAGTGAAACTTGCAGTTGTTACACCGGGACATGTTGGTGTAAGTTTTAATGATATATCATCAATTGTCAAATACCATGGATTATATGAAGTACCATTAGCTTGAATGCCTAAATAATAAACACCTGTTGTTGTAGGTGTAAAAGTAGCTAAGAGTTGTTGATAAGTTGTATTTGTGGGGTTGGCTACAGTTCCTATTTGAGTCATGGCAGTACCATTTTGTGCATTACCATAAGCTAAATTCAAAGCTGTAAAACCTGTTGCACCATCGGTAATATACCATACACCGGCATCATAAGAGACACCAGCTGTTAATTGAACAGGTGCAAAAAAGAACCAGTTGTCTGCAGGAGCATATTGAAAAGATGCAAATTTTGCTCCTGTTTTAGGTATTCTATTGTATGTGCCAGATGAGATGTAT
>Ga0114951_10001576_pt1 | contig 27772 bp, 33 predicted proteins | sample AM7aDNAmetaG_FD_88677 | JGI IMG/M metagenome (GOLD analysis project Ga0114951, IMG submission 88677) | Freshwater microbial communities from Finland to study Microbial Dark Matter (Phase II) - AM7a DNA metaG | ecosystem: Environmental > Aquatic > Freshwater > Lake | place: Finland: Lake Alinen... | reverse complement strand
GGGATAGTGCCTTCAGGCTCCTTGCAGGTGCTAAGGACGCTTTACAGGGCATTCATGATGTTTTTGAGAATGAGTACGAGCATCCCCGTAAGGCTTTAATTGCTAAGTGTGATGAAATGGGTCTTACTATACCTCAGTGGTTTAAAAAGGTCATCCCGGACGTCTTACATGTGTTTACGGACATGTGGAAGAATTCTGAGGTAGTCCCTGAGGAAATAGATAAGAGTGCCAAGAAAAAATATCCCAAGATTTGGGATAAAGTGGTAAAGATGCAGGAAGAGGGGATCTTCCCTGAGATGGAAGAGCATAAAATTGTCCATAAGCCGACGAAGATGGTTCACCCTCATCGGGTATTCAACCAGCTTCTTGAGTCTGCCATAGAGGATCCCAAGGACGAGAACTTCAAGAAGGCGCTTGCTCCTTACTCCGATATCCATGGAGGTGGCGGCAGTACAAGTGGTGGAAGAGAACCCGTTCAGAAGACCCCCCCGGTTAATATCACGGATGAGAATCTGAAGCTGCTTACATTGAAGATGTTGAAAAATCATAGTGTCACTCCTGATAAATACATTGATAGTATTATCAGGCATATTGGGATGAGTATGCAGCACCCAGACCATATCACTGACCCGAATTATATGACAGTGGTTGTTACAGGCATTGCAAAAGTTCTGTCGTCGCTGCCTTTTCAAATTGGTCGTCTATCTATTCATTCTGATAGAGCTCGGGCAGCGTCAATGAATTTGATCGCGTTGACTCAGGAGGATTTAAAAAGATTAGACCTGCCTTTAAGTATAAAGGAACCCTTGCCTAAACCTGAGAAGACTAAGGATCCTTTACGCGGCTATCCAGGTACGCATCAACCCACCTGGGAGGAATTAGCTCAGAAGCCTACAAGGGATTTACATTCTCAGCCTGATTATGTTGAGTTAAAAGCTCCGCAGACTTTTAAGTCTGAGGCGGTTGAGAAAAAGGTACTGAAGTCTATTCAGAAAAAGGAAGAACGGCTGCATAAGTTTTTTGAGACATTCCATGAAAAAGAGCAGCAGCTTGATGATATGATTCAGGAAATGGAAGAGTCCCTTAAAGGTGCCCTTGATGCAGAGAAGGTCAAACTGTTAGAGGAATGCAGAAAGAAGATAGAGGGCATTGAAGAGTCCCCCGAGTTTAAAGCCTTTGAGAAAAAGAATAAAGGAACCGATCAGGCTGCCTGGGATAAAAAAGTCGGTGAGTTTATCAAGGACATGAAATTTACGCTGTTGACTTCCACAGTCGACAAGCCTTTGAAAGCCTTTGCGGATAATCTGAAGTCGTCTGGCTGGGAATTCAAAGGGAAGAAGTACAGTTATGCTGAGCTTGAAAAGACAAAGAAAGAGCACGCTCCTTTACAGGCAAAATATCAGAAATACTTGGAAGAATCGAGAGCCGTATCAAATGATATGGGCGCCTTAGAGGCTGCAATAAAGGAAAGGCGCAGACTTGAGACCCTTAAGGAGCCGGATGATGGGGACAAGAACAATTATGAGTCTACGTCAAAACTCATAAAGGAGCTTGCGGAAAAGCATGAGGATCCGTATCCTCAGCCTACCTTTGATGGTAAGGAATATGTTCCTACAACACAGGGGCCTAAAATGCAGCCCATGCCTTACGAGCGTACGGTTAAGACTCCGGAGACCTTGGAGCCGTATGACCTGAAAGCCGACCCGAAACAGCGCAGGCTTAGGAAATTGGTCAGACTTCATCCTACTCCTGATAAGAAGACTCCAGAGGGACGTCCTGATATCATAGAGCAGGAAAAAGACCCGTCAAAAACTATTGAAGTGGACGTTCCTAAGTATTACAGGGACGTGGAAAAGAATCTTCAGAAGTCCATTGATAAAATGCTGGTTGAAAAGAGAAAGGACCTTGAGGAGTATTCTAAGGATCCGGGAACTTTATTCCCGGAGGAAATGCCTAAACCGCTGCCTCCTCCGATCTCTCAAAAGAATATGCCTTATTTAAAGATCAAGAGTCCGCATAAGAAGGATTTCAGCAGGAGGAAAAAGGATGCGGCTGAAATGGCTCAGGATTATCAGCGACCGTCTTCCTTACAGGAGCTGTATGTGAAGAGAGACCCGCATGATAAGCAGAAAAAGCTTATTGTGACACGGCCGAAAACCTGGTCGGATCGTCCTTTAGAGAAGGATCTGATTATCCATGATTGTCAGGAAGCTAAAATGATAGAGAAAAAGCTTGTTGGCGAAAACGGGCTTCACGGGTTACTGGAAGCTTATCTTGGTAAAACAATTGACCAGATAATGCCACGTCAGTTCCTGGATGCTTTTGAAAATCTCTGTGACAAGAGAACTCTTGAGCAGCAGAAAGAAGACGAAAAGAAAAAGAAAGAGGAGTCCGAAAAGTGGGTTCCTAAAACCGAGAGAGAATTAACTGAACGCAAGAAGCATTTAGAGAAAATACGGAGACCTGATATAAATCCGTCTTTTACTCCTGAAAAAAAGCTGCCTTTAAAGACAGAGAAACAGATTAAAATGCCGGAGAGATACGGCATGGAATCTAATCAGATGACCTTTAAAGTGGCGTCCATCTTCGCCGGCAAGGTGTCGGATGATGAACTGAAGGCTATATTATCGTAAGTGAAATAATGGGTATATAGCGACTTAGCCCACGGGGTATGCATACACAGAGGCAACAGAGCGTTATCGGCTGTTGCCTCTATTAATTGAAGGTCGTCTTTCGGGTTAATCATGTCGAAAACCCGCTCGATTTTAATATCCGTATTAAGAATCCTGATTTTGTAAAGGGGTGGTTCCGTCACCCTGAACATGAAATTCATTAAATAGTTGCCATTCTTATACCATACGGAGTGAATTCTTTCCTCATAGCCCAAGCGTAGGTTCCAATCAAATTCAGGGGAATTATATGCTTCGGGGAATATACCCTTGAGCCAGGTAAGCCACCAGTTACGGTCCCAATGGATAGAGTTCATCATACTTATATTATACAATCTTAAAGGTCATCAATAAGCTTAAATCCTTCCAGATCTATTATCTGGGTGGTTTGGGTGAAGTCTGTATACATCCTGTCTATAACTTCTTTCGGGACGTTTGCTCTATCGACCCCTTTTTTAAGGTCGTTTTGTATTCTTTCCCAGCAGTCTTCCGGATTCGCTCTGAATATTTTTGCCTGCAGGATGCAGGGAGGAAGGCCTTCGAGGAACAGGCTCCTGTAGGTCGAATTTACGTTTGTCGCATCGAGGATAACCGAGATGCCTTTTGATAAGTACTCTTTAGTCCTGTTTTTTGCAATGGCCCATACTTCCGCGTTATTATCCTGACAGGAAATATCCTCATAGAGCTCTTTTCTAATCTTATCAGGACTAACTATGAGTATGTGCTCAATCACCTTATCTGATAGGAGCTGTTTTCTTAGCCAGGAGGTTTTCCCACTCCCTGGAATGCCAATCATAAAAATCAGTTTTGGGGTTCTCATGCCTTCTCCTGATTTTCGATGAAAGGTAAAGTAAGCCATATACCCGGTCTGTAGATAGAGCCAGGCAGGATTGCCTTCATATACATGGCGCCTTTAGTATTGTAACTGTGTATGATAATCTGCTTCGGTTTCTTATCTTCGTGGTCACGTAGCCACACAGCCACTTCATAGCCTGTCCCAGGGCCCGGTTTTTCGAAGACTTTATCTCGAAGATCGTGATCCAGGAAAACCATGTCCCAGGACTCTTCTGACAGCTTTTTGATGGCGTCTGTGGCGGTCTTGACGCATTCCACGATGTTACCGATGAGCCTTTGCCTGAATATTATCAAACGGGTTTCTTGGTCATCTAAAACCAGTATTTTCATATTGCCCCCTTTGTACTGATATTATACAAATAAAATACCCTAATAAGGTATTAATAGTAAGTGATTTAAAGAAAGGCATATGATAAACCCCATCAATGCGAGATTTTTATGGAAAAGTGCAATATTAAAAAGAGCTGTGATAGCTGTCCCGGTACCGAAGAGTGCGTAAAATTTGATGAGAGTGTGCTGGTAGAATTGGACCGCTCATACACGAAGGACAATTTCATGACATCTTTTTTAGCGGAAATGAGACGCTGTGCTGACAGCAATTAATAGAACCCTGTATCAACATAAGGAGCAATTATGATTCCCTTCAAATTAGGTTGGATGAGAGATTTGCCAGACTTCAGAGATTATACTTTAAACACCCCTGCAGTCAAAGCTGTGACTTCTAATGCTGTTGCACCCAAAGTTGTGCCCACAACTATGGATTTAAGGAAGTGGTGTACTCCGATTGAGGATCAGGGCCAGCTTGGAAGCTGCACGGCTAACGCTGCTGCTGGGTTACTCGAGTATTTTGAAAATAAGGCTTTTGGTAAATACACCAATGCCTCAAGGCTGTTTATATATAAAGCCACCAGGAACCTTCTCAGGTGGCAGGGGGACACTGGGGCCTATCTCCGTAGCACCATGCAATCTTTAGCCTATTTTGGGGCACCAGAAGAGCTGTATTGGCCGTATGATATCACCAAGTTTGACGTCGAGCCTTCGGCGTTCTGTTATGCCTTCGCTGAGAATTATAAAGCTCTGACGTATTATCGCTTGGATCCCCCTGGAACAGCGCTTGCACAAGTTCTGGCTAACGTAAAAAACAATCTGATAAATGGTCTGCCTTCCATGTTTGGCTTCACCGTTTACAGCTCAATTTCCAACAGCCCTGAAATTCCTTTCCCTAAGACAGGGGACCAGGTTGCTGGCGGGCATGCAATTATGGCCGTAGGATTTAATGATGACCACCCCACGAACACGGATAAAGGTGCTTTGCTGATTCGTAATTCCTGGGGTACAAGCTGGGGTACGGCGGGTTATGGCTGGTTGCCTTACAAGTACATTCTTTCCGGACTGGCCACGGATTTCTGGAGTCTTGTAAAAGCGGATTATGTAGATTCCAGCCTGTTTAAGTAATTCAGTGAGATTTAGCAGAAGAAAAAAGGCCGTTTTTAAGCGGCCTTTTTTATTTGAGGAAATTCGTGGTTATACGGGAGGCCATTTTTTTAGCCCCTTCTTTTTTAAACTTATCGAGAAGCTCTTTCTTGGCGTCTTCCTTAGTGAGAGTTTTACCTTGTTCGAAGTACTCATCTCCGATATCAAGAAGCATTTTTTTAGCCCTGCCGACTTCCGTGCCTGTGGCTAAACCTAGGAGGGCCATGATTTCTTTACCGTCTAAGACTGGCTCAACTTTAACTTCTTCTTTTGTACGGATTTCATTTATTCTTTTTCTGAGATCAGGAATATCATGGGATGAGGGTATACGGCCAAGTTCATCGGCCTCTGCAAGGTTTAATATGGCATCTACCATCTCATTACCCACATCTCTTATGAATTTTCTAACAGCTTTAGCGCTACTTCCGATCAAGTCATGAGGCCTCATATGGTTCTTCACCATTTTTTTGACTTTATCTGTGGTAGTGTTATCAAACTTCAGTCTTTTCATAATGGCTTCTGCTATAGTTGCCCCCACGTCTTCATGCCCTTTAGATTTCAACACACCTTCTATAAGAACAGTTGTAGCAGGTTTGCCGACATCATGTAAAAGGGCTGCCATTTGAGCTTCCACGCCTGGGGCGGTCCCCTTCAGTACCATCAGGGTATGGGTAAAAACGTCTTTCTCAGAATGATACTTAGGGTTCTGCTTTTGCCCTCTGAGAGCATCTACTTCAGGAAGTACGTATTTAAGGAGGCCTGTAATGCCCATGAGCTTCACGGCTTGGTCGAGCTTACCAATTTTCATGACTTTTTCGAGTTCCCCCATAATTCTTTCGGAGGACACTGTTTCGATTCTGTAAGCGTTTCTTTTTACGGAATTGAGAACACTCAGCGGAATTTCCCATCCATATTTTGCGAAGAAACGGCAAAGTCTGATCATCCGTAGAGCATCCTCTTCAAAGGTTTTATCCATAGAAACTTCTGGATGACCTCTAAGTATGCCTTGTCGAATATCGTCTTTGCTTTGACCCGTCAAATCTTCCACTTCTCCTGTGGTCATGTCCTTAAGCAGCATATTGACGGTGAGGTCCCGTCGTTTTATATCTTCCTCAAGGGTTCCAGGTCTTGTCACACGTTGCCGAGACTGTGGGTCAGGATACTCTTCAGTCATAGTATCGGCAAACTCGATTACAGCCCCTTTGGTACGATATATTTCTTCCTTATACTTTATATCGTCTTTGAAGGTTATTTGCCATATAGGGTATCCTTTGCCCATTTGCCTGGGTTTTGAAACCGGATGCTCTTTAGGGAAAAATATTCGTTGAAAAATGGGCTGTTTAAACATGTTGTAGATGAAACGTGTGGCTTTTTTAGCCCCGTTTTTTACTTCTACTACTACAAGGTCAAGATCCTTGGCTTCAATAGAGGGATCATTTTTGATTTTGCTCATGAACTCATCACGAACATAGCCTCCCACAGCCTTAATTTTCCCTTCCCATTTAGTTCCAGGTAGGGCTTTCTTAAGGAATCTCTCTACTTCTTTTTCAGCGTCTGTGGAAAGGACGTCTTTTAAATGTGCCGTAGCTATTTTAATTGGGGTCATCATAATATTATACACGGTATTAGGAGAATATTCTAAAATAAAGAATCTATTTCAAGGATATCTATTTTTAAAGCTTTAGACAACCAATCAGCTACAATGTGCCTATGACAGAAATCTCCTGATTTCTCCCAGCACAATAGTACGGCATTTTGGCCTAAATCTACATAGACTTTCATGGGGTTGAGGTCTTTTAAAACTTCTTCATAGTAGACTTTTTCAAAATACTTTTCGTCACCATCCGTTTTAAACTTCATTACCAGATCATAAGGAGGGGCTAATAAAGGGTATATTCTACCATGAAACCATTTGGGAATGTAGCGAAATAGGAGGTCTGCAAACTGTTACCAGTCTTCTTTTGTCCCGCCGAAATACTCTCTGGCGAGCCCTCTGCTTACCATATATTTGCTAACACTAATAGTATCATTTACATAGACGTCACCTAAAATGCGGAAGTATTTATCCCGTTCCACATTTCGGAGTTCTATTTTCTTGGCTGTTGTAAGGAGTTTCGTTAAGGTGTCCCTGGCTTTAATGGCAAGTTGTTTTTCCGTGGTGTCTTTAGTTTTGAGCTCAGGCGTGTCTATTCCATAAATTCTGACTGGAATGGTATCCCCGAAAATTTTGGGAATGGATTTAATATTGATGTAAAAGGTATCACCGTCATAAACTTTGACCAAGCAGCCTTTTTTGACGATCAGATTTCCATAGGTACCGGCAAAGACGGCTGAGACTGCTGCGAGGATAATTAACAACTTTTTAAAGCTCATGTAAACGCCTTTATCCCGCTTTAACGTCAAGGCAGGCCTGTTCGATTGTCTCAACACCTATGCCCTTAATCAGCTTTTTAATATCTAAGTCGCCGTGGAAATAGGAGAAAATTAAATCTTCCATATCAATTTTTTCTTCCACAACAACTCCAGATACACCCACTTTTCTGCTGTCTTTGAGATAATCTACGATGTCATCAGAGTCCAGCTCATCGAGAACATCATAAGGATCAACATCGACATTAACGGTAACGTCTCTCATAATCACCCCCATAGCCATTCTATTTGTTATATGATATCTTTTGGTGCTTTACTCTTCGGTTTAGAAAAGGACTTTAAATTCGACGGGTTCATAACAGAATCTAATTCATGGAAACTGTTTTTTGCCTCAGGGTCATCCCAATAAAAAGAAGTCTTTCTTTTTAGGTCGAACCGTTCTCTCTTATCCTGCTGCTTTTTCTCTTTCATGTTATATTATACTTTTTTAGAGTCTGTTAATATAGTTTCGAGCTACTTTTAAAGGGAGTTCCATTTGAACTGCCTCTTCTTTGGTGCTCGTTATGGTTACCTTGTTTTTAAAGCCTCTGACTGTTACCCAGGGTAGAAGCTTCTTTTTCTTACTGGCTAAAATAGCGAACACAAATTTATGAAAGGCTTCTGTATCCCCGTTTTTTACTTCGGCTTTATATTCGAAGTCCTTGCCTTTTTGATCGGTATATCCGAAAATGAAGTTTTTTGCACTTAAAGGTATGTCTGAGGGTTTTGTCCAGAAGTTCTTCACTATGACTGCCATTATTTGAGCTCCATTTCCTTGTAATGAAATATATAGACCTTTTCTCGCCCTGAGGTGGTGGAGTCTATTTCTGTCATTCTCCAGTCATTCATCTTAAGTATTTCCTGCCCATCTTTTATCGACCCGGCATAGAAAACATGCCTATCAAGAATAGTTTTAGGGCCGCAAAGTAATGAAATAAGGCAGCCATATGTGATTACTGATAGTATTAATGCTGTTCTAAGCACAAAAATCCTTTGTAATCCATTATTACTAATAATAAGAGAGTATTATAATTTTCTATTAATACAGAGGCCATTATTCACTTCTAAATGTTTAGCCTATAAGGAAAAATTATGATTTACGAAAAATTAAGCTTTGACGATCCTCGCATTCCTAAGGAATGGGAAAGTTGGTCTCTTACAAGAAAAGCTCCCGAGGATACGTCAAAGCGTCTTACCGACGACCGTGCTGACCAGCTTAAGCGGGACACCAAGAATATCGAGGTAAGTAAGCCGGGAAGTTTCCTGAAAGTTCTGAATAAAGTAATAGACATGACTAACAAGATGGACCCGGATCCTACCACGCACCATCAAAAAAAGCAGCAGCACAACTCCTTAAAACAAGGTCTTCTTCAGACTCTGTCCACTTTTTACAACACAGTTACATCGAAGGCCCGAAAAGGGGAGGTAACAGTTTCCGCTGATGAACAAAAAGAGATCATCGACAGTGCTGCCAAGCTTGATAATAGTGCTCCCCTCCTGAGTCAGATATCAAAGCTCTTTAAAGAAGAGTACGATGTGGACTATATCCCTAGGGATCAGCGTAGGAAGCGCCTGGCGGATATTATACGGAAAGTCGCCTCTATTATCCATGTGGCCCATTGCGGTCATTGCGGAATACCTAAGGAAGAAAAGAAGAAAAAGCCTTCTAAATAGGGGGCTGTTCCAATTTTAACCGCCAATAAGCTATAACTGCCTCTATACCATTAATGCTGATGTATAGGGGCAGTTCTTCTTCCGGGACATTCATCGTCTGAATTATCGCAGAGTTGAACAGATTAAATGAAGCAATTAAATCAGCGGAGCCAATAGAACCCCTGAGGCCGTTTTCTAAGAAGCCGTCTTCTGCAGCGTCATAAATAAGGTCTGAATATACCGTATATCCCTGTGATTCCAGGCTATCGGCAAGGGCGAGCATTTCTTCTTTTGTGTAGTTTTTAGGGTCCATACCCTTATTATACAACAAAATAGAACTTACTCGCCGCCTAAAAACAGGTCTTTGGGGTCGTCATCGTCTTCGGGGATCTCGTCCTCATCAGAATCAACGTCAATGACTCTTTCAAAGCCGTCTTCGAGATTTATTTCATCATCATCCAGGTATGAGTTTGCCATAATCACCTCAATTAAAAAGGCCCCACATGTAAAAATGCAGGGCCCTTTTATATTACCTGCGGTCTCTGTAGCCGCCTTCACTTCTATAACCCCCACTGGAAGTACGGGGTTTATCAACGGCTTCGCTGACCTTTATCTTACGGCCGTCAAGTTCCTTACCATCTAAACTGGAAATCGCCTTATCGGCGTCATCTGCGTCGGTCATGGTCACAAAGGCGAAACCCCGTGACTTTCCCGTCTCTCTGTCGGTAATAACTTTTGCTTCTGCAACTGAACCAAGAACGGTAAAAAGGGACTTAAGCTCTTCTTCCCCTGTACCCCATGAAAGATTACCTACAAACAATTTCTTTGACACTGAGACACTCCTTTAAATGTGACATGTATAGTTAAACTGCACTTGCTAATATATAATACTAATGTAAGGCTTAAAAAGTAAAATACTATTTAACGAATTTTTCGCACCCTTTAACCACGGCCATATTATGAGAGAGGCTGCTTCTTCTGGGGATCTGGGTAGTCAGGCTCAACTTCGTAGCAACTTGAATGGTGGCCGAATTCAGCTGATATATTTGATTATTGATATGCCCACAACCCTGGCGCCTCAGTACTTTTTCAAAGGTGTCTATGACCGTATCATACATTCTTTTATTGAAGCACCAGCAGTGCATATAGGACACTGAAGTGACCTGCTGAATAGTCTCATAGGCCTTCAATATTTTGAATTTAACATAGGCAGTATTATTGCAGTGGGCATAAAAAATATCCCAGTCTATTTCTTTAAGTTCTTCCATGGCCGCATTCATGTAGCGATTGAAAAGTTTATGGAAGATGACGTCATCTTCAAGCACCATCACGTTATCCCAGTTATTTTCTTTGGCCATTTTCACTACAGAATAATGCGAATAAGAGCACCCTTGTTGACCAATAGAAGGGAAAAGCCTGTTATGCTGTTCAGGGGCAACGGCCTTAAACATCTGTATGTCTAAGTTTTTATGCTTTTCAATTCCCAGGACATTTTTCAAGGACTCCTTCGGAAAGGCACTGATACACCATATGTTTTTAAAATAGGAAGCCCACAGAGGCTGATCGTCCTGGACAGTATTCAAAGCCTTAAGATAATTAGAGACATATTGATTAGTTATGTGGGAGGTGCCTATAAAAACAGTTTTTTCAACGCCACCATCAACATAGGCTATTTCCATATTTTTCTCATCAGAGGAGTCGGGCTCCGTTAGACTAAACACCCCTTCTTTATACATGGGGACAATCTCAGAGGTAATATCTCGAGTTATTGTAGCATCTTTATGATAGATGACTTTTAAGATATGTAAATTTTCCATTTATTCTCCTAAAAATACTTTTGAAAAAATGGGCATGACTGCTTCTGGAGAGAACTGTTTAGAATAGCAGTCAAGGTCTCCTTCTTCTTTTGATGTGCTCAAAAGGATATTAAGGAGAGTTTCTTCGTCACGGTATAATACAGCTTTATCACCAAGAATTCGGTAATGCTCCCGTTCCGGGGAATATGCATAGGTTATTATACGCTTGCTTTTTGAAGAGAACTCTCCAATGGCGATACCAAAAGTCTCTCCCCTTTTTCTGGCATGTAACATAGCGTCACAGGAATTTATGAATGCAGCTTTTCTCAGTAGATCATAGGTTCCCGGGATAAATATGCAGCGATCATTTTCACAAAATTTGTCGATGTTCATAAACAGATAGAAGATATCTGACCTTTTTTCAAGAGATTTGATTACAGCCTGCTGAGCAAAGAAAAGATCGAAGGACGTTCTTCCACCATAGCAACCTAAAACTGTGCTGCCATTGGGGATGTTCAATACCCCTTTTAATGTTTCTTTTGTTTCCGGCAAGGTGATCATAGGAGGTACGAATTCTGCCTTGGGATTGCATACGCTCCTTAGCCATTCTGATAGATACACATACTTGTCACCATAAGGGCTATTTCTTCTAAAAATAACGTGTATTCCCCACGGGCAGGATCTGTTAATCAATTTTTCAGATTCATCGGCACCCCAGCACACTTTATAGATGAAGTCTATTTTATGCTGACGGGATAAGGCATGTATTTCTTCATAGTTATTAAAAGGAATGAGGTGCTTGAATCTGTCCCCGAATTTTTTTAAAGCAGCGTATTGAGGAGTTGACCCTTTAAGATAGCCGTTGAAGTAAAATAAATAGGATTCGTTATTAAGAAGCCGTTCATTATGGTCAGCATAATCGTAAATTGCTACCGCCATACCGCGTAAATTAACTATGTCTAAAACAAAACCGATTTTCATTTTAGCCTATTCTATTGTGCATGAATAGCCCTTTTCCATGACACACGTTCAACTTAAGTCCCGGCCAATATTCCCTTTCAATCCGTAATTCTATGTTCATGTTTTCCTTAAAAAATGGGGACAACTTTTCTCTGAACAGGCTGACGTCATACATACAAGGGTTATTGGTGTAGTTGACGTACTCAGATGTGGTGTAATAATAATCTCCTTCTTTCCTTATTTGTTCAGGAAATAGCTGTTCAGGATTTTCATACCAATGCACACACTCCATCAAATGCGTATGCCATTGGTCCCATACTTCTTTTTCTTTAAATTTTAAGAGTCTCTCAGAGTAGAGGGGCCATCCAGGATGTCTTCTATGCCTGAAGCGCACCACATCAGTTTTACTTGAGTCTATTAAAGCCATTGCTTCATGTAGCTGCTTTTCCATTTCCTCTTTGTTTTCAATTAAAACCCAGTCACTTTCCAGAAATAAAAAGAAACGAGTTTGAATTGAATCAGCTATCTGTTTAATGCGGTAATCAAAAGGGCGCATGTTCACGTCCCAACCCTCGTACTTTATTCCAAAGCTGTCTGCGACGGCTTTATCTTCCTCGGTTATAGCCTGAAAAAAGATAGTGGTATTTTTACAAAAATCTAAAAGGCCATTTCTCTTATAAGAGTTTAAAGTATTTGTCAGAGTTTTTTGATGCTTATAGCTTAGCATGCCTATGGACAGGTTATTTACACCCATATCTGCCCCTACGGTGACTGTTTATCCAATCGATGTGGTTTTTTACCAGCAGGCTGTAGTCTAAGCGCCATTTTGGGTTCAACTCTATTAATCCGGTTTTTAGCTGTTTAGTTCTTATTTTGATTTTAACAAAGGTCTCTACTTTCTCATTTCCAGTGAGATCTTTTTCTTTGTCTGGGCCGAAGTTCGATAAATGGTAGCTGTTGCCTTTCCACCTGTAGATGTAATAAATTTCCTCTTTTTTTATGTTTTCATAATTCATATCAGGCCCGAGGAGATCCTTAAATTTAAGTTCTATTTCGGCATCCTGCCCCGAGCCCATATGGGCATACCCACGAACTTCATTGAATAAAGACCTGTCCCACATGCCCCCACTAGTGAACCAGTTTTTTGCAGGCCCATCTACCTTCTTATCGTAAAAAAGAACAAAGGCTTTCGTTGGTTTGAAATATCTTTTATCTTCTTTCATTTTCACGGAAAAAGACAATCTGTGAGGCAGGTAAAGGTCATCATCGTCCCAAACAGCCAGGACGTCATGGCTGCATAACGCTGCACAGGCGTTTCTTTTTTCTCCTACTGTTTTAAATCTTTTAGGGATATTGATGACTTTGACCTGGGGATGATTATATATCAGAGTTTGTTCCGCAAGATCGTTAAGGACTACCAGCTCTTTTTCCCCCTCATAGTCTTGAAGGAGGAAAGATTGAATTGCTTCTTCAAGTAATTCCGGGCGCCCGTAAGTTAAGCACATACAGCTAACAGGAGGGCTCATTTTATTTCCTCGATAAGGTTTATGAACCCTGTGAACCAGGTAGTTTTAGGGTGAAACATGCAGAGGTCAAACTTTTCTGGGTTTTTTAAATAGTAGTTATTGAAAGCAAGTTGCTCGGAGTCCACAAGGTTTATACTTAGGGTTTCATCTAAATAGGCGTCTAAAAAATCTTCGAAGGGAGCCAGATTATTTTTATTTGACCCTATGATAAAAGCCGTGAGCCTTCGTTTTTTACCTGGGGGGTTAGTACATAGATATTCAGCTAAGTTCCTGTCCTGAGGCATTGGTTTTTTATAGCAAGTCATATATATCTTATCATGGTTCAAAAGACTTAGTCTGTCATCATTAGGAAAACGTATGCCTTTGTATCTTGGAAGAAAACGGTCATGCATGCAACCAGCGTCAATCCATATAAAGTAGTCGCCATTAAAGGGATTCAAATCGGCCGCCATCTTCATCATCGATACTTTTGAATAGGTCACTACATTATATAGAGGCCTTGTGACCTCAGGCGCAATAGGGTCGGTGACCTTTGCTTTAAATTTTCTGGAATTCATTACTTCCTGCATTTTATCCACATGCCTGTACAGCCTGAACTCTGATAACTTAATAGGTATGACTTTAGTAGGAAAATTTCTATTGGCCTCAATAAATTTTTCCATGCCTTCATCTACAAAAGTCACCAGGTCACAATCAAGGGACAGGCAATTTTTAAACCATTCCAGATAAGTGGCCCATTGCCTTTTATATCCTTCAAATGCTTCTCTGTTTATGTTGAAAAGGCCCGTCACTATTGTAGGTTTCATTTGTCCAAGAACACCTTTGAAAATTTTGGCATGACTGCCTCTGGAGAAAATCTTTTTGAGTAACAGTCATAATCAGTGTTGTTGTCCCTATTGATATGGGTCAGAATGTTCAACAGGTCATAGTCATCGCGATATAATAAAGCTTTTTCTCCAAGTATGTGAATATGTGCCCTTTCAGGAGACCCGGACCATGTAATGATACGCTTGTTTCTGGCAGAGAATTCCCCTACGGATAAACCAAACGTCTCCCCTCTTTGACGGGCATGCACCATTGCATCACAGGTGTTAATGAATTTGGTTTTGTGATTTACGTCGAAAGTTCCTGGAAGAAAGACGCATCTTTCATGCTCATGAAATTTTTTGATGTTCATGAATACAAAATAAAGATCGGGTCTGATATTCAAGGCTTCTATAACAGCTACTGGTGCAAAGGGTATGTCAAAAGATGTTGAACCTCCCAGACCCCCAAGCACGATTTTATCCCGCCCTATATTTAATTCCTGACGCAGATCCTCATTAATGTCGGGCATTTTTATAATGTGTGGGACCCAGTCACAGTTAAGGTTACAGGTATCTCTAAGCCACTCAGAGATATACGCGTATTTATCACCGAAGACCCATTTATGCATGAAAACGGCGTGGATTCCCCATGGGCAGGTTTTATTCTGAAGGATTACGGATTCATCATGCCCCCAGCTTAGTCTGTAGACGAAATCAACTTTGTGCTGGGCTAAAAGGCCGTGTAATTCCATGTGGTTGGAAAAGGGAATTACATTTTTAAAGCGGGCTACGGTTTTATCGTATGAGGTGTGAAGGTGCCTATCATAACTGCTGTTGAAAAATATCAGGGACTCATTCCCTAATATTTTCTCATTATGATCGGCGTAATCATAAGTGGCAAGTGTAATACCCCGTAAATTTAGTAATTCCGCAACGAAGGCTATTTTCATCTTATTCGAATCTGGATTTTATGTTTATTTAATCGTACAGCCAGCCAAAATAATCCTGTGGGAATGCTGAATATTTTACCCAATAACTTACATTCCATTTATAGGTTGTGTTATTAGTAAGAACTAAGGAACTTGTACACACCAAACACGGGTCATCAGGAATACTTTCCTCTGTTCGATCCGTTTTATTGTGTTTTATAAACAGACAAATTGAATTCGGTGTGTCCGCTGTGGTTACATTTACAAGATGTGGCAGACCATCTGCAATTGTAGGGATAAAAGAGTCATGAAAAGTTACATGGTCTCCATAGGTGAAAAGCCCCCATTCTGGAAGAAAATTAGCCCATCCGGCCGAAAAGCTGAATGCCGTGGCTGGGTAAGGGTAATCGTCGTAAGAGTCTCCATATATGTAAGGGGATATGCAAAGGAATCCATGTCCTGCATAGTTGGGGAAAGACATAGGAGAAGGAGTTTTTGTGGTGGTAGCATCATTCCCTACAAGGATTAAATAACCAGAAGAATCTAATACTCCACAATCTTCTCGGGTATATACAGGACCGGACATAATACCCCCAGAACTATACTCCCCATAATAAGGGCTTTTATAATTTACATACCTGTCAAATTTTCCTGTTCTATACCCTATATAAGGTATCGCTGAGCCGTCAATCTCAGTGGCGTCGGTACGCCCTACATTACATGCCAGCTGTTGAGTAACTTTACTGGATGAATCTGATATTAAATGTAATAGCCCTAGAGGATGATCCGTCTGTGAGAAATCCCCTACTCCTACGGTTCCAGCCCCTTTTACCTGAAATACTGTTTTTCCAGAATTATCAGTTTTTAATAAGTAGTTATTTTCAGGTACTTTTTGCGTTGTGCCTGGGGAGCCCGTTGCTTTAGCATCAATGACTACTGTGGCACATTCTTCGGGATAAATATGATGAGAACTTATACCCATTAACTCTAGGGCACTTGTAGAATATGTTAAAGCCTCATCTTTACCTGCAGCACCGAGGATGGTTAAGCCCCCAGAGCCATGATGACTTTCCGACATATAACCGTATGTGTTAGTTCCAATAAAAGTATAATCTGTGTTTAAATTTTTAGATTTGAATATAATAGCCTTAGGATTTTGACTGAAAGACAGAGAAGTTTTATCTAAAGACATGATGGCATTACCGTATAGTGGGGCATTAGGCTGTACGGTCAAAGCATTCATTGTCTCAGAGGTATTTATACCTACATAGGGTTTATTATTTTCACTTCCAAAAGCGGCAACAGTGACGGTTGTACTTACTTTACTCTCTGTGTATCTTAAAACGTAAATATATGTTTGAGTAACTCCATAAAAACCGTTTTCAGAGTACGAAGAAGATTGAACCTGGGCTAAAATATCTGTGGAGAGAGGAATAAAGTCCCCGACACCGTTAGTCTGCATGTAAACTTTTCCATAATAATCACTGGCATAGATGTTTCCATTAGGGCTTGCTGCTAAGTTGTAATAATATCTATGTGTTACTCCTAAAGGGTGAAAGTCACCTGCACCATTAGTCTGCACGTAGATATCCCCACCCTGAACACTGACATAAACATTTCCATTAGGGGCGACAGTAATAGCCCACTGACCCAGAGGTATTTGCGATCCTTTTCCTAAGGCATTAAAATTACCTGCCCCATTGGTTTGCATGTAGATATCACCAAATTGCCCTGGAACAATGGCATAAATATTTCCGTTAGGGGCCGCAGCGAGTCCTGACCACGATATATTAGCCTGACTAAGGGCATTAAAATTACCTGAGCCACCGCTTTGCTTGTGTATGTCCAGCGACCCATTATAACTTATAGCATAAATATCCCCATTATAAGCGGCTGTCACACTATTCCACCACTGCGTTGTTTGACCTAACGGGATATAATCGCCTGTTCCTCCCGCCTGTTTATAGATGTCACCATATCCTCCAAGATAGATATCACCATTTGGAGCTACAGTAACGCTTGTGGGGTAAAAGGAAGAGGAGACGGGTCCTATAAAAGTGAAATTGGTTTCAATTTTCGACTTTACGGCGAAGCCATCCTGACTTATGATCTTCATATCAGTATTCATTTTTATTCCCTTTAATCGTAAAACCACCCAAAATAAGCGGATTCAAATTCTGCATATCTGATATCATAAGTTACATAAACATCCCTGACGGTATTATTTATAAAAACTAAGGAGTTCATTTTTGCCGTATTATCCATGTCAAGCCACGGATAAGGCTGATCTATTATCGAATCTGTATAGTTTTTTATTCCTACGATACAAAAAGACCCATCACCTGTATCAGGATTAGTTGCATCAGTGTTTGAAAAGAAATGCCAGTCCCACCCCGGTTCGTAACTTGTAATATCTATTGTGTTATACAATGTAACCCTGGAACCTCCCCCATTATCACTCAAGGAAAAGCTAAAATAAGTACTCATTACCTCTCTTGAATCAAACCATCTCACGCTTACATACCCGTCTCCTACATAAGAGGGAATTATAAGGGGATTACGGATTCCATTTAAGTTAGTAGTGTCACCCCCAACGACTCTTAAAAACCCCCCTGACCTGAGTATCCCACTATCTTCACGAGCATACATCGGTGCAGGACACCCATTATAAGGAAAATCACTTGGGGTTATCCTTGGATCCGTCACCGGTATATACCTGGTAAATAACCCTTTTCTTCCCCCATCAATTTCTGTGGCGTCAGCATTTCCAACATTGTAGGCTAACTGAGTAGTTTCAGGCCTTCTTAGCGTAGGTGTTATAGCCGTAGAAGAATCTGAAAAGAGGTTTAAAAGGCCTCTAACAGTCCCATCATTGGGTAAAGAAAGACTAGTAGACCCTATAATAACCGCACCGCTACCTCTTATTTGAAATGCCGTATCTTGTATCGATAGTAGATTTCTATTTATAGAATAGGGTACTAAATTATTGTTGGTGTAGTCATAGGCGTTAGTGGTTACTGCATAGGAACTGTTATCTATCCCGGCTATTGGATAAAACACAAAATTAGGCGCTATAAAATCATCAGAGGATTCAGCTCCTTTTATCCTTAAGCCCCCCTGGTCAGGGCCGTCCCCTTGAAAGCCCATTTCTATAAAACCAAAAGTTCTCCTGTTTTCTGGGTCACCTGACTCATAAACTGCTTCATCAAATTTAATTGCGGGAGTAGATACATATCTGATAACACCCCCCTCATCGTTTATGAGGGTGAGAATGGCACTTGTGTTATCATAAGAGCTCTTAGAATACCTCACACTGAAAGAAGCCGCCGAATCGACCTTATCGCCAATGCTCACATGACTTAAATTATTTGAAGTAGAATCTACCGACAGGGCAGGAACTACCGTGCCATTTATGACGGTGTTTGCAACAAAGCTATCTTGATTATTATTAAACATTTTAATATTCATAAATCCCTTTTAATCGTATAGCCACCCAAAATAGGGGTTTTCATGTGCCGCATATTTTACCCAATAGACAAATGTACAGTCCATGGGGGTATTATTAATCAAGGCTAAAGAACTGGTCTTAACTGAAACCCCACCAGTATCAATAGTACTATCCGTGTCGTTATGTTTCAGGCATATACAAAAAGACATGTCTGTGTCTTCTGTAGATAGTACATTGAGGTTTGAACTATAGCCATTCGTGAATGTGTTAAATAATTTAACATAACCGTCGAGATTGCCCGGACTTAAGGAGGCCGAACAATAGAAATAAAAATTTGTGGTGTAAAAAAGTCTCCCTATATATTCCATGTAATCCCCATTAAACGTATCATAGTCGCCTAGAAGGACTCCTATAAAGCCGTGTCCTGCATATGTGGGGTATGTCAATGGAGAAAATTCACCGCCATGAAAAGGGCTTAACCCTTTTGACGTTGAGTCATTTCCAACTATTATCAAAAAGCCTGAGCTGTCGAGAGCGCCTCTATCCTGTCGTGTGTACATCGGTCGGGGCTCTATAGGAGCTATAATCCTCCGTGAAGCATCCAAGAAGTAACCCATGCCGGGCAGACGTGTCTGGTCTGCGACTCTATGAAACTTTCCTGTTCTATCCCCATTAATCTCCGTTGCATCGGTATTTCCCACATTACAGGCGATTTGAGAGGTTAATGGCGACGGGCTATTAAACACATGTTCTGTTGACGTTTCAGAGATCAAATGTAATAGGCCGAAAGGTTTAACAATAGATGCATTACTTTTTGCCCCTATTAAAATTGCCCCACTACCTGCAACATTTAGCATATTTGAGGTGTTGTTGTTTAAACTAAAAAGGCTGTGATTGATAGCAGTAGCGTCATAGGTATCTATGTAAGTATTATTTATGGACAACCCTGGACTACCACCAATAGATACAAAAGATAAGGCACAGCTATCACCGTGTGGAGCACACCGTGTTTCAATAAAGAGGCCACCGCCTTGAATGCCTCCTTTATATGTTCCTACAGAAGCATACTGGTTTACTTGATAATTTGTATTTGTTAAATCTGATGACGTAAAAGTAAGGGTCGGGCTAAGAGGCATAGCAGCAGCCCCAAACGTAGGAGACACGTCATAATAGCCGTTTTTAATTAAAAGGATAGCTGATGAGTCGGAAATGTTTGATTTTCTGACAGTCAATGCGGATGAAGGGTCAGGGGACTCTGTGTTTATGCCAGCCGTTATTCCATCAATATTACCGATAGATATAATGGTGGTAGCATCACCGTTTATGACGCTTTTTATAGCTAACCCATCACGACTTATTTTCTTATTGCTCATAGTTTACCTTTTAATCGTATAGCCAGCCAAAATAGTCGTTTTCGAAATAATCTATGATGTAGCCCACATTAACTTTATATCCAAGACGGTTCTTTAGGGTCAGATTATTTGAGCTGGTAAATATGCATAAATTACCGGCGGTGTCTAGAGGGCTGACACTCCCTTGCCCATTATAGATAGTAACTCCTGCAGAGTCAAAAGTAAAATTGGCCTGATTGATAGGAACAGAAGCACGCTCTGCTGCCCACACATACCCAGTACCCAGAGCTGTTGCGTCATTGAATATAATATTTAATGACCCATTATCATTTAACACTCCGCAATCTTTTCTAGTGTAAACGGTGCCGCCTCTTGTGTAATCAGCACTTGACTGAGGTCCTACATTGGTGGCTATTTGCTGTGATGCTGCAGTGGTGTCTTTTGAGACTAAATGCAGAATTCCTGAGGTGTCTGTTGTAACACCTATCCCGACATTAAAATTTAGAGGGTTGATATAAATGTTCGAGTTTCCTACAATAGTCGAGTCCGTGAATTTCGCAACATAATTCACAGTCCCTGACACAGAGCCTGAACCACTACCCCCTCCGCCCACCCCGGTCGCCCCCTGAAGCCCGGGTACCCCTGTATTACCTTGAGCCCCTGGGGTTCCGTTGGATCCAGAAAGACCTGTAGCACCTTGAGCCCCTGGGGTTCCGTTGGAGCCAGGGAGACCCGTGGCTCCCTGAGGACCACTTCCAATAGCGGTAACCCCTAGTTTGCCGTTCATGGCTATTACCATACCGCTGACCAAGGAAGTCACGGTTGTTGTACCATCAAGAGTTATTCCCCCAGCAGCACACACTACGGACGTATTTGAGTTAAGGGAGTTCGCTATTTTGGAAGGATTAAGGGCAAATTTATTACCTTCGTTATTGACTATAATAACTTCAGTGGTATCATTCGCCAGGTAACTCTTTAAAACTGATCCACTGGCCAGAATGTTAGCCCTGGTTTGGTTAGATAGTCTTATATCCTTTTGCTCATAGCCTGTTAAAGAATGCTGATTATTCATAACTGCCCCTTTTTAGAAAGAATCCATCCAAAATTCTTCTGCACTTGTTTTATCGAAAGCGTCCTGGTAACCATCCGTGCCTTCAAAGGCATTCTGAAGGTCATTTGCTGTTACAGAGGCAACACTGCCGATATTACCAAACGCCCGTATATCCAGGCCATTGGTATTAAATGTCCCGTCAGTTAATAAGAAATTACCGTTAACATATATGTGTTCTGTACCATAGGCTGTTACCCAAGGATCGTATTTATTTACTTCAATACTTAAACTTATACTGGTAGCATTTACGTATGACCCATCAGAGGACTTAGCTACATCCCACCACATTTGAGCTGGTTTAGATAGGTCTTTAGCCCATGTCTGGCCAACATCAGAGGAATTCCACAAATAATCCGTGGAGGGGTACATCCAAGCCGTCTGGTTTGTGCCGTCTGGAGAAACGTATATCCCGCTCCATCCAGCTCCTATTGTAACAAGTCTTCCGGCCGCTTCAGCAGTAAAAGTCTTGTTTTTAATAGTGAGGGTCTTTGCAGCGACCGTTTGAATAGTCAGGTAAGGCGACGGACCAAGAGTCTGAGGATTACTGGTATTATTATTTAAAGTCCCTGCCACAGCGATATTCAAGCCAGCATAAAAGCCACTTGTAATGAAATTACCCGTCACAGTCGTAATAGTGCTGCCAATAAAAGCGATGTCATTTTTTTGTATGGATATGTTTAATTTAGGAGAAAAAGTCATCCCATAATCTGTCGAGTCCATAAGGCGGCTATATATAGTAAAAGCATCCTTTGATTCAAGAGCACCTACGGCCACTGTTACGCATTTACCGTCAGAGCTACTTGCTATGCCGCTCCATCGAGCGGTCACATTATTTAAATTACCAGGAATAACACCCCAGGTAACCCCTCCATCTAAAGATTTCCATATACAGGTAGTGTCTCCTGTAGCATAAGCCGTCATACCATCTGATGTTCCAGTAACACAGGCCCAGTTAGGCCCCACATTAAATTGCGGGGCATTACTTAAGTTGAATGTAACTCCATAATTATGGGAGTAATAAATACCCCCCTTATTATTGCTTATAAGGACTGTTTCACCTGTATCAGAGACGAATATAGAATTCCATCTTGCCCCGATATTGATAGGCGGAATTATTAAAGAAATCCAGGTTTTTCCATAATCGGCCGATCTATAAATACTATTAGGGGCAGGAAGATCTCTACCATAAGTGGCATATTGATATTTGCCGTCCGCAGACATGGCGCCAGTGTACCAATAAGTTTGAGGAGCAGAATACACCCGAGTCCAGGAGGCCCCATAATTATCAGAGGTATACAGGTAGCCTGGGGCAGCTGAGTTAAAAGTGCCGCCGTAGGAAGTAATAAGTTGGTGTTTACCGTCAGAAGACACCGCTGCGGCATGGCCAAAAACAGTCTTAAAAGTGCTTTTGGGAATAATTAAGGAGTTGTTGACTATTTTTACGGTGTCAATAGTAGGGAGTATTCCGCCAGTATATAACCTTTGATCCCCCGTACCGTTTACTTTTATATAGGCGTTATGATTAACGTCCCATTTACCAAAGGCACCCTTACAATAAATATCCCCTTTTGCATTTATTGTCCCATCAGTTGTCCCTCTGAGGGTGCCTCCAGATAATATCAGAGATCTATTTACAGTGCAGGAACTATCAAGAGACAGATAGTTATCAGAAGTGCTGGCATCTATTTCAAGGTCATTAAAAATAACCCCAGGGGCATAAAAAGAACTATTTGTAGAAATCAGTTTTATAGCACCGTCACCAAGGTCATTAAAAAGACTCGGTACCGTGCAATTAAAATCACCGTAACCGGCGAGATTTCCAGCATTTATAAACCGGGCACCTTCCAGAATGATGTCCCCATAAACGGTCGTGTCGCCCCTATTTATGAAGGTACCGTCATTAAATACGGCGTCTGTTTTTATAGAAATGGAGTGGCCTGATTGGTCTATCTGACCTTTATAACCTGCATCAACGAAGAGTCCGTCTATATTTACGTCGGTATCTATTGAACATGAGCCAAGGCCGTCACCAGTAAAAACGGCAGCGTCTGTTAAACCGGGTACGCCAGCGCCACCCGTTCCGCCAGAGGTTAAAGACCAATTTGCAGAGGAATTGTAATTAGAAGATGTGCTGGGAATCCAATATTTAAATGTAGTCATGGTGTTATGACTACATAATCAAAAGATTATTACAGAAGAGTGTCTTCCCAGTCGTTACCTTTGATTTCGTTGTATTTACGCTTTTCTCTTCGATCACCCATATCAATGACTGCTAAAAAGACGAAGATTAAGCCTAAAATTATAGCGGGCCACATTAAATCCCCCTATTAAATGGTTAGTAGGTGTTTTATCTTTTCGATATCGATTTTAACTTTCTTAGGCTTTTTTATTTTACAAGGCCTTATTTTTTTCAGGGTGCTTTCAATGAAATCTTTACCTACCAATAATTTGGCTTCCTTGTCCTTCGACATCCCTACTCCTTATGGCTATTTTGTATCTGTATAAGATTTAATTTATTATACTTAAAAAAGATATGAGAATAAAAATAGTTATCAGGAATTAGAAGATTATTTTGATAATCTTCTAATTCCTCGGTCTTGTCGAATAGTTTTCCTTTTAAAAAAGGGTTTATATGTCCTATTTAAGTGAGCGTATTGCGGCCGCCCTTATTGAAACTCCTTCAATAAAGAACATATCGTATTCCGCTATAGTCCTCGATGAGCAGTCAAAAAGAAGGCTCCTCGAGACTTTAAAGGACAAAATCCCCCATGGCTGGGAGCCCCTAGCACATCACATGACCCTAAAAATGGGCGGCTTACCTGAGAATTTAAAAGCAGATATTGGTAAAGACATCCCATTAACGGCAGAAGAAATAGGTATATCGGATAAGGCCCTAGCCGTCAAAGTCAGTGGTTATAAGCCTCTTGTCTCGCAAATAGCCCATATAACCGTTGCTGTAAACCGTGCTGGCGGTGGTAAGCCTAAAGACTCTAATGCCATAACTAACTGGGAGAAAATCCACAGTATTCCTCTTATGGGGACTATGGAAGAAGTGCCCTTTCCTACCGGCAAGCTGTGTATGGCCAGGGATGAAGAGCTTATTGAGTATGCTCTGGAATATGCCTCTTTTTCTGATCGTACAGCCAGAAGGCTTATAACAGCCTTTAAAGTTAATCGTACGCTCTATAATATGTGTGATTATTTGGTTTTGCATGATAAGGAAGACCATAAATACGGCTTTTTACCTGAAAATAAACCTGCCGGGTTGATCAAGGACATGAAGGGAAGGGTAAAAGGTAGCCCGTATGAGAAGAGTGGTGAGAAGATCTATGATGTTGTTATAGACATGTATGAGGATCCAAGGCATAAAGACCCTGAGGGCGATTTGGCCGATATATGGGTAGGATCAAGAAAAGACGCAGAAGAGCAGGTTAAGAAAATCAGGTCTGGTAAAGGTGGAGGAACACATTTCGTGAAGATAATTGACTTAAAAAAGCAGGAAAAAACGGCATATACGGAATATTTAGACCGTATCGCCTCAGAACTTGAGGGGTTGAGCCCACGGCTTGCCTTAGCCGTCGACCGCGTCAGTGACGATATAGATAGGGAAGCGGGTATTCTGACAAAAGTGAAAGAAAAAGCCACAGAATGGAAAGATAAATTCCTTGGGTTTTTCAAAAAAAATAAAGATAAAATTGCCAAAGAGATATCAAAAGGACTGCGAAGTATGGCTGGAAAAGCTTTTAATGCCATATTATCAAAATCTGGGATTGCTTTAAAAGTGGCTCAGACGGTCATTGCCAAGTCAAAAGTTGACCCTAAAGCTAAAAGTGAAATAGCAGCGGCCTTATCGGGTAAAGACCCTGTTGTCGTATTAAAAAATCTGAATGAACTTAGAAGTAAATTTAAAATCACAGCAGAAGACGAAAAACAGGCGAAAGCGATTGCAGAGCCTCTCACGGCACAGATAAAGACAGCTTCTTCTGAAAGAGACCTTAACGCCATTATAGCCTCAATGGTAGATGCCGGGATGTTTGATAATATTAATCTTCCGTCCGTTCTTCTATTGGTGGTTATAATGATCCTTGTATTTGCCGTTTTTGCTCCAGTGGCTGCCGCTGTAGGGGATACTGAAGGTTTGAAAAACGTCGTTACCTGGACTCAAAGTCTTGATGTCGCTAAAGGGGCAAAAGATGTCGCAGATTTTATTCAGGCATATATCATTAAAGATATCGGATCACACGGTGAAGTATTAAAAAGCACCATGCACGTACTTGTGGCAGATAAGACCAGTGTCCTGCACGATATATGGATAAATACCAACACTCCCCAGCAGGCTTTTGCACTCTTAGACACGGAACTCAAAAATGACCCTACTTTATTAAAACAGATTGTCTCTCATTTAGCGGTAGGGCCCCTTTGTTAAGGCGGTAGCCATGTATATAGGATCAGACATGTTCAATGCCCTGCTTGTATTCTTAAGCATTATTACGGTCGTTGAAGTGGCCTTCGGTATCCTTATTCTTTCATCTCTAGCCAATATATACCACATCCTATATAAATTCTACAAAGTTTATTCGAAAAAGACTTTTCCTTCATCTAATGATTAATTAGTCTTACTTATTTATTTTCCACAAATAGCCCTATAATCTTATTATATTAATTAAGTACTGATTTTAAACCGTTTACAGGTTAAGTTAAAACCTTTAAAGGAACTACTTATGTCTAAGCTGCTGGTTTCCATAGTGTTAGTTGGGCTATTTGTTGGGGTGACGATAGCTGGAAGCCCCGTTCAGGTTAAATCTACTACTATCTCTCCTATTGTTGAAAACCCGTGGAAAGTGCTTTCGATGGCGTCCATTACGGAATTTCTTGAAGTATCTTATAAAAATGTCCTCGGGGTTACTTCTACGGATACTTGCATGGTAGTCTTTGAGTCAGCCGGGGAATACAAACTAGTTGCACCATGGATTCAAGGGCCTGGGAAAATAATTCAGAAGCATAATGTCACTGATTTAGGAATTGAAAAAATAGAAGTCTTAAAAAGATAGGCGGGAAATATGGAAATTAAAGTTTATGAAGTATATCGTGCCACAGACATGACTAAAAAACAAAAAGAAGAGTTCAAACAGAAATTAAAAGATTCCACTAGGGAATTAAATTACGAGCCTCCCAAAAGAGACTCGAGTAAACTGGACCTGTATATCTAACTTGGTACGTCGTTCTTCTTCTGTTTTTCTGCACTTAAAAACCTACTTGATTCACTGATAATATTTTTCTTTTGTTGCAGTCAAAATATTACTTGACGATTTCCACATACACATGGTTATAATCTAAAGTAAGAAGATGTGTCATTTTTAGACTTGACTGATAAGACTAATAATCTCTTAATAGTCAATGTTTTTCAGAGTAGAAAAAGTTGGCTCTTTGAAAACGAACAAAAAACCTCGAAAGGATTCTCTTATGGAGAAGAAGATTTCCTTACCGGAATGGATCGAGAAAAATTGTAAAGGACTCTCTAAACAGGCCTCTTTAAAGAAGTGCTCCTCTGGGACTGGGAGAACAGTTGATACCTGCCGACGTGCTTGGAATACCCTACATACGAATAAAAAATCCACAGATGTATTTAAAGGACTTAACGGCTTTGCTGAGCTTCATGATATTGATGCTCGACAGAGACGTAGGGATATTCATTGTACTGAACTTATTAAGAAGTTCATAGAAGGCCCGTTAAAAGAACGTGGCTGGTATTACGACTCCGAGGCAGCAAGAGTATGCGGCATAACTTCCGTTGATTGGGCTCGTCACCGTGACTCTTACTCTGATTTACAAGTTCTGGTTAGCACAGAAAAAGGTAAACGGTTGACGTGGGTACACCCTTCCCTGGTCGATCAGGCCAGACAGATTGCTGAGAGGAGCTGATAATGAAAAAGAACCTTCATAAACTTGACAGCCTCGTTCAGGAAATAGCAAAAAGCCCTGAAAGTAAAGACCGCCTCAAGCAATTGGAAGAAGCTGTTGCAATGTATGCTCGGAACAGGTCTAAAGAGCGCCTGGTAATAGAGCAATACAATGAAGATAATACCATAAAATTTCTGGCGATGGGAGACACCCATTTCGGCAGCATGTATGAACGCCTCGATATCTTTAAAGCTGCCCTAAAGTTTGCTGAAGTCGAAAAAATTACAGATATCCTGCATGCCGGAGACGTGCTTGACGGCCACAAGATTTACAAGGGCCAGGAATTTGAGCTGCACAAGCATGGATGGGACCGTCAATCCAAATGGTTTGCCCAACAGGTCCCAGTTAATTCCAAAGTAAAAGTTCATTTTATTACGGGTAATCATGACGCCTCATTTAAAAGAGAGGCGGGCATAGAGCCTGGTGAAGGGCTTATAGCCTTAAGGCCTGATTGGCATTATCTCGGAAGTGAAATTGCCGATATTACTTTTAAAACCCCAAAAGGGTCGAAGTATAAAGTAGCTTTAATACACCCAGGTGGCGGCTCAAGTTATGCCCTCAGTTATAGAAGTCAGAAGATTGTAGATCAATGGAGTGGTGGAACAAAACCAAATATGCTGCTTATAGGTCATTATCATAAGGCAGAATTCATACCGAGTTACCGTAATGTCGCAATACTTCAGGTTGGGTGCGGCCAGGCACAGACCCCTTTCATGGCCCGTCAGGCTCTTGCAGCCCATGTGGGCTTTTGGAGCATCTCAATTGCCCCCGGAGATAAATATAATCGAATTAAGGCTGAGTTTATAGCCGTGTACAAATAAATG
>Ga0114951_10001575_pt1 | contig 27786 bp, 18 predicted proteins | sample AM7aDNAmetaG_FD_88677 | JGI IMG/M metagenome (GOLD analysis project Ga0114951, IMG submission 88677) | Freshwater microbial communities from Finland to study Microbial Dark Matter (Phase II) - AM7a DNA metaG | ecosystem: Environmental > Aquatic > Freshwater > Lake | place: Finland: Lake Alinen... | reverse complement strand
GCGACTCCTTGGCCAGCAGCGCGCATTTCTCGAAGTTTCCGCCGAGGCCCACCCCGACGATGACCGGCGGGCAGGGATTGCCCCCGGATTCGCGCACGGCGCGCACGACGAACTCCACCACCCCCTCGCGCCCGGCCGAGGGGGGGAGCATCGCCAGGCGCGACATGTTCTCGCAGCCCCCGCCCTTGGCGGCGAAGAGAATGCGCAGGCGGTCGCCCGGGACGATGCGCGTGTGCAGGATGGCCGGCGCGTTCGTGCCGGTATTCCTGCGGGTGAGCGGGTGGTCGAGGATGCTCTTGCGCAGGTGGAAGCGGTTGGCGCCTTCGGCCACCGCCTGCTGAACCGCTTCGGCCAGGTCGCCGCCGGTGAGATGAAGCTCCTGCCCGATCTCCAGGAAGATCACGGAGACGCCGGTATCCTGGCAGAGCGGCCGGCGCTCGGCCCGGGCGATTTCGGCGTTGTGCTGAAGGTCGGCCAGGATAGCGCGTCCGATGGCGCTGCTCTCGCGCGCCGCGGCGGCGGCCAGCGCCGCGCACTCCGCGCCGCCCAGGTCAAAAGTGGCCTGTTCGATCAGTCGCAGCAGCGCCGCCTGAAGCTCTTTCACCGGCAACTCGCGCACGGCGGACCCTCTCCGCAAAACGGGAAACCTGCCTGCACGATATGATAGCAGCTTGCCGCAGCGGTGCAACAGAAACGAAAGAACCTAAAGGACTACAATGACAAAAAGGACCATGGATGTGTCCTTGCAGTCCTTGCAGTCCTTTAGGCCCTTCTTCGCCAGAGCGCCCTCACACATGATACACCCGCCCCGGCGCGGACTCCTCCTTCGTGTACCGCGCCAGCAGCGCCATCGCCTGCTCCAGGCCGCCGGCCAGCTCCACGTCGAACCCATTCACATGGTCCCCGTGGCGCTCCAGCCAGCTCCAGGCGATGTGCAATTCCTCGGCGTCGCTCGGCGGCGGGGGGGTGGAGAAGAAGAACTCGTTCAGCGCGGCGCGCGCCTGTTCCGGCTCCGCGCGCGGGATCACCAGCCGCCGCAGCGCGCGCTCGCCGTAGAGCAGGAAGAGCTCCGCCTGTCCCTCCTCGGGCGCGGGCAGAATCAGCGTCAGGCGCTGCGTCGGCGCTTTCGCCAGCGCTGCGCGCTCGTGGATGTCGAACTGGATATTGATCTTCGGCTGGAGTTTGCGGATCGCGGCGGATTCTTCCAGCAGCGCCGCCAGTTCGGAGCCGGTGCGGCGGGTCTCCAGCCGCGAGACGGACTCCAGGATGCGCTCCCCCTTCTCGTCGCGGCGCACGCGGGCGCGGAAGTAGCTCTTCACCCGCTGGCGCAGGTTCAGCGCTTTCCCCACGTACACGGGAGTGCCGCCGGCCTCCTTGAAAATGTAAATCCCCGGCTCCTCGGGCAGCTGATCGAGGGTCGCCTTGTCGAATTCATACCCGCTGAAATCCACCTCGCGCCGGACGGGATGCTGCAGCGTGGTCCATTCCTGAGGCGGGGCCAGGCCCACCTCCTCCGAGCGCGCGAGCATCGCGGCGAAGATCTCGGCGATGAAGCGCGCCTTCTCCTCCGCGCTGGCCGGCTCGCGCGCGGGCAGCCCGAGCTTGGTCGCGAGGCCGCCCGGCGTGGTTGCGCCCGCACCCAGCGTGCGCTTGGCCAGGCGTTCAAGCGAGAGCGTCTCCGCCTCCTCGCCGGCGAAGGAGAGGGCATGCGCGACGGCGTTCTGGAACGCGCCGATGCGGAAAGCGACCAACGTGGCGCCCCGCGCGAATTCGGCGGCTTTCGCGACGCACTCCGACGCCGGCGGCGCCTGGCGGATCGCCTGTTTCAAATTCGGCGGAAGAATGAGGCCGGAGGGGAAGGGGTCCGGACGGATGGGGGAGCCCGCCGTCCCCTGCGAACGGCCGGCGGAATCGAGCCGCAGCGCGAACCACTCGACGTCCAGGAAGCGCGCGCCGTCGCGCACCAGCGTCGTCTGGAGGATGGCGTATTCCCCGGCACCGGCTCCTCCCGCGGGCGCCTTCGCGGCCACCCAGGCGCCCGACGCGTTCTGGCTCAGGCGCGGGTCGCCCGCCAGCACGGTCTTCACCAGCTTGTCCGTGAGTGGGGAAGGCTTGCCGGTGGGGAAGAGGAACTGCGCGGCGATCTCCTGCGACGCCGCCCCCTGTTCGCCGCGCTCGGCGACGAAGGCGAAGATTCTGTCCTGAATGGAATTGCTCATCCCTTGCGCAGCGCCTCCAGCGTCCGGCGCATATCCTCCGGCAGCGGCGCCTCGACCGTCAGCGGCTGCTTCGTCGCAGGATGCTTGAACGTGATCCGCGCCGCGTGGAGCGCCTGGCGGTCGAGAAGCAGAATGTCGCCCGGGTCGCGCGGCGTTTGCGCGGACTCTGTTTCGTTGGTGGGGGCGCAGCATGCTGCGCCCCTACGCTCCGTGTGGACGCTCTTCCCCTCGTCCTTTGCTCGCGCGGAACCCTCCGCCGTTGTAGGGGCAAGGCATGCCTTGCCCTTGCGCTCCGCATGGGCGCTCTTCCCCTCGTCCCTGTCCGGGCCGGATGCCCGCAGGTCCGACAAGTACAACTTGCTCCGCACACCGTACGACCTGTCGCACAGGATCGGATGCCCGAGGGCCTGCAGGTGGACGCGGATCTGGTGCATCCGCCCGGTATAGAGCCGGCAGCGCACCAGCGTGAAGGCCGCGAAGCGTTCGACCACCTTGAACCCCGTGCGCGCCTCCTGGCCGTCCTCGCGCACCATCATCTGCGCGAGGTTCGCATTCTCGTGCTCCTCCCGGCCCAGCCGAAGGTCGATGAGCCCTTCCTCCTGCTCGATCACCCCCTCCGCGATGGCCAGGTACTCCTTGGTGATGTCGCTCTGCTCGAAGATGAGCGGCACGGAGCGATCGTTGCGCCCCGTCTTGCAGACCACGAGCACGCCGCTGGTGTCCTTGTCGATGCGGTGCGCCAGCTTGGGGACGACGTCCTTGCGGTGGTCCTCCAGGTTGCGGTAGCGCAGGTGCAGGGCGTTGATGAGCGTGTCGTAATGGTGTTTCCCCGCCGGGTGGACCACGATGTTCGGCTGCTTGTTGAGAACGAGAAGCTGGTCATCCTCGTAGAGGATCTCCAGCGGGATTTCCGCCATCCGTTCGCAGGCGTCCGCCGGGGCGGGGGGGAGCGGCACGCGCACCATCTCGCCGGACTTGACGCGGTACGAGCAATCCAGCCGCGTCCCCGACGAGGTGACCTCGCGCAGCTCGATCAGTTCCTGCACCTTGGTGCGCGAGCGCCAGCGCAGTTTGACCTTGAGAAATTGATCGAGCCGAAGGCCGGCCTGGTCGGGATAGACGAAATGCTCCTCCGCCGCCTGGGGAGTGATGAGGCGGTCGGGCGCCTTCCCCGGCGGCATTAGCTGCCGGCACTGGCCGGGGCGGCGGGGTTTCGCTGGCTGGGAGGCGGATTGGCTCATATCGCAAAGATACCGGGCGGAGGGGGACAGGGTCAAGCGAGACGGTCCATGCGCCCGCCTTCATCGGCGCTCCAGGTCGCCGGCGTTTTCGAAGTCCGCGAGGGAATGCTATGGCTGCGGCGGACCGATGTGGCCGGTCATGGGGGCGAAGTCGCTGTGAACGCCGCGCGAGTTGATGGTAATGGTTCCCGTCGGGGCGGAGGAGGTGAGCCAGCCGCGGCTGATCAGACCGCCGGCCGCGGCGCCAGGGGAACTCCACGTGCTGGAGGCCACGCCCAGGCCGACGAGTCCGCCGATAGTGGAGATCGGGGAACTCCACGAGGAGGTGGCCGACAGGGATGTGGCGGCCGGCGCAGCCACGGCGGCAGCCGGCGCCGGCGCCGTCGCGGCGGCTGGCGCGGCGGAGGCCCGCGCGGCGGAGGAGGCGGTGGCCGCGACCGAAGCGGTCGCGGCGGCGGACGCTGCGTCTGCGGCCGCGGCCCTCCCGGCGGCCGGCGCTTCCGGCGCGCCGTTGGAACTGGAGGAGGAGCCGAAAAAGGGCATGGAGCCGCAGCCGGCCAGACCCAGGGCCAGAACCGCCACGACGGCCGCCGTCAACACCGTTGAGCGCATGATTTCTCCTGATGAGAAATTATAGCAACTCCCGCGCCGAATGTCTCGGCAAGCGTTCAGTCGGAGAGTTCTGCGGGCGATCCGCCGCCGCGCTCCGTCCGCTTTCCCGTCGTCCATTCGTCGTCGGGCATCCCCGTTTCTCTATTGTTCCAACTCCCTCCTTGACAACCATCCGAAGCGGGCCATAGACTAGCGTGGGCGCGGTGTCGGCTCATCAGCCGGGGAGTGGGTTATGTCCATACGGTTCAAGTGCGCGTGCGGCAAGAGTTTCAAGGTTGACGACAAGTTTGCCGGCAAGCGAACCAAGTGCACCGCTTGTGGCGCGAGCATTCAAATCCCGACGGCCGCGGCGCCCGCGCCCACTCCGCCCGCGCCACCCCAGGCCGAGCCGCCCCCAGTCGAGCCGCCGCCACCCGAGCCCGCCTCGCGCAAGGGAATGGAGCTGTCGCTGGAAATCGAGCCGCCCGCTCCCAAGGCGGCGCGCCCGGCGCTGGCCGATGAATTCCCTCTGGCGGCCGGACAGCCCCCGCCCCCCGCCGAGCCCGCGCCTGCCCCCTCCCTTCTGTCCGAAACGCACGCCGTCCAGGAACCCTCCGCGGGAGGAGAGGATATCCCGCTGGCCGCGCCGGAGCAAGCGCCCGAGCAGCATAAGAAATGCCCGAAGTGCGGCGCAGCGGCGGAACCCTCCGCGGCGATCTGCATCGAATGCGGCGCCAGTTTCCTGCCCGCCGCCCCCGCGGCTGCTGCGAAGCAGAGGGGCGTCGCCGGCTTCTTCAGGAAGAATATGCTGGTCATCGGCATCGCAGGCTGCGGCTTGTTGCTGGTGGGAGGGCTCGTCTTCGGGGTGGCCTATCTGTTGAAATCGCGCCGCCCCAAGCCGCCGCCCGCCGCCGCGGCGAGACCGCCCGCCCCCGTCACCACCACCACGCTGGCGCCCGCGCCTTCCCCGGAAACCAAGGCCGCCGCGCCTGCGCCGCCGAAAGTCGAGTGGAACGGCTTCAAGGATCCCCGCCTGATCGCGCGCGACCGCCTCGCCGCCGCCGGCGGCCTGCTCCTGGCCGCGTTGCAGAAATCCGGAAAGCCCCCCGCTGCGCTGGGCGATATCGGCCTGCCCGCCGAACTTCACACCGGCCTCTCCTATGTCGGGCCGGAGGTGGCCGCGCTGGCCTGGTTCCGCCCGCTGCTGTTCGAGTCGGTCGAGAACTCCGGCAAACGCTACGTCTTCTTCAGCGACGGCCTCACGCGGCTCCTCTCCGCCGCCGAATGGCGCGCCGCTCTCCCGGCCCAGAGCGCGCAGGGATACCTCACCCCGGCGGACCAGGACCTCCTGGCCGCCACCGCGCCGCGCGTGCGCGTCTCCAACGCCCGCTATGCCCGGCTGGAAGTGTCACTCGACGGCGCGAAAGTCGCTTCGCTGGCCCGGGGGGAATCGCGTTCGCTCAATCTCGCCGAAGGGGAGCACCAGTTGAAGCTCTCCATCCCCGACGGTCCCAGCGAGACGCTGCCGCTCTCCGCCGCGCGCGGGTTGAACATCTCCTATTCCCTTCCGCTGCACGCGGATACGTTCTACATCGCCGCGCGCGCCTATCGCGCCATCCTGACCCAGCAGGGGAACGCTTCCGGCTACACCGCGGAGAAGGAGGGGAACACGATCGTGGCCCTCAAGGGGCCCTCGGAGCGCGTCATCTTCACGACCCCCGGCGCGCGCTCGGCGCTCTCGCCGGACCTGCGCTCGCTGGAGGCGCGCATCGAGCGCGACTTCGGGACCCTTGAAGGGCTCGATGGGAAAGCGCTGCGCATGGATGAACTGAGCCGGCTCGAAGAGGGCGTGGTGAAGTTCAAGGGGGGCTCGGTGGCGACCTATCGGCGCAGCGCGCTGGGCACGCTGGCCGTGCAAGTGGCGCCGAACCTCACCGCCGCCCGGCTGGCGCAGGGCGCGCCGCGATCCGGCACAGAGAAGACCGCGCCGGGGATGCGCCCCGCCATGCCGCCGCGCGCCGCGCCGCCAAGCGCCATGCCACCGGGCATGGGACGGCAAGCCGCCGCACAGGCCGATATCGAGTTGAAATATCCCGCCGCCGCGTTCGCGACGACCCCCGATCTGTCGGCGATCAGCGCTATCTTCCACAGCGCCGGCGCCGCCCAGGCGATCCTGGACCGCGAGCGCGATTCGCAGAAACGCGCAGCCGGGCCTGAAGGCGCGCGCGGCGCTCCGCCGAATGCCGGGATACCTCCCCCAATGAGAGCGCCTGCCGCCGCGCCTGCGGCGGGGATGCCGGGCGCCGGAGCGATCCAGTCCCCCGATCTGTTTGCGCTGAGCGATGCGCAGGAAGAGCTCGCGCGCGCCCCCTCCGATGAAGCGCTCTTCGCCGGTCTCGTCATCTACGGCGGGCCGGAGTCGGTCGCCACCATGCTGCCGCTGGCTGAGAAGCTCCAGGCCTCGGCGGCGGGGTACAACGAAATGCTGCTGGCCCTCGCGCGATGCGGCAAGGGCGCCACGCTGGCGCAGCTCGCCGCCGCAGGGCAGAATTCCCCCGTCGGCGCCGTCATCGCTCTCTCCCTGATCGACGACGATGCGGCCCGCAATGCCTGCGGAAAGATCATGGCCGACTGGAGCGCCTCGCGCGTGCAGGAGGCGGTAAGCGCCTGGCCGCTCATCGCCGCCCCCTCTGCGCGGCGCAATTTCATTCTCGCGCTCGACGCCGCCAAGCCGGCGCTCCTGGAGGATCCCTCCGTCCTCAACGCCCTGATGAAACTCGACCCCTATGTGCTCGATCTGGTGCTGGCGCGCAAGCTTCCCGAGGCGCAGAAACCCGCGGAGCCGGCCAAGACCCCCGAAGGAACCGCCGGCGCGGCAGCCCAGCCCGCGCCCGCGCGCGCCGCGGCGGCGCCGCAGGATTCCTCGCAAGGAAGCGCCAGCCGCACGGACTCCGCCACGCCCCTTTCCTGGCGTCTGCTGGCGCACCGGCAGAACGCGCAGGCGGTCGCGCGATTCGTCGCCCTGCTCACCGGGGCCGACGCCACGGCAAAGCAGCAGGCCATCGCGGCGCTGGCCGAGGTCGGCGACGACAGCGTCGTTCCTTCCCTCGGCGCGATGTTGCAGGACCCGGCCCCGTCCATCCGCATCGAGGCCGCCGGCGCGCTGGCGCGACTCGGCTCCGCCGACGCCGTGGCGCTGCTCACCGACAGGATGACCGCCGAGCTCCTGTCCGAGGAGATCGTCAAAGCCGCGCCGGGCATGGCCGCTCGGGCCGGACGCGCGGCGACCGGCCGCCTCCTCGCCGGGATGCTCAAGCTGGCGCTGCCCAAGCCAACCGCGGAAACGGGCGCGCCCGCCGCACCGGGCGCTCCGCCCAGGCCCCCCAACGCGGGCCGTCCCCCGGAGCGGCCGATGCCGCCGAGTATGCCGGGGATGCCGGGACAGACCGCGACCCAGTCCAAGCCGCTGATTGCGCAGTTGTTGGATGCGCTCGCCAGGGTGGGCGCGCCCGCGGAGGCCCGGGGGTTGATCGAGGAAGCGAGCAAGGAGGCCGACCCCTCCGTGCGCATGGCCGCCTATCGCGCCCTGGCGGTCCCGGCGGGCGGCGGGAACCTCCTGCGCGGCGTCGGCAAGTTGGTCCATATCTCCGGCCCCTCCGCCGCTCCGGCCGGCGCCGGAGTGGCGGTGATGCTGAAGGATGCCGATGCCTCCGTGCGCGTCTCCGCCGTCCGCATGCTGGGCAGTATCGCCACCCCCTCCGCGCTCGAAGCGCTGCAGGCGGCCGCCAAAGACCCCGACGCCGAGGTGCGCCTGGCCGCGGTGCAGGCGGCGGGCCGTCTCTCCGGCGCCTCCCCCTCGCTGAAAGAAGTCCTGTCGGCGGGACTGGCCGACGCCGACCCGCGCGTCGTCGCCGCCACCGCGGAAGCCGCCATCAAGAGAAATGAGACGTCGCTCGGGCAGGCCGTGGTCGCCGCATTGAACCGGCCGCCGCCCCAGGAGGTGAAGACGGAAGGCCAGCAGGAGGCGAAAGAGGACGTTGGCGGGCAGGCGCAGGCGCTGATCGTCCTGACGCGCGCCGCGGCGCAGTTCAAGGCCCCCGGGGCGACCGGCGCGCTCGTGTTGCTGCTGGCGCACAAGCAGCCGGAAGTGAAAGTCGCCGCCGCGACGGCGCTGGGCGAACTGCGCGATGCCGCCACGGTCCCCTCGCTCGTGAGCGCCTCCCGCAGCACCGAGGCCTCCGTCGCGTCCGCCGCGGTGATCGCGCTGACCCGCTTCGATTCCCCCGACGCCGTCCAGGCGATCCTGGCTTCCCTGAAGCAGGAGACGCTGCCGGAAGAGGCGCGCCGCGCCGTGTTGATGCGCGTCGTTGCCGCCGCCGGCAAGCCCGGCCCCTTCGCCGACTGGGTCGCCTCCGGCCAGGCCGGACCGGCCGATCTGACCGCCTTCGCCCTGATCGCCCCCGGCGCGCCCGAGGCCTTGCAGCCGGGGCTCATCGCCATCGGCAAGCGGTACCTGCAGGACACGCGCCCCGACGTGCGCCGCGCCGCCGCCGGCATCCTCGGCCGCTTCAGCGCCGACCCCGCCGTGCGCGCCGCCATCCTGGCCGCGCTCGATCAGGACGCCTCCGGCGTGGCGGGCCCCGCGGCGGATCTGCTCCGCCAGAACAAGGACCCCGCGCTGCTGATGAACCAGACGCTGCGCCTCTACAAGCAACTGGTCGAAGCCGTCACCCCTGCCACCGGGACCGCGCCCGCCGCGCGCGTCTCGGGTCTGGCCAAGGCCTCGCCGGAGGAGAACATGGCGCTTCGGCAGGCGATTATCGATTCGGTCTTCAACTGCCAGAGCGGCGAGGAGGCGGCGCGCACGCTGCGCAATATCCTGGCGATGGATTCCAGCGAGGTGATGCGCCGCCGGATCATCGACGCCCTGGCGCGCACCGAAAGCCCCGTGGCGGTGGGCTACGTGGCGGAATTGGCGACGCGCAGCGGCTCCGCCGTGGCGCCGTACGCGGTCGAGGCCCTTGCGCGCATCGGGCCGCTGAACCGCGGCGTGGCCGAGGAGGCGCTCCTGCTTCTTTCCAAGGGCGTGGCCGCCGACCCGGAACTTGCCGCCTCCGCCCAGGATGTGCTGGATGCCCTCACGGAGAAGCCGCAGCCGGCGGGTTAAGTGCGCGCCGCGCCGGGCATTAGTCGATCGGGCCTCCACCTTCAGGGGCAAGGCATGCCTTGCCCTCTGACGACGCCGGGGTGTTTCTCTGCGAGAGGGAGAGCGGATGCGCCCGGAGGATCATCTGTTCATGGCGCGCACTCATCTGCGGGAGATTTCCCCCGCCGCGCCGCCGCCGGATTGCCTCCTGCGGACTTATCGCCCCGGCGACGAAATCCCATGGCTCGCCCTCGTCCGCGCCGTCTACGGCGGGAAGTGGGGGGAGGATACCTTCGAGCGCTGCGTGCGCGCCGATGAGGCCTTCCGCCCCGAACGGCTTTTCCTGGCCGAGTCGGCCGGCCGTCTCGTGGGGACTGCCGGCGCTTTCCAGAAGCTGGCCTACGGCGATCAGACCGGCTACGTGCACATGCTCGCGGTGGAGGCGGAGAGCCAGGGGAAGGGGATCGGCTCGGCGCTGCTCGCGCGATGTCTGGAGTACTTCCGAGACATGGGCTGGCGCAACGCCGTGCTGGATACCGACCGCCATCGCCTCCCCGCCATCCGCCTCTACCTGCGCAGCGGCTTCCTCCCCCTCCCCGAAACGCTCGACGAGCTGGAGGAATGGCGTCGCATTCTCCCGGCGCTGGGATACGCCGGAATGGCCGAACGGCTCAGGCAGGGGGTGGTGGCAGAAGGATCGCGCGGGGCGAACGACGGCAAGTCCGCGGTATGAGACGGACCACGGCGATTGCTGAACACGGATTATGCTCTGTAGAAAGAAACCCTTCTGTGAACCCCCGCAGGGGGTGACGGACTTTAGCCCACGGCGAGCGAAGCGAGTCGTGGGGAACCGATCTGTTCTTGGTGTCAAGAGCCCCCGAAGGGGGCGACGGACTTGTGGCGGAACGTTCCGTCGCCCCCTCCGGGGGCTCACGGGTCGTGCATGACTCCTCCCCACGACTCGCTTCGCTCGCCGTGGGCTAGAGTCCGACGGCCGCTTCGCGGCCTAACAAGCAGAATGGGATGGTTTCTCCGGAGCATGCGGATTACGCGGTGCGCCCTGCGCACCTGTGAATTACGATTAGCAGGTTGGCCGACCCCTCCAATGCAGCTCGTACCGCGGCGTCGTTCACTTCGCAAATCGCCATTCGCAATTCGCTATTCGCCAATCATCCGTTCCGCAATTCATCCGCTAACCGCGGCAAGAAATATCCCCGCGCTGACGGCGACGTTCAGCGACTCCCCGGCCCCGCGGCTGGGGATCGTGTACCGCGCATCGGCCAGCGCCTGCAACTCCGGGGCGATCCCGTGCGCCTCGCTGCCCAGCAGCAGCGCCGCGCGGCTCGAACGCGCCCAGGCGCTCCACTCCGTCGCGCCGTCCATCGTCCCCGCGCCCAGCGCAAACCCCTGCCCCTTCAGCCGCGCCAGCGCCTCGGCCAGCGGCACGTCGCGGCAGACCGGCAGATGGAACATCCCGCCCATCGTCGCGCGCACCGTCTTGGGGTTGAGCAGGTCGGCGCTGCCGCGCCCCAGCAGCACGGCATCCACCCCGAACCACGCCGCCGTGCGGATCACCGTGCCCACATTCCCCGGGTCGCTCACGCTGTCCAGCGCCAGCGCCACCGCGCGCGGCCCGAACTTCAGGTCCGCCCAGCGCCGCTCCTGCCAGCGCGCCGCCGCCAGCAATCCCTGGCTGTGCACGGTGTCGCTGATTTTGTCGAACTCGAATTCGGCCGTCTCCAGGATGGGAATTTTCCGCTCCTCGAACTCCGCCGCCACGCGCCGCGCCGCGGAGTCCGCGAATTCGGAGAGCAGCAAAAACTCCACCGGCGCGCCGGAGTCCAGAAGCTCCTCGCACAGCCGCGCCCCCTCCACGGCGAAGAGTCCGCTCTCCTCGCGTCCCTTGCGGCTCCCCAGCCCGCGCGCCACCGCCAGTTGTCTCTTGGATGCTTTCATGCCCCTGAATATGACAGACGCGGCGCGGGACGTCAAGAACGAATGATTTGCGAATTGCGATTACCGATTAGCGATTGGCGATTGGGACGGCGCTGGCCCGTCGGGGAGGCACCACGAGGGCGCTTGGCTGCGACAACGGTTCCGTCCCCTGTTTCCTTCATCCTTCGTCATGGGGGCTTCGTGATTTTCCGCCCCTCCCTCCCTTGACAGGCGATATTTATATGATATCATTCTGAAAGCGCAGGGCGGGTGATCTCTCAGGGGAAAGGAATCGTCAAATGGAAGAGCGCGAAACGACGGCGACGAGTGGTTGGCTGATGCTGCCGGTGATGAGCTGCCTGATTCTGGGGGTGCCGCTGCTGATCGGCGCGGCGGTGGAATTCAAGTCGGCGTGGCTCTTGTTGGCCATCGTGGCGCTGGGGCTCTTCGATCTGCTCATGCTCGCCGGGTTCTTCATCCTGCAGCCGGGGGAGGCGCGCGTCCTGGTCCTGTTCGGGAAATATGTCGGCTCCGTCAAGACCAGCGGCTTCTTCTGGGCGAACCCATTCAGCGTGCAGCACGGCGTCATGAGCTCCATGGACCTGAGCATTTCCGTCCGCGCGCGGAACTTCGAGACTTCGGCGCTCAAGGTGAACGACCAGCGGGGCAACCCGATCGAGATCGGCGCGGTGGTGGTCTGGCGCGTCCAAGATACCGCGAAGGCGCTTTTCGACATCGAGTCGTACCAGCAGTACGTCAAAATCCAGAGCGAGACGGCCGTCCGCCACCTCGCGCAGAGCTACCCGTACGATCACATGGATAACGCGGCGCAGACGCAGGTCACCCTGCGCGGGAACAGCGACGAGATCAGCCACGCCCTGGAGGGGGAACTGCGCGAGCGGCTTTCCCGCGCGGGGGTGCTGGTCGAGGAGGCGCGGCTGACGCACCTGGCGTACAGCCCGGAGATCGCCGGGGTGATGCTGCGCCGCCAGCAGGCGGAGGCCATCGTCGCCGCGCGGCAGAAGATCGTCCAGGGCGCGGTGAGCATGGTCGAGATGGCGCTGACGGAGCTCTCCACGCGCAAGGTGATCGAGCTGGACGAGGAGCGCAAAGCGGCGATGGTCGGCAACCTGCTGGTCGTCCTGTGCGGCATGACCGAGGCGGAGCCGGTGATCAACGCGGGGACGCTATACCATTAATCGACGCCCCGGGCTCACCGCGGAGACACGGAGAAAGGCAGTTCAGGGTGACGGCAGCGGAACAACGGCAAACAAATGGGTGAGAAGAAAAGTTTCCTTCTGCGCATAGACGCCGGGCTCTGGGATGAACTCCAATCCTGGGCCGACGACGAACTGCGCAGCGTCAACGGGCAAATCGAATACCTCCTGCGCGAGACGGTGCGGGCGCGGCGCAGCCAGCGCGCAGATAAGCGTAACCCGCAGGGGGCAGCGCGCCGTCCTGTTCTGTAGGGGCAAGGCATGCCTTGCCCTCCAGCCCGCATAGCGCTCGGCGCCCTCGCCCAGCATTGCACCCCTCCTCCGCCAATTGCTAAGATACGGCATTGCGCGATATTCCGTTGTTTCTTCCCGGAGCCCAGGAATGGCAGCCAAAGGCATTGGTTACAAAGAACACGCGTTGACACAGGAGGAGGTGCGCCAGCTTTTCGCCCAAGCGGTCAAGGCCGCCGGCCTGCGCGGCAAGAAGCTCCTCTGCATCATCCCGGACAGCACCCGCACCTGCCCGCTCCCGTTCCTCTTCCGCACGATGTGCGAGACGGCCGGCGCGGAGGCGTCGAAGCTGGATTTCCTCATCGCGCTGGGCACCCACCCGCCCATGAACGACGAGGCGATCAACGCGCTGCTCGGCCTCACCCCCGAGGAACGCCGCGGAAAATACGCCAAGGTGGGCATCTTCAACCACCGCTGGGACAAGCCCGACGAGTTGAAGCACGTCGGCACGCTGGAGGCGGATGAGGTGGAGGAGATCTCGCGCGGCCTGCTGCGCGAGGCGGTGCGCGTCGAGGTGAACCGCCGTTTGGACGACTACGACCATGTCTGCATCATCGGCCCGACTTTCCCGCATGAGGTGGTCGGCTTCAGCGGCGGGAACAAGTACTTCTTCCCCGGCGTCAGCGGCCCGGAGGTGCTCAATTTTTTCCACTGGCTCGGAGCGATGCTGACGATCCCCGTGATCATCGGCACGAAGATGACCCCCGTGCGCCAGGTGGTGGACCGCGCGGCGGCGTTCATCAAGAAGCCGAAGCTCTGCTTCAGCCTGGTGATCCACCACGGCGAGGTGTACGGGCTGTACACCGGAACGCCCGAGGAGGCGTACGAAAAGGCGGCGGAGCTCTCCCGCGAGCTGCACATCTGCTACGTCCCGAAACCGTTCAAGCGCGTCCTCTCCTGCGCCCCCAAAATGTATGACGACGTCTGGACCGCCGGCAAGTGCATGTACAAGCTGGAGCCGGCGCTGGCCGACGGCGCCGACCTCATCATCTACGCGCCGCACATCACGGAAATTTCCTACACGCACGGCAAGGCGCTCGACGCCGTGGGGTACCACGTGCGCGATTACTTCCGCACGCGCATGGAGCAGTTCGCGCACATCCCGCGCGGCGTGCTGGCGCACTCGACGCACGTGAAGGGGATCGGCACGTTCATCAACGGCGTGGAGAAGCCGCGCGTGAACGTGATCCTGGCGACGCGGATTCCCAAGGAACGCTGCCGCAAGGTGAACCTGGGCTACATGGACCCCGACCAGATTCGCGTGGAGGAATTCGCCGGGCGCGAGGAGGAGGGGATTGCGCATATCCCCAAGGCCGGCGAGATGTTATATCGCCTGACCGACGGCTCGGTGCCGCGCATTCCCGGGGACAAGGACCTGGTGTGAGCGCTCCGGTGTGGCACAGCCGCTCTCGGCTGTGCTGATACGAGCGAGACCCCCGCACCGCCGAGGGCGGCTGTGCCACAGGTCAATGTGGCCGGCGGAGGACCGCGGTTCGGAAGATTTACTGGACGCGCCTGCGCAAACATCTTAGAATCGAACATACGGATGTTTCTCCGGTAACGACGCAAGGGGTGGTGCCTGCCGGCTTCTCTGACCAGGAGGCCCGATGCATTCGCTTGCCTTTATGCCCCGTCGCGCGAGCGCGTTCACGCTGATTGAGCTGATGATCGTCGTGATCATCGTGGCGATTCTGGCGACCATTCAGCTCCCCATGTACCACGCCAACGTCGTGGCCGCGCGCATGAGCGAGGGGATTTCCGGCGTCGGCACCATCCGCACCGCGATGCGCGTCTACACCGCATCGCACGGCGGGAACTACCCCACCTTCAACCACGTGGACGCCTCGTCCCTGAGCGCCATCGGCATCATGCCCACCGACCTGAACGGCAAGTTCTTCCAGTCCGGCAACTACATCGTCGACTCCACCGCCACGACGTACACCATCCAGGCCACCCTGCTCCCCTCCGGCGAAACCTACATCATCAACCAGGATGGCGTCGAAAGCGGGACGTACCAGACGGGGCAGTGAAATAGGCCACTCGGAGTGCGAGCCGTGTGTGGCGCGGACTATCCAGTCCGCGTCGCGGGCGGAACGCCCGCGGTGCCGTTACTGGGGAGCAGTATGCTGCGCCCTGGTCGGGAAGGGCGATCGCCCAGGGGGCAAGGCATGCCTTGCCCCTACACTTCCGCAATGCCCCCCTCGGGCTACACGTCCAGGTTCCGCACTTCCAGCGCGTGTTCTTCGATGTACTTGCGGCGCAGGGCGACATCCTTGCCGGCAAGGACCATGAAGATGCGGTCGGCGTCGGCGGCGTTGTTGATGCTGACCTTCAGCAGGGTGCGCGAGCGCGGGTTCATGGTCGTCCCGGCCAACTCCTCCGCGTTCATCTCGCCGAGACCCTTATACCGCTGGATCTCCAGGCCGCGGCGCCCCAGTTCGCGGATCGCGGGCAGCACCTCGCCGAGGTTGTAGACCACCGCCTCCTCACCGCTGTCGGTGCGCAGGCGGTAGGCGGGCGGGCCTTCTCCCTCGCGCAGGAAATCCTCCACGGTGAACCCCAGCGCTTCGAGCATTTCGACCGTCTTGGCCGCCTCGCGGCTCTCATGCAGTTCGACGATCTGCACCGAGACCGGGCGGTCCACCAGCGCGGCGTCCTCGGTCGCCTCCGCTTTGGGCGCCCCATCCTCCCCCTTGGCGGCTTCCTCTTCGACGATCTCCACCTCTCCCTTGCGGCGCGTCTCTTCGTCGAGGAACGCGCGCAATTCCTCCTCGGAGTACATGTACTGCGTGGGGCCGGCGCTGCGGATGGCGTACATCGGGAAGCCGCCGCCGCTGCGGCGCAGCCGCAGGTACTCGCCGAACTTCACCCCGCGCCGGCGCAGCACCGCGGCGTGCCCTTCCACGCGCTCGCACAGTGCCAGCAGCTTCTTGAGGTCCTCTTCCCCCATCGTGGTGGTCTTGCCCGCGCCCCAGTCGATGGTCAGCCCGGTCCCCTCCACCCCCAGGCGCTGCAGCCACTGCTGGAGGTGTTTGTCGTCGTAGACGTACTCCTCGCGCCCCTTGCGTTTGACGCGGTAGAGGGGGGGCTGCGCCACGAAGATGTGCCCCTGCTCAATCAATTGCGGCGTCTGCCGGAAGAAGAAGGTGAGCAGCAGCGTGCGGATGTGCGCGCCGTCGACATCCGCATCGGTCATGATGATGATTTTGTTGTAGCGGATTTTGGACGGGTCGAATTCTTCCGCGCCGATGCCGGTGCCCAGCGCGCTGACCAGCGTGCGGATTTCCTCGTTGGCCAGCACCTTGTCCAGCGTGGTCTTCTCGACGTTGATCACGACGCCGCGCAGCGGGAGGATGGCCTGGAAGACGCGGTCGCGCCCCTGCTTGGCGGTGCCGCCTGCGCTGATGCCTTCGACGAGGAACAGTTCGGTGGTCTCGACGTCCCGGCTGGAGCAGTCGGCCAGCTTGCCGGGCAGGTCGCTGTTGCTCAGCGCCCCTTTGCGGCGCGCCAGGTCGCGCGCCTTGCGGGCCGCTTCGCGCGCGCGCGCCGCTTCGCTCGCCTTGCCGCAGATCGACTTGGCGGTGCGGGGATGCTCCTCGCAGTAGGTGCCGAGGGTGTCGTTGGTCAGCTGCTCGACGATCCCCTGCACGTCGCGGTTGCCCAGCTTGGTTTTGGTCTGCCCTTCAAACTGCGGGTCCGGCATTTTGATGGAGACGACGGCGGTGAGCCCCTCGCGGTAATCCTCACCGGTCAACTGCTCCCCTTCCTTGAGCACACCCAGGCTCTTGCCGTATTGGTTGAAGGTGCGCGTCAGCGCCGCGCGGAAGCCGCTCAGGTGCGTCCCGCCCTCGACCGTGTTCACGTTGTTGACGAAGGAGAGGACGGTCTCGGCGTAGCCGTCGTTGTACTGGAGCGCCACCTCCACCTGGTAGTTCCCCTCCTGCTTCTGCAGGTAGACCACCTCGGGGTGGATGACGTGCTTGTCGAGGTTCAGATGCTCGGCGAAGGCGGCCAGCCCCCCCTCGTAGTAGAAGGACTCCGCCTTGTCGGTCCGCTCATCCTTGACGCTGATGCGCAGTCCGCTGTTGAGGAAGGCCAGCTCGCGCGCGCGCGCCGCGACGATCTCGTACTTGAACTCGACGGTCTCAAAAATCTCCGCGTCCGGCTTGAAGGTCTGCCGCGTGCCGCGCGCCTTGGTGACGCCGCGCCGCTCGACGGGGGTGACCGGCACGCCGCGCGCATATTCCTGGAAGTACGCCGCGCCGCCGCGCCGCGATTCCGTGGTCATCCACTCGCTCAGCGCGTTGACGCAGGTCACTCCGACGCCGTGCAGCCCGCCGGAGACCTTGTACGTATCGTGGTCGAATTTGCCGCCGGCGTGGAGGATGGTCATCACCACTTCCAGCGCGGACTTGCCGGTCGCCTCGTGCGTGTCGACGGGGATGCCGCTGCCGTCGTCGGTGATGGAGCAACTGCCGTCGGCGCACAGGATGATGTCGATGTTCTTGCACTTGCCCGCCATCGCTTCGTCCACCGAGTTGGCCAGCACCTCTTCGATCAGGTGGTGGAGGCCGCGCTGGCTCGTGTCGCCGATGTACATGGCCGGGCGCAGGCGGACCGCCTCGATGCCGCCGAGCACGCGGATGTTGCTCGCGGTATATCCTTCGCTGCCGTCCAGCGCCGGGGCGCTTGCGCCGCTGTCGGCGGGCGCGGCGACCGCAACGACTTCCTCTTTATCTTTCTTCTCCGTCATGGTCTTCCTGGTGCGGTTTGTGCGCAAAAAAGATGCTTGAAATGAACGGCTTTTGCACCTCGCGTCGCAGGTCCTGAAGCAGCGCCGCCTTGTGGAACTGGAGGTCGTTGAGCAGGGCGGAGGAGTCGACCGCGATCTCCAGCGCCCCGCGCTGAAATCGACTCACTCGCGTGTGCCCGGCGATGTCCTCGCCGACCGTTTTCTGCCAGGCATCGTGAAGTTCCGGGAACTTCATCAGGCTGGTGAGGCCGCTGTGCTTGAGGAAGCCGCCCAGCGCGTCGCCAAGCGGCACGGCGCGGCGTTCCTCCGGCCAGCCCGACGATTGCCGCCTCCCGGTCATTCCTGCACGATCGGCATGAGGAGATAGAGATAATCGGCCCCGGCGCGCATCACGGCCGCGCGCGCGGCGTCTTTCATCTCGAAGCGGATGGTGTCGCGGCCCATGGCCTTCACCCCGTCCAGAAGGAAATCGGGGTTGAAGCGTATTTCGATGGGAGCGCCTTCATACTTCGCTTCGATCTCCACGCGCGCCTCGCCGCGCTCGGGGTCGCTGGATTCCACCACCAACTTGCTGCCGCTGAGCTTCAGCCAGACCGCGGCGCTCTCGCCGGCCGTCAGCGCCGCCGCCTGCCGCACCGCGTTCCCCAACTCCTCGGCGGAGATTTCCAGCCGCTTGTCGCAATCTTCCGGGATGACCTCCTTGTACGCCGGGAAGCGTCCTTCCACGAGTTGCGCGACCAGCACGCCGTTCTCCGTGCGCATCATCACCTGCCGCTCATGGATGGCTATCTTCACGACTTCTTCATCGCCGATCATCTTCTGCAACTGTTGCAGCGCTTTGACCGCGATGATGGCGGAGTTGCTGCTGGGGGCGGGCGCATTGGCCTTGCGGCGGATGACGGCCAGCCGGTGTCCATCTGTCCCGATCATTTCGATCTTCGCCGTCTTCTCCTTGGTCACCAGAAGCACGCCGTTCAGCGCATACCTCTGCTTCTCGGAGGAAACTGCAAAGACCGTCTTTTCGATCATTTCGCGGAGAACGGCCCCCTCGATTTCAAGGCAGGCTTCATCCGGGAAGTCCGGTATCTCCGGGAACTCCTCTTCAGAGACCCCCACGACATGAAACTTGCTTCCTTTTCCTTCCACATGAAGCGCGCTGTTTGCGACGCTCAGGGAAAGTCTTTCATCGCGGCTCTCGTTGACGATCCCGCCAAGAGGATCCGCCGGGATGACGATGCCACCTGGTTTGGAGACTTGAACATCGCGAACGAAGAACTTGAGCCCCACCTCAAGGTCTGTCGCTGAGATTTCCAATTTATCTCTAAGCGCCTTGATGTGGATGTCTTTGAGAATCGGCTTGATGTTGCGAGGATCCACAACTCCCGAGACAACTCGCAAAGCTTCGCGAAGCTGTGTGCGTGAGCAAGAGACGTTCATCGCGGACCCTCCGAAACTAGATGGTTAATGGAGTGTAATTCTAACATAATCATCTTCATCCATCAAGGTCGACAATATGTGGAGCACAACAAACTCCGTGTTTCTATCATTCTAACACATAACGAGTTACGTAATAAAGTACGATGTGGATAACCGTTGAATTAGTGTGGATAACTTTATTGAAGATATGTGCGCAACCCCACAATCCAACCGCATCAGAATTGATGCTGTTAAGTGATGGCAGGATGCACTCATATTATCCACAGAAACTTTCCCCTTCTGCACAGATTCTTAACGCCTCATCGGCCCGACGACGTCGTGAGGCTCTGCTTGAGTTGATCCATGGTTTTGGAAAGAGAGGGATTATTGCGGACATCTTCCGCAATCTTGGACTCGGCATGGAGCACCGTGCTGTGGTCGCGGCCGCCGAAATACCCCCCGATTTCCTCCAGTGAGAGAGTCGTCAGCGCGCGCGCCAGATACATGCAGACCTGGCGGGGCATGACGATCGAGCGCGTCCTCTTTTTCGATTGAAGGTCGGCGACGCGCACGTTGAAATGCGCCGTGACGACGCGCATGATCTCTTCTATCGTGACCGCCGCCATCGGCGAAGCCGGCTCATGCAGCGCCGTCCGCGCGACTTCCAGCGTGATAGGCTTGTTCAACAGCGAGGCATACCCCAGCACTTTGGTGATCGCGCCATCCAATTCGCGGATGTTGCTGGTGATCAGGTTGGCGATGAACTCGATCACGTCGTCCGGGATCTCCACCTGGCGCAACTCCGCCTTCCGATGGAGGATCGCCACGCGCATTTCGTAGCCGGGGGGGTCGATGCGCGCGACCAGCCCGCTCTTGAACCGCGAGGTGAGCCGCTCCTGCAGGCCGGAAAGGTCCTGCGGCGGCTGGTCGCTGGAGATGACGATCTGCTTCTGCGCGTTGTAGAGATCGTTGAACGTGTGGAAGAACTCCTCCTGGCTGCGCTCGGCGCGAGAGAGGAACTGGATGTCATCGATGAAGAGGAAGTCGAGCTGCCGGTAGCGGGCGCGGAAGGAGGGGAGGTCGTTGCGCTGAATCGCGGCGATGAATTCGTTGACGAACGTTTCGCAGGAGAGGTACGCGATGCGCCGCGCGCCGAATTTCGCGCGGCCGACGTGGCAGATCGCCTGCAGCAGATGACTCTTGCCCAGGCCGACGGCGCCGTACAGGAAGAGCGGATTGTACGTGCGCCCGGGGCTTTCGCTCACCGCGATGGCGGCGGCATGCGCGAGCTGGTTCGACGGGCCCACCACGAAGGAGTCGAACGTGTAATGCTCGTTCAGCCGCAGGCCGGGGCCGATCACGACCGGTTCCATGGGGAGCTGTTCCAGCGGCTCCGGCTCGCGCGGCGCGGGGGCCGGGGCGGAAGCGTCCAGGCTGAAGCGGATGGCCGGCTGGCCGCCCATCACCTGCACAGCGCACTCCTGAAGGAGTTTCAGGTAGTTCTGCGCCAGCCACTCCTTAAAGAAGTTGTTCGGCACGCGGATGACCAATTCTTCCGCGCTGCAGGAGACCGGCTTGAGGTTCTGGAACCAGGTGGCGTACTGCTGCTGGCTGACTCGCTTGCGGATGGCATCAAGAAATTCCGGCCAGACGGTCGTTTCCGTCAGCAAGGTCATAGGCGTCTCCAGTGTGATGCTCCGGCCGAGGCCGGCGGCTTGCGATGATCGGACGGCGCTGCCAGGCGGCAATATGTCCCGGATCGAAACAGACGGCCGAGGATTCGACCTGAACGCTCTGGGCTGCGCCGGACGGCAACCAAGTATGTTACGCACCGCCCGGCAGGATGTCAACAAGCGGAAACAAGAGGGGGGATGCCGGTTGCGCAGGACTTGGAGTGCGCCGCCAAAGGCGGCGCTTTGGCTGCGTACGAACGGGCCATTCCCGGCCGACCCCGCGCATGAGCGAATCCGGCCCAAGACAAAGCGGCGTCTTTGCCGCCGCAGTCCACACTGTCGCGCCTTGTCATCGCACAAGCTTGCCAAAGTATTGGTTGAACGTTGATCCCGGTCCCCCCTCTCCGCCGCTTGCATTCCCCGCAGTCCCTCCCGTATGCTCAGGCTCCTTCAGGAGGGAAAAGGGGTCTGGCTGCTTTTCACCGTTGTGAAAAGATGCCTGACCCCGGTTCGCCCGGGAGAGCAGGATGGTCTGGCAGGAACATATCGGCGCGCTTCACGTGCATTCCCGGTACAGCGACGGCTCCGGGACGGTGGAGGAGATTCTCCGCGCCGCGCGGCAGGCGGGGCTCGACCACGTCGTGCTGACCGACCACGACAGCCTCGCGGCGGCGCGCGAGGGATGGGGCGGCGAGCGCAGCGGGGTGCGGCTGATGGTGGGCGTCGAGATCACCCCCAGGGGTCAGGCGCACGTCCTGGCGCTGCGGGTAGACCATTGCGAGGGGTACGCGGCGCGGCACAACGCGCGGGCGCTGGATGAGGTGGTGGCGCAGGGGGGGTATGCGCTGGTCGCGCACCCGCTGGGGAAGAACAAGCCGCTGCTGGGGATCCGCCAGCCCCCCTGGTACAACTGGAGCCACCCCGCCATTCGCGGCCTTGAACTCTGGTCGTACACGCATGACTGGGTGGATGGGGTGGCCTGGTGGCGGCTGCCGGAGGCGTACAGCTTCTGGCGGCATCCGGAGAGCAAGGTGCGCGGGCCGTATCCCGGCGTGCTGTCGATGTGGGATGAAATGGGCCGAAGCCGCCGGCTGGCCGGATGGGGGGGCGTCGATTGCCACGCCAAGCCGGTTCCGCTGACCGGCTGGAAGGTGTTCGGCTACGAGCGGATGTTCCGCTTCCTGCGCAATCACCTCTTCATCGAGGAGACGGAATACCGGCGCGATCCGGACGCGGCGATCTGGTCGGCGCTGGCGGAGGGGCGCGGCTTCCTGGCGCACGACGCGCTGGCGGATTCGACCGGCGCGCGCTGCGGCTGCCTCTTCGATGATGGGCGGCTCCTGCAGATGGGGGAGGAAGCGCCGTTCGCCCACGGCGCGGTGATGACGCTGTCGCTGCCGGAGGAGGGGGAGATTCGCTGGCTGCAGGATGGCCGTTGCCGCCTCTGCGCCCGCGGACGCGCGCTGCACGGGGAACCGGCGGGGCCGGGGGTGTATCGCTTCGAGGTGCTGCGCCGCGGGAGGCCCTGGCTGTTCACGAATCCGTTCTATCTGCGCTGAGGCGGAAGTTGGCGCGGTTCACCACAACCAGGGCGCAGCCCATCGAGAGCCTCAGGGTCGAACGACATGCTGCGCCCCTACAGCAAACCCACGGCCGTCACTTCGGCCTGTCTTTCCAGCCCGCGATGTAATTGACAAACCCCTTGCTCTGCGTCACCACCGGCTCGTTGTTCTTGTCGAACGTGACGAACATCGCTTCGAGCCCCTTGTGCGCCTCGACGTACTTGAGCCCTTCCTCCACCCCCATGACGCTCAGGGCCGTGTCCAGGATGTCCGTGGTGGTCGTGTCCGGGCCGACGACGGTGACGCTCGGGACGTTGTCCGCGGTCCAGCCGGTGCGCGGGTCCACGATGTGCGAGTAATGCTTCCCCTGGATCGTCACATAGCGCTGGTAATTGCCGGAGGTGGAGACGGCCTGGTCCGTAAGCTCGAGCACCGCCAGCAGGGCGGCGGGGTTGTTCGGCTGGCGCGGGTCCTGCACGCCAATGCGCCAGGGGCGGCCCTCGGGGTTGTGTCCCATCGCGTAGATATCGCCGGAGCCGGCCAGGAGGGCGTTATGCACGCCGCGCTTCTTCAGCACTTCCAGCACGCGGTCCATGCAATATCCCTTGCCCAGCCCCCCCAGGTCGAGTTGAACGCCGGGCTTCGGCAGTTTCACCGTGTGCGCCACGGAGTCCAGAAGAACCTGATCGGCCCCGCCCAGCGCGCGCGCCGCGTCGAGCTCCGCCTGAGTGGGCAGCCGGTCCGCCTTGCCCGCCTCGCGCCAGACCTGGAGCAGCGGGCCGCAGGTGATATCGAAGGTCTTGTTCGTCAGGTCGTACCATTTCACGCCGTCGGCGATGCAGTCGAACAGATCCGGCTCCACGCGAACCGGGCGCTGGGCCCCTTCGGCGTTGACCAGGGCCAGTTCAGATTTGGGATCATGCGCGCTGAGCTCGCGCTGGAGCGTGTCGAGCCGGTCGAACGCGGCGCGGAGATGCCCCTTCGCGGTCGCCTCATCCCGAGCGGCGATGGTGAGGGTGATGGTGGTGCTCATCAGGTTACGCGATTCGCTGACGGCCTTTTCCGGCGTCTGCGCGCAGCCGAGCGGCGCGATGGCCGCCCATCCCAGCAGGAAGAGCGAGCCGAGGAACATGCGGCGCGGTGCGTGAAGAATCATGGGCATAATGGCCTCCTTCTGCCGCCTATTATAGGCCATCCGCCCCGGGGTAAGCCAGACCTCGATCCATGTCCGCGCCAGGAGCAAAAGGAAAAGCCTTGCGAAGGTTCGTTCAGGCCTTCGCAAGGCTCTCCGCACACCAACCGACCCAGCGAAGGGCTAAGCAAGCCTTCGCAGGGTATCGCGCTGGCTCCAGCCGATCACTTCCCGGCGGCCGCCTCCAGCGCCTGCAGCCGGCGCTCCAGCGCCTGCGCCGCCGCGCGCTGATCCGCGCACTCCTTCTTCAGCGCGGCGATCTCTGCCTCTTTCTGCTGAACGACCTTGTAGAGCCCCTGGATGGAGGCCAGGGCGATGCCGTTGGCATCCAGCGCGCAGATCGTCTTGTCGTCGCCGCCGAGCCGGAAGGCGGCGTAGAGGTCCTGCGCCATCGGGCCGAGGTGCTGGACCGACGGGCCGTTGACCTTGTAGTTCCATGCCTGCACCGGCACGGCGGCCAGTGTGCGCAAAATCGCCAGCGTGTCCACGGCGGTGAGGTTCTCTTTGCGCGCCCGGTCGGAGGTGTCGTGCCAGTTGCCGTCAACCCCCAGGTAAGCGCCGGTCGAGGTGTCGATGACTTTGGTCGCGTCGTTCGGCTGAATGGTGATGACCGCTCCGCCGCTATACGTGAACGTGTTCTGCAAACCGGTGAACAGGTTGTTGTTGGCCAGATGCGCCATTTGAGAAGCGTGGTCGCCGTCGAGCATGTCCGCGTTGAGGTTGGCGACCAGCGAGGTCGAGCTGACGGCGAACGGGGCGGTGCCGGTGGCGACCATGGACACGATCTGCCCGCCGGCAAAGATGCGGTTGGGGGTGGCCAGCCCGTACCCGGAGGGGCTGGAGGACTGTCCATACACGCCATAGGTGGCGCCGGAGCCCGCGCCTGCGATGCCCAGGACACCCATGTACGGCGCCCAGGCGGATACGCCGGTTCCCGTGTCGCCGTTGGCGGTGAAGTGGCCGCCGATGTTCGACACCGCGCCGGGTGCGGAGGCGTTCCCTTCCACCCCGAGATGCGGCGCCGTGGCCTCAACGCCGACGCCGCTGTTGCCCGAAGCAATGAAATAGCCGCCGTAGTTGGTGACATCGCCGGTCGCCGTCGCCGAGGCATAGACGCCGCGCGCCGCGTTGCCGCCGGCGGTGAAGTAGCCGCCATAGTTGCCCAGATCCCCTGTTCCGGTGGCTATTCCCTGAACGGCCAGGAATGACGCCGTGCCAAAGACCCCGGTGCCGAAATTGCCCCCTGCGGAGAAACTGCCGCCGACGTTGCTGATGTCGCCGCCGGCCACGGCAGAGCCGCTGACGCCCACGCCGCTCTCACCTGCGGCCGTGAAGTAGCCGCCGTAGTTTGTCCTTGCGCCGGTGGCTGTGGCGCTGCCGCGCACCGCCTGCGCGCCGGAGTTGGAATCGAAGGTCGACACTTGGAACTTCGCCACGGTCCCGGTCGTGCCGACGCCGACCGTGCCGTCCGCGAGAATGCGCATCGCTTCCAAGCCGTTGGTCTTGAGCACGAGCGCCTGCGAATCCGTGGTGCCCAGGAAGTTCGTGCCGGGCGTCGTGTCCGCATTGCCGATGCGCGACCAGGCGTCCAGGCTGCCGGGCGTGCCCGCGGGCCCGCTCAAACCAGTTGCGCCCGTGGGGCCCATTGCGCCGGTTGCTCCGGTAGCGCCGGCCGCACCCGCTGCGCCGGTCAGGCCTGTTGCGCCGGTCGAGCCCGTCGCACCCGTCGCACCCGTTGCGCCGGTCGCGCCGGTCGGACCTGTTGCGCCAGCAGCGCCGGTCGGGCCCGTGGGTCCTGCCGGCCCCGCCGCGCCCGCCGCGATTTCCGCAGCGTGCAATCCGTCCAGGGTGTCTGCGTCGCCGGCCGTCGCGGCGTAAAGGCTCTGCATCAAATTACCGAGGGGCCGCCGCGTGGCCAGCGGGATATAGGTGCCGGTCCCCGCCACGGCGCGATACGCCACCTGCACCCAGCGCGCCTCGCCGTTGAATGCGCCCGCGCCGAAATCGAGCGAGACGGTATACGCGCCCTTGGTGATCACCGTGCCCGAATGGTCCACGGCGCCGCCGATCTGCAAGCCGCCGGTGGCGGCATTCCAGAGAGTGAAGCGCATGTCGCACGGGCTCTTCACCTTGGCCTCGGTCTTACCGATGGTGTCGCTGAATAGGAAGGCGGTTCCCATGGGCGCCGCGAACGCCGCGGCGCAGACGAAAGACAAAACGGCCAGAACGGCTGCGACATTCCGCGCGCACCGCCGCATTCCCGTCGACATGGTCCTCTCCTTATTGCCGTGGCTTTGCCAGGGGCCGACCGCCTCGGTCGCCGCTGACGCGTCCGGCGGTATTCTACGCTTCCGGCGCGAAATCGCAAGAAGAACTCCCCCTCCACTTGCGGCGGGCGCGGCGGTGGACTAAGCTATCCGGTCGACGGCGGATTTTTCCAGGATGGCCCAAACGGGAGAATGACATGAAACGATTCTGGCGCGGCGCGTTGATCCTGACGGCGGTGATTGCGGTGGGGATGGGCGGGTGCGCGAAACAGAAGGTGACGCCCCCCCCGCCGGTGGCGAAGAACTTCTACCGCGAGCTGCCCGCCGGCGCGGCGGCGCTGCGCAAGATCACCGACCCCGCGCGCGTTCCGGACTTCCGCCCCGCCTGGGCCGACCGCGCGGGCCTGCAGGAGGCGCTCGACGAAAGCATCCGCTACATGGCCGCCCCCTCCAGCAACAAGTACTACCCGGTGCAGGGGGAGATCACCCACGCGCGCGTCAGCGCCGGCCTCGGGCTCTTCGCCGAACTGCTCCGCGCCTCCGCCACGCCGGATGAATTGCAGCAGCGCCTGCTCGAATCCTTCGACGTGTACGAATCAGTGGGCTGCGACGACCAGGGCTCGGTGCTCTTCACCGGGTACTACACCCCCATCTTCAATGCCAGCCTCACTCCCACCGCGGAGTACAAGTACCCGCTCTATAAGCGCCCGACCGACCTGGTGAGCGACGGCGAGGGGAACACGCAGGGGCGGCGCGAGGCGGATGGAAAAGTCGTCCCCTATTACACCCGCGCGGAGATCGACGCCGGCGCGCTCAAGGGGAGCGAGTTGGTGTATCTGAAGGACCGGTTCGAGGCGTATGTCTGCACGATCCAGGGCTCCGCGCGCCTGCGGCTGCCCGGCGGGGAATGGTTCAAGGTCGGCTACGCCGGCAACAACGGCAAGGAGCATACCGCCATCGGCAAGCTGATGATCCAGGATGGCCTGATCCAGCCGGCGCAGTTGTCCCTCTCCGGCCTGATGAGCTACTTCGCCTCGCACCCGGAGCAGCTCGACGTCTACCTGCCGCGCAATGAGCGCTATGTCTTCTTCCAGAAGAGCGACACCGACCCGCTCGGCAGCCTGGGCCGGCCCGTGACGGCGTATCGCAGCTTGGCCACCGACAAGAGCCTGTTCCCGCGCGGCGCGCTGGTGTTCGTGAACACGCGCATTCCGACGGCGGACGGCGCGACGCAGCGCCCCTTCCAGCAGTTCATGTTCGACCAGGACGCGGGCGGGGCGATTCGCGCCGCCGGCCGCGCGGATATCTACCTGGGGATCGGCGACGAGGCCGGACGCCTCGCCGGCTGGACGCTCAACGAAGGGAAGCTGTACTACCTGATCGCGAAGGAATAGAGGGCCGCGGGCGAAGGATTGGACTCGTCCGGCGCGGCGGCTTGCTGAAGCGCGGTGTCATGCAAGCCTGTCCCCGACCGCCGTTCCGCAATGATCGCGTCCGGCTTGCCCGGGAGGAAACCGATCCGCAAGCCGTTCGTGAACTGCACTCCGTCCACCCCGGCATCGGAATACGCCGTCGGCGGGGCCGAAGGGGTCTCCTGCGCGTACAGGATGAACTGGTTGGCTCCGTCATGAAGGTCCGGCAGCGCTTCGGGGGCGCACTGCAGCGTGGTCACCACGTCGAGCGACTGAATCCGCAGCCCCGCCTCCGGCACCGAGATTCCCAGCGCGTAGCCGAAGAGCGGCTGCCCGCTGAAGAACTCATCCAGGACCACCGAGCAATCCCCCGTCAATGCGCCCGCCGGCCGCCACGCTTCCAGGGAGGGGAGTTGCCCCCGCGCGAACGGCAGGATGGAAAGCTGCGCAGGCTCCGGCGACTCGACGGAGGCGACGACCCGCGCGCCGGTCATCAGGAAGGGGCTGGTCATCGGAACCACCAGGCTGGCCGGGCGCAGCGGCTCGATCCGGCGCAGCACCAGCGAACCATCCTTCAGCGAGAGGGAGACGTTCTCCAGCAGCAGCCCGTGCGGCGCTCCGCCGGCGAAGTTTTCCGGCAGGTAGCGCCACATCAGCCGGCCGGTGGCTTCGATCGGGAGCGGCATTTCGTAGGAAGCCCCGTTGCGCATGGGGAAAATTTCGGTGCGCTCGCCGGGGAGCAGGTCGAAGCGCATATAGTGGTGGAACATGTGGAAGAGCCCCGGGATGCGCTCGCGGTCGGCCAGCGACGGCTCTCCCTCGGCGCGTTCGAGGTACTCGACCTGCCCTTTGCGGAAAGCGTCGGCCAGCG
>Ga0114951_10001574_pt1 | contig 27796 bp, 19 predicted proteins | sample AM7aDNAmetaG_FD_88677 | JGI IMG/M metagenome (GOLD analysis project Ga0114951, IMG submission 88677) | Freshwater microbial communities from Finland to study Microbial Dark Matter (Phase II) - AM7a DNA metaG | ecosystem: Environmental > Aquatic > Freshwater > Lake | place: Finland: Lake Alinen... | reverse complement strand
TCATAGAATACAGAAACTGACTGAGATTGGGCACTATCGAATCCGCGAAAATACGGGTATCTCAACGGAATTGGGCACCCTAAGAATCGCCCAAACACGAGGGTTTCAACAAAGCCTGTTCATTCGTGTTCATTTGTGGCTAATTTATCTTCGTCGTCCGCGCGAGAGTGCGGATTTCTCATTGCACCGAGGGATCGATATGTCGACGACCTCAACCCTACGGCGTTTTCGCGCCAAAATTCGTGTAGTACAGCGGCTGCGATATCGGCGTCGTCGCCGAGCGCGGATCGAACCACGGAATCCCGCCCACCGTGATCGACGTGCCGTTGCTGGAGTTGTCGGTGACGTTGCCGTTGACCACCACCAACCCGTTAATGGTCGAGTCCCGGTGCGTCCAGGTGGTCCCCACGTACAACCCGCCGTTGATCGTCAGCGTCCCGCCGGTTTGCGACACGCTTCCCTGCACCACGATATACGCCGGGAATCCATTCGATCCGTACGACGCGTTCTTGGTCAGCGTCAGGTTGCCGGTAATCAAGATCGTCCCGCCGGATTGACTCGTGTCGATGAGCGGATCCGTCACGTTCCCCGTGATGTAGTACAGATTCACATGGTTATCCAGATACCCGAACGAAAACGATTGATTCGAACCCCCGGTGTAGGTATTCACCGCTTCCGCCTGCATCGCCGCATAGTTGATCGTCGGCACATTGTTGGTCACCTTCGTCGGCGTGCTCGGCGTTCCCTGGATCGTGATGTAATGCGACGCGTCCGAGTACGTCCCGCCATAATTCACCACCCCCGTCACCTTCGAAGTCGCCACCCCAGACACGTTCCCCTTCACCTGCAGATCCCCGTTAATCGTTTCCTTGTTCATCGGCACATTCCCGCCTGCCGTCAGCGCCGGCGCCACCGGCGGCAGCGGCGTCGGTATCGAACAGACCACATCCGCCGCCCCGCTGGGCGCATAAGCATACGATGTGCCCTGCCGCGCCGTCGTCACCGTGATTTGTACCGAGTTGTCCGCCAGCGCCTTGATCTCCTGATCGCTCAGCGCCCGCGAGTACACACGCACATCGTTGATCGTGCCGTTGAAGTAGCGTGTGTTCGAGCCATTCCACGGCTCGCGCCCCATCCGGAAATTCCCCAGCGTGCTTCCCAGGGCATTCGCCGGCACGTTGTCCAGCTCGCGGTCGAGTATGCCGTTCACGTACGTCTTGATCGTGCTTTGTTCCTTGTTATACACCCCGGCCACGTGGTACCAGATCCCCATCGTCAGAATCGTTCCCCCGCTCACCGTGCGGTTGAGTGTCTCCGAGTTTTGCGAGTTGCGGACCTCGTATTCCACCTTCGTTCCGTAGATCGACATCTTGTATCCGCCCGCCACGCCGTCCTGGTTGCCGCCCACCTTCTGATCCTGGTCCGCCGAATTCATCTTGATCCATGCCGCCATCGTGTTGCTGGTGGTGATGTTCGTCGACGGCTTGTTGCCCGCGTCCACGTAGCCCGAAACCCCGTCGAATACCAGACCATTCGTAAACCGGCCCATCGTCGTCCAGCTCACTCCGCCGATCAGCGTCCCCGTATTCCCGTTGCCCGACGCGTCCACCGTCGTCGATCCCGACCCTTCTTTCATCGGCCACCACAAATTCGCCGCCGCCCCCGCATCCACGCAGGTCAACGCATACGTGTAGTTGTTGGACCCGATCGTAATCGTCGGCAACGTCCCCGGCGCCACCGCCTGCCGCCACGAGTTGTCGTGCTTGAATTTCCACACCGCCACCTGCGCTACCGATTCGGCCGCCACCTGCGCCTGATCCCGCTGCGTGCTCATCCCCGCGTTCTGCGCCTGCACCGCCCCCGCCCACGAAATCATCAACACCAGACCCGTCAGGATCACCGACACCAGCACCATCAGCGCCATCGCCGATCCCCGCTCATGCCGCCGCCGATAATGATGCGATTTGCGTTCCATTTTCAAACCTTCCGCTTCTCAGTGGCTGTTCTGACACATCATCATTTCATCGCCCAAAACCCCACCCGACTTAACCCCCATCCCCACCTCCCCGCGCAAGAAAAATGGCCCGCCACCCGGCGAGCCCTTCATACGGAGTCGGAATGCACTTAATGCACGCGCGGCCCCCTTTCTTTCATCGTTCATCGTTCTACGTTCATCATTTTCCCCCCGCCAGCGCATGAATTACGTAAAAAGCGAATCACGCCACCTCCGCCATCTCCGCAATCGTCAGCCACTTTCCCAACTGCTCCGGCGTATGCCGGCTGACAAACTGCCGGAACGTTTCTTCCGCATCCACCCGGTTCGCCTTGTACGCCTCGACCAGCTGCTTGATCGCCTTCTGCACGTAATCCGCCGGCACCTTCTTAAGCGCAAGCGTCGCAAAATGCTGATCCGCACCCAGCGCCCCGCCCACCAGCACGTTGTATGCCTCGGTCCCGCGCACGCCCCGGAAATTGCACACCACGCCCATCAATCCGATGTCCGCAATCTGGTACTGCGCGCAACTGTTCGGGCATCCCGTCACGCTCACAAAGATCGGCGAATCGATCTCGCATTCCTCTTCCAGAAATTTCAGAATCCTCGCCGCACGCGATTTCGTCTCCACGATCGCCAGGTTGCAGAACTGCGTCCCCGTGCACGACACCAGGTTCGTCCGCCACAGCGGCGCGTGCGGAGTCAGCCCCACTGCGCTTAACTCCTTCACGAGCCGCTCGACGTTCTCCACCGGCACATTCACCAAAATTAGATTCTGCTTGTTCGACAGCCGGATCTCAGCCTTGCCCTTGGCGCCGAATTGCTCCGCCAGCGTCGCCGCCGCCAGCATCTGCTCGCACGTCAGCCGACCGCGCTCCACCGGCACGCCCACGTAATGCAGCCCCGGCTGCTTCTGCGGACCTGTCCCCATGTGATCCGTATGCGGCGCCTGCGGCGGACCCGTCAGCGAATCATCATGCTCCAACGCAAACCCGATGTCCGCCTCCAGCGCATCGCGGAATTTCTGCCAACCCCAATCCGCCACCAAAAACTTCATCCGCGCCCGCGTCCGCTTCTCGCGATAACCCTGGTCGCGGAAAATATGCGCAATCCCGCGGCACACCGCCGTCAACTGCTCCTCGCGCACAAACACCCGCAGGCTCTGCGCAAAGTGCGGCGTCGTCGATAACCCGCCGCCCACCACCACTCCGTATCCCGTTTCCTCTTTGCCCGTCGCAGGGTTCTTCCGCTTCACCCCGTAAATTCCGATGTCATTGATCTGCGGCTGATGGCAGTTCAAATGGCAACCCGCCGCCGCCGTCTTGAACTTCCGCGGAAAATTCGAAAACTCCTTGTTCCCATCCAGGAACATCTGGTTCACCGCCTTCACCGCCGCCGTCGCATCGATCGTCTCGGCCGCCAGCAGCCCCGACATCGGGCACCCAACCACGTTCCGTGGCGTGTCTCCGCACGCAAACTTGCTGACCAGTCCCACTTTCTCCAGCCGCGGCAAAATATCCGCGAAGCTATCGATGGTCAGCCAGTGTATTTGAATGCACTGCCGCGTCGTGATGTCCCCAAACCCGCGCCCGTACTGCTTGCTGATCGCCGAAATCTCCCGCAACTGCGCCGGGTTCAAAATCCCGTTCGGCACCCGTATCCGCAGCATGAAATAACCATTGTTCGGCAACTGCTGGTAGATCCCATACCACCGCATCCGCACAAAATCCTCTTCCGGGATCGCCGCCTGCCGCGCCGCCGCACCCAATTCCTCCGCCCGCCCTCCCGACTGCAAAAACGCCTCCGCCTTGCTCGCCTCCAAAGCCGGTGCATCCGCCTTCCCATAGCGAAAAATATCATCCCAGATATCCACCCCATCCTTGGCCAGCTTGATCGCCTCGACCTTGTTGAGCTTCTTGCCTTCCGGTGTCGTAATCGTCCCCTGCTCGGCAGCCATGACCCATTTCTCCCGGCAATCATTCAATTGCCTATCAACTTAGTATGAATACGCACAAGCCTCGAATCATAGGGACTATCTGCATCAATTACAAGCGATCTGAAGCATCAATCCATTAACTCATATAAACTAAGTAGGAAATCACATCCGGGCGGCAGGCCGGCTCCCTAATCACGAACCCCTCCCCCGGTACTCTCCCCTTAACCCTCACCCCGCTCCATCCGATAAATACTTCAGAGAAGTACCCCAGCGCCCAATTTCCCCCCATGCGGAGGCATGCCGCTCATGGCTCGATCCAAAGATGTTCTCACCACCGGCGAAGTCGCCAAGATCTGCAAGGTCGCGCCGCGCACCGTCACCAAGTGGTTCGACTCCGGCCAGCTCCGCGGCTACAAAATCCCCGGCTCCAAAGACCGCCGCATCCCCATCAGCCAACTCCTGCGCTTCATGAAAAACAACAACATGCCCCTCGAAGGCATGATCCACTTCACCAAGACCCGCGTCCTCATCGTCGATGATGAAGCCGACATCACCGATACCCTCCGCGACCTGCTCAACCGCGAAACCAATTATGAAGCCTCCGTCGCCACCAGCGGCTTCGAGGCCGGCATCGCCGCCGAACACATCAAACCCCACGTCATCCTCCTCGACATCCACCTCGGCGAAATCAGCGGCCGGGAAGTCTGCAAAACCGTCCGCACCAACCCCGACCTCCAGATGACCAAAGTCATCGCCATGAGCGGCCAGCTCTCCGATGCCGACGCCGCCGCCCTCCTCCACCAGGGCTTCGACGGCTACCTCAAAAAACCCTTCCACATCCAGCAAGTCATCCAAACCATCGAAGACGCCGTCGCCCTCGTCTACTGAGGATTCTTCATCTCTCATTTTTCAGTGCTCATCGTCGAACCATGAAGAGATGAACTTGGTCATTGGTCCTTGGTCATTGTGTCATTTCCAATTGCATCCCCGCCTCCACACGTCATAATCACCTTGTCTGAACAACACCGGAGACCACCATGGACGCCCCCACGCTCTCCTATCTCGGTCCCTCCCGCGGCCTCCCGCGTTCCACCGACCTCTTCGCCGCCAAATTCCTCCGCGTCTGTGCCTGGTTTCTCTTCATCTTTTGCTTCTTCCTCGCGATCGCCCTGACGGACCAATACCTGCTCGTCCCTCACTTCCGTTCACGATTCGTCGCCCAAAGCAGTGGTTACGCCCTCTACCGAGACTACGTTGATCACTATTCCTTCGCGTGGCGGCGGCTCGTTTTTGTCCTCCCGCTGGTGACCATGCCCGCGGTGTTGGGTGTTCTCTATCTCTATTTCGCCCGCCGCCTCCGCCGCAACCACGATCGCACCGCCATGCGCGTCGCCTTTCTACTGGCGGTTTTGCATACGCTCGCTGCTGCAGTCTGCGTGCTGGGCTTTCTGGTGATCGGCAGCGGCGGCGTCTGGGCTGATGGCCTTTCCTTCCGTGCCATCCTCCAGTTCATCGTCTGCCTGATGGCCGTGCTCATGGTCCCCGGCATGATCTGGACCTGCGTCCGCCTCATGGACGCCCTCTCCCGCCGCGGCTCCTCCGCTCATACCGCCACTCCCAAAACCGACCCCGCCCCCACCTCGCCATCTCCCCCCGCCGAATCACCACCCGTCGAAACTTGAAAATTGCGTCATTGGTCATTGGTCATTGGTCATTGGTCATTGGTCATTGGTCATTGGTCATTCCCCCCACATCTTCCCTCGCCCGCCGTTCTCGGTTACAACCATCGCTGGTTTCGGGAGGAACACGCATGTCCCGCCGCTTGAATGACGTCACTACACTCTGCATCTCGCTCTTCGTCGCGCTCAGCCTCACCGGCTGCTGCGGCACGCAACGCAAACTCCCCGATTTCGTCATGCCCGCCGTCACCCTCGAAGAACAAGTCGCCGCCGTCAACGGCCTGGCCCATGCCGTCCCCAAACTCGCCGCCCGTGGCAGCGTCTACATTTCCTGGAAAGACGACAAAGGCAAACACTCCGAATCCGCCGACGCCTCCCTCCGCATTCTCCAACGCTACGGCCCCGACGCCCTGGCCAACCACGGCCCGGACATCGTCCTCTTCGGCCGCGTCGCCGGGCAGGAAGTCTTCCAGGTCGGCAAAAACCCGCAGAAATACTGGTTCCTCGTCCGCCTCGACAACAAGACCGCCTGGGTCGGCGACACCGCCCACGCCACCTCCGTCATCGATCCCCGCGATCCCTCCACCCAGCGCACGCCCCTCCGTGCCGATGTCCTCACCGACCTCCTCGGCATCACCGAAATCGCCCCCACCGATGTCGCCGTCCAGCGTTATAACGATGATCCCTACTCCCCCCAGGTCGAACTGCTCCTGCTGGCCAAAACCCCCTCCGGCCAGCAATACATCCAACGCTCCATCGCCATCGACCGCACCACCGGACACGTCGCCAAGATCACCATCTTCACCATCGACGGCCAGCCCGCCATCACCTCCATCCTCTCCGATTATCGCGACGCCCCATACCGCGACGGCAACGTCTACCACGCCGAGTCCGTCCCGCCCCAGCTTCCTTACAAAGCCGTGATCACCTACACCGCCCAGAAAGCGTCCGTGGAACTCCATTTCGATGACGTCAGCATTCCCACCAAATTCCCCGCGATCCTCTTTGATACCCCCGACTTCCCGGCCGAAGGCCTGAAAGTCGTCCCCGCCGATTGAGCCTTTATTTTCCCGCCCGCTCCGCATATTCGTGGAACAGCCGCAAATATAACCGGTAATCCGCCAGGGACACCCCCGGCGGCGTTTGATGATCGACACTGATAATCAGCCCGCCGGTCTTCGCGACGGGCAGCAATCGCTCAAACTCGGCCCGAATCGCCGCCTCACCCCGATGCATCACCAACTTGTCACAACATCCGATGAACACCGCGCGTGGATGCCGCTGGCGAAGCAGCGCCACATCCACCCCCGCCTGACGTTCCAGCGGCAGAATGCCCGCCAGCCCCGCCGCCTCAAACCACGGCCACGCCGTCGTGATGTCGCCATCCGAATCGACAATCGCTGATATGCCGCGCCGCTTCAACTCCGGAATCACCCGCTGATAGTACGGCAACAGAAACTCGTCAAAGAGCTCCCGCGAAAGCATCGGCCCGTGGTTGTAACTCATGTCCTCCGCGAAGGTCATGAAATCCGGCGTGCACACCGAGCAAATCGCCTCCGTGCAACGCAACATCCATTCGGCCAGGTCCGCATTGATGCGATGGATCAATTCCGGCTGGTCGTAGAAACCCAGCATGTGCCCTTCGATGCCCATCAGCCACCGTGGCATCCAGAAGAATCCTTCCACCGTGAACCACAGGATCGCCTCTCCCCGCGCCTGCACCTCCGCCCACCGCTTCCATTTTTCCAGATCAACCGCCGGCCACCGCCACAGATACTTGCGAATCCGCTCGTAGTCCGCCAGCGTTTCAATGACCGGTGCCCCGTGGGCCGGCGGCACTGGACATCCCGTCCCCCGCGGATAAAGCCAATCCTGATAATGCAGATCCTGGCCAAAATAACGCTGCACGACTACCCCGTCCGCAGCATGGTGGATCGGACCAAAGTCCGGCAGCCCTTCCTTGCGCCAGCGGGTCAGCGTCTGATCCCACCACATCGCCCATTCGATGATCGGCAGGCGGTCAAACGGCTCGAAATTGATGACAGCGCGAAATCGCTCCCGGGTGTTCATGCCGCACAATGTACCTCATCACGGTCGCTTTTTCTTGAACGCGACAGCCAAAAACTTGTACGTTTTCGCCATGCCCCCGCGGTTTTCGCCCGCTTGCCTGCAGCCCGGACTCCCGAATCGCCGATCCCTCACTCCTCGAATGGAAAAACCTCGACTTTTCTCCCGCTTCCTGCCAAACTATATGGTCATCGACCGCCGTGGGGGCGGCCACCCCAATTTCAGCCAGGAGCGTTGTCATGCGCCATCATATCCGAACCTGCTCTCTCGCCACCCTCGCCATTCTGGCCCTGCTCACCTGCGCATCGCTTTGCCCGGCCGCCGCGCCCAAGGTCGGCGAGAAACCCAAATTCTCGTTTAAAACCATCGATGGCAAACTCATCACGCCCGATACCCTCAAAGGCCGCATCGTGGTCTTCGACTTCTGGGCCACCTGGTGCGGTCCCTGCATGCACGAAGCGCCGCACATGGTCAAACTCAACGCCGAATACGCCCCCAAAGGTGTCCAGATCATCGGCATTTCGATGGACCAAGACGCCGCCACCGCGACCAAAACTGCCAAAGAACACGGCCTCGTCTGGCCGCAAGTGTGGGATGGCTCAGGTTGGCACAGCACGCCGGCCACCGCCTGGGATGTCCACGCTATTCCACAAGTTTTCGTTCTCTCGCCCGATGGTGTGCTTCTCAAGGATTGTGATCCGACCGAGCTCGACGGCGTTTTGGCAGAAATCGTGAAGAAATATCCCACGGCTGGTCCTCTGCGTGCCCGAGCCACCGACGTGCTCAAAGAAGCTTCAAAAATCCTCGCCGATACCAAGGATCCCGATAACGCCCTCGCCAAACTCGCGGACATCCCCGACGGCGTCAAGCCCGACAGCGCCCTCACCGAAGCCGCCCAATCGTTCATGAATAACCTGGATGATGACAAGGCCCGCGCCGCTCTGGCCGCCAATACTTCCGCCGCCAAGACGCTCGATGCCCTCGGCGCCAAGCCGCCCGCACCCAAGGTCGCCGTGGCCGCCGCAGCCGACGCTAAGCCTGCCGGCATCCCGCCGCAGGTGCTCGACGCGCGCCTCGCCGCCGCGGAAAAAGAACGCGCCGCCGGCCTCGACCTCGATGCCTACCCCAAGTACAAGTGGATCGCCGAAAAGGCCCCCGATTCACCTCAGGCCGAAGCCGCCGCCAAACAAGTGGCCATCTACGAAGCAGATACCGCATTCCTTGCTCGTCAGGCCAAGGCCAAGCACGAACAGGAAGCCGCAGCGCTACTCTGGGAAGCCAACGGCCAGGAAAATAATGGCAGGGTCGACGCCGCCAAAGCCACCTATAAGAAGATCGTCACCAACTACAAAGATACTCCGTCGGCTGGTGATGCCGCCAAGGCCCTGGCCCGCTTGCGGTAGCGGGATCCGAAAATCACGTGCAGCTTTCCTAATTGCGATATGACTAAAGATCGCGCACCACGGTTCGCAAACTGGGCGCATCGCCAGTCTACGCCCGCCCAATGCCTACAAAATAAGCGGCATGCCACCAGTCGCATCGCTTGCGAAAATGATTTAGGCATCACAAAAACATTCCCTAAAAACTTTTGTTCCATGGACTTGCAGATCAATCCGCCTCCCTCTGCTTGCCCTCTTCTTCGCATTGGTATGCACTTTGTCAGTCATCTATCAGAACTCTCAGGTCTTGGCGGGCCTGCGAGCAGTTGTAATGGAAAAAGAGGAAACGAATATGCGAAATCATCGAGGGTCGCCTCGCGCACTATCGGCGCGCATCGGCACGGTTGTGGCATTGTTGGTTCTCGGCGGCCTGACGGTCACTGCCCGGGCAGAGTCGGCTCCGCCGACCGCCGCTCCGGTCTTTGATACCGGGGCCACCGCATGGATGCTTATCAGCTCCGCGCTGGTCATGCTGATGGTCCCTGGCTTGGCGCTCTTCTACGCCGGCATGGTCCGTCGTAAAAACGTCCTCGGCACCATGATGCACTCCATGGCCGCACTCGGCATCATCGGCATCGAATGGGTCGTCATTGGCTATGCCATGGCGTTTGGAAAATCGCAGCACGGCCTCGTCGGCTGGGATCCCTCCAAGGTTCTGCTTTGGGGCCTCACGCCGGATTCGGCCTACGTCAACGGCAATGGAATCGCCATCCCTGAGTACGTCTTCATGATGTTCCAGGGCATGTTCGCCATCATTACCCCGGCGCTTATCGCCGGTGCTTTCGCAGAACGCGTGAAGTTCAGCAGCTATGCCGTCTTCACGCTCTTCTGGGGCCTGCTGGTCTATAACCCCTTGGCCCACTGGGTCTGGGGCGGCGGCTGGCTCGGTGCCGGTGAGGGCAACATCGGCGCGCTGGACTTTGCCGGCGGCACGGTCGTTCACGTCTCCGCGGGCGTCAGCGCCCTGGTGATGGCGATCTACCTCGGCAAGCGCATCGGCTATCCGCAGAGCGTGCTGCAGCCGAACTCGCTCGTCCTGACGTTCCTGGGTGCCGGGCTGCTCTGGTTCGGATGGTTTGGCTTTAACGGTGGCTCGGCCATCGCCGCAGATAAGTTTGCCGCCCTGGCCTTCACCAATACCCAGATCGCCGCCGCTGCCGGCGCGCTGGCCTGGATGCTGGCCGAATGGTTCAAGCATGGACGCCCGACCACCCTCGGCGTGGCTTCCGGACTCGTCGCCGGACTCGTGGCGATTACCCCCGCCAGCGGCTTCGTTTCGCCGCCGGCGTCCATCGTCATCGGCGCGCTCGCCGGTGTGATTTGCTATGCCGCCGTGCTCGTCAAAGGCAAGCTCGGCTATGACGACTCGCTCGACGCCTTCGGCGTGCACGGCGTCGGAGGATTCCTCGGCGCTCTGCTCACCGGCGTCTTCGCCAGCAAAATTTTCGGCGGCTCCACAGGGCCCGTCGATGGAAATTATGCCCAGATCGGTCGCCAGGCCATCGCCGCCGTCTCGGCTGCCGCCTACGCCGGTATCGGCACGCTCGTCCTGATCTTCGTCATCGACAAGGTCATGGGCTTCCGCGTCAACCGGACGACCGAAATCGAAGGCGTCGACGTCGCCATCCATGGCGAACAAGGCTGGATGCTCGACCAGACGCCCGCCCCGACTGCCGAACTGCCTGGTACGTCCATGACCGGAGACAGTATTGATTTGCCGGCCCGCAAACGCCAGACCGCCAGCACCCATTGATTCACACTCGGCCGGCGCGACGATCCATCAGGCCGCCGGACCTCGCAAGCTAAGTCACGCTTCCGAGCTCCGGCGCCTGATTTAAGAGGCTCTAAAGTTACCTCCTCCAAGAACCTTTCGACCGCCTATTGGTTGACTGTGGATGGGGTTTTTTTAGAAGCTTTAAAGAGTATCCCCGCGTCGTCCGTGTGGACGGCATGCACTGGTTCTAAGTCCCCTGAGGAGTTGGTTCATGAAGTGGATCACCGCTATTATTCAGCCCCATCGTCTCGAAGCCGTCAAACAGAGTCTTACCGAGGTCGAGGTCTTCCGCCTCACCGTCTCCGACGTTCAGGGGTACGGTCGACAGAAAGGCCACACTGAATACTTCCGTGGCCAGCCCATGCAGGTCAACCTGATCCGCAAAGTCCGTCTCGATATTGGCGTCAATGACAATTTCGCCCAGCCGACGATCAACGCCATCATCAAGGGCGCTCGCTCCGGTGAGGGCGGCAAAGGCCAGGTCGGTGACGGCAAGATCTTCATCATGCCGCTGGAAAATACCGTCCGCATCAGCGACGGCGTCCAAGGTGGCGAAGCAATCTGATTCTTCGCCAAGCGGAATTCAAGCGTCCCATGCTCTTCCCACGCACGCCGTGGGAAGAGCATGGCTCACGCCTATGAAGCGCGCATGTAAACGGCCAATTGGTCTGTTTGCCTATTTCCTATACGCCACGCCGTGGGTCTGAATAGGAGGCACGTGCCTAAAATAAGACTCGTAAATCCTTTACTAGATAATATTTGAGCGGCCGCTTGCCTGTTGCTTGAGCGTTCCGGCACTCGTTTTGCGCGCAATTCGTGCAATCTCCCGGTCTTGGCGGGCCGGGAGAAGGTACGTATTGAGAGGAAACGAATCATGCACTCTTCCCTGCGCTCCCTTCGCGCGCGCCTCACCTGGCCGCTCCTGACCCTCTTCGCTTTCTCCCTGCTGGCCCTTCTGGCCGCACCGGCCCACGCCGCAACTCCCCCCGTTTCCTCCGCCCCCATCCCCGAACCCAACCCCGGCGACACCGCCTGGATGCTCATCTCCTCCGCCCTCGTCATGCTCATGGTCCCCGGCCTCGCACTCTTCTACGGCGGCATGGTTCGCCAGAAGAACGTCCTCGGCACCATGATGCATTCCATGGTCGCCCTGGCCGTCCTCGGCGTCGAATGGGTCGTCCTCGGTTACGCCATGTCCTTCGGCACCGACCACGCCGGCCTCATCGGCTGGGATCCCGGCAAGCTTCTCCTCTGGAATGTCATGCCCCAGCAACTCCACGAAGGCGGACGCATCACCGAGTACGTCTTCATGGTCTTCCAGGGCATGTTCGCCATCATCACCCCCGCGCTCATCGCCGGCGCCTTTGCCGAACGCGTGAAGTTCTCCGCCTACCTCCTGTTCGTTCTCATCTGGGGAATCGTGGTCTACAACCCCGTCGCCCATTGGATCTGGGGCGGCGGCTGGTTGGCACCCGCAACTGCGGGTGACACCGCCTTCCATCTCGGCGCAATGGACTTCGCCGGTGGCATCGTCGTCCACGTCACCGCAGGCGTCAGCGCCTTGGTCGCGGCCCTCTACCTCGGCAAACGCATCGGCTACCCCACGCACGTGCTCAAACCCAACTCGCTCGTGCTGACGCTCCTCGGCGCCGGCCTGCTCTGGTTCGGTTGGTTCGGTTTCAACGGCGGATCGGCCATAGCCTCCAACTCCAACGCCGGCCTCGCCTTCTCCACCACCCAGATCGCCGCCGCCAGCGGCGCCCTCGCCTGGATGGTCGCCGAATGGCTCAAGCATGGCCGTCCCACCTCCCTCGGCCTTGCCTCCGGCCTCGTCGCCGGACTCGCCACCATCACCCCCTGCGCCGGCTACGTCAGTCCCGCCGCCGCCATGTTCATTGGCGCTTTCGCCGGCGTCCTCTGCTTCCAGGCCGTCCTCTTCAAGAGCCGCCTCGGCTATGACGATTCACTCGATGCCTTCGGCGTTCACGGCATCGGCGGCTTCGTCGGCGCAGTCCTCCTCGGCGTCTTCGCCCGCAAAGCCTACAACACCGAAGGCGTCGATGGCGTCCTCGCCGGCAACACCCCGCAGCTCTACATCCAGCTCATCGCCGCGCTCTCCGTCGCCCTCTACGCCGCCGTCGCCACGCTCATCATCACCTTCGTCGTCGACAAGCTCGTCGGCTTCCGCGCCCAGAAGAGCGTCGAAATCGAAGGCCTCGATCCCGCGGTCCACGGCGAACAGGGCTGGATGCTCGGCGACCTGCCCGAACCTTCCATCGGCCTGCCCGGCGACGAGTCCGTCGAGTGGGAACCCATGCCCGAAACGCCGCACCGTCAAACCGCCAAAGCCCGCGTTTGACCTCACCGCCGTTCCTGTACATGATTACCTCCCGTCCGCCGCCTTCGTAGGCGACTGCGGACTTTTTCCACACAGGAGATCCCTATGAAGATGATCATCGCCATCATCCAGCCCCATCGCCTCGAAGCCGTCAAGCAGAGCCTTACCGAAGTCGAGGTCTTCCGCCTCACCGTCTCTGACGTTCAGGGCTACGGTCGCCAGAAAGGCCACACCGAATATTTCCGCGGCCAGCCGATGCAGGTCAACCTCATCCGCAAGGTCCGCCTCGATATCGCCGTCAACGACAACTTCGTCCAGCCCACCATCAACGGCATCATCAAGGGCGCCCGCTCGGGCGAGGGCGGCAAGGGACAGGTCGGCGATGGCAAGATCTTCGTCCTCCCTCTCGAAAACGTCATCCGCATCAGCGACGGCACCCTCGGCGGCGAAGCCATCTGAGCCCCACCCGTTTCATCACGCAAAAACCGCGAGGCCCACGAACCGCAAGATTCGTGGGCCTCGTCATTTTGAACATCGAGACGGCATGCTTGCCCGCCGCTCGCCTCGCCGCCTACTGCTGCAATGGTTGCCCGTTCGCATCCGTCGTCACGGACCCCGTCAAAATCATAATTCCGTCAATGATCGACCAGATCCACCCGATGCAAACGACCGTCAGCAGCAATTGCGCGATCCCTATGCCTATGTAGCCAAGATAGAGCCGTCCGATGCCTCCCGGAACACCGACCAACGGCAGCAATTGCAGTAATCCTGCCGCCATCTTCGATCGTGGCGCGCCGCCAATGTTGCTGAATGCTGACGCGATCGGATCCGACAGACCCACGCCGCAACTCGTGCAGGCGGCCTGCTGAATTCCTGCCGGCGTCTCTGTCCCGCAATGCCAGCAGAACCGGGCACCCCCGCGCGGTCTGTTGCCGCAGCCCGGACACATCACCGCTTGATCGGCCAGTTGTTTTCCGCAGCTTCGACAATACATCGCAATGCTCCTGCTGAATGGACTTCGATGTTATGCACGCATCAACTCGTGCCGCATCAGCCTTCGACCAACACTGCGTCCTTGTGGATGATCTTGACGATCTTGAACAGCAGCGCGTTCGAATACTCGTTCTCGTCAATTTCCTTGCCCGCCTGCAGCTTCGCAGCCGTCTGGTAGGTGTCGATCAAACTCAAAATTGCGATGACAATCCCCGGCAGGCAGCAGAGGAAATTCCCGATGATGACCGACACCAGAATGAAGACCCACTTCTTCGTCTGCCCATTGATGATCACGTGACCCGTGTGCAGCAGGAAAAAGCTGAGAATCAACGCGACAATCGGATTTGCATCGGGCTTCGAAATCTTCGCCATGGTCATTACTCCCACGAAATAAGAAAATGAGTGCTCTTCAGATTTGAGGCCGGACGCCGGAAATGGACCACAGGTCGCACCCCCAGACTGTCCGAACTCCCACACGAATCCCAAGTTTCATCGAATTTCATGCCAACGTCAAGAAAAACATTCGCGGACGTTGGAATCGTCAGACTGCTCTCCTGCCCCGATTATCGGTCATTTTCGCTCTCTTTATCCCCAACTCGCTTGATGATTGTGAATATCACTCCTCCCGATTTGCGTCCCTCGCTTTCTGAGGTATTCTATAGCGAGTAGTAGGTCTTTAGAGGGTTTGAGACTGCAAGGTGAAGAGAGGGCGTTGCCACGAGTTGTGGTGTTTTAGAGGTGCCCTATGATGCAGTCCGAAGTCGCGATCTCCCCCGAAATGTCCCGTGCGATTTCCCAGGAATCCACCCGCCAGTCCAAAGCCAGCGAAACCCGGAAGGCCAGCCTTCTCGGTCCGGCATTGGTAATTCTCGGCGTGGTATTCGCTCCCGCCGCCGCCGCCATGGTGCTCAGCCTACTGGCTCGCTGATCCCCGCGGCAAGGCGTACCAACTGATAGAGGTAGAGAAGGATGACGCAACGTGCGCCATCCTTCTTTCATTTTTGCATCTTTCCCGCCAACCACTCGCAGCGCCCCCTACGCCGTCACTCCCACACTCTCACACCCCCACAACCACACTCCCACGCCGCCCCTCACCCCCCGCTCGCCTCCGCCGGCAACTCGCCCTTGATGTCCGCCAGATCCGCTTCATCCGCCATCTGGTCGATCTCCTGCAGCTGCCGCGCCACATAGTGCCGGAACATGATCACCAGCACCAAACTCACCATCAGCACGCCCGCCACCACCGACAGGCTCAGCATCAGCCGGTTGTCATCCGCCGGATACAGCGACGCCGTCGCCTTGGCCAGCACCGTGCTTCCCGCGCCAATCGCCTTGGTCTGTTCCGACGTCTCGCGCAACTGCGGATTCGTCAGCGCCGTCGCCAGCGCATTGCACACCTGCGACACGCCCAGCCCGTCCGGCCCGCTGTAACGGATCGCCAGCGTCTTGCCCTGCGGATCCATCTGCAGCGCCAGCGATTTCGCCAGTGACGCCTGCCATTCCTCGCGGCCATCGTGCATGGCGTATTTTTCATCCGTGCCGCGCAGCAGCTTCCACGCTGCGTCCGTCACTTCGTGGTTCCGCACGAACTCCGTCTGCTGACTCAGCCACTTCTGCAGTTCCGCCCCCGTTGCTCCGGCCGGCGCCGCCAACTGCACCGTCGCCTCGCTGCGGAACGTCGGATTGATAAATTTGTAAACGCCCGCGAACACACTGCCCAGGACCATGATCACGAAGATGCCCACCGCCGCGACTGTCTTCAGCGCGTTGTGGTCGGCAAGTTTGCGTGCCATGACCAACTCCTGTTTTTCCAACAACCGTTTGACCTGCTCCAAATTCTCTTTACGCATCCGCAATTGATCCCGCTGCTGCGCCGTCTCAAGGCGGTTCTGCTCGAGCGTCGCCTTGGTCTCCCGTACCTGCCGGCGGTATGCCCGCAGATGCCGCGCCTGCCGCAGCAACCGCTCGTGATGCTGCACCATTCTCCCACTCGATTGCATCTCGGTAGGGGAGGTGGGGGGGGGGATCAGCGATTCGCCGCCGCTCGCAAACTGCGTCTTCCATCGCGCATTCTCCGCCTCCAGTTCCTCGGTCTTCCGCTGCAGCTCCACCAGTCGCCCTTCGTTGGCGCTGCGGGTGAGCAGGAGTTCTTCACCCTGCCGCTGCAATGCGTCCTGAACCGCGAATAACTGTGTCGCCAGCTCGTTGCGCTGCGCTTCCATCGTGCGCAATTGCCCGGCCAGCGTGTTGAGCTCTTCCGTTGCCGCCCCATCCGCCGCCGGCATGCCCGACGTCTTCGCCGCCGCAAAGTCCTGCGTCAACTGCTCGTACTTCTCACGCCACGCCGCGATTTCCTGATCCCGAGCGCTCACCTCGTCCGCCAGCTTCGCTTCCGCGGCCGCCAGCTTCTCGCTCAGCTCCGCCAGTTCGCCCGTTTGATCCGTCCCCCTCGCCGCCTTCATCTTCCACGTGCTGACTTCGATGATCAGGTTCGCCACCCGCTCCTCGGCCGATGCCCGCTCCCGCGCCAGCATGTTCTCCGCTTCGCTCTTGAGCCGCTCAATCGTCGCGGCCTGCTCCTGTTCGCTGGCCGCTAGACGCTGTTCCAACGACGCCTTCGCGGCCCGCAGTTCTTCCGCCGTCGCCTGCACCGTCGCCAGTTCTGTCCGCGCCGCATGCGCTTGTTCCGCAGCCTGCCGCGCTTCCTCGCCCTGGCCCTCGGCAATGGCCGTCTCCAGCTTCCGCTGCCATTCCTCCGCCTCTTTCTCGTAGCGCATCACCTGCTCGGCCAACTCGCGCGTCAAATCCGTCCGCGACCGATCAGCTTCGTCGAGATTCTTCTGCACCTGCGCCAGCGATTCCTGCGCCGCGATCGCCCGCGATTCCGCCGCGCTGGCCTGCTGCCGCAGCTCGGCTTCCGCCATCCGCCACGCCGCCGCCGCCGTCTCATGCTGCTTGAGCTGCTCGCCCAGCACCGTTACTTTCGTTTCGTACGCGCTCTGCTGCCGCGCAATCTCTTCCTTGAGCGCCCCGGATGCCTTCGCCACGCGCTCCTCGATGTCCTTCTGCAGATCCGTCGTCGCCGCTTCCAATTCCCCACGCCGCTCGCTCAAACGCTTCGTCTGCTTCGCCAGCATCTCCAACTGCTCAGCATGTTCTGCCTCGGCCTGCTCCAGGCGCTTCTGCATCTCATGCCGCGCCTTCGTCAGCGCCGCGCGTTCATCTTCCAGCTGCGCCTGCATCGTCGCCAAAGCCTGGTTGCCCTGCGCCAGCCACGCCTCCATCTCCGCCTGCCGCGCCGCCAGAGACTGCTCCGTCGCCAGCACTTCACGTTGCTTCTCCACCAGCTCCGCCTGCGCACTGTCGAGCTCGGCCTTTTCGGCGCTCAGCGTCTGCTCAAGCTCCGACAATTCCCCAGCTTTCCTCGCCGCCGCTTCCTCAGCCGTCGCCAGTTCCGCCGCCCGCGCCTCCAGCGCCGACCAGCGCCGTTCCTGATTCTCCTTCTGCTCCCCCAACTTCTTCATCGCCTGCGACGCTTCCGCCAGCTTTCCTTCCGCATCCGCGCGATCGATCACCACCTGCCGCTGGGCTTCCGCCAGGCTTTCCTGTGTCTCCAGCGTCTTGCGGTCCAGCGCGGCGCTCTCCTCCGCCAGCGCGCGCTGTGCCTCATGCAACGCCTTCTTCTCCACTTCAATCTGCTCGATCGTCCCCCGCACCTGCACTTCCTGTTCCAGCAACGTGATCCGCTGCTCGGCCAGTGCCTTCTCCTGGCTCGCCACCTCGGCCTCACGCAATTCCAAGTCCTTCCGCGATGCTTCGATCTTCGTCTGCTGCGTCTGCAACGCCCCCAACGCCTCGCGGGCCGCCTGTACCTGCGCCTCCAACCCCGCCCGTTCATTTTCCAGCACTCGGATCTCCGCCAGCCGCGCTTCGGCCTTGCTCAACTCCGCCGCAGCCTGGTCCCGCCGCGCCGACGTCTCCGCTTCCGACTTCCGCGCCCGAGAGAGTTCCTCCAGCCATTTTTCCTTTTCCCCCTGCAGCGTCTCCAACTCTGCCTGAGCCTCCTCCAGTTTGGTCGTCCGCGCATCGAGCCGCGCCCGCTCCTCCGCGATCTCCACGTGCAGTTTCTGCACCGCCACGCGATCCGCAGACACCAGTTCCCGTTCGTCCAGCAGCTTCTTCTTTTCCACCGCCAGTTGCTTTTGCCGTTCCAGAATCTTGATCCCGTCCCGCCGCAATATCTCCATCTGCGCCGCCAGCTGATGCTTCCACGCCGTCATCTGCTCGAGCTGCGCCTCAAATACTTCCGCCGCATTCACCAGCGAATCCTGTGGCGCCCCTGACGCCCCCGCGCTTCCTATCTTGGTACGCTGATCATCTTCCAGCGAAACCATATCGCGAACCGGTTTCTGCCCCATCTTGCTGTTCTGTGCATCTGTCATGATTACTGACCTTCCGCATCTGCCGTCGGCATTTCAGCGTCGGGCGCCACCACGCGTGCGCCGCGACTGCTCTGGGCCGAATCGGACTACTGCCTCTGGATCTGCGCCTCTGCAACCTCGCTCCGCCTCACCGGTCACCCATAATCCTCCGCACCGTCCCTCGGCATCGGCCTCGCCGATCCCCTCCGGACGCGCGGAACCTCACAGGCTCTCCCGCGGACAGAACTCTGTCGCTTCTTCTTTCTCGACCATTTGTAGGGGTAAGTTCATCTGCGAAACCTAGGAAATCTGGAGAACTTCTCCAGACAGAGCCTAGTCCTTCATTCTCCCGAATCACCCCCTTATAGGACCCCCGTCGCCCGCACCCCAGATCGCGGTTCGGTCTCCAACACCCCATTCGCGAATACTCCGGCTCATTCCTCCAGCACCCCGCCAACTATCCGCTGACCTACCAGTGGTCCCTCCGGTCTCTCCTTTCTACGCGCCCAGAACCTATTCGTTACCTTGCACAGTGTGCGTCACGCCTATGAGCCCGCGGCGTCTTGAAGAGTCCTTGCCCCCTTTCTCACGCTTCCCATCTTCGCCGTAGCACAAAATTGCGAGCTATGACAAATAGACGATTCTGCATGTTTGGATAATCTGCCGATTTTCTTCTTGACGTCCGGAAAAACGGTGGCAAAATATCTTAACGTCGTGGGCCGCGGACGCCTTTGTGGGATCTACTGAATAATATTCAATCTCACCTCCATTCGTCCGCATTTTCCAGTTGAGTGAGAGAGAGCATGCCGGGAATGTGTGTCGCAGACGTACATTCAGGCTACCCCGTGAATTCTGCGCGCCGCATATTTGCAGCACGCGCATTGGCTTTCCCCGGTTGTCTCTTGCCCAATCCCGCAAGACCTTTCTGGAAGGAGAAGAGTTATGCTTTCCCTTACGATTCGTGCAACCCTGGCAGTCTTGGTGATCGGCGTCGCAACCACCGCCGCGCATGCCGACGTCACTCCCCTCGTTTCATCTTGGAACTTGCTCGGCGGATTCCTCGCCTCCCCGGCCGTCCCCGAACCCACCACTCTCGCCATCCTCGGCGTCGCCGGCACCGCCCTTCTCCTGCGCCGCAACCGCAGCAAATAACTCGATTCGCCGGCCGCCCAACTGCAGACCCGCCCGCCCCGCAGATTCCGCGCGCCAGCTCATCACGACGCGCTGGCCTGAGTTCCCTGCAACCTATCCGCCCTACGCGGGCCTCCCCGCGCCCCCCAAGCCCATGCCTTACATGGCATGCGGCGCACCCAGCGCCCCCTTGCGCGCACATTCATCACCCCTTTCACTATTCACTCTTCCTCAATTCACTATTCACTCCGTCCCATCCCCGCCGCTTCCGCCACCCGCCCCACAATCCGCGCCATCGGCAACCCCTCGCCCCCCGGCCACGTCACCCATCGCATCGCCACATATCCATTCATCATATTCATTTTCTTCCCCGTCGTCCCACGTTCTTGGTGCCTTGGTGTCTTGGTGGTGACCTCCACCACCGCAACTTCCAACTCAAACCGCCGATGCGTCAATTGATGTATAACACTCCCCGCCCGCCGCACCGATTTGGCTGGCATTCCCAGAACTTTCAGCATGGCCCGCGCCGCCGTAGCAGCGCGTTTTGTGTTTGATGTTTTATGTTTTATGTTTCCTTCCCCAACCACCGGAAATTCCCACATCGCCTCCCACAACCCGCCCATCGCCCGCTGCCCCAGCAGCACCTCCACTTCTCGAACCTTCTTGCTTCCTGCTTCTTTATTCTTTCTTCTCAAGACAACCACCGCCACTCCTCTAACCACCGGCGTCTCGCCCTTCTTCCCCTTCACTGGCAATTCCATCTGCCGCCCTTCCGCCGCCGCCCTGCAAAACGCCCGCACCGGGCACTCCCCACATCGCGGCCGGCTCGGTAGGGGGGTGCAAACCGTCGCCCCCAACTCCATCAACGCCTGGTTCAAATCCCCATGCCGCCGCGTTCCGGCCCCCTGCATTTCCTGATGAATGCGCTCGCCCAACTCCCAGAAAAACTCGGTGTTTTTCGCCTCCGCAACGTCCTTTTCATAGCCCGTCAGACGCGAGAGCACCCGCATCACGTTTCCATCCACCACCACGGCCGGAAAATCAAACGCAATCGACGCCACCGCAGCCGCTGTATAACGTCCCACGCCCGGCAATTCGCGCAATCCCTCCGGCGTCCGCGGAAACTGCCCGCCGCAATCCTTCACTACTTGCTGTGCCGCCAGATGCAAATGCTTCGCCCGCCGGTAATACCCCAACCCCGCCCACAGCGACAGAACCTCCTGCAGATCAGCTTGCGCCAACGTGAGAACGGTCGGAAATCGCTCCAAGAACCTATAATAATAGGGTTTTACTGTCTCCACCTGCGTCTGCTGAAGCATCGTTTCGCTCAACCAGATCCGGTACGGCTCTTTCGTCTCCCGCCACGGCATCTCCCGCCGCGCAACGTCGTACCACCCCAATAGCTTGTGGGGTAACTCCTTTATAGGACGCAACATGCGATATTTGGATGGCGCTAATTCTGCACTCATGGCAATACCATCATAACAGCCCTGTCAATCCGCCCTAAATTCAGGAAATACCGATATTTGCATCTCCTGAACCCCCGCCGAGACAGGCCGGATAGAAGTACCTATACCCCCGAAGAAAGTTCGCGCCTACAATCCCTAGTGGTAAAAAATTTGTAAAACCACAAGTATCGTGATGACTTGGGGTTAAGTTGTGGAAAAGCTGTCTGTCAAGATTTAGTGAAGACCATCGTTGACACTACCAGATATAGTGGTATCTTTGGCAAATCGCTCATGGATGGGGCTGATTACACCCGAATAAACGTCTGGCCGATCGGACAGGAGTCCATTCGCCAGTGTGAATGGGTCATAAAGCGTTTGAAATGCTGTTCCCAAACGCAAGACCGCGACGTGGGTGAAATTGTGGGTGAGATCAAGTGGAGACTTGGTCTTGCGATGGGCTCGTGCATTTCCGGTCGTACTTGAGCTAGATTAAATGAGTATCCTCAGCGATAAACAAATAGAGTCGCACGTAACGATCGTCCCCTTCGAAAAGGCCGCCAAACGCCCCGGCAAAATCAGCTACGGCGTCACCAGCTACGGCTATGACGTCCGCGTCGGCACACATTTCAAAGTCTTCACCAACGTCAACTCCGCCATCGTCGATCCGAAAAATTTTGATGCCAAAAGTTTCGTCGACGTCGACGCCACGCAACAGGGATTTGTCCTGATTCCCCCCAACAGCTTCGCCCTCTGCGAAACCGTGGAATACTTCGAAATCCCACGCGATGTGCTGGCCATCTGTCTCGGCAAGAGCACCTACGCCCGCTGCGGGATCATCGTCAACGTCACCCCGCTCGAACCCGAATGGAAGGGCAAAGTGACCATCGAAATCTCCAACACCACGCCGCTGCCGGCCAAGATCTATGCGAACGAGGGTATCGCCCAGATCCTGTTCCTCCGCGGCGAAGAAATCTGCGACTACAGCTACGCCGACAAGGGTGGCAAATACCAGGACCAGGTTGGACTCACGTTACCCAAGGTCGATTGAACCGGCATGCCGCAGGCATACCGGCCATGCGGCTTCGCGAAAGTACGCATTGAACGAGGGATCGAAGTAAGAATTAAGCAAATCCACGCGTCGCGAAAGCCAACAACTCGGGCGACGCAGAATGTTGTGCGGTAGTGAGGAAATAGGGCGGCTCGTCGAACGGACCTCGATGAGTCGATCAGGATGCCGGGCGGTGTCAAACCCGGTGTCGCAAACGCGTCGCTGCAAAGTTGCAGCGGCGGCAGGCAAAAGCGCACGGAAGCAAGGAGCAGCAGGCATGAAAATTAATCGCAAGTTCACCAAGGCTGGCGTCGATGTCTTTTCCACCGTCCAGTGGGATCGTCGCACCAGCCGTATCCAGCACACCGACGGCACCGTCGTCTTCGAAATGAAAGACGCCGAGATCCCCGCCGAGTGGAGCCAGCTCGCCACCGACATCGTCGTGTCGAAGTACTTCCGCAAAGCCGGCGTGCCGCAGATCGATGCTCAGGGCCAGCCGATCCTCGATGAGAACGGCAAGCCGAAAACTGGACCGGAAAAATCCGTCAAGCAGGTCGTCCATCGTCTCGCCGGTTGCTGGGCCCACTGGGGCAAGCAGTACGGCTACTTCGATACCGACGAAGACGCCCAGGCCTTCTACGACGAACTGGCCCACATGCTCATCAACCAGATCGCCGCCCCCAACTCCCCGCAATGGTTCAATACCGGCCTCGCCTTCGCCTACGGCCTGACGGGTCCGTCGCAGGGCCACTGGCACGTCAATCCCGCCACCAGCCAGCTCGAACAAACCAAAGACGCCTACACCCATCCGCAGCCCCACGCCTGCTTCATCCAGTCCGTCGATGATGACCTCGTCAACGAGGGCGGCATCATGGACCTCTGGACCCGCGAAGCCCGCCTCTTCAAATACGGCTCGGGCACCGGCACCAATTTCTCCAAGGTCCGCGGCGAAAATGAAAACCTCTCCGGCGGCGGCAAGTCCTCCGGACTCATGAGCTTCCTCAAGATCGGCGATCGCGCCGCCGGCGCCATCAAGTCCGGCGGCACCACCCGCCGCGCCGCCAAGATGGTCTGCCTCGACCTCGATCACCCCGACATCGAAGAATTCATCAACTGGAAGGTCCGCGAGGAAATCAAAGTCGCCTGCCTCGTCGAAGGCCTCAAACACCTGCCCAAGGAACAGCAGGAACTCGCCAAGAAAATGAAACTCAAGCTCGATTACGACTTCAACGGCGAAGCCTACTTCACCGTCTCCGGCCAGAACTCCAACAACTCCATCCGCGTCCCCAACAAGTTCCTCCAGGCCGTGCAGGAAGATGGCGAATGGAAGACCATCAAGCGCATCAACGGCAAAGTCCACAAGACGCTCAAGGCCCGCGACCTCTGGAATCAGATCGGCTACGCCGCCTGGCGCTGTGCCGACCCCGGCGTGCAGTTCGATGACACCATCAACGATTGGCACACCTGCCCCAAGTCCGGCCGCATCAACGCCAGCAACCCGTGCTCCGAATACATGTTCCTCGACAACACGGCCTGCAACCTCGCCTCCGTCAACCTCATGAAACTCTTCAACGAAAAGACCGATGAGTTTGACGTCGAAGGCTTCAAGCACGCCTGCCGCCTCTGGACCATCGTGCTCGAAATCTCCGTGCTCATGGCCGCTTATCCCAGCCGCGAAATCGCCCGCCTCTCTTATGAATTCCGCACCCTGGGCCTGGGCTACGCCAACATCGGCACCATGCTCATGGTCGCCGGCATCCCCTACGACAGCGACAAGGGCCGCGCCATCTGCGGCGCCATCAGCGCCATGATGACCGGCGAGTCCTACGCCACCTCCGCCGAAATGGCCAAGGAACTCGGCGCCTTCCCCGGCTTCGAGAAAAACCGCGACGGCATGCTCCGCGTCATGCGGAACCATCGCGCCGCCGCTTATAACAATGAAGCCGAATACGATGGCCTCACCGTCAAACCCGTCGGCATCAATGCCGCCATGTTCAACGGCAAGCACCCCAACACCATCGGCCTGCTGCATGCCGCCCGCGAATGCTGGGATCGTGCCCTGGCCCTCGGTGAAAAGTACGGCTATCGCAACGCCCAGACCACCGTCATTGCCCCCACCGGCACCATCGGCCTGCTCATGGATTGCGATACCACCGGCGTCGAACCCGACTTCGCACTCGTCAAGTTCAAAAAGCTCGCCGGCGGCGGCTACTTCAAAATCGCCAACGGCTCCCTCGAACCGGCACTGCGAAATCTCCACTACACCGAATCCCAAATCAAAGACATCCTCACGTATGTTCTGGGAACGCTCAGCCTCAAGGGCGTGCCCCACATCGATCAGGAGGTTCTAAAGGCGAAGGGCTTCACGGATGAAGATCTGGCGAAAACTGAGGCTTGCCTGCCTTCAGTTTTTGAGCTGGCCTTCGCCTTTTCCCCCTGGACTCTCGGTGAGGATTGCTTGCAGCGGCTCGGCTTCGCCAAGAGCCAGTGGCAGGATCCCAAGTTCAACCTGCTCCGCGCCCTGGGCTTCTCCAAGAAGCAGATCCGCGATGCCAACGAGTACGTCTGCGGCACCCAGACCATCGAAGGCGCCCCGCACCTCAAGGAAGAACACTACCCCGCCTTCGACTGCGCCAATCGCTGCGGCCGCAAGGGCAAACGCTTCATCCACCACTCCGGCCACATCCGCATGATGGCCGCCGCCCAGCCCTTCATCAGCGGCGCCATCTCCAAGACCATCAACATGCCCCATGAAGTCTCCGTCGGCGATATCGAAGAAGCGTATCTCGAATCCTGGAAGCTCTCCCTCAAGGCCGTGGCGCTCTATCGCGATGGCTCCAAGCTCAGCCAGCCGCTCAACACCAGTTCCGACGATGACACCGCCGACGATCAGGATATCGATGCCCTCAAGCAGGAAACCGTCACCGCCTGCCACGTCTGCGGTGATCCCAGCCCCAGCCCCAATCACCAGTGCCGTAGCAAAGCCGAGACGCCCGCGAAAACCATCGTGCCGGTCACTGAAGCCGCGCCCGTCGAAAAAGTCATCGTGAAGATTGTCGAACGCCCCTTCCGCCGCCGCCTCCCCGATACCCGCGCCGGCCTCACCCACAAGTTCGACATCCAGGGCCATGAAGGCTACATCACCGTCGGCCTCTTCGAAGATGGCACGCCCGGCGAAGTCTTCATCATGATGGCCAAGCAGGGCAGCACCATCAACGGCCTCATGGATACCGTCGCCACACTCATCTCGCTCAACCTCCAGTACGGCGTCCCGGTCGATGCGATCGTCCGCAAGTTCGAACACATGCGGTTCGAACCCGCTGGCTTCACGCGCAACCAGGACATCCCCATGGCCAAGAGCCTCATGGATTATGTCGCCCGCTGGCTCGGCTGCCAGTTCATCCCCGGCTATCGCGCCGCCAACACCCCCAAGCGTGAAGGCTACGACGCCCCGGCTGAAATCAGCCACGCCACCTCCGCAGCGCCGTCGCATACTGAAGACGCCCACGCCCTTACACCCGGTGCCGGTCGTGAAATCGTCAAAGACGCCGCCGCCGAAACCACCAACGGCCACACCAATGGCAACGGCCATGGACATTCCCACACCAACGGCGGCGGCACCGCCGTCGAAACCGCCACGCAGACCGACGCCCTCAGCGCCGCCCTCGGACGCCTCATGGGCGATGCACCCGTCTGCACCTGCGGAAGCATCACCGTCCGTAACGGCACGTGCTACAAGTGTCTCAATTGCGGAGCGTCGCTGGGTTGCTCGTAATGGATGACGAGATTTCTGGGAAAGGATTCTGACATTCGTCGCTTCGCATCTTAGTGGAAGGGGAGTGGCCGAGGCATGCGGGGAAACCCGCCCAAGGGAGTAACGCCCGGCCGCTTGTGAACCGGATTCCATCTCCCTCCCCTCAAGAGCCTGGGGGCCGCTCTCTCGCGGTTCTCAGGCTTTTTTTATTTCCCAATTTCACTCTCCTCACGGTCCGAGCATCATCCATCAAGGAATCATCCATCCACTCTTGACATCCCCCGACTCCATCCGCATGATTGGCACATGGAAAACCTACCTATTTACTCTGATCCCGTTTCTTCCAAGATCATTGGCGAGGCCATCACCTTTGATGATGTGCTCCTGGTGCCGCAGCGCTCGGATTTCATCCCCGCTGATTCCGACGTGCGCACCCACCTCACGCGCTCCATCGAACTCAACATCCCCCTGCTCTCCGCCCCCATGGATACCGTCACCGAAGCCGCCGTCGCCATCGCCCTCGCCCAGGAAGGCGGCCTGGGCTTCATCCACAAGAACATGCCCATCGACGTCCAGTGCCGCGAAGTCGAAAAGGTCAAACGCTCCGAGAACGGCATCATCTTCGACCCCGTCACACTCCCTCCCGATGCCTCCGTCGACCAGGCCCGCCAGATCATGCGTGAACAGAACATCAGCGGCATCCCCATCACCATCAACGGCGGCGAACTCGTCGGCATCCTCACCCGCCGCGATCTTAAGTTCCACGAAGGCCTCGGCACCCGCCCGGTCAACGAACTGATGACCAAAACCAACCTCGTCACCGCGCCGCCGTCGACTTCCCTCCTCGAAGCCGAACGCATCCTCAACACCGCCCGCGTCGAAAAACTCCTCCTGATTGATGACCGGAGAAAACTCGTCGGCATGATCACCATGCGGGACATCGACAAAACCCATCAATTCCCCCGTGCCTGCAAAGACGCCCGCGGACGCCTCCGCGTCGGTGCCGCCGTCGGCGTACGTCAGTTCGATCGCGTCGAGGCCCTCATCAAGAAAGATGTCGATGTCGTCGTCGTCGATACCGCCCACGGCCACTCGGCCAACGTCATCGAAACCGTCCGTGAAATTAAGAAACGCTGGAACATCCAGGTCGTCGCCGGCAACGTCGCCACCGCCGAAGGCGCCAAGGACCTCATCGACGCCGGTGCGGACGCCGTCAAGGTCGGCATCGGCCCAGGCTCCATCTGCACCACCCGCATCGTCTCCGGTGTCGGCGTCCCGCAGATCACCGCCATCTTCAACGCCATTCGCGCTGCCGGCCCCGCCGGCATCCCCATCATCGCCGACGGCGGCATCCGCCATTCCGGCGACATCACCAAGGCCATCGCCGCCGGTGCCTCCTGCGTCATGATGGGCTCGCTCTTCGCCGGCCTCGACGAATCCCCCGGCGAACTCGTCACCCGTCGCGGCAAACGCTTCAAGAGCTACCGCGGCATGGGCTCGATGGGCGCCATGGTTCAGGGCTCAGCCGACCGCTACGGCCAAAGCCGCGTCAAGGAATCCAGCAAGCTCGTCCCCGAAGGCGTCGAAGGCCTCGTCCACTATCGCGGCCCGCTGGGCGATTTCGTCTATCAAATGGTCGGCGGCCTCCGCGCCGGCATGGGCTACTGCGGGGCCAAGACGATTGAGGATCTGCGGAACAAGGCGCGGTTTGTGAAAGTCACGCATGCCAGCATGATTGAGTCGCATCCGCATGACATCACGATCACGCGGGAGAG
>Ga0114951_10001573_pt1 | contig 27808 bp, 27 predicted proteins | sample AM7aDNAmetaG_FD_88677 | JGI IMG/M metagenome (GOLD analysis project Ga0114951, IMG submission 88677) | Freshwater microbial communities from Finland to study Microbial Dark Matter (Phase II) - AM7a DNA metaG | ecosystem: Environmental > Aquatic > Freshwater > Lake | place: Finland: Lake Alinen... | reverse complement strand
GTTCGGAATGTATATTCCACCTTTAATGGAAAAACTCGGTCTTGCAGAACTCACTCACGATCCGAAGGGAAATAAAATGAGAGCCCGGTGAAAAAAGTACGAAGTACGAAGTAATTTTCGAATCACCTTTTTCTTCGTACTTCGTACCTCGTACCTCGTACTTTCTTCTTATTTGTCCAAAGGAAATAAAGCCAGATTATCGATCCCAAGTTCCTGCAGCACCATCCGGTTCCACTTAAGAAGCATCCTCTCCTCCCCTCCCAGCTTCACCTCTTTCAGGTATTGTTTTCCGAGAAGGTCGATGCCCTCCATGGTTTTTTTGTAGATCGCATCGATCTGTTCCAGGGTATGGGATTTGGTGTCCAGTTCGGCCTGCATCTTCATTCTTTCCATTTCGCAGAGGTCGAACCATATGTTGAGGAAGGCACGGGTGGCGGGCTGTTCGGGGAGCTGGAAGAAGGAGTCCTTGCCGTCCAAGACGGTGTAGGAGCGGGTGGAGAGGGTATCGTTGATGCGGTTCACGTCGAGCAACACCTGGACTTTCAGGTTATAAAGGTCGGAGAGCACCGTGTTTTGTTTATTTACAACGGGGACCGGGCTGCTCCGGCTGACCTCCCTGTTGAGGGCGATGCGTTTAACGGGCGACCAGAAGGTATAGTAGTTCTGGAAGATCTTTTTGCCGTTCACCTGCAGGTTCATCAGGAAATCCCGGCCGTAGCTTTTGTTTTCGTAGGTATAGAGGCTGCCCTCCCGGGCGAGGAAGCCCAGGTTCTCCTTTTGCTTTTCCGTGAGCAGGAGGGTGTTGTTGTTGTCCCAGAAAAGCTCGTTGTAGGGAATAATGGAGATCTTGCGGTAATCGTCGTAATCGGGGTCGTAGTTGAAATAAGGCAGGATGAAAGGCTCCCCGTAATCGTAGAAGCAAACGATGCCACTGGTGTAGATATCGCGGGAGGTATTGGCCGGCACCTTACCCTTCAGCGAATCAGGCTGGATGCGGTAGCTCTTGTAGGTAACGTGATAGCTGAAGCTGATGTGGTCAGGCAGCGTGGCCCCTTCTTCCTGACGGTAAGTGCGGCTCAGGGTGATATCCACATGGGAGATCGTATCAACCGAAAACAGCGGCAGGAAAGGATGCTTCGCCGCATTGGAGATCGTGACATCCGTCCGCACCAGCGTGTTGCTTTTCCTGTCGATCCAGAGTTCGCCCGAACAATCCCGTTCCGGGTTTTTCACCGGCGTGAATTTCACGTGCAGCATCTCCGCATCCCCCGGCACCGCCTCCAGTATAAAGACTTTATGCATCTCCCGTTTGCCCAGCTGCATCGGCATCGAAGGATATCTGTCATCGCGCCGCACCGGGTCCATGCTGATGATCCCTTTTGATGAATGCAGCGTCAGGAAACAATAGTGATCCAACTCCGCCAGCGCCACCCGGCCGTTCTTCAGCAGCATTTTATCAAGAACCGGCCCCTGCATGTATCCGTTATAATAACACTCCAGCAGTTCAATCGGCTGCTCTCTGGTTTGCGTCTGTATGCCGTAGTAAACCTTTGCCACATGCTCCGCCGGATGCTCCAGCATCTTCTTCCTGCACTTGTCCAGCAGCTCGTAGAGATAATCGTTCGTGGCATGCACTGTCACCTCCTCTAGCAATACCTCCTTCTTCGTCAGCAGAACCACTCCACTGCGCATCACCTCCCCAGCCGATATCACCCGCTGAGCATAGCCCACATAAGAGATCAAAAGGGTATCCTTTTCCAGGTTCACCAAAATGCTGAAAACCCCGTCCTCGTTTGTGATGGTGCCCCGTTTTGAGTTTTTAAGGGCGATGTTGCAGAATGACAGCCTGACTTGTGATTGGGAATCCTTAACGGTGCCAACAATGGTTATCTGGGAGAATGAAACAAAAGAAGCAAAAAGAGTAATGAGCAGGATTAAAAATTTCAGACTTCTCATAATTCAGCTGAAATTAGTTGACATACAGGCGTTTCAAACTAATGTTAATTAATGACATTGGTTCCGGATCAATGGTACACTTCAAATTTTTGAACGGCAGAGTTTGTTTCTCCATAATACTTAAACAAGTAGATACCCTCCGGAAACTGGCTGACATCAATCTTCTCCCCCCGGAAATTCAAATCCGAATAAATTATTTGCCCTGCAAATTTAGTATCTGCACTTTTGGCCTGGGACTGTGAATTTTTGTAGTTATGGAAATAAAGTCAGACGCCGGGTTTGGAGAAACAGAAAGTAAACTACCCGGATGAATTTCACTAATCCCTTCCCAGTAATCATTAAAAAGGAGATCATCGATCATCCACCCTTCTTTATTTGTTTGGATGTTGTCGCTGATAAAAGTAAATCGATACCACAATGTGTCGGAATAACCCACACCGTAAGTCAGGTTATTGATATCTTCAGAAAAATGGACCCAGCCGTTGGTTGACCCGGATAAAACGGGTTTTGGGTAGACCCAATTGAAGCCGTATGTCGCGTCCTGCGTCAGTAAATTGATCCAGTTTGCGCCATGATCGATGGAAACTTCTATCCTTCCAAAGTCAGTAAGGGTGTCGGTATTCATTTTAAAGGAAAAATCCAGAAGCAGGGAGTAATTTCCGCCCCCCCATGGCCCTGGCCTGACATGGGTAATGATGAATTGTGAAGTATCATTTACGGGGTATGGGTTCAGTGTATCCGTCACTATCGCATGCACCGGGGATAGGGCTGAATTGAATATTGTTTTACCCGGGACACCTACCTGCCACACGTTGTGTGCCAGCGAAACTGTATCAATAAATATACGTTCTACCGGACCAGGTTCCTCAAAGTCAATATTCCACGACCATTGTGCGAATGAGGAAAATGTCATTGAAATGAGCGAGAGTAACATGAACAGCTTTTTCACGGGGCTTGTTTTTGCAAAAATGGAAACAGACTGCTTACCTTAACCTGTAAATTCACTTGTAAAGTTATTCTTTAATGCGGAGGATAAAAAAAATTTGAGAATAAAGTCGTCTTCGTACTTCTTACTGTTATAAGATATTGCTTTAGAGGAAGGGCGATGGAGATTGGAAGTCCTTGATGATGGATTGGCCAAAGAAGAGGATTGAGGAACGAAGGAGGAGGGGTTTCATAATTTTTAAATGAAAATTTCCTTTCATAAATACTGACAGATTCAATTAAGGATAATTATCAACACCTTGCGAATGGCGCTGAATTCTTTCCTAAAACATGAATTTCAGAAATTAAAAACAAGAAATAATCTTCGAATAATTCAAATTCCTTACTCGGAGCCTGACAGTAAATAGTAAAACATACTCCATCATAGTTCATAATTCAACAAATCGCATTACCAGCCCTTTTAGTTCAACTTTCCAGTTCATCAAGGATGTCTCGCAATTTTTCTCGCCTACGTTGTTTTAGTTCCTCGAAATTAATCGGGTTCCAATCATTTGACGATTGATCAATTTCTAATGAGAATTTATGAGAATCTTCGTCGTCGGATTTGCACGAATAAGTTTTTAAATCTTCCCTGACTTTGTCGCCATTTTTGAGATACAAAAATAATTTATCAGTCAATTGAGCGACGCCATCATCTGATATATTGCCTTCAAGTCTGAATTCAATCGCCTTATCTTGTGAAATTTTGAATTCCAGTGATATATAGTTCTTATCCTTCTCCAGTGCTCCTTTTCTAGTGTAATAATGATTTCTTGTTTTCTTCCATAGAAATATAATTGAACCTTTTAATAAATCGTAAATTCCCGGATATAGAAATGAGTTGTTCAGTAATCCCAAAAGAAAAAGGTTAACCGTAAATATTGTATCCGGAGGGCCTCCGTCGAAATTTGAAAAACTATCATCCACTCGATTAACCGAGAAATGAGAATTCTCTATAATAATCGAATTTTTGAGGTGTTGAAATATTCCTTTAGGAAGATTTCTGTATTCAATTTCGATTAATGGCACCATGGTTTTCAGTTATGGTTTGTCCTAAAAAGAGAATAAATAATAACAGAAGAATTATCCCAATTGAATCCCATCTATCTCCCCCATCACCCTCCCCGTCTCCGCCAAAGCAACAATAACCTTCTGATAATGCAAAATATCCTCAAAATTCAGCACCCGCCCCTTGCGGTCCTTTAACCATTTCTGGGCCGGCTGATAACCGCCAATGTAAAACTCCCAGGCCACGAGGGGGACGCCGGCGAAGTACTGCGTTTCGTTGATCCAAACCTTGCCTATTTGTGATGTGTGATTTGCGATTTGAGAATTATCCGGTATCTGACTTCCACCATCTGCCGTCTGACTTCCAGCATCCAGCATCCAGCATCCAGGATCCAGCATCGGCTCAGCTTCGTACCACGGCTTCACAACGACATTATCTCCCCCCACCGGATAAGTGGTAATCAGCTGACTCACCACCGGGCTTTCAAGTAAATGGAGCTGCCGCAACTCTCCGCCAAGTTTTACGAGTTGCCAGAATGTGTCGGCATCCTTTGGATAAGGCACCCGCGGAAAGTCGATTTTCAGGAATTCTTTGTATTTCTCACGGTAAGTGGGGCTGTGTAAAACCGCGTAGATGTAGTCGAGGATGTCAATCGGGGCGAAGGATGTTGGGGTTTGTTCCTTTTCAGGAGTGAAAGTGAGTCCTACTCTATCAGAAAATTGTTTTAAAATTTCAATATTAAGATTTGGTGATCTGCTATCAAGAAATTTAAGACTCTGCTGATCTTTTTGTTCCAGATAAGAATAAAGGGGGAAAATTGTGGCTGAATCCAAGGAGGATATTATATCCTTACTAACCGACCATTTTGTAATCCAAAAATTGTTAATGTCATTGTTCCTAGATTGCCTAAAACAAATAAGACCGATACTTCCCAGAATAATGTTCCTCATTAAGCCATGTCGAGAATCTCCCCGTGGAATTAATTCATTCACTCTGTCAAGTGGATAATAAGTATATCTAAGATCAAATGGTCGATAATTCACAGGAATAATTGAATCATTATCATCTTTTTTAAATAACTCTTTTTTATCATCTAACTTCCAGTCTTCAGTTTCATTAAAGTTATAGAGTTTTAATATACTCGTATTAGGCAAGTTATGAATGTCTTGGATCATTTTTTTAACATCTTCTGGGCTAAAATGATTCTTGACCAATAAATTATCTTTGCGAAATTTGATACCAATACCCTTATCCTTAAATAATTCATCTATTTTGAAACCTGTTTCATACCTTGCAATTCCATCAAAATTCTTTTTTATAAAAAAGTAATTCAACGCTTTAACTTCCAACTTATCCCATTCTAATGAAGTTAAACTTTCAGAAATCAACATATGGTATTTCAATTCTCTTTTTCCCCTAAAATCAAAATGATATACTTCTCCAAGTCCATTTTTTAATTTTCTTCCCGTTTTTACCAAAATATTTATACTCACTCCTTGCATAATATCAAATACATTCTGGTCGGGAGACCCATCAGTACACACCTCATTTTTCTTGGCATTACCATGCAAATCAAGAATGTAAATCTTATCAAAGCTTTCGAGCAAATGCTTTCGCATCTGACGATGAATAATTCCATCAATAAAGCTATTGTTGGAAATATATGCTAATATGCCTTCACCATTTTTATCAATGAAATGCTGGCCAAACCGGATAAACTTTATGTAGTCATCAGATAAGGGCTGGATATTCCTTTCGTTCAGGTCCTTTTTATAATCAACCATCAGCTTTTCAATCCACTCCGATTTATTCGAACTACTAACCGAATAAGGTGGATTTCCCAACACCACCATCACCGGCGTATCCCTCTTGATATGGTTAGCCTCGTTGGCTTCAGTGCTCAGCCACCCGGCAAACAAAGTACCAGTATCGGGATGATGTTCTTCAAGCGAATTGGTCAGGTAAACCCGAAACCGCTGATCTTTTGTTGGTTTATAACCGGTTTCGGTAAGAAGCAGGTCAAGTTTAAGGTGCGCCATGGCATAGCTGGCCATGAGCAACTCAAAACCATTCAGCCGGGGAATGAGGTGTTCGTCCACATAGGTGTTCCAGATGCCCTGCTGGCCTTCGAAGCGTTTGTAAACATGTTTGATGATCTCGGCGAGAAAGGTGCCGGTACCAGCGGCCGGGTCGAGGATCTGCACTTTATGGACTTCCTGTTCAACTTCGGTGTATCCCTTTTCCCCTTCTACCTTCATTCGGTAATCGCCTGTGCGGACCTTTACCTTTACCTTGGTTTTGGAGGTATCGGCCAGGCCGTTTTCCAGCCCGAATTCGGTTTTCAGGATATCATCCACGGCCCGGACAATGAAATTCACCACCGGTTCCGGCGTGTACCACACGCCCCTGCTTTTGCGGAGTTTCGGGTCGTACTCCCCCAGGAAGGTCTCATAGAAATGAATGATGGGATCGTTTTGCTGGGTGGCTTTGCCGAAGTTCTTTAACAGCGCTGCCACATCCGTCGCCCTGAAAATATCGGCCAGGGCATCCACGATCCATTTCAGCCGGTCGTCCAGGTCGTAGCCGGCGATGTACTGAAACAGCTTCCGGAGGAAGGGGTTGGATTTAGGTATAAGATCAGCAGCCTCCTGTCGCGTGAACGTGTCGAGCGTTGGATCGTGCAGGCGGGCGGCAAACATGCCGTAGGTTATCGTCTGGGCATAGATATCGGCAAATTCCTTTGGTTTGATATCATGGATCAGTACCAGCTGAAACGCAGCCAGCTGCTCCCTGAGGGTATTGTTGGCCGTTTCATAGATCACCCCGGAATTATCCTGTTCGTCGCTCAGAAGCGCATTTTCGATGGTGGTAGCCAGCATCCGGGCCTTGCCGGCCATCATTTTCGCCAGCTTTTCAGCCGATGTAATCGTTTTGCCCGTCTGAACCGAAAAATCCACGATGAAATCCCGGAAGGCATCATATTTTGCAGCGTCCCCAACGATCTTTCCCTTTTCGATAACCGCCAGCACGATGGTATTAACGAGCACCCCGTCATGAAACAAGCGGAAAGTTAAATAGTCGGTAATGATCAGGTTGGAGAGAGAAGCCTTGTACCGGTCAAACTGCTCCTTGTAGCTCTTGTTATCCAGGTCGGCACCGATATCCTTGGCCTCGATGTACCCAATGGGAATATTCTTTTTGGTAATGATGTAATCCGGCGCCCCGCAGGCCACCCGCGAAGGTTCATTGGTCACCATCACATCCGGCACCAGTGTTTCCAGTAAGTTCTGCAGGTCACCGCGGTAGCTGTGTTCAGTGGAGATTCCGGAGATATACCGGGTATTTATTTTAGATACGTATTCCTGGATAGACATGGATAGGTGAAATATCCTCTAAAATTAAATATTTTGGCGTCACATTCTACTTTTAGTGCAATAATATTCCGGAAATGATAAAAAAGTACGAAGTACGAGGTACGAAGTACGAAGAATTCGCAACTTACCCCTCGCAACTCCTCTTCCAGCAAGGAAGCATACGGGGAGCATACGGGAAGCATACAGGATGCTTAAGCAAAGCATGGAGAAAGCATAAGCAAAGCATGGAGAGAGCATGGAGCGGCCAATTAAAAATTAAAGATGAAAGATTACTGAATAATTGGTAATGAGACAGATACGGGAGTTTTAGTTGTTTTGGGCGATGTCCGGAAATACGTAGAGAGATGAAACCTGTAGATCAGGTGAATTGAAAATATTTTTCCAGATCAAAGAGTATGGTATCAAAACAAAGATTATCAATGAGATAAGAATGTTTTTCCATATGATTTTAAAGTGAAATAATGGGCAACGAAATTTGAATTTTCTTCTCTTGTAATCCTCAGCTAACAAGGGGTTTGTTACTATTTTTACGATAAAATGCGGGTTTCCGGATGTTTTTTGTGGTTTACTGATTGTCCATCAATGGGTTATTAAATTGTGTATACACAAGCTTACACAATTATCTGAGATTTGGGGGTTTATCTTTGTGGGAACAGTTATAAAGCCAATTTCCAATTGACCTAATTGATCTAATTTCCAATGAATTTCCAACATTTCTTCGACCTTCGTACCTCGTACCTCGTACTTTTTTTCGTCGTTCGTCGTTCGTCGTTCGTGGTTTATTTTCTCCTTGAATCCTATATGCTTCCTCCATGGTCGCTATTTAAACAAAACAAAAAAAAAGTTTTGTTCTAAAAGCGACCATGAACAAACAATGGAGAGATTAAGGAGAAATGCAATCGGCTGCATGGAAATTTCCAATTGATCTAATTGACCCAATTGACCTAAAGGGAGTTGCTTTCGATAGCAGACTGATGCTGGATGCTGGATACTGAAATAAAACTTGCAACTTTCAACTTACAACTCGCAACTCCTCCCAAGCAGCCACCTTAAAGCCGTCTTATCGCCAGTTAAAAGCCGGCTAAAAGCCACCAAGCAGCCAGAAAGCAGCCGAAATGCAGCCGGAATGCAGGTCTATTACCAGGCTGTCACCCGACTGGTCGCAAAGAGAGCGGAAGGGAAGATTTTTTGATCATCTGTAGATTTCAAGGCATCCCAGATCCTTATATTCAGCGCTGGTTAGAAATTCCCGGATCAATTTAACATTCTCACGAAAAATTCCAATAATATCTTCAGTTGACGAGTTGCCTGTTTTGAGCCAAATTATTTTGGGCGGGTTGCCACGAAGTAGATTCAAATCAAAGAAATCTGAATCAAAAGTAACGATCGTGTAATTCTCCTTCCTGGCATATGACCAAATTTCAAGATCCGTAGAATTATCCAAATTTAGCTCCCTCACTTGTTTTGCAAGTGGGAAGATATCCTTAAGTCCTTTGATTACGCGAAATGAGATGTTTTGGTCAAAGAGGAGCTTCATGATGCAATCCTGAGCTTATGTTCCCTGTCTGCTGCATATGATAAGCATGCATGAATATCTTCAACTTTCAATTCCGGAAAGTCATTAAGAATTTGATCATTCGTCATCCCGGAAGCCAGCCAGCTTAAAAGATCATAAACCGTTATCCGCGTTCCCCTTACACAAGGTTTTCCAAATCTGCTCTCAGGATTTATCGTTATTCTATCGGAATATGGAGCCATGTTTGATTTTTATTACAAAGATATACAATTGTTTCAGGAAATTCAAGGGACCGAGGGAAACGGCGATAAAATTTCTAATTGACCCAATTGATCTAAAGGGAGTTGCTTTCGATAGCAGACTGATGCTGGATGCTGGATGCTGGATGCTGGATACTGGATGCTGAAATCGCAACTTGCAACTTACAACTTGCAACTCCTCTTGCCCGGGTCAACCTACACCCAAAGTACACCCAAAGTACACCCAAGGTACTCTTTTGGGGGACAAAATTGATCTCTGGGAATACTGAGATAGTAACCTGGTAAGAACTTAAAACTCAAAAGTCAAAACTGAACTCAATATCCCAATACGAATAAGTACGAAGGACGAGGTACGAAGTATGAAGAGAGTCCCCCGTGATACACTTTTCTGAACAGACTCAATAGCGAAATAGCGAAAATCCATATCACAAATCGCAAATCACAAATACCCCATCAATCCCTCAATCGTATAATCGTAAATGATGAATGTTTGGTTTAGACGCCAACCTTCTGTTTACTGTTGGAGTGCCGGATTTTCTTTTTGGAGTTTTTCGCCTTAATACCCTTCATTAATTTCCTGAAGTCAGCAAGTTCATCCTCAGTCCAGGGCATGGACTGAACGGTGAAATCCACATTTTTCGGCTCTTTGATCAATTGTATTATTTTGGGGTTATTTACAGTTGATAGTTTATAAACCTCTTTAGTCTTATCCTTAATTTCTTTTCTCCAATCGAATGTCCACTGAGTTTTAGAAATCAAGGGGAGATCTTTCATCGTCAGTCGAACTACCACTGTATCAAAAACCTCCCCCGTAGAGGTATTTTCTATGGAGTTTGTTAGTTTATCTATTTCAAAGTCAAGTGGAGGGCACTTTGATTGTTTCATAATTCAAATTTACGAAAAAAATCAATAATATGGACCTATAGTTCGCGGAAAAAGAGTGAACCATCCGGCAAGTGTTTCCCGGGGATCATCTCCGTATCTGCTCCGTATCAGCTGTGGACACGAGCCCGGAAATCCCGCGTTGATCCAGAGAAACTCCCCGGGATGTCCAGAGGATATCCAGAGGATGTCCCCGGAAGTTGATGCTGATACAATAGAATTTCTAATTGATCTAATTGACCTAATTTCCAATTTAAAAGTCAAGACCGAACTCAATATCTCAATATCTCAATATCCTGAAACTGCCTTTGTGCCCTTTAAAAAAACCTTTGAGGCCTTTATGGTTACACTTTTTTCCTGCAAAGCACAGAAAGTAAGCGCAAAGAGAGCAAAAACCTATTGTTGATCTAATTGCAGCTTAATTAACTGTTTCTCACGTTCAATCTCCTTCTTTAATTCTTCTTCTGTTGGCAAAAAGAGTTGATATTTTGAAGCAAATAATTGTTCATTGCCTTTTAATATTGAATATCGGGCTATGTCCTTATCAGTTTCTGAACATAAAAGAATGCCTATTGTCGGGTTATCTTCGTCATTCCGGTACATTTCATCATACATGCGTACATACATATCCATTTGTCCCACATCCTGGTGTGTTATTCTGTCAATATCAATTTAACAGACGGTGTCTGCTGAAAGTCAAATTCAGGAAAGGTTAAGTAGAAAAGCCGAAATGAACGTATGTTCGTTTCTGAAAATCCTCTTCCAAAACTTGTTGAAAGTTCTGCAGACAGACCTTTGATAATTTCTTGACCATACCCAGCTCTTTTAGAACCGCGCTGCTCTTCTAAAACAATTCGCTTCCCTACGAGCCAATATGCCTCCACCATGGCCGTATTAATGGCAGTAAACGCTTTTTGCCTGGCTGATTCAAGAATTTGCTTGATCTCGGCAATGAATTTGTATTCAGTATTTATTTTCATAATCCGGGTAAAGCATTCTGCTCCTTTTGGATGTCGATAAATGATTTAACTTAATCCGCCAAAAATGAAAAGGTGATACGTTTTTTCTAAGAAATGTGTTCTTAGTACTTCAGATGTGCGGAAATGGCCCCCTGGAAGCGAAAAACTTCAAATGAGGATTCGGGGAATTGCAGGCGCTGCAAAGCTCAACAGTCAAGACCGAACTCAATAACTCAATATCTCAATATCTCAATATCCTGAAACTGCCTTTGTGCCCTTTATGAAAAACCTTTGAGGCCTTAGTGGTTAATTTGGCTTCTTTCCACCACAATAGTCACAATAGGTCACAATAGAAGAAAAGGGAGTTTGCGTTTTTCGCGAAAAAATTCTGCGGATTCTGCGGGAAACCATTTCACGCAAAGGCCCCAAAGCAGTTCTTTTACGAGGCAGTCACCCGACTGATCGCAAAGAGTGCGAAGGCATTTGGAATTTATTCGGGGGGCCCGGGGATCAGCTCTGGTTAAAACTACGAACTACGAACTACGAACGACAAAGTGAAATAGCGAAATCGCGAAATCACAAATCACAAATCACAAATCACAAATCACAAATCACAAATAACCCGGAGGGCAGAGCATGAATCAATCCCGTCTTCCCCAGAAGATCAACTTCCAGATATTCGATACCACGGTGAGGGCGGAGACGACCATGCCGATGACAAAGAGGATCGGGAGGAGGGCGTCGATCCAGGAAAAGCTTCCGGTATTGGAGAAGTTGAAGGGATAGAGGTAGAAGAAGACCATAAGGATCAGGAAGGTGGCAGCAGCCATGACGGCTTTGAGCAGGAAACGCAGGAAACGGAAATCGATGAGGAGGAGCAGGATGTTTCCGCCAAGCTGTATCCAAATGTTCCAGTTGAGGGGCTGAAGCACGGTGAGGTAATGATCATTCAGGAAGCCGGTATCCCAGTTGGGGAGTTTGTTGGCGATGAAGAGCCAGATGAGGTTCCATACAATGGCGCTGATGTATTCTCCCTTGCGACGGTTCGTATGCTTCTCCTTCATCCACCGGCGCGGGCCGGCTTCATCAAAACGTCTGGCCCAGTTCGGGATTTTTTTATCGTGGTTGTCCATTGGGGAAATCATTCAAGGCTTTCTGCAAAAGTATTCCAATTTACGATTGGACGATTGAGGGATTGAGGGATTATTTGTGATTTGTGATTTGTGATTTGTGATTTGTGATTTGTGATTTGGATTTTCGCCATTTCGCTATTTCACTTTGTCGTTCGTAGTTCGTAATTCGTAGTTACAATTTCCCCAGCGTTTCCACCAGGCAATCCACCTCTTCTTTTGTGTTCTCGATCCCGAGACTGACCCTGGCGAGGCCGGGGAGCGTTATCATCGGGAAGACGGTGACGAGTATCTTCTGGAACTGCTCCAGCTTCGGACCGAGGCCCAGGAGGTGCTTCACGAGGATATGGCTGCAGTGACAACCCCAGCGGATGCCGATGCCGCCCTGGTCTGCCAGCTTTTTGGCTACCGAGTTCGGCATTTTGCCTTTCATGCGGAATACAAATACGCCCAGCTTGTCGGGAAAAGCGGCTGAAGCCGGGTCGGTTACACCGAACAGCTGCAATCCCTTTACCTTTGCCAGTCCCCGGAGTGCATGGGCGGTGAGGACCTGCTCGTCTTCGCGGATCACCTCCATGCCGATGCGCTCCAGCAGAATAATCGATTTGCCCAGTGCGGCGATGCCTGCTGCATTTTCCTCCCCCGAGTCGAGGATACGGCTCATTTCGTCGGGATCGAAGCGCAGAAGCCCCTTTTTCACCACCAGGGCCCCGCTGCCGAAGGGGGCATAGATCTTATGAGCGGAAAAGGCGAGGTAGTCGATGTTGCAGGCCTGCATGTCCACCCTGCGGTGGGCGACAAGCTGGGCGCCGTCAACAAACAAACGGGCACCATATTGGTGAACGATGCTGCTGATAGCCGCGATATCGTTGCAGCTGCCCAGCACGTTCGAGGCGCCGCTTACAGCAACCAGCCGGATCCGCTTCTTTCCATGTTTTTCCTCCTGGTTGTATTCACGCAGGAGTGTTTCCAGTTCATTGAGGTCGATGAATCCCTCTTTGCTGATCGACAGCCGTATCAGCGTATTCCCCGACAGCATGCGCCAGGGCAGGTCGTTGGAGGAGTGCTCGAGCAGGGTATTGACCACCACGGATTCATGGCCATCTCCGGCCTCCTTTCCCAGGCTTTCAGCTGCCAGGTTGATCGCCTCCGTGGTGTTGGAGGTAAAGATCACCTCATAGTCTGAGAGGGGGGCATTGAGGAATCCCGCACAAACAGACTTTGTTTCCCTGACGATATCCTTTTGCACTTCCGCGGGTTGGTTCAATGTCTTCCGGAACGCATCCCAGACCGGTTCGAAAGTACGGGTGCTGGCGCTGTTATCGAAGTTGATGAAGGGCTTCTCCCCTTCTTTCGTGGGGATCCGCATGCCACGGCCGACCAGGGTCTTCCGGAGTTCTGCCAGCAGCTCCGTTCCGGAGAATTTATCAAGCTTATCATTGTGAAGCAGGTCGTTTACCGATATCTTCTCAGCCCCTGGATCACGAAGGCTCTCTTTTCCGTATTGTTTTACCAGCTGCAACGCCCTGGCGAGCGCAATGATATTGATGATGGCCGGGGTGCCCGCCTCGAAGCGGTCGGGCGCATCCCCCCAGATCACCCAGTTACGTGAGATCAGCTTTGTGGTTCCTCCGCCACTTTCGGCAGGGATTCCTTTGGGGAGCTCACTTTTCTTCACTGCCAAAGCAACGACCCCGATGGAGAGGCCGAGATCCTTGCCTGAAATGCCCTTAAAGCTTCCTGCCGGCAGATGAGCGGTGAGACGCTCCCCACGCCTCCGTGTGCAGAAAATGACAATGTATTCTCCCTTTTTCAGTCCGAGGTACTCCAGAACGGTTTCACGCGCCTGCTCAAAGAGTTTCGTCGTAATTACAGCGTTGTAACCGCTTCCCCTGTGGACGTTGGAATAGGTTTCCAGGGCCGCATGAATGCTTTGCTCCAGTTCTGAAATTTTAACAGCCATTTTTCTTCTCAGTTTGTAACGTTAGAAAACAAATTTACCACATTAGGCACAATAGAACACAATAGGGCTTTGAATGATAACAGACTTAGCGTCTTTGTGGCAAAGCGGGTGCCTGCTAAGTAAAAGACCTGTTTTGCGGGCTTTGCGTTTGCTTTTTTACCACGAAGGACACCAAGGTTTTTCACGAAGGGCACAAAGGATTTAGCTTTGACTTTTGAGTTGGAATTAGGTCAATTAGATCAATTGGAAATTTATTTTTAGGTCTCCTCTGTATAGTATACTTTGTAATATTTACCCCTTGCATCATGCCCCTGCTCTATCAGTTCCCGGTTGCCGTGTATGTAGATATGAAAGTTCTTATCGAGTTTGATGACGCTCTTGAATATTTTGGCTTGTTTCTTCACTGCGCTGTCAGAGATCTCAAAGCTATCGGCAATGTCGATATCCCGGTCCTTTTGGTATGTCTGTTTGAACTGGTTGAACGACTCTACGATCTCCGGCTGGGCCATCACCTCGTTGGCAAACTCGGTCATATCGAAGCGGTCGTTGTCCTTGAAGAACTTCACTGATTTGTTCAGAAGATCAGCCTGGTCGGCCTTGGTGACATCGAACTGCCCGGGAAGCTCCTTTGTGACAAAGGTCTTGCACATCGACAGCACATTCTGGGTGTTGTAATATTCATCCTTCCGCTGCTGCACATGGAGGAAGTCATCGATCCAGTACTGTGCCTCTGCCCCCTTGTTGGTATTGTCGACCACGGCAACCACAAAGCCCTTATCCCCTTCGGTATTAAAGACCAGGCATCCCTTGTCGAGCTTGTGGATGTTGATGCCCTTCTCGCAGTTGATGCCGTATCCGCCTCCCGAAGGAAAGACCTTCAGAAAGGTATCCTTGTTTTCCGACTTGAAGAGTCCGACGGCATCCACCGTCTCCCCGTCAACAATGCAGTCCTTGAAATATGCTACATAAAACTCGCCCCCCTTGATCTTCGGATGGACGCTTTTTTCATAGAGGTGCTTTGCAAGGTTCACCGACTGATCAAAGAGCAGATTAGGATCTTCGAATACCGCGGAAACGAACTCATACACCTCGTTGTACTTCAGGTCACTCTCATGGTAAAAGGTAAAATACTCTGTCTTCTGCTGGAAGGGTTTGAAGAAGTATTCCGATAAAGCCTGTTCGAGCTCCTCATCCAGCTTCACCGGACCCAGGGAACAGCGGAGGGTTTCATCGTTTGTTTTATTGCCGACACCGTGAACAGCAATGTCCATCAGCTGCCAGCCGCCTAGTTCGATCATGAAATCTTATTTTATAAAAGGAGAGTAAAACTAAGCATTTTTATGAACTACGGAAAAAGTACGAAGTACGAGGTACGAGGTACGAAGTACGGAAAAAGAAATCCATAAAATTTACAGCCAGGTTGGAACACCGATTAATCCATTGCTTAAGAAATAAAGGGTAAAAAGGACATTAACCAGTGCGATGAATGCTGAGTGGAAATAAAATATTCCCGACATTTTTACATGAAAATTCTTAAAAATATAATAGACCGACCAGGCTGATGATAAAGCATAACCAATACCGCAAACAAAAAACAGGACTGAAAACAAGTTCATTGTTCCAAATAACTGGAATATATCATAGAGAGTCCTTCCTTTTATTAATGTTGTAAGTATTACAACGAAAAGAAATGAATTGGTAATAAGCGGCCATAATCCAATCCATAAAGCCACTCTGTTTTTCTTTTTTCCAAACAACCAGATCAACGCCCTGAGAAATGCAAAAATAACCGTACTGATAAGTGTTATGTAAAACAGCCAGAATAAAGAAAGAAGATAGCAGGCCCGGAATGGTGAAATCCGTTTACAGAATTCGCGGGAAACGATGACCGGACCTTCCAATGGGTCATTGACCTGGGCCATTGCTATTTTATTGGTTCCTGCATACCTGAATTCATTGTTGCCTGCCGGTACATATTTTGTGATGGAATTTCCTTTAAGAAGGTACCTTGTAAATAAAGTATCATTTCTGATCCATACTTTTTGAACATCTTTTATACGTTCAATAAATCCGATCAGGTTAATCTTTGGATCAATAATGGTATAATAGCCCGTCGGATCGGTTGATATTTTATACTTTTTTTGATCTGTCCCGATTGGTTTGGGTGGAAGATCCTTTGTTTGGTCATTATTTGCTTAAAATACATATTCTTTCTAAGGCTATCATTGAAATGAGGACAATTGCTGTAGGGAAGAAATGCCAGGCCATCCACTATACTTAAGCTAACCGGACGGGAATCACTGATACCATTTTGGAACCAGCAAATTGATCCGGCGCTACCCCCCGCTAAAATAATCCCTTTTCTCAAAGCTTTTTTCAGAACCAGATCGATCCCCTGGGCTTTCCATATACCCATCATATTTAAAGTGTTTCCCCCACCAACAACAATTGCATCCATGTTCAATAATGACTCCTCAAATGTCTTTGGTGCATCGGCAGAACTAATCCACACTTTCAGAACGTTTGATTCAATTGATAACTTCTTACAGATAAAATTCCAAAACTCTATGTTATCAGCATTGTCAGCGCTGGCCGTTGGTATGTAACAAATTTTCGGATTCTGCTTTTTTGTCAGATTTGCCACATATTGTACGAACTTTAGATTAATATCTCCCCCAAAGACAAAAATCGTTTGTTCATGTTTTATATCATTTGTCTGAGCTTGTCCATTAATCTGTAACAGACCAATAACAGACAATATTATTATAAGGCTTTTCATTCGATATGGTGATATTACGGAGAGTAAAACCAAACAATTTATTTCTTTGCGGGGAAAGGCCTTTGAATCCCATACACCCGCCTTGCCGCAAAGGACGCCAAGGCATTTCCCGTCACGCGTCGCGTGTTACGCGTCACGATTTTTTCGTCGCTCGTCGTTTGTCGTTTAAACGGCTTTATCCTGCATCTTTCTCGTCGTCTTTACAACCAATGAACGGGGCATGAAGCGCACGGCATTGGCGAGGAAGGCGTTCATCATGCCATGGATGGCGACGGTTTTGCCTTTCATCATGGCTTTGTAGCCGTACTCCGCTACTTCCCTGGAAGTGGGCAGCTTTTTCCCTTTCACGAGTTTGCTCTCCTCAAGGGCTGCTGCAGCCTGGAAGCCGCTTTCCGTGGCGCCGGGGCAAAGGATAGTGACGGTTACCCCTTTATCGCTGACTTCATTGCTGACTGCTTCCGAAAAACTCAGGACAAAGGCCTTGGTGGCATAGTAGACCGCCATGGTAGGGCCCGACTGGAATGCGGCGGTGGAGGCTACATTCATGATCTTCCCGCTGCGGCGTTTTACCATCTCCTTCAGGTAGAATTTGGTAAGAAGCATAAGGGTGGTGATGTTCAGGTTTACCATTTGTATCTCCTTCTCCGCATCGGTTTCGTAAAACATCCCGTAGTCGCCGAAACCTGCGTTGTTGATGAGATAATCGACCTGTATGTTCTTCTTTGTGGTCTCTGCATAAACCTCCCTGGCAGCATCAGCCGCGGACAGGTCCCTGCCTATGATGTAAACCGATATCTTGTATTTCGCTTCCAGTTCAGCCTTTATGGCCTCCAGCTTCGCTTTACTGCGTGCAACCAGTACCAGGTCTCCCCCCGTGGCTGCATGCACATGCGCCAGCTCAAGTCCAATGCCGTTTGATGCACCGGTTATCAATGCTGTATTTTTCATATATGAAGTGTGTTAAGTTCAATGACCATTCATTTCCTGGGACACAGCGTATCCCGCTTCGTGCAAAGATAGTGCATAAGGGAGGCAAATGGGCTGTTTAACGTTCGTTAAGATGTTTACGGATGAATGACACAATTTCATTCATCGCTTCTGTTGCTTCCGGGAACATGGGGGCCATGAGGGGGTAGCAATGCACCATGCCGGTGCCTTTCGTGAATGTGACATTGACGCCGGCAGCTGCTGCTTTTTGGGCAAACTGTTCGCCGTCGTCGTACAATTCATCATCGACACCGGAGTTGATAAGAAGAGGCGGAAGCCCTTCCAGGTCGCCGAAGAGGGGCGAAACAAGGGGGTTATTGACGGGGGTGTTGCCTGCATAATGTTTGCTGAATACGAACCAGGAGTTAAGTGGGGCAGGTGAAACCTTGTTTTTGGTCTTATAAGAGGGCCCCGAGCAGCTCAGGTCGGTCCAGGGAGAGATCGCCACGGCTGCAGCGGGCATGGCAAGCTTTTGTTCTTTTATTGCAAGGAGGAGGGCCAGGCATAATCCTCCACCGGCTGATTCCCCGGCGAACACGATATTTTCCGGTTTATATCCTGAGTCCAGCAGCCAGCGGTAGACCTTCACGGAATCATCCACGGCGGCAGGAAAGGGGAACTCGGGCGCCAGGCGGTATTCGTAAATGAGGGTGGCAACGCCGGTATTCTTTGCAAACTTCGATACAAATCCCCGGTGGTCGGAACAGGAACCGGAGACATAGCCGCCGCCATGCATGTAAAGGATGGCTTTGCCGGATTCCGCCCCTTCGGGAGTCAGCCACTCGGAGCGGAGTCCTTCGATAGTCAGTGGCGTGATGGTAACTCCCTCCGGGATCTTCGCATAACGACTGGCGCCCTTCTCACAGCGGTCCCGGAAACCCTGGATCGATGTTTCGGAGTTCATTACCTCTTTTTTCCACTGGCCCCGTAAAACATGGGCGTTCCTGATCAGGAAGTTGAAAATCCTGCTTTTGAAACTGGTCATTGTATTCAATTATTTTCAGAGTGCAAATATCTCAAATTTTCCGCAACAGCCCCTCCGCCAACCCCTCCCCCCAGCCCCCTCCCCATTCAGGGATGGGGAGATCTTTTATCCGCCTTCTATCCTCTGCTCTCTCCTTTGCGGGTTCTTTTTGAGAGATCATTTGCACTTTTTTTTTGCCCGGGTATAACATTTTGAGTATTCCGGTATCTAAACATAAAACATCAGAAATGAAAAAGTCCGGCAGATGGAGGCTTATTTTGTAAATTTCAAACCTGTAATGATTGAATTTCATCCGACAATAACCTGCTGATGGCTTTTGAAGAGATCTACCGTATCTACTGGCAGAAAATATTCCGCGTCTGTATGGGCTATGTTAACGACCCGGAGTGGGCAAAGGACATCACCCAGGAGACTTTTTTTACGGTGTTGCAGCAACTGCCGAAATTCCGGAATGAATCGGCCATTGGAACATGGATCTTCAGGATCGCATCGAACCATTGTTTACGACAGATCGAGAAGCAAAACCGGATGCCGAAGACAGAATTGCCTGTGCAGATGGAAGAGCGGAACCATGATAATGATGAACACCGGATGCAGTTTCTCTACCGGTGTATTTCGGAACTGCCGGAGACCGACCGCATCATTATCTCCCTCGAACTGGAGGATGTCCGGCAGGCTGAGATCGCAAAAATTGTCGGGCTGTCGGATGTGAACATCCGGGGCAGGATTTTCAGGATCAAGGAAAAACTAACAGAAAAGTTTAAGAAATATGAGCAGCGATAATGAGTTTAAGGGATTGTGGAACAAGCTTGAAACACCTTCCGCTCCAGATGCCGGCGTGATCTTAAAAAAGGCGGCTCAGCTTAAAAGGCGAATGTGGATAAAATTGACGGGCCAAACCCTTTTGTTGACAGCCACCATGGTGTTTATCATTTTAATAGTGCTCTTTTTCCGGCCGCAAATGCTGACGACGAAAATCGGAGCACTGCTTATCACCGGCGCCATTGTTTCCTTTGTGATTCCATCCGTCCGTATCATCAGGGATATTTTCCGGGGTGATCCGGAGAGCAGCAACACGGAGTTCCTCAGTCAGTTCATCAGGTTAAAACAAAAGCAGGAATCCCTGCAAACAACGCTGCTTACCATTTACTTCATCCTTTTTTCTGCCGGCATTTTCCTTTATATGATCGAATATGCCCGGATGATGTCGTTGGCCGGTCGCTTGTCAGCCTATGGAATTACCATGGCCTGGGTCGCATTCAACTGGTTCTGGATTCGTCCAAGGACAATAAAAAAACAGCGGGATGCATTGAATGCAATGATCAGCAAACTTGAAAAAGTGAACGATCAGCTCGCTTAAGCAGTGTGAATTTTTTAATAACCAATTCAAAACCAAAACGAAATGACAAAAGCTCAGGATAAAATTTCAGGCACATTGAAAGGTGTGACCATTGCAGGAATTGCAATTTTTCTCATCGCAATTATTTACCAGTCATACCAGGTTTTCTTCAGCAACACAACACCCAGCCCCGGCTTTTCCACCCTGGGGTTGCTCGTTGGAATGTTTGTCGTGATGATAGTGTTGCTTTATAAGCCGGTTTTTAAAAAGTGGTAAGACGGACGCCTTCCATCCTCCTACCCCTCCCCCGGCCCCCTCCCTCCGACTTCTAAAATAGTTACCTTTGCACCCTCATGAGTACGGAACTTAACATCACACCACTTAACGATTGGCTGAACATAACCGATCTGCCTTTCATCATCGCCGGCCCCTGCAGTGCGGAGTCGGAGGAGCAGGTGATGTCGACCGCGCGCGACCTGGCAAAGATCCCGCAGGTGAAGGTCTTCCGTTCGGGCATCTGGAAACCACGTACCCGTCCCAGCTCATTTGAGGGTGTAGGAAACATCGGACTTGAGTGGCTTGCAAGGGTAAAAAAGGAGACCGGTCTTATGACCACTGTGGAGGTTGCCAGTCCGCAGCATGTGAAAGATGCGCTTGATCATGGCATCGACATGCTCTGGCTGGGCGCCCGTACCGTGGTGAATCCTTTTTCCGTTCAGGAGATCAGCGCGGTGCTGAAGGGTGTGGATATCCCGGTACTGGTAAAGAATCCGCTGAATCCCGACATCAAGATCTGGCTGGGGGCATTGGAACGTCTCAACCAGGTCGGCATAAAGAAGCTGATCGCGGTCCACCGTGGCTTCTCTTTCTTTAACCGCACACCATTCCGAAACTCCCCCATGTGGGAGATCCCCATCGAGCTGAAGCGGCTCTGCCCCGAACTCCCTGTCATCGTTGACCCAAGCCATATCTGCGGCGTTACAGAACTGTTGCAGGCAACTTCACAGAAGGCGATCGACCTGGAGATGAACGGACTGATGATCGAGGTACATGTTAGGCCGGAAGAGGCCCTGACCGACAGGGAGCAACAGATCACCCCCGAAGGCCTTAAAGAGCTGATCGCCGCCCTGGTGATCCGCGATGAATACGGCAATGTTGAATTCGAGAACAAGCTGGAAGAGCTGCGTTCGGAGATTGACAAGATCGATGAAGAGCTGGTGGATATCCTCGCGCGGAGAATGGACATCGTGGAGGAGATCGCGAAATACAAGAAAGAGAACAACATCACCATCCTTCAGCTCAAACGCTGGAACCAGATCATACAGGACCGCCTCGACGCCGGTGTGCGCCTCGGCCTGAGCCGCGAATTTATCCTGAAGCTTCTTGAAGTTTTACACGAAGAAACCATTCAGAGGCAAACGGAAGTCATGAACCGGAAAGAATAAGTACGAGGTACGAAGTACGAAGTACGAAGATTGTCGTACTTCCCTACATCCATTTCCTCATTTTGAAATAGGCGATCATGGCAATGGCGATGGTGACCATCAGCCCTGCAAGTATGATAAACACCTGGGGATGTTCCTGCACCGGCAGCTTGACATTCATCCCGTAAAGGCTGGCGATAAAGGTCAGTGGCAGGAGGATTGAAGAGATCAGGGTGAGGATCTTCATCACCTCGTTGGTTTTATTCATCTGAAGCGAATCGTATGTCATTGAATAACCCTTGATCAGTTCGCTGTCATCTTCCACAATATCCCATACCCGCTGGAAGTAGTCGAGGATGTTGCCCCAGTAGTCTTCCATGTTGTCGGCAAAACTCTTGACATTCCCGCTCTGGAGCTTATTGAAGAGCAGCAGCTGGGGTTTGAACATTGTATTCAGAAGGATGAGGTTCTTCCGGGTCACGGAGATCTTCTCGATAGTCTTTTCGGCATCCTTGCTGAAGAGTGATTTCCCGCAGTCATCCACGGCTTTGTCGACCTTCTCCACGATGGCCTGGGTATTGTCGAGCACATGGTCGAGGATCTGGTAAAGGAGGTCGTCGGAACTACCCACTTCCAGGCGGGCGCCGCTGACAGCCTTGCTCTTTTCCTGGGTGAACATCTCCTTGATCAGCCAGTGTGATTTGCCGATGGTGATCAGGAAGTCCTTGCCCCAGAAGACCTTTATTTCCTTGATATCGACAAAGGTGTTCGTGGTATCGAAACTGGGAAAATGAAGGATCATGAAATGATAGTCATCGTACACGTCAATCTTGGGGCGGAGGTTCACGTTGCTGCGGCAGTCTTCAAGGTCGAGCAGGTGGAAATGGTAATGGTCGCGCAGGATCTTGAGGTCCTCGTCGGTGGGACGGACAATATGGGACCATTTGAGTGTGCCGAATTTGATGGTTTCTATCATAATGCCTTTTTTTCACCACAATAGGCACAATAGGACACAATAGTATAATTCCGATAAACCTCTATTGTGCTCTATTGTGCCTATTGTGGTAATTTTTTTCACTACCGTTATCTGATTACGATCAGTTTCTTCATTCCTGTTGAACCGGAACTTGTTTTCAGCCTGTAAAAATAAACCCCTTCTGCCAGCCCTGCCAATGAATACCGGAATTCCCCGGCAGTTCCGCTGAGAGGCATTTCACAGATCACTCTTCCGTCGCCGGAGGAAAGTTCAAGACTGTTACCAGTCCCTTTAGCATTAAAGCTGAAGGTAACACTTTCGCTTGCCGGGTTCGGGAAGGCAGAAACAGAATTTTCATTTGTTGTTTTATTCCTGACACCTGCGGAAGTCATATCGATGATGGTCACGGTGAAATCATCAAAATAGAAGCCGTCATAGTTGGTTCCGGCATCGCTCACCAGCTGGAATTCCGGGATGAGGTGCTTGTTCTGGGTGTTCTCCATCATCACCTCTTCAGGGTACCAGGCGTTATTTCTGCCGTCGTAGAGCGGCTTCCCCGGATCCTGGTTACCGGAGCCGTTCTTTGTATAGCGACCCTTCATCGGGATATAAGTGGTGCCACCGTCGAGTGTTGTTTTGAATTCCACATAATCATAGGTCGGTTCAAGGTACCATCTTGCCATGTAGTTGATCATGGCCACAGGAGAATCCTTCAGATCGATACTGTTATCGAGATTCACTGCATAATTGGAGTTGCTGGTATAGTTTCCGGAGGGGGAGTCGGTGATGCTTCCGTTTGGCGAGGAATATACCGTATGGCTGACATTCCATTTGTTGGAGGTCCAGTTGGTGAAGGCGTTGCAGTTATCGGTAAATGCCACCAGTGGCGGACCGTAATATTTTGTGACCGTATCCCGGAACGTATACCAGCCGTTGTCAATTTTCAGCACATACTGAAATTTCGCTCCAACATCCACTGAGGATGCCAGGGTACAGGAGATTGAGTCGGTGATCTTAAGAAACTGGGCCGGCAGGTTATAAACCTTTGGCGCCCCGAGCTGGAAGATCTGGGCAGGGTCAATCGGTTCAATGGAAACGGTGTAATTTCCTGTGGGCTCAAGTCCGTATTTCCGGAACTCATATTTGAGGTATCCCTGTTTCTCCGGCTGGATGGCGGGAGAGATATCTTTCGTCTCCGCATAACGCAATGCCAGGTGGGCCATCATCAGGTTCTGATACATGTTTTCCTGGCAAAGCGGGATGATACGGTCGGGCAGCGGCCAGAAATTATCCAGGTCGTTACCCGTCTCCGGGGTGTAGCAATATACTTTGGGTTTCAGCGACTGCTCCCCGTACATCCAGTCGTTGGAATCGCCGTTGGTGTTGTAGAGAACAGCTCCGGGTGTTCCGGTGAGGTAACGGTTCTGCCGGGTCATGATCTCCGCATAGTTGAGGAAATAGTTGCTGTCAGGAGTATCCGAAGTAATGTAGCTCCAGGGATAGAGGAAGAGGTTGCTGTAGGTATGGTAATTCAGTGCCTCAATGAAGTTGTGCTGGACGCAGAAGTCACGCACGATCTGTGTCTCCTGTTCCGAGAAAGCGGCGGTGCCACGAAAGGTCTCATCAGTGGGAGTCGGGGAGGATCCTACGTTGTCGTATCCCCATTGATAGCCAAAATTACGATTCAGGTCGACGCCGAAAGTCCCCCCGGTATTTGCCTTCCTGTTCTTACGCCAGGCGCCGCCACCAGTGGGCGCAATGGAATGGTTGTACTCATATCCGTCGGGGTTGATCACCGGAATGAAATAGAGTTCGAGGTGGTCGAGCAGGTAGCGCACCTCTTCGTTGGTATTGTAATTTTCGAGCAGGTACCACATGTAAAAAAGCAGTTGCTGCATCCCCTGCGGCTCACGGGCATGGATAAGCGCATTGTAAAAGACCTTCGGCTCGTTTTCGTTTACGTTCGCATTTTTTGAGATCTTCACAAAATAGAGTGAGCGCCCCTCCACGGTGATGGCAGTGGATGCCGGCGCCCGCTGGGTGATCAGCGTGGGGTATTTCGCGGCCATGCTGTCGAGCTGGTTCATCACCTCCTGCAGGTTGCAGAACCCTCCCATAGTGCCGAGGGTAAAGTTCTGCGGTACCGGGTAATCGGAAACATAAGTAGTCTTCAAACTGTGATCCCGGATCTGCCGGTTGATGGCTTCGATCTCAGGTATCAAAGCTTTGTTTCGTCCGCCGATTGCGGTGGTGTAATCATCCAGGATGACATCAACTGCAAACCCGGCCTTCCTGGCTTTCTCAACATCTGTTGCCGGAACGATGCTGTGCCAACACCCGTCCTTTAGAAGGGCCCCGTCGTCCATGGCAAGGCCAAGCGCTGCCAGCCGGATCATCCCGGGTTTATCAATATGGATTTTTACTTCACTGTATTTTACCTGGGCGGACAGGAATCCTGCTATGATGAACAGAACGAATAATAAACCGGATTTTCGCATACGGAATTCAATTTCTAATTGACCTAATTGATCTAATTTCTAAACAACATCCCAATATCCCAATATCTCAATATCCCAATATCTTCAACCGGGACTATATTGGCAAAGGTCAGAATAATTTTCCAAGAAGGGGAACCCGATTATCATTTTTTCCACCGGAGGGTGGAGATCATGTGTTCGATATCTGCCTTGAGAAAATCGATCACCGGGGCGAGGGAGTCGTTGTTGGGAACCAGGTCGAAATAGAGGGCGCCGCGGATAAAGTTGGCGGTGCTGTCGGTGAGGTAGAACTGGTAGGTGGAAGCCGCGTCGGAGCCACGGATCTCATAGACGAGACCGTAGACCTTACCTTCGGCGTTCACGAATTCGCGCTGGCTGATGGCATTGGCTTTTGGAATGTGCTTGTTGACCAGCGTGTGGGCATCCTCGAGGAACTGGCCCAGGTTTTTATGAACCGCCTTGTAGCTGATGTGAAGCTGGGCATGAAAAGGCTTGTAGGCAATATTGATCCAGTAGGGCTCGGAGAGGCTGGAGCTGTCGCGCAGGATCTTCGCGTAAACGGGGTATTCAAAAGTAAACGGGAAGGAAGTGTCGAAGACCTTGTATTCTTTCTTCGGCAGATCGATACGGTAGTAACCCCGTGGCTTGGGGACGTAGCTGCCGCCGCAGGAGGCTGCGAGGATCAAAATGGGAAAGAAGAGGAAGAGGGGGAGCTTCTTCATGGGAATGTGCGATTTGTGATTTGCGATTTGTGATTTGAACTACGCGATTATTTCGCAAATCACAAATCACAAATCGCAACTGATTAAAATGGAAGATCGTCTTCCGGCAGCGGGGCTTCGCCGTTGCCGTTCTCAGTTCTCCCGTTGCCGGCCGGGGCTTCGTGGCTGCCGCCGCCTTCCTGGCTGGGACGTCCGCCGAGCATCTGCATAGAGTCGCCGATGATCTCATAGATGAATTTCTTCTGACCCTCTTTGTCTTCATATTCCCGTCTGCGGATCTTGCCTTCGATATAGACCTGGTTTCCTTTTTTCAGGAAATTCTCAGCTACTTCGGCGAGGTTTCTCCAGAGAATGATGTTGTGCCATTCGGTATGATCGACCTTCGCACCTTCCTTGTTTTTGTAGCTCTCCGTTGTTGCGAGGGAAAATGAGGCTTTCTTGACTCCGCTTTCCAACCGCTGGATCTCAGGATCCCGGCCGAGATTACCGATCAGGATCACCTTATTGATTCCATTTGCCATGATTTCATTGTTTTTTGTGAATACTCCGTGAACAAAATTACTAATATTTAGCTTAATCGCCCGAGATTGAAAAGGTAATACCTTTTTAAGAAAAAAAAATGTGCGATGTGCGATGTCTGATGTCCGTCTTATAATATCCGATGTGCGATGTCCGATGTCCGTCTTATAATATCCGATGTGGGATGTCCGATGTCCGACGTGAATTTTCGAACAAAAAACGTATCACCTTTTACCCACGGGCTGATTAAGGAGAAAAACACTTATGGAAACATCTGACAAGGGATTTTATAATAAAATGATTCGTGAAAGAACATTGGTTATGGCGATTAAAGTGCACGATTTAATTGTTTCAAAAAAAGTTGATTATATCAACAGATCCATTATTATTCAATTGATACGAAGTTCTTCGTCAGTTGCAGCAAACTACCGTGCAGCAACAAGAGGAAGGTCGGATGCAGAGTTTTATTCAAAGGTCTGCATTGCTTTAGAGGAATGCGATGAGACACAATTCTGGATTGATTATCTGACAAGGTTAAATGTGCTGAACCCGCTTGAAACACAGGACTTATTGGATGAAATTGAACAACTAATCAGAATTTTCTCAGCAATAAAGCGGAAGATGAAAGAAAAGCTTCGAAAATAATGTCTGATGTCTGTCGCTAATTGAAGATGGACATCACATATCAGACATCGGACATTGAAAAACGGACATCAGACATCACACATCAGACATTGAAAAACGGACATCAGACATCAGACATCGCACATAATTGGGTGGTCCGAATCCTAAATAATCAATATCATGGTTTCACCAACCTCACCACCCTGGCGGATCCCAGGGTCCGGAGTTTCAGCAGGTACAATCCTGCATGAAGATGGGTGGTTTTCAGAATAACGGACGGACCTGTTATCTGACCTGAAAGGATTTTACGGCCGGAGACATCGTCCAGTTCGTAATTCAGGGGCCGTTCCCCCTTTATGGTTTCGATCCGGATGTGATCGGAAAAGGGATCGGGGAAGACCCTGATGTCTTCTGCGCATGAAAGGTCAGCGCCTGTGCTGACCGGCACCGGGAGCTGGTATTTATATATCTTCCCCTTTTCGGTGCCTGCCCAGAGGGTAGTTCCGGTGCGCGCTTTTTCGAGAATATCGAAACCGTCGCCATCAAACAACTGCTGCTGCCAGCTTCCACCAAAATCACCGGAGTACTTTACATAAAAATGGTCAGCGGGGTTAGGGATAAACCAGAGCTGGTTGTCATAGGCCAGCACATCCTGGTTGGCGCCAAGGGTATTTACCGATTCATTCCAGGTGGCGGCGCCGTCGGTCGTGACATAGACGAAAGGCATGTTCTGCAGGATCGCGATACCCAGCTGACTGCCGGAAAAAGAGATGTGGCCATAGCCGGTGAATGAAAGCCCGGTATTGGCAGGGAGTTGCCAGGTGTTTCCGAAATCGTTGGAGACGGCCACACCGTGATCGCTGAGCGCTGCCCAGAGCGTATCGCCCTTCCCCCAGAGGACACCCTTTCCGGTGGTAGTGGT
>Ga0114951_10001569_pt1 | contig 27846 bp, 24 predicted proteins | sample AM7aDNAmetaG_FD_88677 | JGI IMG/M metagenome (GOLD analysis project Ga0114951, IMG submission 88677) | Freshwater microbial communities from Finland to study Microbial Dark Matter (Phase II) - AM7a DNA metaG | ecosystem: Environmental > Aquatic > Freshwater > Lake | place: Finland: Lake Alinen... | reverse complement strand
TTAAAAAGCGGGCGCCCTTTTTTCTAACGACCAAAGTGTAAAATTATGATAATGTTAGCACCGGCGTAGCCGGGTGAAGACGACCATAGTGTAAAATGATGATGTTGTAAGCGAAGCTTTTCTCGAGAGGAATTATATATAGATGTCAACAGTGGTTGACATAGCGAGATTAACACCGGCGCAGCCGTGTGAAAGCTACCTTAAGGCAAGATTATTGTGATACGGTGAAAAAACAAGGCAAAATAATGAAAAAAACTATCCTTTTTTGTATGCTCTTAACCGGAATGGTATTTGCGGAAGGGAACGAACCTACCTGGCTTCTTTCGGTGCCTACCGCAAATGTCCTTCCTAAAAATACACTTTCTGCCGGAATAATCTATCTGGACCTGAGTATTACGGAGGAGCTTGAGATCGGCGTGCACGGCATTAAATACCAGCTCTCAAAGGACTTCGAGGGCGGCAAACTCTCGCTGGGGGCTTCTTTTGTTTACGGTCTCTATCCTTACGCGGTTTGGACCAAAAAAATAGAGCCGGGCGAACTCACTATCGGAATAAATCCCTTCCCGTATTTTGTATTTGCCAGCCTTGAAACCAAACTCTCGGAAACTATGAGTTTTATAGGCCAAATCCATAACGGTATTGCAGCAGGTGTAAGAGCTAATATTGCCTCCGGCTGGTGGGTGGACCTGGGCGCAGGCTTCACTACTTATCCTTATAAAAATTATATTTTCTATGATTTTGCTAATACTGATTATTTTTATTACCGTTTCCCCTCGACTTTTTCCCCGTATCTCGTATTTTCGCTGTGTTATAACTTCAATATTTCGCCTGCTCAAGCCTCCCCGGAGTTAAAACCCGGTAAACTTCCTTTGGAGTTGCCTACCACTCCGGCTGAACCTATAAAGTAAACTTTTGCGTCCTTAGGGGCGGGATATTTTCGGTATAACGAAATAATACCGAATTAATTGTGTATAAGGTATAATAGTCAATAATCTATGATCCCATATCACAAGACGACCGGCATAATTATTAAGGTGAGGAGTTACGGTGAGGGCAATAAGCATCTTACCGTTTATACCCGGGGTTTCGGTAAAATTCACGCGGTTGCTAAGGGCGCCAGTAAAATTAAGAGCCGGTTTGGCTCGACGATAGAGCTTTTTACAGAAACAAAACTCTTTTTATATAAACAGCAAAACAAAGACCTTTATCTTCTTACGCAAACAGAAATTGAAACCCATTTTAAAAATATTTCAAAGAATGTCAAAAAATATACTTATGCTTCCGCCGTCTCCGATTTTATTAATACTTTTGTCCCGTTCGGGGAAAAGAGCCGCTCTCTTTATGAACTTTTTTTTAATACCCTTTCTAAAATAAATTCGGAAGAAAATGAGAGCAGGATATTCTCAATGTTTATGGTAAAGTTCCTTACCCAGACCGGTTTTAAAATCGCGCTTAATTTGTGTGCCTCCTGCGGCAATGGACTGGTTCAAAATAGAAGGATGGCTGTAAGCCCCAAACACGGCGGGGTCGTCTGTGAGGACTGTTCTAACGGTATTTCAACGGTGGAAGTTTACAATAATACTTTGAAGTTGATGGACCTGATGCAAAGAAAGAATTTTGACTCACTGACGAACCTTAAGATAGAGGATAATTCACATATGGAGATAGAGAAGATAGTAGAGCATTTTCTTGAATATAACTTTGAACTTAAACTAAAAAGTTTAAAAGTCATGGAGAGTATCAGAAATTATGGCGGCTAAAAAAGCGGTAATACTTCTTTCCGGCGGGTTGGATTCTACAACTACTCTGTACTACGCAAAAGCAAAAGGTTATGATTGCTTTTGCCTGCTGTTTGATTATGGCCAGCGGCATAAGAAAGAATTAAAAGCCGCGGCTAAACTGGCTAAACTTAATAAATGTGAGTATACAACGGTAAAGATTTTATTACCCTGGTCTAAGAGTGCTTTAACCGATACGACGGTTAAAATTCCGGCAAATACCCGTAATATCGGAAAAAAAATTCCGGCAACTTATGTACCCGCAAGAAATACAATATTTTTAAGTTTTGCCGCCTCGTATGCGGAGTCCATTGGTGCAAGAAAGATATTTATAGGCGCAAACGCTTTAGATTACAGCGGTTATCCGGACTGCCGGCCTGATTATATAAAAGCCTATGAAAAAGCCGTTAATCTTGGAACAAAGAGCGGGGTCTCAGGAAAAAAACTAAAAATAGAAACGCCTTTGATTAAGCTGACCAAGGCAAAGATTATCAGGCTTGGCAAAAAGCTTGGAGTACCTTATCATTTTACCTGGTCCTGTTATCAGGGTGGAAAAACCCCTTGCGGTATTTGCGAGTCCTGCTTGCTTAGAAAAAAAGGGTTTGAAGATATTTGCCGCTAAAATTAAATATCGTTTTCAAAGATGAATATGTTAAAATTGTGGTGTAGTTTTGATAAATAAAACAGAGGTGAACCTGAATGAATCTTACAATTGCGATAACTGTGATAGGTAGTCTGGTTGTTGTTATATTTCTTTTTATTCTTGGTATCCGGGCTATGAAATACAAAGTTGTAAGCGGGGCGGAAGGGCTTATTGGCCTGACCGGTAAAGTGACAAAAAGACTCGAGCCTGAAGGAATTGTCTATGTTAATCATGAAGACTACACGGCCAAAAGTAAAGATGAATCCGTAATTGAAGAAGGTGCCAAAGTTAAAGTTATTGCTGTTGACAGCGCAAAATTAGTTGTAGAAAAAATTACTTAAAAGGTTTTAATGCTCTAAAAGGAGGAACAATATGGGTACGGGCTCAGGTATAGGAATAGTTTTTGCGGGAGTGTTAATATTTTTCGCAATAGTTGTATTTAATGCAATAAAGATAGTAAGAGAGTATCAAAGGCTGGTGCGTTTCCGGCTTGGAAAACACAATGCGCACGAGGGCGTACTGGGCCCCGGGATCACTTTTGTCTGGCCGATTATTGACCAGATTGTCTGGGTGGATCTTAGGGAATCCTTCCTTGAAATCCCCGAGCAGACCTGCATAACCAAGGATAATGCCCCGGTTTCCGTGGACTTCTTAATTTACTGGAAGGTTGTTGATCCGGCGCTTTCTGTTATTCAGGTGCGGAATTTTGCGGGAGCCCTGCAAGGTATAGCCACAACAACCTTAAGAGCGGTCGTGGGTGATATGGCGCTTGATGAAGTTCTTTCCAAAAGAGAGCAAATAAATGTCATTCTTAGAACTAAATTAGATGAAGTTACCGGCAGATGGGGAGGAAAAGTAACTTCCGTAGAAATTCGCGAAATTCTACCTCCGACAGAGGTGCAGTCGGCCATGACCAAGCAGATGGCAGCAGAAAGGCACAGAAGAGCAGTAGTAACCGAAGCGGATGGAACAAAATCAGCCGCGGTTACTATCGCCGAGGGTGAAAAGCAGTCTGCAATACTTCGGGCTGAAGGTGAAAGACAGTCGCAGATTCTGAAAGCCGAAGGTTACGCCAAGGCACTTGAGAGTATCTTTGGGGCCGCTAAACATATTGATGAAAAGACTATGGGTTTGCAGTATCTGGAGACACTAAAGGCCCTCGGGGCTTCGCCTTCGACGAAGTATATTTTTCCGATGGAATTTACCTCAATGCTCAAGCCGTTTGTGAGCAATATTCAGGAAGCGTTAACTAAAAAGACTTAAGTAATTCTTATGCGCGTGAAAGAAAAGTTTTCAGGCGCGGGAAAAAAAGTCCCGCGCCTTTAACTTTTTAAAATAAAATGGCGAAACGGGTGTTTTATCTGAAAATAATCAAATAAATCGTCATACCACCGCTTGATATATGGCATTAAAATAGCACTACTAATGGTGTTTTTGATGAATTTTCAGCGTTTATAGGGCTAAAAATAATTGAGGGGGGTTGCAAAATTAGAATATATAGTGTATAATAACTTAGTACAGCAAAGAACAATTTTCGACCGCAAGGAGAAAATTTTCTCCGGGCGGTTTTCTTGTTTGTACAATCTAACACAAAAGGAAGTGATATAGGAAATGGCGAAGGGAAAAGTGAAATGGTTTAACGACCAGAAGGGTTATGGTTTCATTACCCCGGAGTCCGGTAAGGATGTATTCGTACATCACACTGCGATTCAGGGAGATGGATTCAAAACCTTAAGTGAAGGCCAGGAAGTCGAATTCGAGATCGAAAACGGCCCTAAAGGCGAGCAAGCTACTAAAGTAGTGAAACTCTAAACTTCAAAAACTTAAAGCCCGGTTGATTAATTTCAGCCGGGCTTTTCTTTTTCTAACGACCTTAGTGTAAGACTATAATAATGTTAGCACCGACGAAGTCGGGTGAAGACAACCAAAGCGTAAAACAATATATAATTTTAACACCGGCATAAGCCTGGTAAAAAACCCAAAATTACACTATTTTTCCCAATCTTTTCAGACAAACATCCTTCCCGAGCACTTCCATTACTTCAAAGAGTCCCGGTGAGATAAGTTTTCCCGTCAGTGCAAGCCGGACCGGATGGACGAGTTCTCCGAGTTTTTTCCCGTTTTTTTCGGCAAAGCTTCTTGTAAAGGCTTCCAGTTCTACCGTTTTAAAATCTATCCCTGCAATTTCCCCTCGGAATTTCTTAAAGAGTTCAATCTTTAAGGGGTCTTTAAAATGCTTTTCCATGCCGGCGGTGTCGTATTCGGTGACCTCTGTAAAGAAATACTTTGCATCCGTAATATCCGTTAGCTTTTTAAGGCGTTCCTTCTCGAGTTTAACCACTTTTAACAGCAGTGACTCATCCGGAGTTATTCCGGCATTAAGAAGGAAGGGCCTCACCAGGACGGCAATCTCCGCTTCGGTTTTTTGCCGGATGTAATAGCCGTTTAAGTAATCAAGTTTTGTAAAATCAAAGATGGCAGGGCTTTTGTTAACATTCTTTAAAGCAAAGCGGTTAATAATCTCACTTAAAGGAAATATTTCTTCGGTAGCGCTGTAAGAACAGCCCAGTAAGGCAAGAAAATTTACTATGGCTATAGGCAGGTAGCCTTCCTCCTTGTATTCCGTAACCGCTGCTGCTCCTGCGCGTTTGGAGAGCCGGGATTTATCGCTTGCGAGAATTAAGGGAATGTGCGCAAACTCAGGGAGTTTAAAACCCATAGCCGTATAGAGCTGAATCTGTCTCGGGGTGTTGCTGATATGGTCTTCCCCGCGTATAATGTGGGTGACTTGCATTAAGGCGTCATCTACAACCACACAAAAATTATAGGTGGGTATGCCGTCGGTGCGCGAGATAATAATATCGTCAAGTTCGGTGTTTTCAAAGGTTATTTTCCCTCTTACCAGATCATTTAAGATGGTTTGACCGGTAAGCGGCATCTTAAAGCGGACTACATAGGGCCTGCCTTCATTTTCTTTTTTTGAAAGATCTTCTGCGGGCAGCTTTCTGCAGGTGCCGTCATATTTATAAGGCTTTTTCAATTTTTCGTAGATTTTTCTTTTTTGGTCCAATTCTTCTTTGGTGCAGTAGCATCTGTAGGTGTGGCCGGAGGTTTCCATTTTTTTTGCGTATTCTTTGTAAATCTCCATCCGTTCTGACTGTCTGTACACTTCATCCCATTCCAACCCCAGCCACTTCATAGAGGCAAAAATATTTTCTTCGTATTCTTTTTTTGATCTTTCTTTATCGGTATCCTCAATTCTCAGGATAAGCTTGCCTTTTTGATTTTTTGCGAAAAGATAATTAAAAAGAGCTGTCCTTGCCCCGCCTATATGAAGATTTCCCGTAGGGGAAGGCGCAAATCTTACTGTAACCACAAAACCCTCCTAAAAGATAAGTACAAAGTACGAAGGACAAAGTACAAAATAATGTTGGCGGAAAATACTCCGCCTTCCAAAAATGTATTTAATATATATCAGCGATAGCTTATAACTGCTTATCATATATTGTACTTTGTCATTTGTAAATACTTGCTATTTCTGTTTAAGATGCCTGCGGATGTACCAAATTGCTCCGGCAAGAAGTAAGATACCGATTACTGCGTCAAACTTATGAAAATAGACTCCCAGGGTGTTCCAGTTTTCGCCCATTTTTAAGCCTACCCAGGCTAAGAACCAGCACCAGACAAAGGAGCCCAGGAAAGTATAGAGGCAGAACTTCGGGAAGTTGGTTTTGGCAATTCCGGAAGGAAGAGAGATGAAGGTTCGAACAACAGGAAGAAGCCTGCTTATAAAGGTTGCCAGGTCGCCGTATTTTGCAAAAAACTTGTCGGCAACCTCCATATCGTGTTTTGAAATAAGTACATATTTCCCGTATTTTTCAAGGAGCGGCCGGCCTCCGAAAAGCCCGACATAATAGGTGGGAATGGAGCCGACCAGGCAGCCGAGTGCGCCTGCAAAAGAAACCCAAAAGAGGGTAAATTGACCTTTTGCTACAAGGTAGCCGGAAAAGGGCATTATTATTTCTGATGGAAGCGGTATGCAGGCAGATTCTATTGCCATCATAAGGACTATTCCCGAGTAGCCCATAGTGGAGATTGCCGAAACAATAAATCCTGCAAGAATACCTATTATTTTTCCTATCAGTCCTGTGCTGACTCCTGTTTCAGCCGTTATTTCCGCGGTTACCACTGTTAGCATATTTCTCCTTTCCGCCCAGGCGGATTTCGCGAAGGATATGGATAGATATTTAGACTTCGCTCAACTCTCCCGGATTCCCTTAGACTTTTTCATCAGGGTCAAACAATTTTTTATATTCTTCCAGAGCGTAACTGTCGGTCATACTGGCAATATGGTCGCAGACCACTCTATACATATCATCCTGTTTGTCAACTTTGCTTCTAATGTCCTGCGGCAGCATACTGTATTTTTTCTTAGCAGGATTATGTTCAAAATATTTTGTATATTTATCAAATAATTGCTCAAGAATAGTCTGGTATTTAACTTCCATTCTAACGACTTTGAAATGTTTGTAGAGACGGGCATATAAGAAATTTCTCAACTCGGTTTTTTTTGCTTCCATTTTTTTTGTGAAGGTAATTATTTTTGATTTTGCCTTTCTTACATCTCCTACGCTCTTTATATTTATTTTGTCTATATTAATAAGCGCTTGCTCTATCAAGTCCTTGCAGAAGCCGTTGATAAGAAATTTGACCATCTGATATCTTTTAACTTCAACCTCGTCCTTGTTGCCGTTACCGATGCGTTCGAGCACTTCCCTGCAGATTTTTATGTCTGTCAAATCCTCCAGACTGATTAATTTTGATTTAATTCCGTCATCCAGATCATGAGTATGGTAAGCTATTTCGTCAGAGAGATTTACAATCTGCGCTTCAAGCGTACCGAACGAACCGGTGGAAGAGGATTTGTCATATTCGGTATTATGCTTGTCCAGGCCTTCCAGGACTTCAGCCGTGAGATTTAAACCGCTAAATCCCGGGTAACGTTTTTCAAGTTTGCGTACAATTCTTAGACTCTGCTGGTTATGCTCAAACCCGCCATGGTTTTTCATTAGCCTGTTTAAAACTTCTTCGCCGGAATGGCCAAAAGGTGTATGACCTAAATCGTGGGCAAGAGCTATGGCTTCGGTAAGATCTTCATTTAACCGTAAGTTTCTTGCCAAAGACCTGGCGATTTGAGCGACTTCCATTGTATGGGTAAGCCGGGTCCTGTAATAATCTCCCTCATGTATAACAAATACCTGTGTTTTGTATTCCATGCGCCGAAAAGCATTGCAGTGAACAATTCTATCCCTATCCCTTTGAAAGCAGGACCTTAAATTATGCTCCTCTTCGAGGTTCTCCCTGCCGGCAGAGTCCTTGCTTTTCATCGCATAGGATGCCAAAAATCCGGATTCTTCTTTTTCGAACTCTATTCTGCCGAGAAATCTGCCTTTCATGGTAGCTCCGTGTAGTATTTACTTTTACTATTAAAGCAGAAACATTTTACCATATTTCTACGCTTTAAGTATGAAAAAAACAGGGATAAGCAGGATTGTATGCTGCGGATGTCATCAAACAGGCTTTATCTTTAAGGTATTTCATAGTATTTGAAAAGCAGAACAAAGAAGATTGACTATTTTGGAATTCTGTTATAAAATACTAATGCTCATGCGAGTGAGCAATAATTATGAAAACTACAATGAAAGATATAGCTGAACTGGCCGGGGTTTCCAGGACTACGGTCTCGCGGGTCTTATCCGGCAATTATAAGAAAATACGGATAAGCTCAAAAACCGCCGAAAAAGTATTGCGTATTTCCCGTGCCCAAGATTTTCAGCCGGATGACCTGGCAAAGAGCCTCCAATCAAGAAAGACCAAAACCATAGGAGTAATTGTTCCGGATATTACCAACCCGTTTTTTGCGGAAATCGCAAGAAGCGCAGAAAAGTATCTTGATGCGAAAAATTATCTCATGATATTATGCAATACCGACGAACAACTGGACACTGAAGCTAAATGCATAAATCTTCTGCTTGCCAAAAGAGTGGAAGGGATGATTATTTGTCCTTCGGGGTTTGAAGACGGCAATTTTGCGAGGTTGAACAAAAAAGAATTTCCTTTTGTATTTATTGACAGGTATGTGCGGGGCCTTAATTGCAGTTATGTAGTGAGCGATAATTATAACGGCGCAAAACAGGCCGTCCAATATTTTATTGAAAGAGGGCACAGACGGATAGGCTTTCTCGGAGGGCGGGAAGATTCAAGCAGTAACCGGGACCGCAAAAAAGGTTATTATGATGCTTTGAGCGAAAATAAGATTAAATATTTCCCGGAGCTGGAGTTAAATCTGGGATTTGACCGGGAGTCAGGGGAAAAGGGTATGGAATTATTTTTGAAACTAAAAAACAAGCCTACTGCGGTATTTGCGGCTAATAATTTTTTAGGTTTGGGAGCGGTTCTTTCTATAAGAAAAAATGGGCTTAATATCCCCGCGGATATCTCTCTGCTTGAGTTTGATGAGACCGACCTCTCCAGGTACGGAGAACCCGCCATAACCAGTGTAAACCAGAATGCCAAAAATATCGGTGAAAAAGCGGCGGAAATTATCTTGAAAATAATCGGCGGCGGAAAAGAAGAGAAAGTAATAATTCCCGTAAAAATGGTAGAAAGAAGTTCCATACAAATACTTTCAGTGAAAGAATAGGAGGAGTTAAAATGGAGAAATTCAACGGCTTGGGTATGAACCTGGGAAATCTTTCAAGGCTTTCGGATGCCAAGACCAGGTCAATAAGTCCGGAAAATTTTGACGGCGCAAAGGGAAAAGGCGGAATGTCAACGGAAGGAACGGCGAAGCTGGCGGCGAGAGGGCTCGGGCAGGGCTGGAAAGTCTCTCCTTATATAAGGATTAAAGCAGGGGAGACTGTAACCCTGGCAGATATTAAAGGACCGGGAGCAGTGCAGCATATCTGGCTCACGCCGGTGCTTAATCACTGGCGGTTTGCGATACTTCGAATATACTGGGACGGGCAGAAAAACCCTTCTGTTGAGTGTCCCATCGGAGATTTTTTTTGTAATCCTATGGGCAAATACAGGCAAATCTCCTCTCTTCCTGTTTGCGTCAATCCGACAAGCGGGCTTAACTCTTACTGGGAGATGCCATTTAAAAAGAGTTGCAGGATAACCGTGGAAAATACCGATGTTGATAGAAAAAAGATATATAAGGAAGGGGGCAATGAGGGCGGGTTTACACTTTACTATCAGATAGATTATACTCTTACAGCGGTTCCTGAGGATGCCGGATATTTTCATGCGCAGTTCCGGCGGGCCAATCCCCTGCCCTATAAAGATGTTTATACCATTCTTGACGGGGTAAAAGGCAAAGGCCATTATGTCGGCACCTATATGTTCTGGGGTCTTAACAATAACGGCTGGTGGGGCGAGGGTGAGATAAAGTTTTTCCTGGACGGAGATAAAGAGTTTCCGACTATCTGCGGGACCGGGACAGAGGATTACTTCTGCGGTTCCTATGGTTTTGTGCACGACGAGAAGAAGGAATATGTCGAATTCACAACGCCTTATTCCGGAGTGGCCCTGCACAAACCCGATAAGCTTAATCAAGTTGTGGAGAGATTTTCTATGTACCGCTGGCATATTATGGACCCTATCCGTTTTGAAAAAGAATTAAAGATTACCATCCAGGCTCTGGGCTGGAGAAATGACGGGCGGTATCTGCCGTTACAGGACGATATTTCTTCGGTTGCGTTCTGGTATCAGACGCTGCCTTCGGCGAAACTTGAGCCGCTGCCAAAGAAGGATGAATTAGAAATAATATAAGATAGTTTATAAGGTTCTTAAAGTTTGTAATGTTTGTAATGCTCTGCGCATGGTATATTATATAAAATATAAAACATTGATATACAGCTTTCCGGCTTTATTCGGGAAAAAATATTAAGGGGGCGGGATTTTCATGGCGTTGTATAAAAAGGAATATCTTTCACAGATATCTTTTCCGCTTGGCGGGATAGGTTCGGGATCTATTGGCTTGGCCGGAAACGGGCGGCTCCTTGATTGGGAAATATTTAACAGGCCCGCAAGAGGAAGTATGAATGGTTTCAGCCACTTTGCCGTCAAAGCGGAGGCCCGCGGCAAGGTTTTAGATGCAAGGGTTCTAAACAGCGATCTAAGCGCTCCGTACCAGGGCGAAGGCAGCACAAATTTTCAGGGTATAGGTTTTGGCCCTGCAAGAATGACTATGGCGGGCCTGCCTCATTTCGAGGAACTCATTTTTAACGGTGAATATCCTTTTGCAACTCTGGAATATTTTGGCTCTAAATTTCCCGGGAAATTAAAACTAACGGCCTTTAATCCGCTTATCCCCTCAAACAGCAAAGATTCTTCAATTCCTTCTGCTTTTTTTGAGTTTGAAATTACGAATAATACCGGAAATACTATATCTTATACAATTGCCGGAACCATAAAGAATCCTCAGTCAAAATACGGCGCCGCGCAAAATAGATTTTCAAAAACAAACGGGTTTTCAACTGTAACTGCCGGCTCAAACGGACTAAAAAAAACAGATGTTAATTTTGGTGAGCTTTGTATTGCGTCGGACGCGAAGAAAGTCTCCCGGCAGGAATATTGGTACCGGGGCACCTGGTTCGACAATCTGACAATTTTCTGGAAAGATTTTTCAAGTTTTGGGCCGTTAAAAAACAGAATATATCCTGTTGAAAAAAAGTGTAAAGCCGAAGATCATGCGACTTTGGCAGGAAAGGTAAGTATTAAATCCGGAGAAAAGAAAACTATAAAATTTATCATCAGCTGGAACTACCCTAACCGTGAGAACTACTGGGACAAGCCGGACTGTGCTTGCAAAGGAAATTGTAAACCGGCAAAACCTATAATCTGGAAGAATTATTATGCCTCAATCTTTAAAGACGCTAAAGCTTCTGCGCTTTACTCTCTGAAGGAGTGGAAACGGCTTTCTGGTCAAACTAAGATATATAAAGAAGCTCTCTTTTCTTCAACTCTTCCCGGACCGGTTCTTGATGCTGTTTCAGCCAATATATCTATACTGAAATCGGCGACCTGTCTCCGTCTGCCGGACGGCTCTTTCTACAGTTTTGAAGGCTGTCATGCGTCTGAGGGCTGCTGTGAGGGTTCCTGCACGCATGTATGGAACTATGCTTATGCACTTCCCTTTCTGTTTCCCGGACTGGAAAGGTCGATGCGGGACCTTAACTTCAAATATAATCAAAGAGAGGACGGCGGTCTGGTCTTTCGCATAAAGCTCCCGCTCGGAAGTAAAAGAGGGCTTTTTCGGCCTTGTGCCGACGGACAGTTTGGCGATGTTATTAAGATATACCGCGATTGGAAGATATCCGGTGATGATAAATGGTTGAAGGGTCACTGGCCGGCAATAAAAAAAGCTATTGAATTTGCCTGGGCAAAAACAAACGAAGACAAATGGGACGAAGACAAGGACGGAATACTGGAGGGCAGGCAGCATCATACTCTGGATATGGAACTCTTCGGACCTAATTCCTGGCTTTCGGGATTTTACCTCGCGGCGTTAAAAGCCGGCTCTGAAATGGCGGCGTACTTCGGTGATTATCGCGCGGCGGCAGAATATCTTGGGCTTTTTGAGAAAGGCAGGGCTTATGCCGATAAATATCTTTTTAACGGAGAGTATTATCAGCAAAATATTAATCTTAACGACAGAAAGATACTGGATAAGTTTTCGGGTAAAGAAAAAACTTTAATAGGAACGGGCACGCTCAAAGCCTACTGGGATGACGAGCACAAGGAAATAAAGTATCAGATAGGGGAAGGCTGCGGTATTGATCAGGTGGCGGCAGAGTGGCATGCGAACCTTTGCGGACTCGGCAGTATATTTGACAAAGAACAGGTAAAAAAAGCTCTCGCTTCTATTTATAAATATAACTTTAAGAAGTCCATGAGAGATTTTGTTAACCCTTGCCGTTTATACTGCTTAAATGACGAAGCCGGCACGGTAATAGCTGAATATCCAAAAGGTAAAAGAAAACCGTTTGTGCCGGCGCCCTATGCCGAAGAGACCTTTCACGGTTGTGAATATGCCGTCGCTTCTCATATGATACAGGAAGGACTCGTAAAAGAAGGCCTGGAGATAACGAAGGCTCTCCGCGACAGGTATGATGGAAAAAAGAGGAATCCCTGGAACGAATTTGAATGCGGTTCTAATTATGCCCGTTCGATGGCCTCCTACTCTCTATTGCCTGCACTTTCAGGCTTTGAATATGATATGCGCAACGGGATGCTGGGCTTTGCCCCGAAAATTAAAGTCAAAGGCTGCTTTAAATGTTTCTGGTCCGTAGAGGGTGCCTGGGGGACAGTAAAAATTAAAAAAAGTGCTGCAGAACTTACGGTTCTTGGCGGGAAACTGGAATTAAAACTGCTAAGATTAGGACGCTTAAAACAAAAGGAGGTTACTGTTGCTGAAGGGAAGAAAAGGTATAAAGTTTCAAATAGAGACGGACTTATTTTCAAAAAACCGGTAATAATAAACGCCGGAGAAAATATTAAAATTTTTAGTTAGACACAAGGAGTGCTATATGAAAAAGCCAGTAAAGATAAATGCTGAAATTTCGTACCCGGTAAATCCTGTGATAGGAGTCTTTGCAACCGGGGATCCGAGAATTGACGCGGCTTCAAGAGAAAGAGCCAAGAATATTATTGGCCTGGTAGCAGAAAGAATTACCGCCGGAGTAAAACTTGCTAGAGGGGAAGCGGCGGATGTTGTATATTCTGATATTCTTGTGGATGGGGAAAAACAGGCGGATATAGTGGCAAAACAACTTAAGTCAAAGGGGGTAAACATTCTTGTCTGCGCGCCGGATACCTGGGCCTTCCCTCAATTATCTCTTATTTCACTTCTTCAGCAGTTTCCTAAAGATACGCCTCTTTGTCTGGTCTGCGGAAATTCCGGGCCGAAGCCGGGAGTAGTTTTCGCGCATGCCGCATCCGGCGCTATCTCTCAATTTGGAAGGCTGGTTCATCTTGTAGTCGGCACCTGGCCGGATACGGGGCTTATGCCGGAAATGACCGAAAAGACCGCCGAAGACCTTGTGGACTGGTGTTATGCTGCGGTTACGACCCAGTTATTGAAAGGAAAACGCGCCGTTCTATTAGGTCATGATTCCATGGGGATGGAAACAGCCCTTGCCCACATTCTTCCTACCAGAAATATTTTCGGGATAGAACTTACCAGGCTGGATATGAAACTTCTTGCCGACATGCTGAGAAAGGAAGCCTATAATAAAAAAGAGCTTAAAGAACTTAAAGCCTGGCTCATGTCCTACTGTGAGAAAAGAATAGAATTAAAAGGGAAGATGGACGAGGAGCGCTTTGAAAAATCGCTGGCGATGTATCTCATCACCCGGGATCTCCTAAAGGACCTTAATGCGGTAGGGGGCGGTTTTATGAGTCAACTTGAGTGGGGGTCAGACAAGAGAGGCATCCCCTTGCCCGTTGCCGATATAATGGAATCCCTTTTTAATTCCACCTTTGACCACAACGGGAAAAAGCAACCGCTGCCTTTTGCAACCGAAGCTGACGGACAGGGGCTTCTTACCATGCTGTTTTTCACCCATCTTTCCGGGGGCAACCCGCCGCTTTTCATGGATTTTAGAAAAGTTTGGGAAGCCTGGGAAGTCAAGGCCTTGCTTAAGAAGCTTGGGATTAAGGGAGTAAAAGAGAACGAGACCTGGATTAAGAAAGGTTTTGTCGATGGTGATAATTCCGGAAGCGCATCTTTTGACTGGGCGGCAAAGCCCGGCTCTTCCGTAAAAGAAATAATGTCCAAGGTAACCTTCCCGCTTGCGGATGAGGGGTATTTCCCGGGAATGGGAAATTCTGTAACCTTTACCAGCCCCGGCGGGATAGAGGGGATTGCCGGGCGGCTTGCCTACTCTTCCCTTTCAAATATGTTCACCATGGTTTGGGATGAAGCAACAACGGCGGAATTGCCGGAGAAGGTCGCGAAAGCGGTCGCAAGTACCTCCAATGCCACCTGGCCTCACACCTTTGTGGTGCCGAAGTACGCTTCAATGATCGAGTATAAACAATATGCTCCGGCAAATCATTTCCACATGACCTGGGGTTTAAAGCCTGCCCGGCTCCAGTACTGGATGGATTTAAACAATGTGCTCTCAGGAGCGCCCTGGATGGCGCGCCCTTCGTTTATTGAAGGAACAGACAGACCGGTTCCGCTTCTCTATATTATTAACGGCGGAGAAAATAATGCAAAGATAATGCTGAGGAAGTAGAAGATTAAGGTTATTAAAAAGCACTGAAGCCTTGCGCATAATTGCGCAGGGCTTTTTTGTTGTATCATAAATCGAGTGTTGATAAAGACTTCATCTATCTGGTAGAATGAAATATGCAGGAAATAGAGTTTTTTTGTAAAAACGGCCAAAAATATGGAAGAAATAAGCAAAGACATATTGATTAGAATAAAAAGGGGCGATGCCGAGTCGTTCAGGGTTGTTGTGGGGTGTTATCAGAAATTTGTCTTCTCTTTGCTTTTCAGGTTCCTTGCAGGCAAATATCCCGAAGAACTGGAAAATATGGCAACTGATATTTTTGTTAAAATATTTAATTTTATAAGGTCCTATGATCCCGACAAGGGCGCAAAATTCTCAATTTGTGTTCACACAATTGTCAGAAATTATTGTTTTAACGAGTTGAGAATTAAGAGGCTGGAAGCAGACCATGATAGGGACTATACCAGTTTCGAACAGGTCGAAGATATTGAAAATGACGCTCTTGCCGGAGAGTTGTTGCAGAGATTTGAGAAATGTATAGAGACCCTGCCGGATGACCAGAGAATAATAATTATTTTAAAAGACTTCGAGGGCTTTTCCTACGAAGAAGCGGGCGCGTTTCTAAATCTTCCGGTAAGCGATGTTAAAAATAAATTCAATAAGGCCAAGGTAAAGCTAAAAGACCTTCTTTGGCCCTATCTTAAAGAGGATCATGGAAAAGCATTGTGAAAAAATAAGAGATATTGCGGAAGGCTATTTTGAAGAAGTACTTTCAAATCAAGCCAGGGAAAATGTTGAGACGCATCTGAAAGAATGCCCGGATTGCGTCTGGTTTTTCAGGGAATATGAAAAGATGAACGAGATTCTCTCGAAGTGGAAAATACCAGGCTCTTCATCTTCATTTGAAGAAAATGTTATAAACACCGTCAAAAATAGCGGAAAAAAAACAGGCCCGTCATTTATTCCTTCTTTTTTAAATCCTGCCGCCACGGGTTTAACCTTTATTATAGTTCTAGGCCTAGCTCTTTTGGTATATTATTTTTCCTTGCCGGTAATTATTGGATCTGCAAAAGAAGCGGGTGACGAGGAAGGCCGCGCTGTGGAAGTAAAGACGGGAGATATTATTTCTGCGGGGGAAGCAGAAGTTGAGGTGCTGTTGAACGATGGAAGCAAATTCACCGTTTCTAAAAGAGCAAAACTGAGAATTGAGGCTTTTAAAGAGAAAGATAAGTCCTGTTTTCTTGAAGGTGATTTAAAAGCGGAAATCCGGAAGTATCCCGGCCAGGAATTTAAAATTAAGACGGCCAATGCAGAGATAGGTATTCTGGGTACGGTTCTTTTTGTGTCAGCAAACAAACTAAACACCCTGGTGAGTGTTGTAGAAGGCAGTGTTGCGGTAAAAGGAAAAACAGAAAAAGCACTTATTACCAAAGGGAACATTGCAATTGTCTCTCAAAATAGCAAGTTTATGACAACGCTCGGTATAACTGAGGCGCTTAAAAATCAGGAAAACCAGGTTAGAATCCAGGCCATAAGAACGATTTTTGAATTAAGAGGCAAACAGGATATGCAGAATGTTAGTTCGATGCTTGAGGATTTGGACCCGCGCGTAAGAATGGAAGCCGCCGCCGCACTTTGCGCTTTTGGTAAAGAAGCTATAAAACCTTTGGTCAAAATCTTACGGGATAAAGATAAGTTTGTACGGGCTGAAGCAGTCCTAGATCTCGGAAAATTAAAAGCAATGGAAGCTCGGGACCGTCTTAAATGGATGCGGGAAGATAAAGATGTTGAAGTAAGAATAAATGTCGCGCTGGCTTTACAGAGCCTCGGAGAGCAAGTCTCAGGCCTGCCGGAACTTTTAAAAGAGCTTGACAGTACCGACCTGAATGCCAGAATTAACGCTTTAAAACTTGCAAGAAAAATAGGCAATTTTTCGGTTTCCGAGAATATTTCTAAAAACCTCGCGAATCCCGACAATAATGTGAAATGGTATGCCATTCTCGCTCTGGAAAGGATAAAAAACCCAAAAACATTTCCGGCTTTATTGTCTTTGCTGAAAGACAGGGATGACAATATCCGAAAAAGAGTTATTCAGACGCTGGTTAATATTAATTTCTCCGAAGCCGTACCGGAGATAACCGCCCTTCTTTCTCAACCGGGGAATAAAGAGCTCAGGTTTCCTGCTATACGGGCTCTCGGTTATCTGCTTCCCGGATATTACAGGGCGGACCGCGATAAGCAGATAGAGTTGCTTTTAAAATCTATAGATGATCCAGAGCGTCTGTCTAAAGTTGCGGCCTTGATAGCATATTCCAGAGCTCTGGGAGCAACTCCTGCCCTTAAACAAAAAGTTTATGAGGTGTCGGCAAAAGACGGAAATAAATTTTTGAAAGAAACCTTAGAGGAGATACTAAAAGTTATCAACAAACAGGATTTCAGGTTCATGCTGAGCGCTATAGAAGTTTCGGCTCTGAGTAAAATGAAAGAAAAAGCGGTTGTTCCCGTCATTTTCTCCGCAGCTAAAGACCAAAACCCTTTAATTCGCAAGGCGGCAATGGAAGCTTTTGAGCGCTTAAATAATAAAATATTCCTGACAGTTCTTTATGAAGGCCTTAAGGATTCCGATTCCCGCGTGGCTGAAGCCGCAGAAGAGGCAATAAAAAAAATAACAGAGTAAATTATGTACAATAAAATCTTAATAGTAAAACATATAGAAAGTGAGGGAGCAGGTACGCTGGAAACCTTCTATAAGGGTCGGGGGTATGTGCCTGTAGTTCTTGAGTTGGAAAAAACCCGTCGTTTTCCCGCAAATATTAAAGAATTTAAGCTGGTAGTTATAATGGGCGGGCCGATGAGTGTTTATGATGAAGAAAAATATACATTCTTGAAAGCAGAAAATACCTTTATCAAAGAAATACTGAATGAAGAAATCCCCTATCTCGGGGTTTGCCTGGGAGCGCAGCTTCTGGCAAAAGCCCTTGGTGCAAAAGTTATAAAAGCTCCGGTTAAAGAGATAGGATGGCATGAGGTAAGGCTTACAGAGAGAGGGCAGGAAGATATACTTTTCCGGAATGTGCCAAAAACATATTCTGTTTTTCAATGGCACGAAGATATGTTTACAGTACCGAATAATGGAATACTCCTTTCCGATTCAACTAATACTATTAATCAGGCCTTCAAGTACGGAAAAAACGCCTACGGTTTACAGTTCCATATTGAAGCAACTCCGGCTATGATAGAAAACTGGCTAAAAGGGGAACTGGGTGCTGCCGAAAGTAAGAATATAATACTGGAATCATATAAAAATAAAGTAGAATACGAGCGGCGCGCGCACATTATTTATTCAAATTTACTTAAAATATTATAAAAATTAAATAGTCCAAAAGATAAATACATTTAAGTTAAACGGAGAGAATTTATGCGCTTTGGCGGTCCGGTTTTTAAAAAATGTAACGATGCAAAAGAGTGGGTTGCGGCTGTAAAAGCCTCCGGCTATTCAGCTGCCTTCTGTCCTTTGAAAACTGACACAGATTCCAAGACAATTCAATCTTACGAACAAGCCTCTTTGAAAAACGATGTAGTGATAGCGGAAGTTGGAGCCTGGTCAAATCCCTTGAGTCCGGATAAAAAAACGGCTAAGACCGCGCTTCTTCACTGTAAAAAATCACTTGCCCTTGCCGAGGCCGTGGGCGCGAGGTGCTGTGTGAATATTGCCGGCTCAAGAGGGGTCAAATGGGACGGTCCAAGCAGCCTGGATCTTACTACTGAAACTTTTGAAATGATTGTTGCTAAGGTCCGTTGTATTATAGATGCGGTTAAGCCGAAAAGAACTTTTTATGCTTTGGAAACGATGCCCTGGATGTACCCGAATTCTCCGGAGGTTTATTTGGACCTGATAAAGGCAATAGATAGAAAGCAGTTTGCGGTACATTTTGATCCGGTAAATATGATAAACAGCCCGGAAAAATACTTTAAAAACGCGGAAATAATAAAAACATTTGTAAAAAAGCTCGGTAAATATATTAAAAGTTGTCATGCAAAGGACATTAAACTCCAGGAGAATCTAACGACACATCTTGATGAAGTGAGACCCGGGCTGGGAAACCTTGATTACCGGGTTTACCTCAAAGAGATTGACGGGCTTTCTGACCGGAATCTTCCGGTTCTATTGGAACATCTGCCAAACGAGCGGGAATATTTAAAAGCGGCCGAATTTTTTAGGTCGAAAGCGAAGGCAGAAGGGATAAGCCTGCAATAAAAAAAAGCAAATATTAATGGTAAAATATTCGCAAATCTGTATAATACAACATAGTTCTTAAAACTACCTATAAAAAATGAATGATTTTGGTGTAAGCATAGAGAAGCGGTCGGCGCTGGAAGCCAGGATGGCAAAGTACGGGATTAAGGAGAATGAGCTTATAGAGAAATTTCTCCGTTCCGGCGGGCCCGGCGGGCAAAATGTTAATAAGGTCGAGACCTGCGTCTATTTGAAGCACCTGCCGACAGGGATTGAAGTAAAATGCCAGAAAGAAAGATCTCAGATAAAGAACAGATATTTTGCGAGAAAAATACTTGTAAGTAAAATTGAGGCAAAAATACTCGGCAAACTTTCTGAAGAATCAAAATTGGCTTACAAAATTAGAAAACAAAAAAAGAGAAGAAACAGAAGAGCAAAAGAAAATATTTTACGGGAAAAAAAGTTAAACTCAAATAAGAAGCATAGCCGGTCGGAAAAAATAAATATCTCTGACTGAAATTATCAAAAAATAATATAAAAACAGGAAAAGAAATATTAAAAAAACTGAAAAAAACCTCATACCTATTAAGGACACCACCTTTGTTATTATTGACTTTGAAACAACAGGTTTAAGCGCAAGGTATGGTGATGAGATCTGTGAAGTGGCTGCAGTTAAACTTCTAAACGGCTATATTGATGTTGAAAAGCATTACAATAAACTTGTAAATCCCTGCCGGTCTATTTCCCCCGGAGCTTCTGCGGTCAACAATATAACTGATGAAATGGTTAAAGATAAGTCAAAATTTGAACAAATCTATGCGGAATTCATTGATTTCATAGCCGACGGGGTAATTGTCGGGCATAATCTCGCTTTTGATATGGGTTTTTTAAGGGAAAAAGTAAAAAAAATGGGAAAACCTGCTCCGGCAAACCACACACGGGATACTCTTCACCTTGCCAGAGAAATGTATAAGCATTTGTCTTTGCCTTCTTTTAAACTGACAGATTTAAGGCGGCATTTTAAAATGGAAGCAAAAAACGAACACAGAGCACTTAGTGATGTGATTGCTACGGCAAAACTTCTTAAGAAAATTATTGAAGATAAGGAAAAAAAGGACATTAATGTTATTTAGTCCTTTAAGGCCAGATCTCTTCCAAAATTAAGATACTTTGTAACGGTCTCCGGCTTAGAGGCCTCAGCGTAGATTCTAAGTATCGGTTCGGTTCCGGATTGCCTGAGTACCAGCCAGGAAGCATCTTCCATTGTGTATTTTATTCCATCGTCCCTGCTTATGGACCGTACTGTTTTCCCAAAGAGTTTTTCAGGATTAAATGCTTCGATACGGTTAAATATGATGTTTTTTTGTTCGGGTGGATATTTAACATCAATACGGTCATAGCAGAACCTGCCGTATTTATTTTCAAGTTCTTTCAAAAGCTCGCTGGGTTTTTTGCCCGTTTCCGCCAGCATCTCCAGAAGCATCAAACCAAGGAGTATCCCGTCCCGTTCAGGTAGATAGCCTTTTATCCCCATTCCGCCACTTTCTTCTGCACCAATCAGAATATCATCTTTCAACATCAGGTTTGCTATATTTTTAAAACCTATAGGTGTATAAAACCTTTTTAAACCGTTGCGCCTGGCTATAATTTCCGCGCACGAAGTGGTAGCGGTAGTTATCACCACGCCGCCCCGCAGGTGTTTATTGAAAAGCAAATGCTCTAAAAGTAAAGGCATTAGATGCTGGGTCGAATAAAATATGCTTTTATCGTCAATTATCGCAAACCTGTCTCCGTCTCCGTCTGTAACCAAAGCGATGGCGGCTCTTTCTTTTTTTATCGCAATCTTTGCTTCCGTTAAAAGGAAGTCAAGAGGTTCGGGCTTTATTCCGCCGAACATTGCATCTCGAAAGTGGTGCAGCGGAAATAGTTTTAGTTTTGAATCTTTTAATATTTTGAGCAGGAGGCCCTGGGAAGATCCATACATAGGCTCTATAACGACCTTGAAGCTGCATTTATTAATCCTCTTCATATTTACAAAAGTTTTTATAAAGGAAAGATAGGGGTCGATCAGGTCTCTTGTTTTATAGGATCGGAGTCCCTCTTTTACGGGATTTTTAAAGAGCATCGCCTCAACCCCGCTTGTCTCTTTTTTTGCCGCCGAGGCTCCGTTGAAGGTCTTAATTTTAAAACCGTTATATTCGTAAGGGTTATGAGAAGAAGTGATCATTACGCCAAAAAAAGCCTTTTCTTTTACGACGGTAAAAGAAACGGTCGGCGTGGTTACCGCTTTTTTGGCAAGGATAACAGAAAATCCGTTCGAAGCCAGTATATCCGCAACGAGAGAGGCATATTTTTCCGAGAAAAATCTAAGATCATAACCTACTATGGCCTTTTTATTTCTCCCCGCAACTGTCTTAAAGTAATCGGCTGTGGCCTGGGCGACTACTTTTAAATTTGAAAACGTGAAATCTTCCGCTATTTTTGCCCTCCAGCCGTCGGTTCCGAATTTAATTTGCATTAAAAAGCACCTTTTCCCGATAAAATAACGAAAATTGTTTTAAATATAATATAAATGTCAAAGCAAAAACTCATATGTTTAACATAATAGACATCAAGCCTTAACTTCTTTGGTATAGCCAGTTCGGCCCTGCCGTTTATTTGGGGGAAGCCGGAGAGTCCGGGCCTTGCCGTTAGCACCTGTTTTTGGAACGAAGTATAGTTTTTGACAATTTCGTGTATTTCCGGCCTCGGACCGACGATACTCATTTCTCCTTTTAATATATTGATAAATTGAGGGAACTCATCCAGACTGGTTCTTCTCAAAAAGGCACCCAAAGGAGTTATTCTTTTATCGTTTTTTTCGGTAAGCCCGGCCCCGATTTTTTCGGCGTTTTCTACCATAGTTCTGAACTTGTAAATATAAATTTCTGTGCCGTTCCTGCCGACTCTTTTATGCCTGAATATTACCGGCCCCCGGGAAGTAAATTTTATTAACAGACTTATCAGGATAAGTAAAGGCAGAAAAATAAAAAGCAGGAGCAGTGAAAAGTGAATATCGAAAATTCGTTTTAGCATTTTACCTTTTATATTTATTTGCTATTTCTTTAACTTTATCGGAGACATAGCGCACATCTCTAAGCTGCATTTTTGGATAAATAGGAAGTGATAAGCTCTGGTTGTAAAGTTTCGTGGCTACGGGAAAGTCAGACGGCTTAAAGCCAAACCTCTTTTTATAGTAAGGATGAAGATGCGCCGGGATAAAATGCACACTGGTTCCGATGTTGGCTTCTCTTAGTTTTTCTATGAAGACATCTCTGTTAATTTTTAAAATTTTATCATCAACGCGGATAACATAAAGGTGCCAGGCACTCTTTTTATCTTTAAAGGTGAAGGGAATAGAAATTCCGTCAATATTTTTAAGCTCTCTTGAATATGCGGCGGCAATATTTTCCCGCAATTTTAGCAGGTATTCCGCTTTTTTTAGCTGCTCCAGCCCCAGTGCAGCCTGCAAATCCATCATGTTATATTTATATCCGGCATGAATTACATCGTAATGCCAGTTTCCCGCTGCCGTGTATCTTTTCCAGGCATCTTTGCTGATGCCATGCAGAGAAAGAATAGCTATAAGGTCCCGGAGTTTTTTGGACCTTGTGGTAACCATACCGCCTTCTCCTGTTGTAATATTCTTAGTGGCATAAAAAGAGAAGACCGTAGCATCGCCGGCACAGCCTGAAATATCGCCTATCTGTTTGCCTTTGTATCTGGCCGAGAGCGCGTGCGCTGCATCTTCTATGACCAGCGCTTTTTTCTTTTTTGCCAGGAAGAGAATCTCTTCCATATCACAGGGCAGGCCGCCAAAATGAACCGGCAGGAGAACTTTTATCTTTCTATTTTTTGATTTCTTTTCTATCTCTACGGGGTCAATATTGTAATCCTCTTCCTTTATATCTGCAAATATCAGATTAGCATTATTCTCGAGTATTACATTGTAAGTGGCACAGAAGGTGTAGGGAGAAGTAATTATATTGTCGCCTTTTTTTATATCGGCAGCTGCCAGGGAAAGAAAGAGGCCCCCGGTTGCCGAATTTAAAGCCACCGCCTGTTTGCTTCCGACATATCCGGCAAATTTTTTTTCAAAAAGTTTGGTCTTGGGCCCGGTTGTCAGCCAGCCGCTCTTTAGTGTCTCGACCACACTATTGATTTCATCTTTTGTTATAAAGGGCAGAGCAAAGGGTAAAAATGAGGATCGTGCTTTCATTTTTTACCTCCAGCCGGTTTGAAGGAAGGCACTAGTGTATTTATAAGTTTTTCTGCTGTTTTTCTATTAAAATTCTGCGATTCTGCAATATTTAAAAGGGTTTTTATAACCGCATTGAGCTTTTTGGGGTTAAAAACCTCCGGCTTGGCGATAAATATTTTTCTATGAGACGAAGAAGTAATTCCTTCTTCTCTGGTCATAATTTCCTCGTAAAGTTTTTCCCCGGGCCGCAAGCCTACAAACTCTATTTTAATATCGATCTCCGGGGTATAGCCTGAAAGCTGTATTAAGTCTCTTGCCAAATCTACTATTTTGACAGGTTTGCCCATGTCCAGAACAAATACCTCGCCGCGCGTACCCATACTTCCGGCTTGAACAACCAGTTGAGCTGCTTCTTCTATGGTCATAAAGAAGCGGACTACATCAGGATGCGTAACCGTAACCGGACCGCCCGCGGCAATTTGTTTTTTAAAAAGCGGGACGACACTGCCCCGGCTGCCCAGGACATTACCAAACCGGACAGTTAAAAATTTTGTTTTGTTTTGCTTGGTGGAAAAACCCTGTATAGCCAGTTCCGCAATTCTTTTTGTTGCCCCCATTATACTTGTGGGATTTACGGCTTTATCGGTAGAGACCATAACAAATTTTTCAACACCATATTTTATGGAGAGTTCGGCCATATTAGTTGTTCCGCCGATATTGTTTTTTATGGCCTCTTCAGGATTGTGCTCCATTAACGGCACATGTTTGTAGGCAGCGGCATGGAAAACCACATTTGGCGAGTAGAGCTTGAAAATATATTCCATCTTGTTTTTTTCTTTAACATCCGCAATAATAGGGATTATTTTAAAAGGTTTTCTGTTGGGATGAAGTTTGTTGAGCTCCATCTCCATCAGGTAAATGGAGTTTTCTCCCTGCCCGACCAGAACAACAGTTTTTGGTTTAAAAAGAAGAGTTTGCCGGGTAAGTTCTGACCCAATGGACCCGCCTGCGCCGGTTATCAGGACTGTTTTTCCTTTTATATAATGAGAAATACTCTCAGTGTCTTGAATTGCCGGTTCGCGTCCGAGGAGATCCTCTAATTCCACCTCCCGGATATGATTTATGGAAACATCGCCGTCAATAATTTCTTTGAAGCCGGGAATTATCTTATAACGAACTCCCTGTGAAGTAAGAGAAGAGCATATAGTTACAAGATTCTTAATGATAGCAGGTGAAGCGGAAGGGATGGCGATAACTATTTGTTCTATTTTTAACTCTTTAACTAATTCCTTTATTTCGGTAATTCCGCCAAGCACCTCAAGCCCGTTAATCTTGCTGCCTATTTTTGCTTTATCATCATCAATAAAACCGACAGGCGCATAGCCAGAATTGTTATTTTTTTTCATATCCCGGACGACCAGCGTCCCGGCCTCACCCGCGCCTATAATCAGAGTTTTTTTCCCCTTCCTTGCCTGATTTAAAAGGCTTAAATGCGGCCTTATGGCCGGAAAAATCCTGTACCCGAGAAGAAAAAATATACACAGGAAAAAATCTATTAAAAGAACGGCTCTGGGAAAGGAAAGGTTACGGTTAAAGAAAACAGCGGTAACAAAAATGGCGGAGCCAAAAAAGATTGCGCCTATTAAATGGAGTATATCCGTTAAGCCGGAGTACTTCCAGATAATATTGTAAACCCGAAAACCAATGAGTACGGCAAGTCGGGCTAAAGCAGCAAAAATAAAAATTAAGAAGAGGTGGACAGTGTATTCTTTAGGTATTCCGTTTTCAAATCTAATGATAAAAGCAAGAAAAAGAGAGAGATTTACCAGGAGAAGGTCCATCAAAAAGTAAAATATTGATTTTTTTAGCATAAGTTTCCTTGAGTAAATATTTCGAGCCGAAAAATAGCCTGTGATGATTTTAGCATAATATATGCGGAATTCTCAATTACTTTTTAATATATAATATGGTAGAATACCACCATGAAAAAAACCATTATCCTTGCTTCAGCGTCTCCTAGAAGGAAAGAGCTTCTAAAAAGAATGGGTTTGAAGAATTTCACGGTAATACCTCCGGAAATTGACGAAAGCATGGGCAAGAAATTTCTTGTTAAAGTTCTTAAAAGAGTAGCGCTTCAAAAAGCTCTGGCAGTTTCAAAACAGCTCGGTTCAGCCATAATTGTTTCTGCCGATACGGTTGTTGTTGTAAAAGGTGTGATATATGGAAAGCCGGTTAGTATTACCAGAGCCAAAAAAATGCTGAGAACCTTAAGCGGTACAAATCAATCCGTTTGGACCGCTGTTGCGGTATTGGAGCTTCCTTCGGGAAGAGCCCTGGTCCGGGCCTGTGTCTCAAAAATTAGAATGAAGAAATTGTCTGCCGGGGAAATAGAATATTTGGCGAAAAAAAATCTGGATAAAGCGGGCGGGTATGGAATACAGGAAGATGATAAATATTTAACCGTGCTTAACGGATCCAGAACTAATATTGTTGGACTGCCTACGGAACTTTTAGCAGATATGCTTTCTAAATTTGGAATCAAGGGTAAACCGGTGGTAAGGTATAGGTTTTAATAAATGTTGCGGGTCACGGATTGCGAGTAGCGTGTTTCAAAAGCTTGAAACAATTTTAAATAATGAGCGCGTAAAATCTCTTGCTTTTAGTTTTTGCTGCCCTTCTGTTCTTCTATTCAGATTTGTATGTCAGATTTGTATTGAAAAACGCAAAAATACCCTGTATAATCAAAATTCATTAGAAAACAATTAAATATCGCGGGGTGGAGCAGCTGGAAGCTCGTCGGGCTCATAACCCGAAGGTCGACCGTTCGAATCGGTCCCCCGCAACCAGCAAATTCAGGGCACCGAAAACTTTCGGTGCCTTTTTATCTTTCAGGGCTTTATTCTTGCCCTCGTTCTGAAAAGTTCGAAAAGTGTCAAAAGCTTGAAATTTTCAGCGAATATGGTTATAATGGTCCGTCGAGCACTTTTGTCTTTTTTTGGCTTGAATTATTCGAGAAAGTTGATTTGCATTTTACTAATAGTTAAGATCAAGGCAAAAAGGCGCTCTGTTATCCCAAAAAACTCCCTTATGGGAACACTTATATGACAATGAAAAAGATGGTTAAAATTAAACCCAAAAAATATCAGATTAAAATGCTTTTTGAAAGTTGTCGTCAGGACAAACAGAACAAACACTCCTACCTTTTTAAAGAACCGGTTAAAACTCTTATAGCTTATGATGGTCCCGGCGCCGAAAAAGCGCTTGAAGAGATTGAAAAATTTCTTGGTAAAGGTTACTGGATCGCAGGTTATTTGTCTTATGAGCTGGGCTACAGTTTTGAAAAAGATTCTTTCCCGGCGCTCTTTGCAAAAAAATATAAATTTCCTTTGCTGGAACTTTATGCTTTTAAAAAACCCGCAATACTAAAGTCTTCTAAATACCGTCTTAATAGGCAAGGCAACTCTTTTAAGGTCAGCAATCTTAAATTTAATGTTCCTTTTCAGCAATACAAAGACAACCTTGAAAAGATAAAAAAATATATTATAAACGGGGATGTTTATCAGATTAACTATACCGGCAAGTTGAATTTTGCTTTTTCCGGGGATTCGTTCGCGTTTTATCGCAGTTTAACGGAAAAACAGGCGGTGCCCTACTCCGCATTTTTAAATTTAAAAAACAAGACCGTACTCTCGCTCTCACCTGAACTCTTTTTTTCCGTGAAAAAAGGCCTGATAGAATCAAAACCCATGAAAGGGACAATGGAGCGCGGCAGGAATTTTTTAGAAGATGCCGCTAAAATGAAGGAGCTTTCAAGAAGCAGCAAGAACCGGGCAGAAAATATCATGATAACTGACTTGATCAGGAATGATCTCGGCAGAATCTGCAGAACCGGAAGTATCTCTACCTCAAAAATATATGAGGTAATAAAATATAACACACTGCTTCAAATGATAAGTACTGTCAGGGGCCGGTTAAAAAACAAAATATCCTGGCTGGAGATATTTAAAAACATCTTTCCCGGAGGATCCATAACCGGAACACCGAAGATCAGAGCTATGCAAATTATAAGAGAACTTGAGAAAGAAAACCGTAAATTATACTGCGGGGCACTTGGTTTTATTTCGCCAAACCGGAATGCCGTATTCTCTATCCCGATCAGAACAATTCTCTTAAAAGGCAAAACAGGGGAGCTGGGGATAGGCAGCGGGATTGTCTTTGATTCAAAAGTAAAAGAAGAATATGAAGAAGCTCTTTTAAAAGCAAGATTTCTCACGGAAAAGACTGAAGAATTTAGAATAATTGAAACCATGCTTTGGGATAAAAAATATTTTTTATTGAACGGGCACCTTAGGCGGCTGGAAAGGTCCGCAAAATATTTTGACTTCAGATTGGATGTCAACACAATTTGCAAGAAGCTCCGGAGTTTAGAAAAAAGATTTCAAAAAAATAAAAAATACAAGCTCAGACTCCTTTTATCAAAAAACGGAAGTATTGAGCTCTCAAAAAGCGAATATTTCCTCAAAAACTCTGCTAAATGGCAGGCCGTGCTTTCCGTAAAAAGGGTTAACAGTAAAGACAGGTTTTTATTCCATAAAACTACCAGGAGAATCCTCTATGAAGAAGAAAGAAGAAAAATAGACGGTAAG
>Ga0114951_10001568_pt1 | contig 27853 bp, 20 predicted proteins | sample AM7aDNAmetaG_FD_88677 | JGI IMG/M metagenome (GOLD analysis project Ga0114951, IMG submission 88677) | Freshwater microbial communities from Finland to study Microbial Dark Matter (Phase II) - AM7a DNA metaG | ecosystem: Environmental > Aquatic > Freshwater > Lake | place: Finland: Lake Alinen... | reverse complement strand
CTCGAACGCATGACGCGCTTTTGACAGCCATCGCCTCAGCGCTCGACGCCGTTACGCCGCAGGACAGCCAGGGCTTTTTTCGTCACTGCAACGTAGGTGTAAAATGTTAATATGCTCTAGCCCTTTTGCATTCTTAAGCTTTTCGCGCACCTTCGCGAGTGAAGGACATGCCTTGAAGTGGCCAGGATAGAAGACGATACAGGCATCAATGAGAGCTTCCGGGGTGTCCGGGCCGGCAGGAACAATCGTGCGAATCTTCCCAAGCGGTCTGATGCTGGAATCGAAGTAGTGAGCTTCGAGCCGCTGCCCCGGTTGGTCGCGGACTAGGATTTGAAACGTAATGGGGTTGACGCCATCTGCGCCCTGGAACCCGCCGAGACCGCCGACCACATAGAACCTTGAATAGCCTGCCATGTTCGCCTCCCATTCCATATGTCGTGATTACTTGGATACTCACTTCAACGCGAACCTGCCCGGCCCCACCTTGATGAAACGGGCGTCGTCACCCTTGTCTTGTATTTCCCGCAGGATCGACGAACTGAGCGTCGCGGTGGGCGTCTTGCCCTCGCTGCGCCAAAGGCGTTTGGCTCGGATCTTCCCGACTATTTCCTGAACGCTCATTGGCCGGCTAGCTTTACGTAATATGGCGACCGCTGCGTCCAGGAGCGTGGTCTGCTTCGTCCCCCGGCCGCTGAGTGCCTCTTGTTGCGCCGTCATGAAATGTGCGAGTTTGTCCAGGTCGCGCGAGGCGCACCCCGCTGGCACGGGTTCCTTTCGCTTATTCTGTTCAGGCTGCCCGTTCGTCATGCGCTTTATCACAGCAAGCAAGCTCGCCTCCACCTGTGCCCTTGCAGCGTCCTGGTTCTTTGCAGGGAAGATAAGGCTAAGGCGCGTGGCATATGCCGACCCATAGGCGAATTTCCCATGACCAAGGCGGTCAACAGTCTGCGCTTTGCCTATGTAGAAGAATTCTCTTGGCCTTAGGGACCATACTACGTAGACGAATCCGCGTTCAATCAAGCCGGTCTTCCGCAAACTTTCCTTCACCTCTCGTATCAGCGCGTCCAGTGTATCCATGTTGTCAGATGCCTGCGGAATGTGGAATTCAAGCCATCGTGTACCTTTGGCAAATGCGTGTTCCCGCAGACAATGGGTTGCGTCAATGCAAGTAACAGCTTCTCTAATCTGCGCATAAGACTCCGCGAGAATCTTCATCTTGACTGTGCCCGGTTTACCCCATGACTGCCGCCGCAGAATAGTCCGAATGGTCTCCGCTATCGTGTTAATGCCTTCTTGTCTCTCTTTCTCAGCGACACGCGTGGCAGACTCCGTCAACCTCATGACCACCCTCTTGAAGTTGATCGCTTTCGGCATGGGCAGCTCCTTTCACTTGACGTTGCCGTGTGAGAAGCGGTCTTTCGGCCCGAAGCCCTTAAAACAAATCGGGAGCATCAACCGGACTGCTCCCAGCGAACGGGCCAACCACGGCCCACCACACGAAAGCAGACACGGCGACGCTCCCGAAAAGGAGAGCATCGGCCAGTGCCTTGCTGTCTCGTGTGTTTTCCGACCCGAAGGCCAGAAGTGGTTGTTCGTTCGCTGAGACACCAAAGCTCAGGATCGAGCTTTTCAGTATGTTGTCGATGCGTTACGTTCTGTCGAAAAGTCCTCCTTCAACCGTGCAATTCTGAAACCGTCGTGGGTGCGTCAGGCAGTAGAGTACCCCCCTTCCCCCTCTTGGGTCAACTTCTTTTCGACGCATGCAGAGGGTATCCGATGATCGCAGTCGATCAATGTGATATAGGCTTCGTATAGTGACAGGGCGGACCACTCACCCCTCATGCCCCAACTCCTTCTCCAACTCTTTGATACTCGGCAGGCTGGATTTGAGCGCGGCGGGGATGGCGCGAGTGAGCTTGTATTCGCTGACGCCGATGGGCGTCCGGGTATTGCGTAGTGCGTATTCGGCAATGAGGCGCTTGCGGGTTTTGCACAGGATGATGCCGATGGTCGGGTTGTCGCCGGGGTGCCGCAGTTGCGCGTCCACGGCGGACAGGTAGAAGTTCATCTTGCCCGCGTACTCCGGTTTGAACGACTCCATCTTCAAGTCAATGACCACGAAGCAGCGCAGGCGTAGGTGGTAGAAGAGCAGGTCGAGATAGAAGTCCTCGCCCTCGACTTCGAGGTGGTACTGGCTGCCGACAAACGCGAACCCGACGCCGAGTTCGATCAGGAACTTTCGGATGTGCTCAACCAACCCGCGCTCCAAATCCCGCTCGTGCGCGTCTTCGGCGAGGGAGAGGAAGTCGAAAAGGTACGGGTCTTTGAGGGTCTGCCGCGCTAAATCGGACTGCGGCGCGGGTAGTGTGCGGTCGAAGTTCGTGACGGCCTTGCCGTGGCGCTCGTGCAGGGCGCTCTCGATCTGGTGGACGAGGACGGCGCGGCTCCAACCGTGCTCGATGGTCTTTCTGACGTACCAGAGGCGAGTGGCAGGGTCTTTGATCTTCTCTAGGATAACAACGTTGTGGAACCAGGGGATTTGTCCAGCAGCCTGCTGGACAATCGTCACATCCGGGTAGGCGTCGGCAAAGGCGCGCATATAAAGGATGTTCGCTCGTGAGAAACCCTTCATGTCAGGGAACGCGATCCGCAGATCGTGAGCCAAACGTTCAACGACCTTCGCACCCCACCCTTGGGCCTTCTGGCGTTCAAGTATGCGACGGCCAATGTCCCAGTAGAGCAAGACCATCTCGCGGTTCGCGGCAAGAGCCGCCTTGACGCGAGCGGTCTGAATTCGCGTTTTCAGGTCTTCAAGGAAGGGGCCGTAGTCGGAAGGAAGTTGTGCGGCGGATTGCTGCACCATTGCCTGCTCGGATTGACGACCTGCGGGCGGCAGAGACTTCCTGGGCTTATCGGCCATAGCCAAGTCCTTTCAGATTTGTCCGAATCGCCTTCTCCAATTTGGCTGATTCACCCGCCCCGGCACACGGACGTGTTAGGGATGATACTCTGCGGCAGTGACATTCCGCAAGGAGTTATCTTCTGTGCTCGTGTAGCATTGTGCAGAGATTACTCTCAGTCTGACGAGGTGTGTTCTGCCCCTTTCGTCGCCCCCGCCACGCTGACGCCCACAGTTGTTCCAGGTATGGCGTTTAATGGCGGGGCGTAGTAGAATCTCATGCGGGACGGAAAGGGCAGCGCGCCAGCCTCTCCCGAACTCGCGCCGTTTTGCTTTCCTTAGAACGAGCGTACCCAGCTATCCCTTGATAAGGGTCAAGAGTGTGGCGACACAAGGGCTGTTGCTGGACCTGACAGAACTTCAGACTCGCATCCGGTTGATTGACCGTCAGTTGGCAACCGCCGGTTGAAGCCCCATAGTATTTCCCGTCTGGTCGTAGTAGAATCCCACCGGTGGCATAAGGTGATGACTGGAAATTGCGGAGGGTGCGGACATCCCCGGCGCACACCTTACTGAGGAAAGGGCTACCCCATGCCTATGCGAGTGTGGAAGCGCCAGTTTCGGCAGATCATCACAGAGAATCGCGACGTTGACCCTTATGAGTTGAGGCGGGTTTTTACGGAAACGATTCGTGAGTGGGAACAGGAGCAGGGCTGGGATGAAGACCGTAAGGGAGAGCCGTGGACGGATGATGAGTTGCGTGTTGTTCTGTCGGATGCGCCAACCAAGGAGAACTGTCTGAAGCATGCGCGAGGCTTCGGACGGGGGTACGGCGCAATCGAGCAGATCTATCGCTGGGCGGCCACGTCCAATCCCGAAGTTCAGCGTAAGCGCCCGGGTGATGCGTTCATCACACAGATCAAGCGAGTGGCGAAGCAGCTGGGATGGAGAGCGTGACCGATTTCGGAGGGGAACGAACGAAGTTCCCGATTACTCGACGTGGAGCAAGGGCGATACTTGATTTCAATGCGTTCTTCGATAAGGTAGCTTCCGAAACGCCGGCAACTTTCGCCGGTATTCGCCACGCCCGTTTGCGGGAGGCTGCATGGAGAGACGCAATATGGACGATGATGACAAGGCTGAAACGATTCTGACGAACCTTCGCGCTGCCCTGGCGGACTTCCTGAGCGATGACTTGACGCGGACTCGTTTCCTAGAAACAGTCGCCGCTTACTGCAAGCGACTGACAAAGGGCGATGACGCTGGTGCCCTATCGTGTGCGATAGAAGCTATGATGGAACATGGCCCGCGTGACCTTGATGAGGCGTACGTACTCTTAGGGGCGCTCCATGATAGTGGGCCGCATGGCGGGGGTGCAGAGCAGGCGTTGCTGGGTGACTGGCATTCCATCATTGACCACCTGGGGATGCTGACGCCGGACGCTGTTCATCACCTTCCGGCATGGTTTGAAAAAGTGAAGGCGGATTGCCCGCTGCCTTTACTGAATGAAAGCCCGATCTACCCCCTCATCTATCATAGGGGTGAAGCAGAAGACGCGAATCGTATTGAAGACTATGCGCAGGCCACACCTGCCGCACTACTCGCTCACTGCAATCGAATGATTGAGCGCATGGCGGGTTTCAATACCTTCTTCTTGATGTCACCTGCCGAGGCCGGGCGAATGGCTTGCGATCTCGACGACGCATGGTTTGATCGTTTCAATCGCGATCATGAAATGCTTTGCCTGGCGGCCATTCCCCGTGGCGTTGACCTTGAGCCATTCAAAGAGCTTGCAAAATCGGTCTACTCGTTTTGGCGAGGTGTCCTTCCCGCGCAGGACACGAAAAATGCAATTGAGCGCCTCAATGAGCCGTGCATTTCCGCTTTGTTCAACCTGAAACGCGTTTTGATGGTGGAGGTGGCAACCCCGCCTGCTTCAAACAACAGTCAGGAAATGACATTGTCAGAAGTCGCCCTGAAATACGATGTTGGTCTTCCGACGCTATCAAAGGCGACGCGACTACCGGAAAAGGATTTGAACCATTTGCCTGCGCGAAAAGATGGACGGAACGTCTACGTCAAGGCAAAGGACGCTGACGTTTGGTGCAAGAACTATATCGCGCGGCGAGAGGCGCGCCAGGTTGCCGAGCCTAAGAACGCCGATAAGCCTGCCATGAAGGACATGCTGAAAAGACTGGGCCGGGGAACACCCAAGAAGCGCGGCAACTGAGTTTCTGCTCGAATCGTGGCCTCCGTATTCTGCCCTTATCCCGCCTGAATATCCGTAGAAAGTCAGTTTCTTTTCGACTTTTCTGAGAGCCCACCACATAGCATTGCGCTCACGTTTCAGCCACACAGCATGCGGGAGCGCAGAACATGGACTCGATACGGAAGGCCGAACAAGCCCTTACCTGCTCGATGAAAGCAACTGAGGGCTATCCCAAGACCGTGCGCCGGACAGAACGGGCGTGCCGCCACAAGAGGCGGCATGGCCTCGCTGGCCCCCAACACGGTCGGGAAGGCGGTGGACGATGACCGAGAACTCCCACCCCACCCCACCCGCCACGCTACTTACGCTTCCCCAAGTGGCCGCTGGCCTCGGCATATCCGTTCGGGAACTCCGGCGACTCCGCGCTTCCGGTAGTTTCGGCCCTGAGGTGATCACTCTGACTCGCAGACTTCAGCGCGTACGTGCACAGGAATTTTCCGACTGGGTTGCTCGCGGCTGTCCGCCGGCAACACGTTGGGTTTATGAATTGAGAGGAGACTACCCGTGCAGAAGCCGATGATCTTGTCCAAGCTTTCCGGCGTGCGGTCGTGCGGAGACAGGAAATGGACGGCCCGTTGCCCGGCGCATGATGACCGGAAACCCAGCTTGAGTGTGTCGGTTGGCGATGATGGTCGAGTGCTTCTGCACTGTCAGGCGGGGTGCTCTTTCCATGAAGTCTGCCAGGCACTCAAAATTAGGCCACGCGACTTATTCCCTGCAAAGCGCAACGAAACCTGCGCGAGAAAAAACTCCCGTCAGGTCGTAGCGACGTATCCCTACCGTGATGAGGCCGGGACTCTGCTTTTTGAGGTAGTGCGCTATGAGCCGAAGGACTTTCGGCAGCGACGCCCAAACGGAAGGAATGGTTGGGTCTGGAACCTTAACGAAACGCCCCGTGTCTTATATCGCCTACCCGAACTTCTGGCAACGGATAGGACTGAATGCGTGTTCGTATGTGAGGGGGAGAAAGATGTTGAAAATGTGCGGGCGCTCGGATTGACGGCTACATGCAACCCCGGCGGGGCGGGCAAGTGGGCCTGCATGCGGGACGACGTCGCATTGCATGGCCGACGGGTTGTAGTTGTTGCCGATAAAGACCCGGCGGGACGCCAACATGCTCAGGACGTGGCCGCACGTCTGCATGACAAAACCACATGCGTGAAAGTGATGGAAATGCCTGGCAAGGGGAAGGACGCGACCGACTGGATCGAGTCGCTGGATTCAAGAACGCCGGAACAACTCCGGGAGGTGCTCCTACAGTTGGCGACAGAAGTAGCATCATGGGAACCGTCACATGCCGGCGCACATGAAGCCAGTGGTGCAGACCCCCAGGGAAGGGCTGCGCACCTGACAGACTTGGGCAACGCGGAGCGGCTTGTTCGTCGGCACGGCAGTGACCTGCGGTTCTGCGGGGGCTTTGGGAAGTGGCTGAGATGGGACGGCGTCCGCTGGCGCGAGGACACGGACCTCCATGTGATGCGTCTAGCAAAGGACGTTGCTCTTTCGATTTTCGACGAAGCGAAAGATGAAATGGGTCCGCGCCAGAAGGCCCTTTCAAGGTGGGCGGTTTCGTCCCAATTTCGAGAACGCCTCAGCGCGATGGTCGACCTTGCCCGGTGCGAACTGGGGGTGTCGCCCGTCAGCTTGGACAGGGATGCGTTTCTCTTGAACGTGCTGAATGGGTCCGTTGACCTTCACACCGGAAGGTTAAGGGACCATCGCCGTGAAGACCTGATTACGAAACTCGCGCCAGTAGTATTCGACCCAACGGCGACGTGTGCATTGTGGGAAGCCTTTCTGGATCGAGTCATGGACGGCAATCCGGCCATGATCAGCTACCTTCGGCGGATTGCAGGGATGTGCCTTACCGGCGACGTAAGCGAACAATCTCTGTTTCTGTTCTACGGTGCCGGTGCGAATGGCAAGAGCGTCTTTCTTGATACCCTTTGTGGCCTACTCGGCGACTATGCAGCGGAGGCGGCCCCCGACCTTCTCGTGGTGCGGCATTCCGACGAGCATCCATGCGAGATCGCTGACCTTGCGGGCAGACGGCTCATCGTGAGTTCGGAGACAGAGGAGTGCGTTCGCCTGAAGGTCCAATTGATCAAGCGGCTGACGGGCAATGCGCGCTTGAAAGGTCGATTCATGCGGCAGAATTACTTCGAGTTTCTGCGCACATTCAAGCTGATCCTGGCGACGAACAACAAACCCCGTGTACGTGAAGGAAGTCATGCGGTTTGGCGGCGGCTTCGACTGATACCGTTCACGGTCGTCATACCGGACGACGAGCAAGACAAGAACTTGACACAGAGGCTCATGGCTGAATGGCCTGGGATCTTGGCGTGGGCGGTGCGAGGCTGCCTCGAATGGCAGCGCGAGGGTCTGAAGGCCCCGGACGCAGTGACGGTCGCGACGGCTACCTATCAGGATGAGCAGGACTTGCTCGCGGAGTTTGTGGAAAGCCACTGCATCCTAAATCCGGGTGCATGGACAAGCCGGACGGAAATCTTCACAGCTTATCAGAACTGGGCACAGACGGCGGGCGAACGCACTCCCTTGGACCGGACGGCTTTCTACGAGCGTTTGCGGAAACTTGACGGTATTGCCGACGACACAAGGCGCATTCACGGCACGCCAACGAGAGGTTTTTCTGGTATTGGATTGTCGGGCGGAGGTACTCGGAATGAGCAGTTGTAGCAGGCGTTACAGAGCGTTGCAGGCATTTCAGGTATTGTCCAGGAAATCGTTCCAACTGGGACTAATGCCAAAAGGGCTGCAACGCTCTGCTTCAACCGCAACGCTAGCACCCTCTGAGCACAATGGCGGCAGTTCATGCCAGCGGGCGCTGACACTCTTACCGCCTGCGCGGGCGTCCGTTGCGGCAGAAGCCCTGACTTCGCCCCTATGCCGACTGAGGTCGTACCGCAGAACGGCGGACTCACCACGAAGTGCCAGGCGCAGAAAGCAGCGCAACAGGACTTGATACGTGTCGGAGTGTACGCTAATGTCCGGTCACAAGCACGAAGAGAAAGGCTGAACCATGCGGGTATTCAAACGACGTTGGCGAGACAAGAGAGGTGGAGTCGGCGTCTCGAAGAAATACACCGTCGAGTTCCACGATCACAACGGGCGCTTGCGGACCGTTGTCTGTGGTACCGACAAGGGCGCAGCGACGGACATGGGGCGGAGCTTCGAGCGGCTGGTGTCCTTCCGCGCGGCGCGGATGCGGCCCGACCCTGACCTGCAACGATGGCTGGAAATGCTGCCGGCCGAACGCTTGGAGCAACTGAGAACCTGGGACATATTGTCGAGCGACGTGGCCGGTGCTGGAAAGCCGCTCGCGGCCCACTTGGAAGACTTCAAGCGCGCCCTTGAAGCCACGGGCGGAACTACTGAGCACGCGCAAAAAACCCATGCGCGCGCCAAGAAGCTTCTGGACGCGTGCGGTTTCAGGAATCTGGGCGATATCGAAGCAACGCGCGTCCACGTGAAATTGGCCGACATGCGCAAGGATTGCCGCGACGCCCGTGGTCGAGTGACGCCGGGAATCAGTGCCCAGACGTCCAACTACTACCTGGCTGCCGTCAAGCAATTCTTCCATTGGCTGGTACGCGAGCGGCGCGTGACGGATAGCCCGCTTGCCCACCTGCAACCTCTAAACGCACGAGCGGACAGGCGGCGCGTCCGGCGGGCATTGACGGCAGATGAATGCCGTCATCTGCTTGCGGCGACTGAGGCCAGTGCGGGAATGCGCTACGGCATGCGTGGATCAGACCGGGCTGCGCTCTACAAACTGGCGCTCGAAACCGGACTGCGGTGGAGTGAGCTTCGCAGCCTGACGCGCGGCAGTTTCGAGTTGGATGAAGACCGGCCCACCATCACCGTCAAAGCGGCCTACAGCAAGCATCGGCGGGAAGATAAGTTGCCCTTACGCCTCAATACGGCCCACTTCATGGGTGACTACCTTGCGAACTGCTTGCCCTCCGCCGCCGCATTCCCGATGCCTGCAACGGATCAAGGGGCGGAGGTGCTGCGCGCGGACTTGAAGGCAGCGCGTATTGCCTGGATCAAGGCTGCGCGGGGCGACCGCGAGGAAGTGAAGCGGCGTGTCAAGGCGGACTTTCTGAAAGATCGGGACGCCGCCGGGTGCGTGGTGGACTTTCATAGCTTGCGTCACACGTTTGCGACACGCCTGATGGAAGCGGGAGTAAACCCGAAGGTCATTCAAATGCTCATGAGGCATTCGACGATCACGTTGACGATGGATCGTTACACGCACCTCAGCGTGCTGGACCAATGGGGGGCGTTGGAGGCCCTGCCGAATCTGGACAGCGACGACACCGAGGCAATGCGCGCGACAGGCACCGATGGAGCAGCAGATCAACTGACCGTGAAACTGACCGTCGCACCTTCCGAAAGGGGCCGCAACCGTCCGCTTCTGGCCGCTACCGGAGGCGGCGATACCGAGGGGGGCGGAAAGCATCATGTGCCCGAAACACAAAGCCCGTCTTGCGTTTCCGGCGCTTCGAGTGATGGTGGGCCCACCTGGATTCGAACCAGGGACCAAGGGATTATGAGTCCCTAGCCGGGCCCTGTAAACACAAGCTCATTTGCATCAACTGACCGTCACTGATCAGGCGTGTTCCCAGCCCACCGCGGACGCGTCTGTCTCCGGGTCATTGTCCGCTGTGGAACTCCCCGGCCCACGCGATTGACAGGGCGTCCCACGTTTCCACACCTGTCAAGGAGCGAGGGAACTTACGCATGGATTGCGGAGGGGGGCACCGCAGAGGCCCCAATGGTTCCCCCTTGCGATCCTCCTCCACCATCCCCCGGCAGCTCATCACGGCGTGCCTGTCACACCCTCAACCGATAACCGATGCCCGCTTCGGTTAGGATGAACTTCGGTCGGGTTGGGTCGTCTTCAAGTTTGCGGCGGAGTTGATGGACGAAGACGCGCAGGTAGTGGCTTTCGTCCGTCAGGTGCGGTCCCCAGACTTCCCTGAGCAATTGACGGTGCGTGATGACCTTCCCGGCGTGTTTGATCATGGCCGCCAGCAGCCGAAATTCTATGGGCGTCAAGCTGACCTCCTGACCGCGCAGGTGGACAAGATGGCCGGCCAAGTCCACTTTGAGATCGCCGCAGGTGAAGAAGCTGCTTTCCCCGTGATCCCCGACATGCGAAGCGCGCCGCAGAGCAACTCGGATTCGTGCCATCAGTTCCGGCACGCCGAAGGGCTTGGTGAGGTAATCGTCCGCCCCGGCGTCCAACGCGGCGACCTTGTCGCTTTCCTGGCCGCGCGCGGAGATGATGACAATGGGTACGTCGGTCCAGGCGCGCACGCGCCGGATGACTTCCAGCCCGTCCATATCCGGCAACCCCAAGTCCAGCAGAATCAAGTCCGGCCGGCAAGTGCCGGCTTCGGCAATCCCCTCCTGCCCGGTGGCGGCATCGCGCAAAGAGTAGCCCTGGTTCTCCAGGGTTGCGCGAAGGAACCGCACGATGGGCAGTTCGTCTTCAATGACCAGAATCGCGATGCTCTTCTCGGACATTCGACTCACTCACTTTGTGCGCGGGTGTCTTCCATCGGCAGCGTGAAGCGGAATGCAGCTCCGCCTTCCGGGCGGTTCTCCACCCATATCTTCCCGCCGTGCGCTTCCACGATGGCGCGACAGATCGTCAGTCCCAGCCCCACTCCTGATGTGCTCTTGCCAAGTTTCCCACGATAGAACTTTTCGAAGATTCTCTTTTCGTCGCCGGGGTTGATGCCCGGTCCGCGATCCGCCACTTGGACTGTGAATTCGTCGCTTCGGGCGTTTGCGGAGATCTCGATCTCGGAGTCCGGCGGCGCATATTTGGCCGCATTTTCCAGCAAATTGATGAAGACCTGTTCCATCAGCAAGGGGTCGAGGGGGACGGGGGGAAGGTCAGCGGGGAGACTCGTCGTCACGCGATGGCGATTCAATTGCTTGTCCAATCGGTTCCGCGCGCTGCCGATGACTTCCTCTATGGGGCACATCTCCTTCGTGACCTTGGCCGCGCCGGATTCGAGGCGGGTCATCTCCAGCAGGTTTGTGATAAGCCGGCTCATGTGTCCCGCCTCGTCGCCGATGGTTTCAAGGAGTTCACGCCGCGTCCGGGCATTCAGCGTATCTGTCTGCTCCATCAGCGTGCTGGCCGCTCCGGTGATCGCCGACAGCGGCGTCCTGAGATCGTGCGAAACCGAGTTCAAGAGGGCATTGCGTGATTTTTCCGTTTCGGCCTCCACTTGGGCCTTACGGGCTTCCTCCGCAAGCGCGTGACTCTCGATGGCCAATCCCGCCTGGGCCGCGACGGCTTCCAGCAATTGAAGCAATTCCGCCGTCAGCCCTTGCCCACCACGCGTGGGGCGCACACCGAGCACGCCGACCGTTCCTCGCGTGCCTGCCAGCGGCAGGTACAGGCACTCGGCGCTTGGGATGGTGTCGGTGCCCATTCCCGCCGCTCTGCCCAAGTCGAGCACCCAGTGCGCAACCCCTCGCTCGCGGGCGTCCAGGGGAAAAGCGGATTCGTTTCCCGCGCGAATGACCAACCGTCCCGTGGCATCCGGCAGCAGCACGGCCACGTCTCCTCGGAAGACCTCGGCAACATCCTGCGCCAGAATATCCAATATCTCGGCGGTCCCCCGTGCGCCGGAAAGATGTCCGCTGACCGCCCGGAGGACGGCCGTGCGGCCCTCGCGTTCCTGCGCCACCAATGCCTGCCGTCGCAATCGGTCGCCGAGTGCGCTGATGAGAATTGCCACGATCAGCATGACGGCAAAGGTGATAAGGTACTGGGAGTCGGAGACCGCAAACGTCAGAAAGGGAGGAACGAAAAAGAAATCAAAGGCCACGACGCTGAGGATTGAGGCGAGGATGGCCGGGCCCTGACCCACGCGCGCGGCAATGACGGCCACTCCCAGGAGGTACACCATGACGATATTCACGAGTTCAAAATAGCCGCTCATGGCCCACGCAACGGCGGTGCATATCCCGACCGACAGGACCGCCCATCCGTATCGTTTCCACTCGACCGGATTCTCCACCGAGACCGCGCGCGTGACTTCCGCTGCTTCGGCGTCCCCCTTGATCACGTACACGTCAATGTCACCGCTGGCGCGGATCAGGTTGCCCACGAAGGAACCGCTGAAGCGCTCCCGCCAGCGCAGGGAACCCGGCTTTCCGGCGATGATCTTCGTGACGTTCTTCTGGCGGGCATATTTGACGATCTCCTCCACCGCGTTTTCGCCGGCCAGCGTAGCCGTCTGCGCCCCCAACTGCTGCGCGAGGCCCAGGTTCTCCACCAGGCGCTTGCGGTCGGCCTCGGAGAGCTCCGGCTGCTCCACTGTGACCGCGGCCCAATCCGCATGAAGCCCCGCCGCCATGCGCCGGGCCGCTCGCACGAGTTGGCCCGAGAATGGGCTCGGACTGACGCAGACCAGAATGCGCTCGGACGTGCGCCAGGTCCGGGTGATCGCCTCCGCCTGGCGGAAGGCGCGCGCCTGCTGGTCCACGCGCTCGGCCACGGCCCGCAAGGCCAACTCGCGCAGGGCGATCAGGTTGCCTTTGCGGAAGAAATGCTCGACGGCCAGCCCCGCTTGGTCGGAGACATAGACCTTCCCCTCCTTGAGGCGCTGCAGCAGATCGTCCGGCGGGAGGTCCACCAACTCGATTTCGTCCGCCTGTTCGAGGACGGAATCAGGGAGGGTTTCGCGGACTGAGATTCCCGTGACTTGCGCGATGATGTCGTTGAGGCTTTCGACGTGCTGGACATTCAGCGTGGTATACACGTTGATGCCGGCGTCCAGCAGAGCTTGGACATCCTGCCAGCGTTTCGGATGCCGGCTGCCCGGGGCATTGGTGTGAGCGAGTTCGTCCACCAGAAGGACAGCCGGTTTGCGCGCCAGGGCGGCGTCCAGGTCGAATTCACGCAGTTTCGTGCCGCGATACTCGACAAAGCGCGGCGGGAGCAGTTCCAAGCCGTGCAGGAGCGCCTCGGTCTCCTTGCGGCCGTGAGTCTCGACTATGCCGACGAGTACGTCCAATCCCTCGGCTTTTCGCGCTTGGGCGGCTTCCAGCATGGCGTAGGTCTTCCCCACGCCCGCCGCCGCGCCGAAGAACATCTTCAGCTTGCCGCGTTTCTGGCGCAGTTCCTCCGCCTGGACCTGCTTGAGCAGTTCGTCGGGATTCGGTCGCGCTGGTTCCATCGGATGACTCTTACTTTGTTTCGGCGTCCAGAGCAAGATTCAATTGGAGCACGTTCACGCGCGGCTCACCCAGCAACCCGGCCTGTCGGTCTTCGGTGAATCGCGCGATGAGACCACGCACGGCCTTTTCGTCCAGTTTCCGCGCCTTGGCGACCCGCCTCACCTGGAACTCAACCGCCGCCGGGCTAACGTGCGGGTCCAGTCCACTCGCGGAGGCGGTGACCAGATCAATCGGAATCGGCGCGGCGTTGCCGGGGTCCGCCGCGCGCAACGCCGCTATTCTAGCACTTACAGCCTCACGGAGGGCAGGATTCGTCGGCCCAAGGTTTGAGCCGGAGGATGCCTCGGCGTTGTACGGAAACGGAGCAGTAGCCGACGGGCGGCTCCAGAAGTATTTCGGATCGCTGAACGGCTGGCCGATCACATTTGACCCAATAATCCGTCCTTCGCTCTGGATAAGAGAGCCGTGGGCCTGCCTCGAAAAGATCGCGTGCGCGATGCCGGTGATGACGACGGGATATATCAACCCCAGGAGGACCGAGAAGAGCAGCAGCGCCACGAGCGCCGGACGGAGTTGTCGTTTGACTTCAGCGAGCATAACCCTGCACCTCATACCAATCGCAATGCAACGAGCGTCAAGTCAATCAGCTTGATGCCGACAAACGGCACAATCAGTCCTCCCACGCCATAGACCAGGAGGTTCATCTTGAGGATGCTGGCCGCTCCCACGGGGCGGTACTTCACTCCGCGCAGCGCCAGTGGAATGAGAAAGACGATGATCAGGGCGTTGAAGATGACGGCGGAGAGGATGGCGCTTTGCGGCGTCGCCAGCCCCATGATGTTCAGGGCGTTCAAGGCCGGATAGGTGCCCGCGAACGCCGCCGGAATGATGGCGAAGTATTTCGCCACGTCATTGGCGATGCTGAACGTCGTTAGCGAGCCGCGCGTCATGAGCAACTGCTTGCCGATGGATACGATTTCAATGAGCTTGGTGGGGTTGGAGTCCAGATCAATGATGTTCCCGGCCTCCTTGGCGGCCTGGGTGCCGGTGTGCATCGCCACAGCCACGTCCGCCTGCGCCAGCGCGGGGGCGTCATTCGTGCCGTCGCCGGTCATGGCGACCATGCGCCCGCCCGCCTGGGCCTCGCGGATGTATTTCAGCTTGGCCTCCGGTGTGGCCTCGGCCAAGAAGTCATCCACACCGGCTTCCGCTGCGATGGCCGCCGCCGTGAGGGGATTGTCCCCCGTGATCATGACCGTCTTGATACCCATCCGCCGCAGTTCCAGGAAGCGTTCGCGGATTCCCCCCTTAACGACATCCTTCAGGCGGATGACTCCCAGGACTTTCGCTCCGTCCGAGACCACCAGCGGCGTCGCTCCGTCGCGGGCGACGGCGTGGACGATCCGCAGGATATCGTCAGGAAATGCGCCGCCCAAGCGATGGACGTGCGCCTCGACGGCGTCAGAAGCACCCTTGCGAATCGTGCGCCCATTCAAGTTGACGCCGCTCATCCGGGTCTGCGCCGTAAAGGGGACGAAGGTCGCTCCGAGTTGCTGAATGTCGCGCCCGCGCAGACCGTACTTCTCTTTCGCCAGAACGACAATGCTTCGCCCTTCGGGGGTCTCGTCCGCCAGCGACGCCAGTTGTGCCGCGTCCGCCAGGTTCTCCATGCGCACGCCATGCGCAGGAAGGAATTCCGTGGCTTGCCGGTTGCCCAGAGTGATCGTGCCGGTCTTATCCAGCAACAGGACATCCACGTCACCGGCGGCCTCCACGGCGCGCCCCGACATGGCGATGCAATTGGCTTGGATGAGCCGGTCCATCCCCGCAATACCGATGGCCGACAGAAGCGCCCCGATGGTCGTCGGCGCAAGGCAGACGAAAAGGGCGACCAGGACGGTGATACTGACGACCTTCCCAAGACCGGCGGCTTTCACGCTGTAAATGGAATACGGCAACAACGTGGCACAAACGATCAGGAAGATGATGGTAAGGGCCGCGAGTAGGATGTTCAACGCAATCTCGTTGGGGGTCTTCTGGCGCTTGGCCCCCTCGACCATCGAGATCATCCGATCCAGGAAGCTCTCGCCGGGGTTGGCCGTGATACGGATCACCAGCCAATCCGACAGGACGCGCGTTCCGCCGGTGACGGCGCTGCGGTCGCCGCCGCTCTCACGGATCACCGGCGCGCTCTCGCCCGTGATGGCGCTTTCGTCCACGGAGGCGACCCCCTCGATCACTTCGCCGTCGCCGGGAACAAACTCCCCGGCTTCGACGAGGACCACGTCCCCCGTCCGCAGGTTGGCGGAAGGCACTGGCGTGACGGCGGCGTCACGGGATGGAGCGGACAGCTTCTTGGCGAGGATGTCGCGGCGCGCCTTGCGCAGCGCGTCGGCTTGCGCCCGACCGCGCCCTTCGGCCATCGCCTCGGCAAAGTTGGAGAAGAGAACGGTGAACCACAGCCACACCGAGACCGCCAGAATGAATCCGGCAGGCTCTTCCCCCTTGGACAGCAGCGCCTGAATGAACAGCGCCGCCGTGATCAGGCTGCCGATGAACACCGTGAACATCACCGGGTTGCGCCACTGATGCCTGGGGTGCAGTTTCAGGACGGAGTCCAGGATTGCCCGCCGGACTATGGGCGGATCGAAGAGCGGTCGTCTATTCGTTTTCTCAGTCGTCACGATCTGCACCCGTTCTCACATCAATGGAGCATTTGCAGGTATTCGACAATCGGTCCCAGCGCCAGGGCCGGGATGAACGACAGCGCACCGACGAGAAGCACGGAAGAAATCAGCATGACCACAAAGAGCGGCGTGTGCGTAGCCAGCGTCCCCGCGCCGGCAGGCACGATCTTCTTGCGAGCCAGCGCCCCGGCGATGATCAGGATCGGTACGGCCAGCGCATAACGCCCAATGAGCATCACGAGGCCGGTCGCCAAATTGTAGAATGGAGTGTTGGCGTTCAGCCCGGCGAAGGCGCTGCCGTTGTTGTTGCCCGTGGAGGAGAAAGCATAAAGCATCTCGCTGAAGCCGTGCGCGCCGGGATTCGCCAGGCTGGACGTTCCCGCGTTCGTTACAGCGGCCAGCGCCGTGCCGATGAGAACCAGCAGCGGCGGAATCAGGATGATCAGCGACGCCATCTTCATCTCGGTCGCCTCGATCTTCTTGCCCAGATACTCCGGCGTCCGGCCCACCATCAGCCCGGCGATGAAGACGGTCACGATGACAAAGGCGAGCATGCCGTACAGTCCCGACCCAACTCCTCCAAAGACGACCTCTCCCAACTGAATCAGCCAGATCGGAATCAGGCCGCCCAAGGGGGTGAAGGAGTCGTGCATGGAGTTCACCGAGCCGTTAGAGGCGGAAGTCGTCGCGGTGGCCCAGATCGCCGAATTCACCGGGCCGAAGCGCACCTCCTTGCCTTCCATGTTTCCGCCCGCCTGGGCATTCGATGAGGTCACCGTCAGAACGCCATTTCCGTCGTCATGCGTCTGCTGGTCTACGCCGAGACTCACCAGCGCCGGATTGCCCCGCTCTTCAGCCCAGACGCATCCGATGACGCACGCCGCAAAGACAATCACCATAGCCGCCAGAATGGCCCACCCCTGTCGCTTGTCCCGGACCATTCTGCCAAACGTGAAGCAGAGCGCTGCCGGGATCAGAAGTATCGCCAGCACCTCCAGAAAATTGGACAGTGGCGTCGGGTTCTCGAAGGGATGGGCGGAGTTGACGTTGAAGTAGCCGCCGCCGTTGGTGCCGAGTTGCTTGATGGCGACCTGCGAAGCAACCGGACCGACGGCCACGACCTGTTCCGTCACGGCCTTTCCATCTGCGCCCTGCGCGGGTTGCAGCAGGGAAACCGCGGGATAATGGCCGAACGTCTGCGGCACGCCTTGCCAGATCAAGACGACCGCGAGGACAATAGACAGGGGCAGAAGGACATACAGCGTGCTGCGCGCGAGGTCCACCCAGAAACTGCCGATGCGGTCCGTCTCCTTGCGCGTCAGCCCCCGAATCAGCGCCACCAGCACGGCGATCCCGCAGGCCGCCGAGACGAAGTTCTGAACCGTAAGCGCCAGCATTTGCGTCAGGTAGCTCATCGTGGACTCGCCGGCATACCCCTGCCAGTTCGTGTTGGTCGCAAAGCTCGCGGCGGTGTTGAAGGCGGAGTCCGCAGACACGCCGGGCAAGTGCTGGGGATTGAGCGGCAGCCCGCCCTGAATCCGCTGAAGCAGGCAGACGGCCAGAAGCCCGGCCAGGTTGAAAAGAAGCATCGCCACGGCGTACTGCTTCCAGTTCATCTCCGCGTCGGCGCGCACACCGCAGGCCCGGTAGATGAACCGCTCCAAGGGGCCGAGGACCGCTCCCGACCATCGGTTGCGACCCTCGAAGACCCTGGCCATGTACGCCCCCAACGGCAGAGCCAGCAGGAGCAATGCGCCAATATAGAGGGCGATCTGAAACCACGCATTGGCGCTCATCAGAACTTCTCCGGCTTCAACAGCGCCGCGAACAAGTATGCCAGGAGTCCCACGGCGATGATGCCGCAGACGACATCAATCAGCGTCACAGTCCTATCCTCCACCCGTTTGACACGAGCCTGTGCGCACCGCCTGATCAGCGTGGCGGTACGAAGTCGCGGCGTTGCGTCTCAATCGGCATAAGCGAGTCTATCACGAGGGGTATCAGGTTGCTGTTAGAATGGGCGGCGATGCCGTTAAGAGTTCGTTAAGGCTTCTACCCACGGAATGACAAGCATCAGTCGCTGAGGACTCAGTCTCTGTTTCGCCCGCCTCGGTACTTCACCATTACTTCATGGTATGGCTTAACAGCGAAAGAACCATCTCCCATTCTGCGGTAAGGGGTCCCGCCGACGTACAGCGTGATAAGTAACTTGATAAGTGTCGAAACGTACGGTAACGTCCGGTTGAGGGCACGGAAATAGAGGACAGATCATGCGGGTATTCAAGCGACGGTGGCGGGACAAGAGAGATGCCGTCGGCGTCTCGGCGAAATACACCGTCGCATTCCATGATCACAACGGGTGCTTGCGGACGGTCGTCTGCGGTACTGATAAGGGTGCGGCGACGGACATGGGGCGGAGCTTCGAGCGGCTGGCGTCCTTCCGCGCCGCGCGGATGCGACCGGACCCGGACCTGCAACGATGGCTGGAAATCCTGCCGCCCAAGCTCTTGGAGCAGATGAAAGACTGGGACCTGCTGTCGGGCGACGTGGCCGGCGCTGGAAAACCGCTTGCCGGCCACTTGGAGGACTTCAAGCACGCGCTCGAAGCCACGGGCGGAACCACCACGCACGCGCAGAAAACCTACGCTCGTGCCAAGAAGCTCTTGGACGCGTGTGGTTTCAGGAATCTGAGCGACATCGAAGCGGCGCGGGTTCAAACCGAATTGGCCGACATGCGCAGAGACCGCCGCGATGCCCGTGGTCGAGTGACGCCGGGAATCAGTGCCCAGACGTCCAACTACTACCTGGCCGCCATCAAGCAATTCTTCCATTGGCTGGTGTGTGAGAGGCGCGTGACGGACAGCCCACTCACCCACCTGCAGCCGCTGAACGCACGAGCAGACAGGCGACGCGAGCGGCGGGCACTGACGGCAGATGAATGCCGACATCTGCTTGTGACGACTGAAGCCAGCGTAGAACTGCGCTACGGCATGCGTGGGCCAGACCGGGCCGCGCTCTACCAGCTGGCGCTCGAAACCGGACTGCGGTGGAGTGAGCTTCGCAGCCTGACGCGCGGCAGTTTCGAGTTGGACGGAGACCGGCCCGCCATCACCGTCAGCGCGGCGTACAGCAAACATCGGCGGGAAGATACGTTACCCCTATATGCCAAGACGGCGCACTTCATGGGTGACTACCTGGCGAACTGTCTGCCCGTCGCCGCCGCATTCCCGATGCCGGCCTCGGATCAGGGGGCGAAGATACTACAAGCGGACTTGAAAGCAGCGCGGATCGCCTGGATCAAGGCGGCGCGGGGCGACCGCGAGGAAGTGAAGCGGCGTGTCAAGGCGGATTTTCTGAAAGATCGGGACGCCGCCGGGTGCGTGGTGGACTTTCATAGCCTGCGTCACACGTTTGCGACGCGCCTGATGGAAGCGGGTGTGAACCCGAAGGTCATTCAAATGCTCATGAGGCATTCGACGATCACGTTGACGATGGATCGTTACACGCACCTCAGCGTGTTGGACCAGCGGGGGGCGTTGGAGACCCTGCCAAATCTGGACAGCGACGACGCTGAGGCAATGCGCGCGACAGGCACCGACGGGGCAGCGGATCAACTGACCGTTAAACTGACCGTCGCACGTTCCGAAAGGGGCCGCCACGGTCCGCTTCTGGCCGCTACCGAAGGCGGCAATTCCGAGGGGTGCAGAGAGCATCATGTGCCCGAAACACAAAGTCCGTCTTGCATTTCCGGTGCTTTGGAAGATGGTGGGCCCACCTGGATTCGAACCAGGGACCAAGGGATTATGAGTCCCCTGCTCTGACCAACTGAGCTATGGGCCCGGATGCATCGGGGCTATCGTATCCGGCGCGCGAAGGAGCGTCAAGCGGCTGTAACAGACTCAACGTTCAACATTCAACGTCCAACGCCCAACTTTCAACTAACGACGATGTCCCCCTGCGATCGAGTCGTTCATCTGCTACGCATTGGATGTTGAAAGTTGAACGTTGGACGTTGAAAGTTGAATCCGTTCTCTTGACATCCTCCGCCCTGCACGAAACAATGTCCTTGTTCCCCGCTCAGCAAGAAACCCGGAAGGAGCGCACCTGATGCGCCGACTCATCCCCATCGCCGTGATAACGCTCGTGGCTGTGCTCGTCATTCTGGGGCTGAGCCTCCTGCGCGGGCGCGTCCCGCAAGGGAGCGGTGCGCGCTCCGACGCGGACGAAGCCAAGATCATCGTCCTCACCCCGAACAACCTCCCCATCCAGCGGGAATTCGGCCCCGCCTTCGAGGCCTGGCACAAGGAGAAGTACGGCGCCGCGGTCACGGTCGAGTTCCAGGACCAGGGAGGCACCAGCGACGACGTGAAGTTCATCAAGTCCGAATTCATCGCCTCCCCCCAGGGGATCGGCATCGACCTGTTCTGGGGCGGCGGGGCGGAGCCGTACCTGCAATTCAGCGAGCTGGGCCTGCTTCAGCCGGTCGACCTGACGAAGGGAGAGTTCGCCGCGCTTCCGAAAGAGATGGGCGGGGTGCCGATGTACGATCCCGAGCGGCGCTGGTACGGCACCGCGGTGAGCAGCTTCGGCATCATCTACAACCGCAAGCGGCTCGCCGAAATGAACCTGCCCCAGCCGAAGACGTGGGAGGACCTGGGGCGGCCGGAGTTCTTCCGCGAGGTCGCTGCGGCCAATCCCGCCTCCAGCGGTTCCGCCCTCTCCATGGTGGAGGTGATCCTCCAGGCGTACGGGTGGGAGAAGGGGATCGAGGTGCTCACCCGCTCCGCCGCCAACGTCCAGACCTTCACCGCCGGCGCGAACGAGGTGCCCAAGCTCATCAGCACCGGCCAGGTCGCCGCCGGGACGGTAATCGACTTCTACGCCTGGACCCAGATCCGGCTCGACGGCAAGGAAAAGATCGGCTTCATTCTGCCCGAGGGGCTCACCCCCATCACCCCCGACGGCATCGGCCTGCTCAAGGGCGCGCCGAACGCCGAACTGGGGCGGCGCTTCATCGAGTTCGTCCTCTCCGAGCAGGGGCAGGCGCTCTGGGTATTGCCCAAGGGCGCGCCCGGCGGCCCGGTGGAGAACGAATTGCTGCGCATCCCCGTGCTGCCCAAGGTCTATGAGAAGTACGCCTCCATCACCAACGTGATGTTCGACCCGGGGCAGGCGAAGGCCGGTTTCCACTACGACCCGCCCAAAGCGGCCGCGCGGCGCGACGCGCTCAAGGATCTCTACAAGGCGACGCTGATCGACCTCTCCCCCGAGTTGCAGAAAGCGTGGCAGGCGGTGATCCGGCGCGGGACGAAGCCGGAGGAGGTGCGCGCACTGTGCGCACCCTATCTGACCGAGGAGGAGTTGGCGGCCTGTTCGGCGCGGTGGGGGGACTCGGTCTTCCGAAACGAGAAGGTCGCCGAGTGGATCAACGCGGCCCGGGCGCGTTACCAGGCGCTTGCGAAGTAGGAACAGCGGGTGGTGGGTCGAAGTGGGGACACAATACTTTCCAAAGGAAAGTTTTGTGTCCCCACCGGCCCATGCTCTGTGCAAAAGAATGTGGCGCGGGTCGGATAACCCGCGCCACAAGCTATATCAAGCTGGTAGAACAACTTTCCTTACACCGTCGCCGGCTGTTCCGCCTTGCTGCAACTTGAACAGAGACCATATAACTGCACAAATCGGTTCGTTACGTGGCCCCATTCCTGCGACCCTGAGGGCAGTTCAACGGCGTCCACCGCCTGCCAGTCGAGGTCCTCAATTTTCCTGCATCGGGCGCAAACGCAATGATGATGCGGGTGCATGCCTGCATCGTAGCGGGCGGGGCCCTTTACCACTGGCACTTTGTTGACCAGCGTGTGCTGTTCAAATGTGTCCAGCGTTCTGTACACCGTGTCGAGCGAAACAGTTGGCAGACGGCCTCTTATGCGCCGGTGGAGGTCTTCCGCCGACGGATGGTCCAAAGAAGCAGCCAGGGCCTTGTAGATTTCCAGCCGCTGGTGGGTGAGTTTCATCCCAGCCTTTCGGCAGGCATCTACAAATCGGCTAACGGCTTCCGCTTGTGACGCACGACCTTGTGGCGCACTCATGGTTATTGCCCACCGACATCAAAAGTACGCAATGAACTCCGCGGCCCTGACGCGCCAATCCCGCGGAACACGGAACTAGTATATACCATTTTCAGCGTATTGCAACCTATTTAAGTACTTTTCTTAGACCCTGTCTGTTGACTGAAGAAGCATGCTGACGAATAAGTAAAGGGCCGGTCGAGAAAGTGAGATCATTTGCTCAACTGAGATGTCCCAAGATACTGCAATAGTACTATTTCCGTTTGCAGTCGCCATCCATAGTTGCTCAACTTACGCAACAGTTTGCTCAAAGTAATCCGATCACCTATTTGTTCTGATTTGCGAGCACAACCGTTCAACAAATCCATACGGCCTAGGACAGAACGAACCACCCAAGGGAGAAGGAAAATAACACACATAAGTGAGTCCGCGTTCCCGCCACGGGCGCAGGGCAAACGCATCGTAAAAGCGCCACAGAGGGTGAGGGCAAGGGTCAGGATCGCAATGCGGGATTGCTATCACGCTGAGGCGCGAAGCTCTGTGGAGTGCGGCGGCAACGACGCCGCTTTGGCTGCAGTGGAGTCCGGCGTCCTAAGGAAGCCTCCCCATGAGAGGTGCGCTCCGTCGTGGCCAAAGCGCCGCCATTGGCGGCGCAGTCCAAATTCTACGGCACTTTGTAGATGCGTTTGCCCTGCCCCCGGGCGTCGGGTTGCTTGACGCCTTCCGGCGGCACTGCTAGAATCCACTGTACGTCGAACGGCAACAACATTCCCCGAACGGGGCTTCCCCGCTTCTCTTGATCAGGTTGACACATGGCCCAGGAAGGTCTCAGTTTCCGGCAGCAACTCGCGGGTGTGCGCGAGACGGTGCAGCAGATGGAGAAGCGGCGCGAGGTGGAACGCCGTCTGGAGCAGGAGCGCAACGAGCAGGCGCTGGGCAAGAAGCTCAAGGAAGACACCGCCGAGGCGCTCGCTCAGCGCTACACCGACATCCACAAGCGCTTCGACCGCGACGCGCGCAAATTCTACCCGCTGCCGCTGCTGGAGGCGGTCTCCACGGAGATTCAGGATTTCACCGACCGCCTGAAGTTCTACGCCGATTGCATGACCAGCTTCCCCAAGGTCTTCACCCCCAACCACAAGAGCGGCATTCCGGTGATCCTCGCGGATCTGGACGGCCTGCGCAAAGGACTCGACCGCCAGCTCGGCCAGTGGCGCGAGATTCAGGTGGCGCTGGACAAGGTGCAGTTCCGTCCGCAGCAGCCGCAGGACGGCCCCGCGCTGGTCGCCGCCGCCAAGAGCTTCAGCGACCGCGCCCACAAGGTGCCGCTGAGCATCCCCAACGACTATTTCTCCCGCGAGGCGAAGAACTTCTGGGTGGTCGAGGCGGAGGGGAAGGTGCTGGGATACATCAAGTTCCTGCCGGACGAGAAGACCGTGGCCTTTGCGCTCGCGCCGGCCGAGACGGTGAACTTCGCCAAGTTCGCGCGCGGCGTGCTCTACAAGTTCTTCACCGCGGGCCCCCTGCCCGAGAAGCTCGCCAACGTCCGCGTCAACATCGCCTTCGTGCGCGAAGTGAAGTTCTTCACCGACCTGGGGTTCGTGCGCGCGGAGACCAAAGGCCCGACGGAGTGGATTTACCAGCGGGAACTTGCGTGAAGTCAACGGACGATTTGCGATTGGCGATTACTGATTGGCGATTTGCGAATTAACGGCCAGGTTCACACTTCCTGCAAACGTATCCCGCATTTGACTCTTCCCCTCTCTGCGCGGCCACCCCTACGCACTTGATGTGTCGTTCGCACGTCATCTTCTTGCAGCGCGCGCAGAAATGACCGGAGGGCGGTTCGTCTTCCTCCCCGCAGATATGGCACGTCCACGGCACGACATGTTCCTCGGCCATTGGCCCCCCCAAAAAAATCGCAATTCGCCAATCGCAATTCGCTATTCGCAAATCATCCGTTAATAGTCCGTATTCGTCGTCTCTTCCGTCATCCACTCCACCGTCCGATGCAGCCCTTCCTCGAAACTCACCTTCGGGTCGTAGCCGAGGTGTTTGCGCGCCAGCGAGATATCCGCGTGCGAGTGCCGCACGTCGCCGGGGCGCGGCGCGACGTACTCTGCGCGCACGTTTTTGCCGAGCAGCTTGTTGATCTGCGCGATCACGTGGTTCACCGTCACCGCCCCCCCGACGCCGATGTTGAACACTTTTCCCGGCGCGCCCGGCGCCTGCGCCGCCAGCAGGTTCGCCTGAACCACGTTGTCGATGTAAGTGAAATCGCGCGACTGCTCTCCGTCGCCGTAGACGGTGGGGGGGCGCCCGGCGCGAATCGCCGCGATGAACAGCGGGATCGCCGCCGCGTATTGCGACGCCGGATCCTGGCGCGGGCCGAACACGTTGAAGTACCGCAGCGCCACCGTCTCCAGCCCGTAGCACTTGCCGAAGGCGTAGCAATAATACTCCCCCGCCAGCTTGCTCACCGCGTACGGGCTGAGCGGTTCCGGCAGGATGGTCTCCACGCGGGGGAATTGGGGCCGGTCGCCATAGGCGCTGGAGGAGGCGGCGTACACCACGCGCCGCGCGCCCGCCTGCTTGGCCGCCCAGAGCAGCGCGACGGTGCCGTTCACGTTCGCCAGGTTGCTGCCGACGGGGTCGGCGATGGAGCGCGGCACGCTGGGCAGCGCCGCTTCGTGGAAGATCACCTCCACGCCGCGCGTCGCCTCGGCGAGTTTCGTCGGATCGTTCAGGTCCCCCTCGATCACGCGCACTTTCCCCGCGAACTCCGCTAGGTTCTCGCGCCGTCCGCTGGAGAAGTTGTCCAGGATGCGCACCGACTCCCCTCGCCGCGCCAGCGCCTCGGCGATATGCGAGCCAATGAACCCCGCCCCGCCCGTCACCAGATATTCCGCCATGACTGCCTGCTCCTCCTGAAGCGCACTCGTCCGCGCCCGACCGTCCCCGAAGCGTAACCGGAGCGGCGCGGCCTGTCAACGGCCCGGCGGCGGCGTTTCACCGCAGAGACGCGGAGAACGCAGAGAACGGAATGGGAGGGCTACGACGGCAACGGCGGCTCACGCAAAGTCGCAAAGGCGCAAAGAACGGCGAGAGGAAGATAACGACGGCAACGACGTTTCACCACACAGCGCACGAAGGACGCGAAGAACAGGAAGAATGATTTGGAGAAGGAACATCCATTGCCAATTGCCCATTGACCGTTGTTGGTTGGACGTTGGACGTTGAAAGTTGAACGTTGAATCCGTTCAGCTCAAAAGTCCTCCTCCTCCTCCGGCCCCACCGGTCCGTCATAGACGTCTTCACTCGGCTCATCGGGGCCGTCTTCCTCGGAGCCGGCCACCTGCCATTCGCGTTCCTCGCGCTCCCACTCGTCGATCTCGCGCTTGCGCTGCCATCGCACCACGAGGAACACCAGAACGGTGAACGCCGCCATGAGGCTCCAGAAGGAGAGCGACCCCACCAGCGCGCGCAGCCAGGGAAAGGAGCCGCGCATGGAGATGCGCCACTCCGCTTCCTCTTTCTCCACCGTCGTCCCCACGGCGCGCCGGAACGCCGCGTGGAAGTCGCCGTCCGCGCGGTACTCATCCAGAATCCAGCGCATCGATTCCTCGCCGCGTGTGCGGACCAGGTAGCGCACGAAGGATTCTCCCTCCAGGTAGGCGACGTTCGCCGCGCGCGCGTCGGCGGGGAACTCTCCTTCCAGAGAGTCGAGTTTCGGCAGCGCATTCTGCGCGACGGCCAGGTTGAAGCCGCTCCAGTCGGCCGCGAAGTGCTCCGTGTTGCTGAGCCAGGTGGCGGTCCCTTCGTGGAACCAGTGCGGCAGGCCCCGGCTGCGCCCGGCGTCGAGGCTGTCCAGCGCCAGATGCGTCGCCTCGTGGATGATCGTCAGGCCCATGTTCTCTTCGGTGCCGGGGGTGACTTTCGTGGCATCCACCACGATGGCGTCGGGCGGCAGAGCCACCGCCATTGCCCAGTCGGGCATGCGTTCGCCGATCAGCCGGTTGAACTCCTCGCGCCCCCGGACGATGCGCACCTGGACGGGCCGGGTGAAACTGATCCCCAGCCTCGCGCGGACCCGCGCGACCCCCTCCTCCAGCGCCGCGGCGGCATCGCGCGCGAGGCCGGCGTCGCCGGAGTGAAAGCTCACCTGAACGCCGTTGCGTTCCAGCAGGAGGGGTTGTTCATCGGCGCGGGAAAGCGCGCCGGTAGCCAGGAGCAGGCAGAGCGCGAGGGCGGCGGGGAGTCGAAGGGGGGAGGATGGATGTCGCGCTGGAGAATGCTTCACGGCCGCGCCCTCATGCCGCGCCGAACACCGTCACAGCGGCGCTGGCGGCGTCTGCGCCGGTTGCGCCGGCTGCGACGTTGGCGGAATCGGCGGCGTCTGCGGTGTCTGCGCCGCCGCCTTGTCCTCGTGAACGTCCTTGTCGAGCATCGCCGTGATCTCGGCCATGCGCTTCTGCACGTGGCGGATCTCGTCGCGCAACTCCGGCAGCTTGTGCAGCGCCGCCACCGTGCGCTTCATTTCGTTCATCGGCCGCGCCGGCGTGCCGAAGTAGGTCTTGTTCGGCTCCAGCGTATGGCTCACCCCCGACTGCGCCGCTACTTGGACGTTGTCGCCGATCTTCAGGTGGCCCGCCACGCCCACCTGCCCGCCCAGGGTGACGTGCTCTCCGATCTCCGCCGAGCCGCTGATCCCCACCAGGCTGACCAGCAGGCAGTCGCCGCCCACCTTCACGTTGTGGCTGACCACCACGAGCGAGTCGATCTTGGTGCCGCTGCCGATGGTGGTGTTGCCCAGTCCGCCGCGGTTGATGACGGAGTTCGCGCCGATGCTGACGTCGTCGCCGATCACCGCGACCCCCACCTGCGGAATCGCCACGTAGTGCCGCCCCTCGGGCGCCCAGCCGAAGCCGTCGCTTCCGATGGAGACGTTCGCATGGATCAGGCAGCGCTTGCCGATGCGCGTGTCATGGTAGAGCGTGGTGTTCGGGTGAATCCAGGTCTCTTCCCCGACGACGACGTTGGGGCCGACATAGACCCCCGCCATCAGCGTCACGCGGTCGCTGATGACCGCGCCATCCTCGATGATCACGTGCGGGCCGACCGAGATATCCTTGCCCAGCTTCGCCTTGGGGGAAATCACCGCCGTCGGATGGACGCCGATGGGGCGCGCCAGCGCCTGCTTCATCAGCACCGACACCGCGCGCGCGAAGCCGAGGTAGGGATTCGACATGACGATCATGTTGCGCTGGACCGCGCGCAGGGCCGGGGCGACGATGATGGCGGAGGCCTTGGTCGTGCGCACGAAGTTCAGGTACTTGGGGTTGCTGACGAAGGTGATCTCTCCCGGGCCGGCCTCGTCAATCGGGGCCACGCGTTCAATCAGCACCTCTCCGTCGCCCACCGCTTCGCCGCCGATCTGGGCGGCCAGTTCCTTCAGTTTCAGCGCCATACTCCTCTCCCACCGGAAATCGCCGCGCCTGGGCGCGGCCACGCAATTCTATCAGACCGCGCGCAGGAAGCAAAGCGGGACGGCGGAACGTCCAACGTCCACGGCCTCCATCGCGAAGAACTTGAAGCACGCCGGAAAGCGCGGCGGCCACGGCGCTCTGTCGCCGGCGCAGCGACATTTCCGCCTCGTTTGCCGCGCTTTTGTCGCTGCGCCAGCGTCATTGCGCGGGACTGCTTT
>Ga0114951_10001567_pt1 | contig 27854 bp, 35 predicted proteins | sample AM7aDNAmetaG_FD_88677 | JGI IMG/M metagenome (GOLD analysis project Ga0114951, IMG submission 88677) | Freshwater microbial communities from Finland to study Microbial Dark Matter (Phase II) - AM7a DNA metaG | ecosystem: Environmental > Aquatic > Freshwater > Lake | place: Finland: Lake Alinen... | reverse complement strand
CGTCTTGGATTTGTTTTCTGGGAGGTTGGGTGGCTTGGAAATTGATGTTTTGTAGTGGTTTGTTTTCATTTTAGTTGTGTTAGGGTATCTTGTTTAGAGAGCAGTTTTGTTTTTTGCAGGTGTCAAAAAATTAGTGGGTAGAAGAAAAAAATAGCTGAAAATAAAAATAATCGTGTTTTTTTTCTTCTTCTGAGCTTGTTTTGCCTGAGGAGTTGCCAAGCGTTGAGGATGAAAATCGGCTTAAGGAGATGTTGCAGGTTGACAAGTCTTTAGGGTGATAGCGAAGGCTATTGGAAAAACTTGTGATTGTATTCGTAAAAAGATTGCTCGTCTTGGATTAGAAGTAGTCGACGAAGAGAAAAAAAACGCTTCGACTACTACTTCTTTGGTTATGCCCGCGGAATTGCCGAGCGTTGAGGAGGCGCTTAAGGACCTTGTGCTGCGATCTAACCACAGCATGGTCAAAAAGTCGAAACTAAACACACACGCTGCGCTAATGCCTAAGCACCATGTAATCTGACGGTTTATTGCCAATGATCAGTCGGTAATATTCGCTTAGGTTTTTTTTGTTGATTACCTGTTCAATTTTTCCCTGTGCCTCGACTGCTTCGCCGTTTGCCGCCTGCACACAGAATCTGCCGCGGAAAGAAGCGATTTCCGTTATCGGCGCCAGTTTGGGTCCTTCAACAACTCTAACATCCTTGAGCATATAAGTGCAGGGCGTAAAAAGTGCGTCGGAACAATCAGCTATCGTGGCGGTTATTTTTGCGTACCCAGCGTTCTTGAAGCACACGTCGCCGTACTGCTCGCTGGTTTCGCTCCAGTCCTTCACGAAGCGGATGAAGTAGTCGGTTCCCATGAACATGCCTTGGAAGGCTTTGCGGCTTTCGACCGCTGTGAAGTCGTCGAAGCTCATCTGGGTGTCCTTCGAACGGAAATCGAAAAGCGTCTGAAGTTCCATTCGGCTGTAGGGTTTGAAGTCTGAATCAGCGGTTTTGAGCAGTTCCTGAAGGGCAGCATAGGCTTTGCGGCTGTTTTCCACGCCGTAGACGAGTGGGTCGATGTCTGATTTTTCGTTGGTTAAACCTGCCATAATCGAGCCAGAGATGCCGATTGCGTTCCATGGGATTCCTGCTTTTTCTTTCAGCGTTGTTGCAAGGTGCAACGCTTTGTTCTCCAAAGTGCTGAGGTTTTTGGATTTGCGCAACGACGCCAGCTTTTCTGGCGGCTGGTAGTGCTCGGCTATTTGGCTGAGGGGAACTTCGCAGAGTGTTTCGCCAAAAACGGGGTCAAAAACGATGAGGTCAGGATGGTTCTCCTGCAGGTACTTGAATCGGTCTCCGAGACTGTAGACTTTACCGTAGAGCGCATCCTTGCCCTGGCGTGTACCCTGCGGCGAAGGAATGAAACGGGGAAACGCAATAACCCTGTCTTTTGGGTGAACTAAGCCTTTAACGTCAAAAACCACACTGCTCTTTGTCTTGATTAAGTCGCCTTCACGTGCCTTCATGCAAGTCCCCTTTGAACCATGTCTGGATGTTGTAGTTTTCAAAACTTTAATAAACCTTTTTAAATCACATACCCTCGGAGCATAATAGATGATTAATTGCGAAAAAGCACAGCACATATCAAAGTGCCTGCAGCTGGCGATTATGCTTGAAGTCAGCAGCCAAAAACCAGGCAACGTAAGCTTCACCTCAAGCTTTGAGAAAACCAGGGTGGAGCATTTTTTGGCTTCCGCCGTTGCCGCTGGACCAACTTTTCAGGAAGCGGCTTATCTTGGAACGTCGGTGGCTGAGAAAAGGCTCGAGGTGGGCAAGGTGGGTTTGGGGGAGCTCATAAGGGATTGCGCTGTGGATGTTAACTCGTGGCAGAGGGGCGGAAACACTATTCTTGGCACGGTGATGCTGTTTGTTCCCATCGCTGCCGCCGCCGGCATGACGCCGATGACGGAAGATTACGTTTTGGATTTTTCTGTTCTGCGCAAAAACATCGATTTAACGGTTAAATCAACGTCGGCGTGGGATTCTGTGCATCTTTATGAAGCGGTAGAAGCTGATAGCCCCAGCGGTCTTGGCGATTCATCCGACTTCGACGTTAACGACCCTGCTTCCAAGCAGCGGCTTCTGAAAGAGAATGTGGGTTTGTTTGAGGTTTTCAAAATCGGGTCAGGATACGATGACATATGTTATGAATGGGTCAATAATTTCGCCCTAACCTTCGATTTAGCGTATCCTTACCTGAAAAAACAGCTGGAAAACAAACCCCTAAACAACGCGGTGGTCCACACTTTCCTAAAAATTCTCGCAGAGCGCCCAGACACGTTCATCGCCCGAAAAGTCGGCAAAGAAAAAGCACGTGAAATATCCAAAGACGCTAAAGAAGCGCTGAACCTCGGAGGCTTAGATACTGCAGAAGGCAAAAAGAGCCTTGCAGCATTGGACAGAAAACTCCGTGCAAAGGGCAACTCATGCAACCCTGGCACAACCGCGGATTTAACGGCGGCGGCACTGGCGCTTGCAACCCTGAATGGATATAGACCTTAAACCATTTTCAACATGCTAATGCGCTTGTTCTGCGGCAATACCGACCTACCCCCTTTAGGTTTCAACATAGAACCACTATTAGGCTCCAAATATGCTGGTGACCAAAATTTTTATGACTGAAAAAAAGCTAATGCCCCTTAAACCGTCAAAGCTGGAAACCTGCAGCGTTAACTTTAATATTCAAAACCCCAACGTTAAAGGTATTCACAGGTGAAAACTTATGGGAAATGCACTAAGCGTAAACCAAATGGCTTGGAAAATAGCCCAAAAACTCATCGATAACCCCGAATCATTCGGCGTAACCGTGTCAAAATCAACTGCAGGTGCCACAATCATCGATGCAGGCGTAAACGCGTCGGGCGGCTTTCAAGCAGGCAAAAAACTAACTGAACTCTGCTTGGGCGGCGCTGGAAAAGCGCAGCTGGGCTTCAAAACCTACGGCGACGTTACTTTTCCATCGATTACAGTTTCGTCTGATTTTCCCGCGATTGCCATGTTGGGGTCGCAGTTTGCAGGTTGGCGAATCAAAGAACCAGATGGCAACATCGCCATCGGTTCAGGACCAGTCCGCGCGTTGGCATTGAAGCCCAAAGACGTTTTCGAGGAAATCGGCTACAAAGACGTCAGCGACAAAGCCGTCATTACATTGGAGAGCAACGTTCTGCCATCTGATGCATTAATCGAAAAAGTCACCCTGGCAAGCAATGTCAAAGCAGAAAACCTCATCGCGGTTGTTGCTCCGACCGCAAGCATGGCAGGCTTAACACAGGTTGCAGGCAGAGTTGTCGAAGTCGGCATTCACAAACTAAAAACGCTGGGTTTAAGCCCCAAAGCTATCCGTTACGCAATGGGCTACGCACCTATTCCGCCAGTCGGCACAGATTTTGAAGTTGCCATGGCACGCACCAACGACGCCATCCTCTACGGCGGAACAGTCTACTTAACCGTTGACTTCGACGACGAAGCGGCATTGCAAACCATGGTTAACCAAGCACCCTCGATGGCATCCAAAGACTACGGCAAACCATTCCTGCAGATTTTCCGCGAAGCCGACAAAGACTTCTACAAAATAGACCACGGATTATTCGCCCCCGCAGTGCTAATGATAAACAACGCCAAAACAGGGCGAACCTTCAAGGCAGGACAAATAAACCCCAAGGTACTGTCAGAATCCTTAGGATTCTAACCCTTCCTTTTTATTGAATTTTAACTGTGGAAACAATAGCTATTACTATCACGAGTGCAACGGGTATCGTGTATAACGCAAGCGTAGCGTTAAACAGTACACTAAACGGTAAATACGCGATTACTGCTGCTTGCCCACTAAGTCCCTCGAATTGAAAGAACGAGCCAAAACCTATTGGTGATGGTTGAGATATTAGGAAGTAATTTGCAACGGTGGTGATTGCGACGCGACTTGCAATTCCTAGTGTTGTCATAGAGATACCCAATCCTAGTTGATGAGTCTTCAGGAAAGAGCTTATCTTCTCAGTGGGGCATCTGTAAGTGTAAATCTTAAAGGCCACAAAAACTCCTATTAGCATAGAAAGTACGGCGATAAGATTGTAAAAGGGTCCTGTTGGTAGGAATTGTGGTGTTAATACTAACAAAACAAAAGAGTTTAGTACTGCTACAGTCAAACCTGTTTTGGGTCCAAAAACTACAAAACATACGACAATGGGGATTTCCCATACATTGTATAAAAGAAATGGTAGCAATGGAAAGGGAATTTTAGGTACGAAGGCATCGATTGCTGCTGTTAAGGCAACAAACATTATGATGAGTGCGAGTGTTCGTGTGTTCATTTCGTTTTCTCTTCAATCGTTTCAATGCATTTGTTACCTATTTAAGAGTAGTTACCCAAAAAAGAGTTGCTCAATTTGGGCTAAAATTGATAAACAAGCCAACAATAACATAGAGAACAGTGAAGCGTAGTTGACTGAAACCACAATCCAATTCACATCCTCCGAAGAAGCCAAACGCTGGCTTGAAACCCAAACCAGTAGCACCCTCACACCCGTCCATGCCCAAGCCAAAAAACTACGCGACGACATGAACAACTCCATCCAAGCCATGGCGGATGTCAGCAAACAACTCTTCGACACCAGCTCAAAAGAAATCGAACGAAGGAACATGAAAGTCTACAACCGAGCCAGAGCACTAAACAAGCTCGCCCGACTGTTCCTTGACCGACTAAAAAAACTCACCCCTCCCGAACAAGTCACATACGACAGCTTAAGCCGCTACATTGTGGAAACTCAGAAAGTGCTGTTGGTAATTGACATAGACATCAAAAATTGGTTTCCAAGAATCTCACCCTTCTTCATCATGGATAGACGCAAATTCTCAGCAGTCTATGAACGCGCCAAACAAGCCTACAACACATTAAACGACTATGTAACCAAGGAATACGTTAAAACAAAAACCTTGGAAGAAGCCCTCCAACAAGTCAACGAACTCCAGAACGTTGAGAAACAGTTGGTTGTGCTGGGCGGCGAGAAGGAAACCATAAAGAACGAGCGCACACCAATCGAGCAGGAAATCGCTACGCTCGAAATAAAAATCAATGAGCTCAAATGCACAGGACCCATCGACAAACTTAACATGGTTAACTGCGAAATCGAAGTCTTAAGCAACGAGCTAAAACATGAGTTAAATCACCTGCAGAAGCCTTTCATTAAAATGCAAGCCTTAGCCACTGGAGGCGGCGGAGGCGGAATAACGCCTGACGAATTAAACAAGATAAACCAGTATCTAGATGCGCCTTTTGACGCGATGTTCTCGGAGAAGTCGGGTTATCCACAGCTTAAAGAGGTTCTGCAGAAGCTCGAAGTGTTGATGGCTGAGGACAAGTTAAAGCTAAAACCCGATAAAGCCCGCAAAGCTGCGGACTCGGTGAACGAAATTCTCCACAAAGATTCCCTTGCGAATCTGCAGGTCAGAATCGTGGAGACGACGACAAACCGCGACCAACTGATTGCCAGCTCGAAGATGGATGAAATAAAACATAGCCTCGTCCAATTCCAGGAACAAGTTAACCTGCTTAAAGCCAGAAAAACCAGCGTTGAAACCCACGAAGCCGTCAAAGAAAACTCGTACAAAGAGGCACAGGACAAAATCAGTAGCCACAAAAGAACCATCGAGAAAAATGTGTACGGTTCACTGGTTAAAAAAATCCAGATAGCATAATCCCAGCGCTTTGATGGGTTATCAGCATGCTTTTATTTGCGTGGCAACTATCCAATAACAAAACATCAGGCTGCGAAGGCAAACAGGATGGCTGAACTTAGAACCCAAGAACAACAACTCCTTTCCGCGCTGGAATCGCTGGGCGGAACAGCAACCGTGGATCAGTTAATCCAAGCCTGCGGAATCCAAGATACAGCCGTCATGCGCACTGCCTTAACGCTGCAAGAAAAAAGTTTTGTCGCTATCCACGCGAAAATCCAGAACGTCATCAAACTAACCCCTGAAGGCGAAAAGTACGCGAAAGACGGTTTGCCCGAACGCAACCTCATCTTGGCAGTCGCGGAACTGGGCGGAACAGCAGACCTGCAAGCAGCCGCCAAAAAAGCCAATTTAGCTCAGGAATTTATCCAAATTGCCCTCGGATGGACGATACGTAAAAAATGGGCAACCTACACTCCCCAAAACAACACCCTTCACATCACTGAAGAACTTCTTCATCAAACAACATTGCCTGAAGACTGCGACGAAAACTTTCTAAAGCACTTGAATACAAAGCATCAAGCTGCACAGGAAGACCTCAGTTCAGACCTTCAAAAAGCAGTCGAACAACTCAAAAAAAGAAAACTATTGACAATCGAACCCAAAACAACCCGCACCCTTCAAATCACCGCTGAAGGCAAAAAAGCAGCGATAAATGGGTCTGCCAACCTTGCGTTAAATGAAACAATTAAACCAATTATTACTCAACTTAAACCTCAAGATATTATTAATGGAACTTGGCGGGATGCAGAACTTCAAAAATACAACATCCAAGCCCCAGTAATCAAGACGTGGGGAGGCAAAAAACATCCGTACCTGCAGTTCCTCGACGAAGTCCGAGCTAAACTGGTGCAGCTGGGCTTCCAGGAAATGACGGGGACGGCGGTTGAAACCAGCTTTTTCAACTTTGACGCATTGTACGTGCCGCAGGATCATCCAGCACGGGAAGCCAGTGACATCTACTACATCAAAGACCCCCAGTGCGGCGACATCAGCCAGCATGCCCACGCGCTTGAACATGTGAAAGAAACTCATGAGCACGGAGGGAAAACGGGTTCAACAGGCTGGGGCTACAAATACTCGCTTGAAGCTGCCCAACGCTTGCTTCTTCGGGGACATGGTACATGCCTGAGCGCACGAACATTGGAAACTGGAAAATTCGAGGTTCCAAGCAGACACTTCTCCATCGCACGAGTTTACCGCCCCGAAATAACCGATAAAACTCACCTCTCAGAATTCAACCAGGTTGAAGGCATAGTAATCGATGAAAACCTCAACCTAAGGGACCTGCTGGGTGTTCTGGGCAAATTCGCCAAAGAGATTGCTGGAGCAGACAAAATCCGCTTCAAACCCGACTATTTCCCCTTCACCGAACCCAGCGTGGAACTATCCGCTTACAAGGAAGGCTACGGTTGGGTGGAATTTGGCGGTTCAGGAATATTCCGTCCCGAAGTCATGCAGCCTCTTGGCGTTAAACAGCCCGTTATCGCTTGGGGCTTGGGCGTTGACCGGCTCTTCATGATGCGTGCTGGCATCGAAGATATTCGCCAAATTTTTAGCCAAGACCTTGGCTGGCTACGGAAAAAACAGGTGACCTAAATGCCCACAATCGATGTAGATTACAAAGAACTGGACCATCTGCTTAACGTTAAATTGAACGGTGACATGACAAAGCTCGATGACATCCTCGCATACGTTAAGGCAGAAGTGAAGGCGTTCGACGAGAAAGAAGGCTCTGTCAGCATAGAAATGAAGGACACTAACCGCCCCGACCTATGGAGCATCGAAGGCTTAAGCCGCGCATTGCAAGGCTACCTGAACCACGCGAAGGGAATAAAACAGTATAGCGTTGGCAAATCAGCCGTCGAAGTGGACGTTCACGCTAACCTGTGGAACATTCGCCCCTTTATCTGCTGCGCCGTCATCAAAGATATCCACCTCTCAGACAGCACCATCAAAGGAATCATGCACCTGCAAGACAAGCTCGACCAGACTAATGGTCGAAGCCGACAGAAAACATCCATCGGCATCTACAACCTGGACCTCATCAAACCCCCAATCGAGTACACCGCCGTTAAACCTGAGGATGTAAAATTTGTTCCGTTGGGTTTCACCGAAGAGATGGGGTTAAACGAGATTTTGATGCGCCACCCCAAAGGCGTCGAGTACGGTCACATCGTCAAGAAGAATCCGCTCTACCCGATGTTGTTTGACAGCGAAGGCAAAGTCCTCTCGTTCCCCCCAATAATCAACTCGAACGATTTAGGCAAGATTACCGAGGAATCACGCAACCTGCTCGTTGAAGTCACAGGAACCCTGCACAAAACCGTCCTAAACACGCTCAACCTGGTTACGCTCGCGCTAATTGACCGCGGCGGAAAAGCCTACTCGGCAACCATCAACTACCCCGAAAAATCAGATTACCCACAGAAAACCGTTGTTACACCCGATTTTAGCAACCGCGTGGTGGCGTTGAGTGTTGAGTACACGAACAGGCTTTTGGGCTTAAAGTTGACAAGCGAGAAAATCTGCGAATTACTCCTCGTGGCTGGACTAGGCGTTGAAAAAGTGTCTAGCGACTGCGTATCAGTGCTGGTGCCGTGCTACCGCGTGGACGTGATGCATCAAGTTGACATAGTTGAAGACGTCGCCGTCGCATACGGCTACAACAACATCGAGTCCACATGGCGCGAACTGCCCACGACTGGACGCGCAAAACCCGACCAACGCTACATCGACGTCGCCCGCGAACTCATGGTGGGCTTGGGCTACCAGGAAACCCTAAACACCACCCTGACAAATCCTGACGTTCTTTTCTCAAAAATGAATGCCCCACCGACCAAATTCATCGAACTCGACAACCCCAAAATAGTCACCATGACCTGCCTACGCAGTTGGCTCCTGCCAAGCCTCATGGAGTTCCTCGCCTGCAACGCCTCCGTAGAGTTTCCCCAGAAAATCTTCGAACTCGGCAAAGTAACCCTGCCAGACGAAACCCGCGAAACCCAGACACGCGACGAAGACTGGCTAGCCGCCGCAACCACTCACCCGAACGCGAATTTCAGCGAAATCAAATCCGCTCTTGACTCGTTCATGGCGAACTTCGGAGTGGAATGGCAGATAAAAGAAACCGTGCATCCAAGCTTCATCGAAGGAAGAGTTGGCAAAGTAATCGTTGGCGGCGTCGAAGTTGGCTTTGTCGGCGAAGTTAACCCTGCGGTGCTTGAAGCATGGAAACTCGAGAACCCCGCGGCAGCTTTCGAAATTAACTTTCGCAGACTTCTCGAAGGAAAAACTTTGGAAAAAGTTATTGACAAACTATAAATTGTAATTGACTATATCGCTATATGGTAATATGGCATATGATGTAATCGCATGGTTAGATCCCGATCGGGTATTCTCCACAGACACAATGGAGTTTAGCCGAAAAAAACAACTCGGCCGCCCGTTGAACTCCAAATTTATCGGTGCGGCGCTAACCATTGGAAAATGTTTCAGAGATATCACTATCTAAACGGTTCATTAGGTGCAGGAGTCAGATGCTACACCGCGGTCTATCAAGACAAACCTGTTGCATTCATAGCTGTCGCATGCGTAAGAATGAAAACAAAATACTATCGAGTCAGCCGTTTAGTCGTTCTACCGGATTATCAAGAAATCGGAGTGGGCAAACGGTTTCTAAACTTTATCGCTGAGCTCTATACTTCCCAGACAAAATTGCCCTTCTACATACTAACAAGCAATCCACAAATCATTCGAGGAAACATGGAAAACTGGAAGATAACCCGATTCGGACACGCAAGCAGAGGAAGAGGTGACACAAGAATAAACAACGAGATTAGAAACAGCCTGAGCAGGAAACGAATAACTGTTTCCCTACAATACATAAGCAAAATTTTGATTTAATGTTCAACCAAAATGCAATATACCGCGTACATTAAATGAGTTTTTATGATAATCGCTTATTCAGCGCTGTTCTGGAATTAAAAGGGCGGGTAAGAGCTATCGCAATCTTAGCTTATCTTGGTAAATTTGTTTTAGCCTACTTGCATATTCGTCCCTTTTAGTCATACGAAAAGTGTAATTTCCCACACTAGAAGCAATTTTCATTTCATATTCATTGGTATCTGAATATCCATCGCCAATCGAACCGACTACTGCCAGGTTGATTTCCTGAATAGAACTATTTCGAATTACAAGGCAACCGGGAGTATTAGCCAATATTGCAGAAGGCGTCATTGAGAGGTATCTCTGTTGATAAGGATATGTTATCGTTCCTGGACCAAGTTTTCCTTTCGCCTGCTGTTTTGATATTTCAGAAACTTCTCTGAGCATCTCTTTAGTCATCGGAGCAAAAATAAGCTGTTGATTAGTTAAAATACCAGTGTAATAATCTGCGTTTCCGAAACGTTTGGATGATTGAGCGATAATGAAGCTTAAGATTTGCTCAGTAACAGCTTGACTAAATGGATTTAGGATTTTGACTTGCTCTATTTGAGTTATAAGTATAGATGGAGGGGGCGGTGGAAAATCTTGGATTTGTTGCTTTTGGGGGGTTCCACAGTTTCCACAGAAATTAACATTTCGATTTACTGGGGTTCCACAGTTTTCGCAATAATGCATGTGAAGTCAAGCAACCAATGCGTTTTTAGAATTTAACGTTTTTCGTTCTCTTAAAGGAATATGCGATTAGTTCGTTGGTATTCAAGTGATGCGGTATTCGCGTTTTTTTGAACCTGAATTTGCAATTATCCTTCCCTATACTCGTCTTAGAGTACTTACCATTCATCTCTTTTGCTTATTGCTTCTTGTTTTTGGTCGTGTTCTATTTCACGGTAAATGTTTTTTGCAGAAGCTGAAACAACTGTTAGATCCGAACCTGCAACACCCTTTACAGTGGGAATTTTCACATATCTTGCTTCTCTAGTCTGCAGAACATATTGAACAGTTATTTCTTTAAAAGTAAAGTTTAGTTTTTCCCCCGAAGACCACGGCTCATACATTTCCACCATAATCAGATACTCTCCTGCAACAATCCCTTTCATATCTAAAATTAGGGGAAACTCTGATGTGTCGCTTAGGAGAGTACTTTGAGGTATGCTAATAGTTGTTGAATTAAGCAGATGTTCTTGAAAAAACAGATCCAAATTTATTTTTGAAAATGAGGTCTTGGAAGGCAGTAAGCTAAATTCCACTTTAAGTGATAATTCGTCTTCCTTAGTTGTGTCTGAGATTTTGTTAATTACTATTGCTTTTGTTGGTGTGATTGCCTCTCTTGTCCGTTCAATGTTGAATTGAAAAGAGAGATCTTCCAGTGTTGATTGCTTCGCTTGCTTAACATCGACCGCGATTATCTCTCTTTTTTGTTGATTCTTGGATAATTTGCCCATCGATTACTCTATCACTCAGTTTAAACTAATAACATATTAAAATGTGCTACTCCAACGGTTAAACGATCAAATTATTTCAGCGTGATTTTTCAGGCGCACTAACAAGCGTTCTAGCCCATTTTCGAGCGTTAGCTAAATCTTGTGCATCTGGGTGCCCCCGCCTTGCCATACCAAAAGTCTTACCCAAACATTTGAAACAGTCATCAAGTAACCTTTGGTTCTTAACATCTAAAAACTGTTTTACCCGTTTAAACGCCAAAACATCACTTTTGCCGCCGCCCGCCCAAGTCATAAAAAGAGCAAAATGCCTGTTGCCATCTTCAAAACTCAGCTGTTTTAAGAAACTTATCATATCTGGACTTGGTTCCCCACCACGAACCCAGGTCCCAATAAACACAACGTCAAATTCCTTAAGCGATATTACTGAAAAATCCGATGCTCCCGATATTTTGATTGCTTCACAGTTTAATTCTTGGGAGATTTCGAGCGCAACTTTTTCGGTGTTACCACCTTTTGTTGAATATACGACAACCGGATTCATCAGATTAACCTGCCAAAGGAATTACGACCACAAGCTCTATTCTTTTTTCCTTATATTTATTGAGGCTTCGTAAGGGAAGAATTGTTTTTTAGTTGAAGGACTAATCTCTATTACTCCTGATCCATCCTTGAATACCAACGGATATTCTACAACAAGTATCTTAACAAATTCTTCCAAAGCATGCATAGCTTGAATATACTGGATTTCCTCTGGTTCTGAAGACAATATCTGTCACCGAGTTAAACTTACCCCAATTTTGCCTTTAAGCATATGCTTTCATCGACTCACTGATGCCATTCTGTAGAGTAGCCCAGTCCACAAGAATAAACAATGAAATCCGAGGCAGCCTTTGTCGCAAACGCATAACTGTTTCCCTGCAATATTTTCCATCTAAGGAGTAGAGATAAATAGAAAAACAAGCGTGCGCTAATGAAAATGAAGAAGTCAAAATATGAGTGACGCTGACATAATCCACGTGAACTACAAGGGCATCATAGAAGAAATGGCTAAACTTCAAATCGTCGAAAAAAACCTAGCAGACAAACTCCCATCATTCATGGTTTCGCTGCGTGAACTCACGCTTAAACTTGAACCTGCCCTAAAAAGGGAATCCCGTTAAGATGAACAACAACTCTGGAAAGAATACACACAACTCCAACAGGGAAAACTCTTGGTGCTTGACCTTTCTCACGAATACGACAACTTTGAGCGTCAAGTGCAATCCATCAACCCAAACCTAAACGTAATGATAAAAGACGCCATTGATGAATTAAGCGAACACATAAAAGTGCGCGCTGAAACTCATCGGGCACACATAGACCTCCTTGAGATCCGAAACACCCGCCGCATAAGCATGAGTGCTATCATCGTTTCAGCCACAATAGCATACCTCGCTGTTTGGGAATATTCCGTTCGTGAGTTCATCGGTACAATCGTTTTTCCTTCGGGACTGAGCCCTGGACTTAACTACGCTTTGACGGTGCTGACTCTCTTTCCTGTTTTCGCCGCAGTTTTTTGGGCCCTGCTAAACCGTCAAAAGCGCCTTTAGATGAGCAATGCCACTGGGTTATCTACGCAACTCAATAACAAACGTTCATTGATGATGGTGATATTTTAAGGCAAGAACCACTTGAATAATTTCTCTGCCCAGTCTCTGCATAGCAGTTTTGCTTGGTCTAATACTGTGTCGGTGGCTATCTGCTGTTTGTCTGGCGGGTAACTGTCCTTGTCAAGCAGCTGAGTTCCAAGTCTTTTATTCTTACTTTGGTATTTTAACTTTAATACCCAATAAAATCAAGAGATGCTATGCTTAATGAAGCCTGAAGAGGAAGCTCGTAAAAAGATTGATGTGTTGCTTGAGAAGGCAGGCTGGCTGATTCAAGATTACAAGGCTTTGAATCTTGGCGCTGGCTTGGGCGTTGCTGTTCGTGAGTTTCCTTTGAAGGGTGCTGGTTTTGCTGATTATTTGCTTTTCGTTGAGCGTCATGCCATAGGTGTTGTGGAGGCTAAGCCTGAAGGCACAACACTGAGCGGTGTTTCTGAGCAAACCGAGAAGTACCTTAGAAATCTGCCAGAAAGTATTCCCCATGTCGGAGACGTGCTGCCTTTTGCCTATGAAAGCACAGGTGTAGAGACGTTTTTCAGGGATTTACGTGACCCCGAGCACCGTTCCAGACGGGTTTTTGCTTTCCACATGCCAGAGACCTTGCATGAGTGGGTACATCAAGACACTACCCCGAGACTGTCAAGCAAGTCATAGCAAATCAATCAAAGCCAGAAACCGCCTTTAAAGGGAAAATTTGGAGTGGTAGCAGAAAACGCAACGTAATAAACGCTTACACCGACTTCTTAGCGTACTTAGGTCTAACTTGGGAAGCACCAATATACCAGATAATTAGGAAACTGCCTTTCATTCCTACAGAGCAAGAAATCGACGATTTAATCGCTGCCTCTCCTAATATACTTGTGGCTTTTCTACAGCTCCTCACAGAAACTGGAATGCGGAGAGGTGAAGCAATCGCTGTACCCTGGAAAGACGTGGACCTTGAAAGAAGAATAATCATGTGCAACTGCCCGGAGAAAGGCAGCAACGCAAGAATCTTCAGCGATTTAAGCGGAAAGCTTCTCAGCATGCTCGATAACTTGCCGAAGGAAAACGACCTCTTATTCGGTGACAACACGATAGATAGCCTCAAAAACAAGCTCTGCAGGAATAGAAACAAAGTAGCCTTCAAAATTGGAAACCCACGGCTCAAGGGGATACATATGCACACTTTCCGTTATTGGAAAGGAACAATGCTCTATCACTACAAACCAGATATCCTCTACGTTGCTGAGTTCTTAGGCCATAAATGCATCGAAAACACGCGACTATACATTCAGTTAGAGAAAAACCTATTCAAGAGTTTGCCAAACGACCAATTCATAACACACATCGCCTTCAATGCTGAACAAGCCTGCCAGCTGATCGAGGTAGGTTTTGAATATATTGCTGGAGAGTACAACGATGGCGGGAAAATCTTCCGCAAACGAAAATAAGGTGTTTGCTATGTCTGTATCGAAGCCAAGCATAAAACTCGGTAAAAGTGGCCGAGGTGCAAGTTTTGCATGGAAAAGCGGCCGGGGTGGTGTATTTTGTGTCAGTTTGTTGTCAACCGTAACCCATTCCCTTTTTTCCTTTTTTGGGAGGTTTCTCTAATCGTTAACGCTTTAACGTTAAAGCGTAAGTTAGCGTCTTTGCTTGTGAATGAAGAAAGCTGTAGTAGCTGGAATAAAGAAGGATGGAACGCTTACAAACGAACTTCTTATCGACTAGATAAATTCAAAAGAAAGCACCCAGAGCGGTTCTATACACTAACCAATAAAATAATTACAGATCTATCCGAGTTAGAAGATGCTTGCAATTCTTGCGAATCTTAGTTTTTTAGGATTATAATCCAACTCTATTCTTTAACGTACTTCTATTCTTGTATTTTTAGCGAAGGTGAAATTATAAAATGACATCTAAAAAGAACAAAGAGAAAATGGTTTACGCTCACGAATCAAGCCTGTGTTTCGGTGAGGAACAAAGGAGAAAAAAACAATGATATACCTACTCGTTGTAGGCGTGTCTTTTGTTGTGTTGCTATCTATTTGCTTTGTTGGTCGAATCCTTCAAAACTACAAGGGGAATAAAGCATGAAACTGAAATTTTGGAGAAAAAATTTACCAAGCTGGGAAACAAGTTACAGCGAAGTTGCTTGGGATCTGGAACAAAAAAGAAACACGAGGCTTTACATAGTTTGACACAGCAAGAATATTCTCGGCAGGTTCCAACCTACAGAAACAGCACAACCGCACACCATTTAGAAATAATGAATAAAATAAAATCCAATAGAGGCAACGTGAGAAGGCCTCCTATATGCAAAAGATGTGGAAAGCTAATAACGAAAGATGAACCACGACGCAAAGGCGGCAAAGCACCTTACCATCTATCTTGTTTTGAATCGACTTTCATCGATGGCGGAGATGACTAAAAATGTCGGAAGAATGCCAATGGTTTAATGTATCCGAATATCTGGAGAACTCCGATTTATTATTCACAAATTCCAGCCCAACAGAAAAGAAAAAACGTAAAACGATTCAAAGGCAGTAACTATGACTAACCGCCAAAACAAATGGGTTAAAAGAGCCATCCCAGAAATGAAAAGAGAAATGGGCGGCAAATGCACTAACAGAAATTGTGGAGAACACCGGTTAAGCTATCTTGAATTTGCTCACGTTAAAAGTACACCAATAAGCAGAACAGGTCCAAGAGATCGCAAAGAAAAATTAGCCGATGTCCGAGCCCACCCAGGCGCATATAGGTTGTATTGTGAGAAACACCATGATTCCAGCCTTAAAGCAAGAGAACACGACCAACGCATGAGGCGTTTAGGTCGCCGATAATTTTTGTTTAGGGAAACAATGCCCTTCGGATTATAATTATTCGGGTTTTAAGTAATAAAACACTTCTTTTGAATGTTAGAGGCTTATGAAATAATGAGTTTAAGTGAAGAAAAAATTAAAGAATTATCTGGAAAAAGGGTTTTAACTGAAAAAGAAGTCGCATTATTGGGTGGGGCAAAAGCAGCACTACCAGCTTGCGGATTAGAACCAATAGTTGTTTTATCGGTTAGAATACCTAATCAACTATACCAAAACTTAACCAATGAATGCGAGCTAGCAGGATTCAACTCCATTGCGGAATATCTGAAACAAAGCGCGAGAGAAAAACTTGAACGCGACGAAAGAGCAAGAGCTGAAACCCTAAAATTACAAACAGACGCTTACAGGTGAAGCCAATGAGCCAAGGAAAAGTATTCGTTGACCGCAAAGACAAAGAATTTGGAATGGATAAAGCGCCAATAATTAACTTAGTAAATTCTATTCTCAAAACAATGGAGCAAATACAATGGCATCTCAGCACACCAATCAAAGAAGGTGGCAACGTAATAATAGCAGAAAACTTGCTTTCAAGCGTACAAAATAGAGTTAAAATTCCCGAATCAGAAACGCAACTATTAGCCGATAGAGAATTACTTAGAAAAAGATCAAGCGGTGGCAGAGGAACTTACATGAATAACGCAATGTTCCGAGATATGGTTAATCGTTTCAATCTATATTTGCTGAGTGACCTGTTTGCCGAGGCGCATGGCGTAACCTTCCAAAACACGAAACCAAAACATATAGGAAGTGGGGAATAAAATTTGCTTAGAGAAACAGACACATCTCCACAGACAGTAGAACCAAAAAAAAATTACAACACCGATACACGCTTACTGACAGACACCTACGACAGCATAAAATCCGATGACTTCAATTTCCTAATCTTCTGGGGACCCGCAATTTTAAACTCTTACAAGAGTTTAGGGCGGAAGGTACAGCAAAACGACCCTAGCAGGTTGGGTACTTCACAATCTCTACAACAACGACTGGAATAAAATGCTTCAAGCCATGGCATTCAACTTAGATCAAACAATTACACGAATTGAACAAGGCATACCTGAAAGGGTATGGACTGCTAACGGCTATCACAACCGAGTACCTGGGGTTTGCTGGGATGACAAAGAACTTGGATTATTCCAAGTCTTCATTAATTCAGTGCCACAGGCGGAAACAAAGCCAAGAGTCAATACGACAGCGCCTTTGACGAACTAAAAGGTGGATTCGATGTTATGGGTACAAGCGTAACTAACTTAATGCTGACTATGCTAGATCCGAGTTCAATCACAAACCAATTGATGTTCAAATATACCGGCGAAATCCAACTGCTTGAAAAAGGACACTACAAATTTGATAAAATTCGATTTTTGCAGGACTATCGCGGATGGCGACCTAAGATAAAGAAGATACCGATAGAGCACAATACTTTCGACAAATGGCCCAACTGGGTTTACGAAGAATACGACGCAATCAGAATGAGCTTAGTTCCAGAAGTTTTTCAGAGGATAAGAGATGCTGAGAAACGTAGCAGAATAGACGACTTGTTAGAGCTAACAAATAGTTGTGATGTAGCAGTTCTTAGAAAGATTGCTGAACATGGACCAATCAAAAGCGTAGAGTTAATCACGTTCCTAAATGAACAACAGATAGACGGTAAACAAACTGTTAATCGCTGTAAGTCAAGAAGCATAATTAATCCGGTAAAATGTGGCGACAACTATTGGAAGTTGGAACTTGGATTCTTAGGCAATGAAATCTTGAAAGCATTAGACAAAGACAAGGACTTAGAACATAAAGTACAAAGTAGGAAGCCATTCAAATGAGTACACAAACTGTCCAACAGTATCACCGATTAAATGTCTATGATTACGTGCTGGAATTTTGCGGTTGGGAACCATTAGAAGAACTTCTAAAGTACACAAATAGTCCAACACAGACACGTTATACTTTATGTCTAATTAAATCTGGAGGTCGAGCTGGAGAAGTTCTTGGATTAAACCGAGAGAACTTTGTTATACAAAAACGTCAAAAGCATATTATTATACAAAACATGAAACTGGAAAAGCGTTACGGAACCCATAAAGATCCAATCACTAAGAAAGCTCTACATAGACCAGACGGAAAACTTGACACCTACACAATCAACGCAATACGTAAACCCTTCCCAATTTTGCTAGAGGAACCATTAACCACAGAACTACTAACTTACGTAAACGAAATCCATGAAGGTGATCTATTCTCCAGTACTTACAAGCTACGTAAACCATTAACCGTTAGTTGGGGATACAAGTTTATACGTAAATTGAACAATGAAATCCCACGAAGCCTATTCAACCAACTTGGACTAAACCAACCATTCAGGGATAAAGTTACAGGGAATACTATAGCCGACACAATACATCTTTGGCAACATTGGTTTAGAAGCCAAAGAGCCAGCCAACTAAAAGCAGAATACGACTTTAAGGAAAGTGACTTGATGGAATTTTTCGGATGGATCGACTACCAAACCGCAATTCATTACAGTAGGTTAGGCGCAACGAACTTAGCAGCTAAAATGCTAAAGGCAATCCGCTAAGTTTCTTTTTGTTTTATAGATTATCAATTCCTTCTTAAATATCTATCAAGGAATTACCATAGTTGGGTACAAATCGGAACCCTTTTTGAGTTTATATTTTATATATATTAATGATTGTTATACGCCACAAAACAAACAAAATAAACAAAGTGAACACTTACAAAGAAGTCTTTTTGTTTCCCAATATTGTCGCTCTCATGAACCGTTGAATAAGATAGCCGAGGTATAAAGCACTGAAAACAAAGATGGAAAACTCGGTGTATAAAATCCCTAGGTTAGGTTCAAACGAGAAGCAGTATCCACGTACAATAATTGACATAAATGTTAATACGGCCACAACCACCGCACCGACAAGCGAAGCTAACCCAAAACAATTAAAGATTATTCCAGCATATCGAGTCAACTTAACCATAATGATATTCCTCAAAGGTTTTTAGTTAGGTCTTTTAATGCCTTCTTGAAATCTGAGCTGTTTAGTAATAAAGTCACTAAGGTGCCTTCTTTTATTTGATCCAAGTCTATACCGTCACGCAACATTGCTTCAGTTTCATTTAGAGTTATTTTAAAGACAGCCGGATTATTGCTTATTTGATCCATTAGTTTATTTAAATCTCTACGAGTTTCGCTTAGGTTGATGCTGATGCCAAACGGTTTTTTTATTTGTTTGTCGGGAATAGTGTTGAAGGATTCCTTATACTGATTAAATACATAAGACTTAGTTTCTGTTTGCAGTTCTCTTTCTAGTATCTCAGGGTTTTTTATTCCTAAAGCTATGCTTCCTTTAAGTGTCGGTTCCCATAAGCCTTCTTGTTGTTTGATGTATCCCTTATTTTCAAGGTCAGCTAATCTGCCTTCTTTTCGTTGGATTATACTGTAAAGATGTCGTGCCCTATAATCGAGAGCTTCTTTGCTCATTTCTGGCGTATTGCTTAAATTTTTTGCTATTTGCCAAGCAGTTGCAGCTTTTAATTTATAAAGAGTTTTTAAAATTCCCAAGTTGTGTAATGCGCTTTTTCCCGTAAAAATTCCTATACGAGTATTACTTTGTTTTGCCTTTTTGCGTGACATTACATTATTACCTTCTAAAGGAATATTACAATTAATAGTATTTAATTATTGTGTAAGGATTGAACAAGAATTGAGTAAACAATTAAAAACAAACTGGAATATCCCAGTCTCAAAAACCCTCGATGACGCATTAGAAAAAGCAGTTAACCTAGATTCTCATAGTTCAAAGTCAGAGTTTGTACGTGACGCAGTAAGACGGCGTTTAGAGGAAATGGGTTTTAGACCCCAAGTTTTTGAGAAAGCAGAGATTCCAGCTTAAAAAAATTGTTGGAGGACTATTCCAACAATGACAGTATGTAGCGAATCGAATAAAAACTTTAGCTTTACAGCGCAGCATAGCCGTTACAAAAAAATAGCTATAATTCGCTTATCACGCAGCCAACAAACAATCAAGATCATAGGCTTAGACGGCGAGCTGTTAGGCTTAGCTAGATGCGAGGAACTCATTGAGCTTCTTAATGACAACCTCAGCCATGTTGACGTTGTTCTATATGACAGCAACCCAGAGGCAACCCAATGAGCCAAGATTTTTCGTGTAGAGATACCACAGGCAACACAGCAACCAAAACAAGAAGCTACAAGCAAAAAATAACCTGTTGTTCTAAGTGTGTCGCTCAAAACTGCCCTCACAGAGAACCCGATGGAATCTGTTACCTAATCTTGGAAGATGGCGAAAAAATCACAAAAACAGGATGGTTGCACTCGTGAGCTCACAATTTCTTAAATGTCCTGATTCAAGCTGTAACTGTCTATTTCTCAACCCAGCCGACTTACAAAAACACTTAGCTAAATTTGGAATAGTTCACTCTAAAACCCTAAAACAAATTCACCAAGACCTAGAAAACCAATATGCTTCGAGCGAGTGGGATGAAGCCGATAAATGGCAAGCTAACACAGAACGCCGATTGAAAGAAGCCTTCAAAATTTACAAGGGGCAACAATAACATGGATGTCAACCGAGAAGTACCAGAATCTAAAGATGACATCTTAGTGCCTGGCGGGTTGGAGAGAGTTAAAAACACCAACAAAAAACGAATAGATGAATTATATGCTAAAGGATACGAGCCGGAAAAAATCTATGAAACCTATACAATGTTCACTAAGAAAGCTGTTACTGTTGGTTCTGTTGGAAGTTTCAGCGATGGAGAAGAAGAAAGCCAAGCGGAACGATTAATTCGCTACACCTTAGAAAATTCTAAAGAATTATTTTACGACCAACACGATACTCCATATATTAGAGTTTCAGAGCCATGCACCACTTGCGGCACTTGCGGGAGAATCCTATCTTTACAACCTTGTAGCCAAGATGTCAAATTAAGCGGGGAGAGTGTAGAGGTGCCTAATAAGAATAGGGAACAACTGCAACTCCCGCAAGTCCCGCAATCCCAAGAAGCAACAAAAACACGTTGCGTCAATATGCCTTTACGCTCTAAAAAATTCAAAACTTGGCTAAGTTATTTGATGTATCAAAAAGAAGGAAAGGCACCTGGAAGTGAAACAGTTAATTCGGCTTTAGGTGTCTTAACTGGAAAAGCCTTGAAGGAAGGCAAAAAATACCAGCTTTACAATCGTGTTGCCCCTATCGAGGATGGTAGCGGAATATGGTTGGATATGGCTGATGAAAACTGGAGAGCTATTAAAATTAACCTTGAAGGTTGGGAAATTGTTGATAATCCTCCAATCCTATTCAAACGGTACAAACAGCAACAACCAATATGCGAACCAATACGACCAGCAAATATTGAAGCAGCAAGAGAGTTTGCCTATAGAATACTTAATCATGTAAACATTAAATCAGCTAAAAAAGCAAATGACGCAGAGCAACAAATTGAAGATGCTTTGATTGAATCAACAAAGCTAGCTGTTATCTGTAGTTGTATTAGTTATTTGATTCCGTTGATTTCTCACCCAATACTAATTGTTAGTGGTCCACAGGGTTCAGCAAAAAGCTACTTACACAAAATTGTTAAGAGAACCATTGATCCATCAATTCCAGAACTCTTAGACTTACCCCACGACAAAAACGAATTGCTCCAGCAATTAGATCATAATTGGCTAGCATTTTACGATAATTTGACCTCTCTTTCCAATGAAGTTTCAGATTGCTTATGTAGAGCTGTAACAGGTGGCGGTTTTAGTAAACGTGAGCTCTACAGCGATGATGATGATACGGTTTACGACTTTAAAAGATGTGTAGGGTTAAATGGTATTAATCCAGCCGCAAGCAGGCCAGACTTACTAGATCGTAGTGTGTTAACATCAGTAACTAAGATTGATGACAAAGACCGTAAAACCGAAAAAGTAGTTGATGCAGCCTTTGAAGCTGACAAAACAAGCATTCTTGGTGGGTTCTTAACAATTCTATCGGAAGCACTCAAGAAATACAAAGTAGTTAACTTGGACAGTTACCAACGATTAGCAGATTTCCATGTTTATGGATGCGCTATCTCATTAGCTTTAGGAAAAACAGCGGAAGAATTTACCAAAGCATACGAAAACAAAGTTGAGGGACAAACGGAAGAAGCCTTGAACGCTTCACTAGTAGCATTATCTTTGATAGATTTTTGCGATAAACATTTTAAACGTGATGTATCAGGCAGCCGTATAATTCAGGGTAATTGGGAAGGCACACCTTCAGAGCTCTTAGATGTCCTTACTGATAATTGCATTCATCTTGGAATCAAAACAGATTTCCGTTCAAAATGGCCCAAGTCACCTAGCACTTTTGGAAAAAGAATCAATGAACTAATCCCTTCAATGTACCGTAAGGGATACGATATTATTGTTAAAGCTGGGACTCCCAGACAGATAATAATTGCAGAAACCCCAGAGCAAATAGAAAAATATAATCCAAAAACAGAAGATACCAAAGACCTTAAAACGCGAATAGAGGAAACTTTTGGACAAATAATTATAGCTTACCAAAAAGGTGGAATGGTTAAAACTGAAACAATCCAAGACAAAGAAGCATTAACGCAGCTACTTAAAGACGATAAATTGCTATCTCCGCAAGAAGGCTTTGTTATTCCAAATAGGAGCGCCTAAAATGTCGCTTCCAATGCCAAGAGTAGATGAATTTATCCGATTTATTAAACTCTTAGGGCAATCAGCACCAGATTTAGTTCCTTGGCTAATCCGTTTGAATCCAGCCGGAAAAGACCCAATTGAAGGCGTATCTTGGAAAGATCCAACTTATGGCAGATTAACAATCTATCAAGCCATTGACTACATGAAACATGGCGGCAACATTGGAATAGCTGGAACAGACCACGACAACTTAGTAATGACTGATTGTGACGGCGGAATAATAAAAGAAAATGAAGTTAAACCAACTCTTAATGTTAGAACACGAAGCAGAATAGGATTACACGCTTACAGCATAAACATAGATACACCAAAGATTCCAAACATACCAACCGACGAAGCTGGAGAAGTAAGAAGTATTTGGCAGTTTGTAGTCGCTCCAGGTTCTTATGTTCCAGTTTCAACAGCAAAGTTAGAGTTAATTCCAGAAGCAGACAAAGAAAACGCTGGTTACTACACAATCAATAATCCAATAGCTCCAACAACATTAACCTATAGTGAGTTGCCAAACTTCTTTAGAGAAACGCATGAGCGCAAAAAAGAAGCACCTAAACGATTACCTTCAACATTTAATCCTAAAACAGTCAACAGGGAACATAGCGCATTATTCGATATAACCGCTGAAGATGTTTGCCGCAAAGAAGGAGGCGACACAGATACAAGTACAAGATGGGGGAGCATATTCCACGATTCAGACACAGATGCTAACATGAGCTTATCAAATGAAGGTTTACTTCAATGTTGGCGACATAGCTGTAGCTTCAATGGATTACAAGCCTTAGTTGTGTTAAGTGGCTATATGGATTGTAACCAAGCTGGGAGCCCACATGAGGGAGTAGCCGGCAGTAGCGGCATGATTGGCGACAACGGCGCAATATTTCACGCTTGGAAATACGCTTACGAACATGGATACTTACCTAAAGGCGACAGGATTCCAACAAAAGCTCTAGTGTACATAGCTGAAAAAGAATTTCATTACAAGGCCCAAAAGAACAGCAAAGGCGAATATCTCATGCTTCCGACCAACGTGTATCGTGAAGTTCTGAGAGTGTTGAAGGAGAAGTACTAAAATGAGGAACTTCTCGGTAGCTAAGAGAAACCAACGTGTCGGCGGCCCATGCGAAACTTGCGCCATGTATTATCATTGTGTAAGTTGCTGTAACCGGTTGGATCAGTGGCGCTTGAAGGAAGGAGTTGAGGCTTAGCATGGAAGTTCCAGCCATAACAGCTAAAATTTGCTTACAATGTGGCAACTCTAATATATTCTGTAATGGGCATAGGCAGCGAAAAGATGGTTCAATAGTTCAACGTTTTAAATGCCCAAGTTGTGGTTCAAGTTTTTCGGAAAGTAATATTAGGGCGTCTAAGACAATTAACAGCCGTCATATAAGCGCGAAAATGGCGAAAAATATGGCCGACCTAACAGAATTAAAGACTGTTATGGTTGACATAGAAAGCAAACTGACAGAATACCACTTAAACCACATGAAAACAAACGGTTATTCTGAAGCAACTATACGCTTGAGCTGGGGAATACTTGAAGTCTTAAAGAAACGTGGCGCTGACCTATCAAAAACTGAATCTGTTAAGAAACTTATTTCAGAACAGAATTGGAGCGGCAACAGAAAAAGAAACGTCATCAATGCCTATACTCAATTCATAAAATACTTGGGTTTACAATGGGAAGCGCCAATATGCAACGTAACAAGAAAGATTCCCTTCATACCAAACGAGCAAGAAATAGATGATTTAATCGCTGGAATGCCTACAACGATTGCGGCTTATCTGCAATTGCTTAAGGAAACTGCTATGCGTTCAGGTGAAGCAATTAAGGTTAAATGGGTAGATGTTGACCTTCAAAGACGATTAGTAACCTGCAATGATCCAGAGAAAAACAGTAACACCCGAATGTTCAGCGACTTAAGCGCAAAACTGCTAACAATGCTTAACCAACTGCCAAAAACAAACGAATACTTGTTTGGAGAAAGAACCGTTTACAGCCTTAAAGCAAGTTTCTGTAGAAGCAGAGCAAAACAAGCCTTCAAACTCGGCAATCCACGCCTAAAAGAAATTCACTTCCATACTTTGCGACATTGGAAAGCAACCATGCTTTATCACTACACAAAAGACCCTTTGCTAGTTCAACAGTTCTTAGGACACAAATCATTCGACAACACCCAACTATACATTAACCTAGACAAACAACTATTCGTAAACCTTCCAGACGAAAACTTTACTATTAAGGCTGTCAACTCAGTAGAGGAAGCCGTTAAACTTGGTGAAGTCGGTTTCGAGCCGTTCTTGGTAATCCAAGGCGTTCAACTCATGCGTAAGAGGAAATAAAATTGAACGCTAAAATGTTACCAAATCACAGTGAAGTCCATCATTGTGGCCGGGGTGGTGTATCTCCGCCCTCGATGGTCATCAATCCACCTTTCTAATCTTTTCTCCGTTCTCCTCTTTTTTCTTTTTGGAGAATTTCAGTCGTCTTTTCGCAGGTTTGGCAGGAAGTGAAATAGATGACTTCAAAAAGATGCCCTATTTGTGGCGGATTCATATCCGACGAGCTTTGGACAGGCATTCCCAAGCCAAAACAAAAATGTCCAGAATGCGGCAGCATGAAAAACTGGAAAACCGGAATATACCATGCTCCTACCGGGGCGAGGCAGCGTTATTACTGCAGAGATTGTGGTGTGCGTTTTTCAGAGCGGTAAATTCTACCCTTAAAAATTTCTCTTTTTTCTTTTTGTTAATTGATTTTTGGAGGCTTTTTTCTCTTGAGTGAACATTCTGAAAGATCAGGAAAAGAATTTGGAATAAAACCCGGATCCTGCAACGAGTTATCTTGGAGTCAGGTTTTGGGGGATAATATTCTTCAGGAGTTGCCTGAGGAATTAGCCGCTTCTACAACTTTCAAGGTTGATGAGAAGGAGCGTCTTTGCATGTTTTTTGGCTTCAAGTTGGCTGGTCCCGACTTTCAAGTTGTGCTTGAGGTTGTTAAGCGGTACCAAGGGGATTTTGTTAACCAGAAAGAGGATGGTAGGGATGTGGGGTATTTTATGTTTCCCAAACCCCAGCCTAAGGCGGATCCTGCGCCTCCAGCTGCCCAGGAGAAACCTGCAGAATTGCCTAAACAGCCCAGCCCAATAACAATTTTTTCAGCCACATATTGTGGAGTCTGCGAAGATTATGGGGCATCCTGCAGTTGCCAATCCAACTCTGAACGCCGCAACCTATGCCTAAAGATTCTAAATATTCAAACTTGGCAAACACTCAACGTTACTCTAGAGAGACTTTGTAAACTTCCGTTGATGAAGGCTTCTGAACCTGTCCAGGCTGCTTCTTCTAATCATGCAGATGCCCGGTCGCCTCCTGCAGTTCAGCTAGTCCAGAAGGTTGAGCGCAACACAAGGCCTACAGAGGGTCACAGGGAAGGCGATGTCGTCTGGATCTATGCGGAGAATCGAGGCGGGGAGCGTTATGAGCAGGCGCTTGAGAAGGATAATGAGCGGTCTAATGATTATTTTGCGATTCGTAGATCAATTATTGATGCTGAGCAAGCGGGCAAAAAAGGCATAGTTCTTCAAGGGAAATGGTGTTGGTTGAGCCAGGAACGCGATTACATAGGAAGGAAACCTGCTAAGACTTTTGCGAAGGGAGGAGGTAGGCGCTATTGAGTGATGAGCAGTTTAAAGAAGCTAAGGAAAAGGAAAAAGCCTATTTCAAGCAGATTGTGGCGGCTAACAATGTTTTGCGTAAGATGCCTCAGGGGTCAACAGTTTATTGTGGTAGTTGTGGCCAGAGGCTCAAAGTTGCTTTAAGCCCTAGTATGAAGGAATGGTTTGAGGCGTTACGATCTGCTTTGCTGTTTCCAGCAGCTGAGGATCCACAGAATCAAGAAAAAACTAAGGAGTCAACTTAGGAGCGCATCTTTTTTGGCTGTCTCACCTGATAACGCCACAAACACCTCTAGCAACACCAGTTTAAACTGTTTAGCGTCTTCGAAGAGTTGGAGTGTAGAGAACAGAGTCTTCCACGTTATTGATGATTCAGATATTGAGTTGCGGCCAGTGGAGATTGCCCGTAAAATCCATGCTCCCTATAAGCCTACACGAGGTCAATGCACAACTGTTCGGGGAATCATAAGAAAACTTCTCGATAAAGGAATGATTCTACAGCCTTACCCTGGAGCATACTGTAACAAAATCACCTACGGGATGCGGTTTATTCAGCTTTGTGTGCATAACATTAGTCTTCGTAGTTTTGTCTGCCAAGATGTGGAGCATTGGGAGAAGGATGAGTTTGTGGGTGGGGTTAAGATTCATATATGCTTCGGCAGCGAGAGGCGCAAAATTAGCGGGTATATCGCTTGCGACGTCGGCGGAATGTCGCATGATGCTTGTTTGTTGGCGTTGCATCGTTGGTTTGATGTTGTGCAGGATCATCTTGGGTGGCAGCTTAATGACCTAGAGATTTTGACGTTTGAATGCAACAAAGACGATTATGGTATTCGCATTGATGGCGTTCAATGCATGACTAAGACTAATTTGTTTGGGATGATTGAGCGGGTATATCAGAAAGAAGAGAATCTTGTCAGGAAAGAGCGCAAGATTACTCGCCCTATGTCAGTGACGAAGTTTGAGGAGGCTATCAGTAAGGGCTTCAAGGATTCTGAAGGTGCACAGCATAATTTTGAGTTGAAGCAGGAGCTTAAGCGCAACAGTGAGGCTTTGAAGTTTACGAATAGTAGGCTGCTGCAGGTGGAAAAGTTGCAGGAGGCTATCTATGGTGTTTTGCGAAAGGGTTCTGAGCCTGGTAAGCTTGTGGATTGGAGGCTGCTGTTGAGAAGATTGCTTTGAATGTGAATAAGTTGACTGAGGCTTGGAGCAAACTTAGCGATCTAGAGGATCCTTTGCGTTTGGCTGAGGGGCAGAAGAAACTTGGAGACTACGTACGATGATCAAAACACGTATGGCTGTTCCTGAGTTGTTAGTGTGGGTATCTGATGCTCAAGATGGTTCTTTGTTTCTTTTTCACTTAAAAAGAGCCGTTAAAACCCCTTTTCAGGCATGGATTAATGCCAAAATCAAGGTTGCTGTAACCCTGTTTCTATGGGGCATTTTATCTGAAAATTATGGAGAAATGATGTTTTGAACAAGAAAAAAGATGAAACTGAACCTGGATTAAGAAAAGTTCGAGAAGTACAAAAAATCGGTTTAATTACCCTTCGAAAAGTCAAGCATACAGGAAACACTTACTATGTGACCTTAGACCCGACAACTGTTGCCAGCTATGACTTGACGAGTGGAGATGAGGTGAAGATTGGGTTAATTGAAGTTCGCAAAGACCGCACTGTAGCAACTGAAGGCGAGGAACAAAGCTGAATGGGGTCTCATGAGCGTAAGCGTGCTAAGAAGCGCCAGCAGCAAGCGCGTGAGTTGTTGAAAGACCTAGATCAT
>Ga0114951_10001566_pt1 | contig 27879 bp, 26 predicted proteins | sample AM7aDNAmetaG_FD_88677 | JGI IMG/M metagenome (GOLD analysis project Ga0114951, IMG submission 88677) | Freshwater microbial communities from Finland to study Microbial Dark Matter (Phase II) - AM7a DNA metaG | ecosystem: Environmental > Aquatic > Freshwater > Lake | place: Finland: Lake Alinen... | reverse complement strand
CCGGCAGACCAGCAGGTTGTGCAGCTTGACCCCGGCCACGGGCAGGGTGTTGAGAAAGTCCACGGACCGCTCCAGGTCGTCCGGGCCTGCTCCGGGCAGGCCATGCACCAGGTGCGCGCACACGCTGATCCCGCGCGCCGCCGCCGCCCGCGTTGCCCGTGCGAAGCAGGCCGCGTCGTGCCCCCGGTTGATGCGCGCCAGCACCGCGTCGTCTGCGCTTTGCAGGCCCAGGTCCAACTGCACGAAAAAGCTGCTGGGGCCAGCAGGACCAGCCGGGGCGGCAGCGTGCCGGCTGGCAGCGGGAACGTCTGCAAAAGCGGCAACGGGCCCTTGCCCCTGTTGTCGCATGAAAGCCGCAAGCGCGTCCAGACGCTCGTGGGTTCCGCCCGCAACGCCCGCATCCGGCCCCATACCCGGCCCGACTTCCACACGAACAGTCGGCCCCATATCCGGCCCCACATCCAGGCAATCGGGCCGCGTGCCGATGCACAGCCCGGCCACGCCGGGCAGGGCGGAAATTTCCGCCAGCACCGCCCGCAGGCGCTCGATGCTTCCATGTGTGTTACTGTATGACTGCAGGTAGGCCAGAAGCAGGGTCCCAGGGTGCCGGGCGCGCAGGCGCGGGGCCAGGAGCTCCCACTGCGCGGCCAGCCCCAGGCCCTGCTCCAGCAGCCCCGTGCCCGAACCGGCTGGGTTGCAAAATAAGCAGCCCGAGCGCGAGAGGCTGCCGTCGCGGTTGGGGCAGGAGAATCCGGCGTCCAGAGACACTTTGCGAGCGCCCGCGCCCAGGCGCGCCCGGAAAAAGGCTTTTAACGGGTGGAAACGTTTGGCGTCTTCCGGGCGCAGGGGAGTGCTCATGTATTGCCTGTCGGTACTTCTTTTGGTACGAGATGCTGTTCAGCGGCTGCCAGAGATCCTTGCCGCCGCTTATCCATGCTAATTGCGGCCACCAAATATATCAAGAACCGGGGGCTTTATGGTCAAATTGTTCGACAAATTCTTCGAATACTTCTCCACGGACCTGGCCATCGACCTGGGCACGGCGAACACGCTGGTCTACGTCAAGGGTTCCGGCATCATGCTTTCAGAGCCCTCTGTGGTGGCCGTCAAGCGCGACTCGCGCGGGGGCAAGGTCGTGCTGGCCGTGGGGACCGAGGCCAAGAAGATGCTCGGGCGCACTCCCGGCAACATCGTGGCCATCCGGCCCATGAAGGACGGCGTCATAGCCGACTTCGAGGTCACCGAGGCCATGCTGCGGCACTTCATCTCCAAGGTCAACAACTCGCGCCGTCTGGTCCGGCCGCGCATCATGATCTGCGTGCCCACGGGCATCACCCAGGTGGAGAAGCGCGCGGTCAAGGAAAGCGCCCAGAGCGCGGGCGCGCGCGAGGTCTACCTGATCGAGGAGCCCATGGCCGCAGCCATCGGCGCCAATCTGCCCATCACCGAGGCCACGGCCAACATGGTCGTCGACATCGGCGGCGGCACCACCGAGATCGCCGTCATCTCGCTCTCCGGCATCGTCTACGCCAAGAGCGTGCGCATCGGCGGCGACAAGATGGACGAGGCCATCATGCAGCATGTGAAGCGCAAGTACAACATGCTCATCGGCGAGAGCACCTCCGAAGAGATCAAGATGATCATCGGCAGCGCCTACCCCGTGGAGGGCGCCAGCGAGATGGAGGTGCGCGGCCGCGACCTGGTCACCGGCATTCCCCAGAACCGCATCATCACGGCCGAGGAAGTGCGCGGCGCCATCTCCGAGCAGGTGGAGGGCATCGTCCAGGGCGTGCGCATCGCCCTTGAGCAGACCCCGCCCGAACTGGCGGCCGACATCGTCGACCGGGGCATCGTGCTGACCGGCGGCGGCGCGCTGCTGCGCGGCCTGGACAAGCTCTTGCAGCACGAGACCCAGCTGCCCATCACCGTGGTCGACGACCCGCTCACCGCCGTGGTGCTCGGCTCGGGCAAGGCGCTGGAATGCCTCGATCTCTACAGGGAAGTGACCTCGGACTAATGTGAACCCGAAACGCGTCGCCATCTTCGTCGTGGCCGGGCTGTTCTTCTACCTGGCCCTGTACACCTGGAATCTGCGCACCGGGTTTTTGACCCGCATGAGCACCTATTCCGGGCTGGACAGCGTTGGCGCCGTGCTGCGGCCCGGCTCCTGGCTGGGCAACGCCGCGGGCGGCTTCGTGGAGCGCTATCTGTCCCTGGTGGGCTTGAAGCAGGAGAACGAGGCCCTGCGCGAGGAGATCAAGGCCCTGCGCCTGGAGACCATGACCCTGCGCGAACGCGCCGAGGCCACGGCCAGGGTGGAGAAGCTTTTGGGCTTTCCCGAGCCGCCGGACTGGCGCAAGGAGGGCGCGCGGGTCATCGCCCACCGCGTGGGCCCCACGGCCATCCTGGAGACCATCCTGGTGGACCGGGGCAAGCTTTCCGGCGCGCAGGAGGACACCCCGGTGCTCTGCACCGAGGGCGTGGTGGGCCGCATCTACCGCGCCGGGCTTTCCGTGGCCACTGTGCTGCTGTTGACCGACCCCTCCAGCCGGGTGGCCGTGGTGGGGCGCGACAACCGCGCCGCCGGCGTGATCTACGGCATGGGCGCGGGCGAACGGCTCGTGGTCAAGTACGTGGGCCTGAAGTCGACCATCGAGCCCGGCGAAATCCTCGTCACCTCCGGCATGGACGGCGTGTACCCCAAGGGCCTGCCCGTGGCCCGGGTCAGCGCCGTGCGCCGCGAGGAGGCCACCCTGTTCATGGAAGTGCAGGCCGACCCCCTGGTGGACATTCCCCGCCTGGAAGAGGTGCTGCTGCTCAAACGCGCGGTCCGGCCGGAAGACTCCCGCGCCCTGTGGGAATAGGCCATGCTCGCGGTTCTCTGGTGGTTGGCCTTCACCGTCGTGTGCATCTGGGGGCAAAGCCTGCTGCCCGGCGTGGACTTTTTTGCGCCCGGCATGGCCGTTTCCCTGCGCTGGCAAAAACCCGGCGCCACCCTCATCCTGACCCTGATCTGGGTGGCCATCCAGGAGGGTGCAGGGGGCCTGGCCTTCGGCTACGCCATCCTGTGGTACGCCATCCTGTTCGCCCTGCTCACCGTGGGCCGCTGGCTGCTCGACCCCGGCAGCCTGCAGTTCCAGGCCCTGCTCGGCGTGGCCTTGGGCGTGGCCCATCTGCTGCTGCTCTACCTCATGGCCGTGCTGGAGATGCGCGCCTTTCCCCTGTGGCGGGTGCTGGGCGAATGCCTGCTCCAGGCCCTGCTCTACCCCGTGCTGTGGTATTTTGCCGATTCCATGTTCCCGGATAGGCTGAAGAGGGTCCATGAAGAATCTGCATAGCGGCTATGGGCAGGAACCGCCGCGCATGGGCGTGGGGCTTTTGCAGTTCCTGATCTTCGGGCTGTTCTGCCTTTTCGCCGTGCGCCTGTGGTACCTGCAGATCCACCTGGGCCAGGTGTTTTTGGAGAAAAGCCGCAACAACCAGCTGCGCACCGAGTACATCTTCGCCCCGCGCGGCTTTCTGCGCGACAGAAACGGCGAGCTTCTGGCCGTCAACGAGCCCGCCTTCGTGCTCGGGCTGGTGCGCGAGGACTGCGACGACATCCCGGCCACCCTGAACAAGATCTCCGAGTGGACGGGCATTCCCCTGGAGCGCCTGAAGGACATCTACGCCCGCAACAAGCCCAAGGTGAAGCTCTTCGAGCCGCTGACCCTGGTGCCGGACCTGGACTTCGAGCACATCGCCAAGATCGAGGGCGGCAGCCTGCGCTGGCCCGGGGTCGAGATACTCTCGCGCACCCGGCGAAAATACATTTACGGACACCTGCTCTCCCACGTGCTTGGCTACGTGGCGGAAGCAAACGAGGCCGAAATGCAGGCCGACCCCTCCCTGTCGCTCGGCGACTTCGTGGGCAAGCAGGGCCTGGAGAACAGCCTGGACGTGCGCCTGCGCGGCACCAAGGGCAGGCGGATGATCGAGGTCGACGTCAGCGGGCGCAGGCTTTCCGAGGAATTGCAGCGCGAGCCCAAGGCCGGCGAGGAGGTCTTCCTCAGCATAGACCTGGGCCTGCAGCAGCTGGGGCACAAGGTGCTGGAGGGCAAGGCCGGAAGCGTGGTGGTCATGGACCCGGACACCGGCGAGATTTACGCCCTGGTCAGCGAGCCCTCCTATGACTCCAACACCTTCACCACCGGGCTGTCCTCGGCCCAGTGGGCCGAGCTGCGCGACAACCCCATGCACCCCCTGCAAAACCGCGCCACCCAGGGCGTGTATCCGCCGGGCTCGGTGTTCAAGCTGCTCATGGCGGCCGACGCCCTGCACGAAAACGCCATCGACCCCAAGGAGACGGTGCAGTGCACCGGCGAGCTGGCCCTGGGCAACCACGTGTTCCGCTGCTGGAAAAAAGGCGGCCACGGCACCGTCAACTTCCAGCGCGCCCTGGTCGAGTCCTGCGACACGTACTTCTACAAGCTCGGCATGAAGCTCGGCGTGGACCGCATCAGCTCCTACGCCAAGTTGGCCGGGCTGGGCGCGCTCACAGGCATCGACCTGCCGCATGAGAAGACCGGCCTCATCCCCTCGCGCGAGTGGAAGCTCAAGCGTTTCGGCGTGCGCTGGACCAAGGGCGAGGACCTGAACTTGGCCATCGGCCAGGGCTACACCGGAACCACCCCGCTGCAGATCGCGCGGCTTGTGGCCGCCCTCATCAACGGCGGCAAGATTTTGAAGCCCCAGCTCATGCGCGGCATTGCCCCGGTGGTGCAGAGCACCCTGCCCCTGACCCAGGAGCACGCGGCCATCCTCAAGCGGGCCATGGTGGCCACCGTGGAGGACCCGCACGGCACCTGCCGCCGGGCGCTCACCCCGGGCGTGGTGGTCGGCGCCAAGACCGGCAGCGCGCAGGTGGTGCGCCTGACAGACGACCTCAAGCGCATGGGCGACAGCGTGCCCTACAAGTACCGCGACCATGCCTGGATGGCCGGGTTCGGCGAGCGGGGCAACAGACGCTTCGTGGTGGTGGCCATGGTCGAGCACGGGATGCACGGAGCCTCTGGCGCGGGCCCGGTGGTGAAGGCCATGCTCAACGCCCTGTTCCTGGGCAAGAAGGAGCTGCCGCCCAGGGACGTGGAAGGCGCCGAACGCCCGGCCGAGGCCGCTGCGCGCGTGGGCGTGGACGCCGTGGAGCCGCAGTTCCCGGATGTCTCGCACGAGCCGGGAGGCGCGCAGTGAGCCCCATCGACCGGCGCATGCTCTACCACGTGAACTGGGCGCTGGTGGGCGTCATGGGCGCGCTGTTCCTCATCGGCGTGCTGAACCTTTACTCCGCCAGCGGGGTGCGCGTGGGCGAGGGCGTGTCGGTTGAGCCCTATTACCAGAAGCAGGTCATCTGGGGCGTCATCGGCCTGTTCGGCCTGGTGGCCTTCATGAGCTTCGACTACCGCAGGCTGTCCGCCGTGGCCTGGCCGCTGTACGCCGTGACCCTGCTGCTGCTTTTGGCCGTGCCCTTTCTGGGCAAGACCATCTACGGCGCGCGGCGCTGGCTGGACTTCGGCCTGTTCAGCTTCCAGCCGAGCGAGCTGGCCAAGTTCTCCGTGCTGCTGCTCGGCGCGCGCATCCTCTCGGTTGAGCCGGAGCGCCTGGACTTGAAGCGCCTGGCCTACATCCTGGGCCTGGGGCTCTTGCCCACCCTGATGATCATCAAGCAGCCGGACCTGGGCACGGGCATGCTCGTTTTGCTGCTGCTCGGCGGGCTCATCCTCTACCGGGGCATCCGGCCCTGGCTCTTCCGCTCCTTGTGCGTGCTGGTGCCCGTGCTCCTGCCCCTGGCCTGGTTCGGACTGAAAGACTACCAGAAGCGGCGCATCCTGGCCTTCCTCGACCCGGCCACGGACCCGCTGGGCTCCGGCTACCACATCCTGCAATCGGAGATCGCCATGGGCTCCGGGCGCATCTTCGGCAAGGGCTTCATGGCCGGAACCCAAAGCCAGCTGCGGTTCCTGCCGGAAAAGCACACCGACTTCGCCGTGGCCGTGCTGGGCGAGGAGTGGGGCTTTTTCGGCATGATGGTGCTGTTGACCCTGTTCTGCGCCTTCCTCTACCAGATCGCCATCGTTGCGCGCGACGCCAAGGACCCCTTCGACAGCTACCTGGCCGCCGGGGTGTTCTTCTACTTCTTCTGGCAGGTCCTGATCAACATGGGCATGGTCCTGGGGCTCATGCCCGTGGTTGGCGTGCCCCTGCCCTTCATCAGCTACGGCGGCAGCGCCACCCTGGTGAACTTCAGCCTGCTCGGCCTGGTGCTGAACATCTCCATGCGCCGTTTTCTGTTCAAGTCGAATTGAGCCCGGCCGCCCTTTGGTTTTGGCTGCCGGCCGGCCCGAATGTACCCCCCTGTTCCGTCTTGGACGGGGTCTCAAATTGCCATGATTTTCACATGCCCAGAGCCGCATGAGATTTTCGGGTGAGGGGCAAAAAGCACTGTCCTGTAAGGGCATTGACCCAAAAAGAAGCTGAGGAAAATGAAAAAAGGCTTTGACAGGTCTTTGGCAATCAGGTAGGCAGCCACTGACTTTGGACCAAAATTCACAATCCCATTTCAACGTGCCGGGGGCCGCTCATGATTGACTTCGATAAAACGTTTTTAATCCAGTTGGTCAATTTCCTCATCACCATTGTGGGTCTGAATCTCCTGCTGATCCGCCCCATCCGGGACAAGATCCAGGAGCGCAACAGCCTCATGGCCGCCCAGGTGGGCAAGATCGAGGGCTTCAACTCCAGCGCCGAGGAGAAGCTCAAGGGCTACCAGGCGGCTATCGACGCCGCGCGCCAGGAAGGACTTGAGATGCGCAAGCTGCTGCGTGCCGACGGCGCAACAGAGGAGCAGCACATCATGTCCGCTGCCGGCAAGGAGGTCGCCGCCTTCCTGAAGGCCGCCCACGACGAGATCGCCACCCAGGTGGCTGGCGCCAAGAAGACGCTGGCTTCCGAAGTGGAGAAATTCGCGCAGAAGGCCACGGCCAAGATTTTGGGCCAGGCTTAAGCCGACAGGAAGAAGGAGGGGGAACATTTTGAAAGTCGCGAGACACACAGTTTTGAGCCTGATCGGCGTTCTGGCCTTTGCCGCAGTGGCATACGCCAGCGGCGGCGAAGAGGGCTACCACGGCATTGATGCGGAGATGTGGAAGAACTACGCATACCGCATCGTCAACTTCATCATCTTCATCTTCCTCATGTACAAGTTTGGCGGCGCCAAGATCGCCGCCTTCTTTGGCGGTCGCCGCAACCAGATCAAGAAGGATCTTGAAGACCTTGAAGTCCGCAAGGCAGAGGCCGAGAAGAAGCTGGCCGACGTCGAGACGGGCATCCGCAACATGGAGCAGGAAAAGGCCGCCATCCTGGCCGAGGCCAAGCTCCAGGGCGAAGCCATCAAGAACGCCATCATCGAAAAGGCCAAGGCCGACGCAGCCCAGATGCAGGTCCAGGCCAAGACCAGCGCCGAGAACGAAGCCCGCGCCGCCTTTGACCGCGTCCGGGCCGAGATCGCCGACCAGGTCATTGAGCAGGCGACGAAAATCGTGCGGGAAAAGCTCACCGAAAAGGACCATGAGCGCCTCGTGGATGAATACTTAACAAAGGTGGTGCTCAATTGAGCGGGAACATCGTCGCGCGCAGGTACGCCAAGGCGCTGTTCACCGTAGGGGGCAAGCAGGGGGCAACCGAGCTTGCGACCTACGGCAAACAGCTCGCCGACCTGGCTGGGGCATTGGCGGGAGCGCCGGAGGCCATGCGGTTCTTCAAGAACCCGGTCTTCAGCGTGGAGGAGAAGAAAGCCGTTCTGAAGCAGATCTCGGAGAAGCTGAAGCTCACCGGAGCCATGGCCAACTTCGCCAATCTGCTGGCTGACAAGAACCGGCTGGTCTCCATCCCTGAAATCGCTGCGGACTACAAGGCCATGCTCGACGACGCCAGCGGCATCGTCTCCGGCAAGCTTGTCACCGCCGTGGCGCTTTCCGACTCCCGCAAGGTGGAGCTGAAACAACGGCTGGAGAAGCAGACCGGCAAGAAGCTGGTGCTCGACTACGCCACCGACGCCGAGATCCTCGGCGGCGTTGTGCTGCAGATCGGGGACAGCGTGCTCGACGCCAGTCTGCGCGCCCAGCTGAACATTTTGAAAGAAACCATCAAGAGGGGTGAGTAGGGCCATGCAGATCAAAGCGGAAGAAATCAGCAAAATCATTGAGGGACAAATCCAGAATTATGAGTCCCGCGTGGAAATGAGCGAAACCGGCACCGTTTTGTACGTCGGTGACGGCATCGCCCGCGTGCATGGCGTGAAAAACGCCATGGCAATGGAGCTCCTGGAGTTCCCCGGCGGCCTCATGGGCATGGTGCTCAACCTCGAAGAGGACAACGTCGGCGTCGCCCTTTTGGGCGAGTGCACCGAAATCAAGGAAGGCGACCCGGTCAAGCGCACCGGCAAGATCTTTTCCGTGCCCGTTGGCGAAGCCGTTGCCGGCCGCGTCATCGATCCGCTGGGCCAGCCCATCGACGGCCTGGGCCCCATCGCCTCAAACGAGACCCGTCCGGTCGAGCTGAAGGCCCCTGGCATCGTCGCCCGCAAGTCCGTCCACCAGCCCATGGCGACCGGGCTTAAGGCCATCGACGCCATGACCCCGGTCGGCCGCGGCCAGCGCGAGCTGATCATCGGCGACCGCCAGGTCGGCAAGACCGCAGTCTGCGTTGACGCCATCCTGGCCCAGAAGGGCGGCGACGTGAAGTGCTTCTACGTGGCCATCGGCCAGAAGAAGTCCACCGTCGCGCTCGTGGCCGACACCCTGCGCAAGTACGGCGGCATGGAGTACACCACCATCATCTCCGCCACCGCCTCCGAGCCCGCGCCGCTGCAGTTCATCGCCGCGTACTCCGGCTGCACCATGGCCGAGTACTACCGCGACAAGGGCGAGCACGCCCTGATCATCTACGACGACCTGTCCAAGCAGGCCGTGGCCTACCGCCAGATGTCGCTCTTGCTCCGCCGCCCGCCCGGCCGCGAAGCCTTCCCCGGCGACGTGTTCTACCTGCACTCCCGCCTGCTGGAGCGCGCCTGCAAGGTCAATGACAAGCTCGGCGCCGGTTCGCTGACCGCCCTGCCGATCATCGAGACCCAGGCCGGCGACGTGTCCGCGTACATCCCGACCAACGTCATCTCCATCACCGACGGCCAGGTGTACCTGGAGCCCGCGCTGTTCAACGCCGGCATCCGCCCGGCCATCAACGTCGGCCTCTCGGTCTCCCGCGTCGGCGGCGCCGCCCAGACCAAGGCCATGAAGCAGGTTGCCGGCACCCTGCGCCTCGACCTCGCCCAGTACCGCGAACTGGCCGCCTTCGCCCAGTTCGGCTCGGACCTGGACAAGGCCACCCAGCAGAAGCTCAATCGTGGCGCACGCCTGGTCGAGCTTTTAAAGCAGCCCCAGTACCAGCCCATGCCGGTGCAGGAGCAGGTGGTTTCGCTGTACGCCGGCACACGCGGCTACATGGACGAAGTGCCCCTGGATGCCGTGCGTAAGTTCGAGACCGAGATGCTCGAGTTCATGCGCAACTCCAAGGCTGACATCATGAAGGACATCGTCGAGAAGAAGGCCCTGGACGCGGACATCGAAGGCCGCCTCAAGGCCGCCATCGACGAGTTCAAGAAGGGCTTCCGCGCCTAGCGGCGCAGGAGGGTGCGATGGCTTCCCTGAGGGACGTCAAAATAAAGATCGGCGCGATCAAGAAGACCAAGCAGATCACCAAGGCCATGAACATGGTGGCCTCGGCGAAACTTCGCAACGCGCAGAGCCGGATTGAGCGGTTCAAGCCTTACGCGCAGAAGTTTTTCGAGATGCTGGGCGACTTGGCAGCCGGGGCGGACGAGTCGGTCCATCCGCTCTTGGCCAAGCGTGAGGAAAAAAAGACCGTGGGCATTGTGCTCGTGACTTCGGACCGCGGCCTGTGCGGCAGCTTCAACGTCAACCTGATCAAGGCCGGGCTCAAGCTGGCCAAGGAAAAGAAGGCCCAGGGCCTGGACGTGAAGTTCTACTGCGTGGGCAAAAAGGGCCGCGATGCGGTCCGCAGAGCCGAATACGAGATTCTGGTTCAGTACCGTGATGTGATGAACAGCTTTGACTTCACCCTGGCCAGCAAGCTCGGGCAGGAGCTCATCAACTCCTTCCTCGATGCGACCCTGGACGAAGTGGTCCTGGTCTACGGCGAGTTCATCAGTGTGGGCAGGCAGGTGCCGGTGGTGCAGAATATCCTGCCCATCAGCGGTGACCAAGCGGGCATCCCCGCAGTCAAAAGCTCTGGCAAGGAATACGTCTACGAACCCTCTGTCGAGGGTCTCCTGGCCGAACTCCTGCCCCGCTTCATCAAGGTGCAGGTCTATCGTGGCATGCTCGACACGTCGTGCAGCGAACATGCAGCCCGCATGAGCGCCATGAACAACGCGACGCGCGCCTGCGACGACATGACCAACGCCCTGACGCTTCTGTACAACAAGACGCGCCAGGCCGCCATCACCAGAGACCTTATGGACATCGTCGGCGCCACTGAAGCGCTGAAGTAAAAGGGGGCCAAAGAAATGAGTGCTAACGTGGGTAAAATCGTTCAGGTCATCGGCGCCGTCGTGGACGTCGAATTTCCTGAGGGCAAACTGCCGCACATCCTGAATGCGCTGCAGATCAATAATCCGAACAACACCGACGCGCCGGACCTCATCTGTGAAGTGGCCCAGCACCTCGGCAACAACGTCGTGCGCACCATCGCCATGGACGCCACCGAAGGTCTCGTCCGCGGCATGGACGCCACCGACACCGGCAAGAACATTATGGTTCCGGTCGGCGCTGGTTCGCTCGGCCGCATCATGAACGTCGTCGGTCGCCCCGTGGACGAACTGGGCCCGATCAAGAGCGACAAGCTCATGCCCATCCACGCTTTGGCCCCGGCCTTTGTCGACCAGAATACCAAGGTCGAAGTGCTTGAGACTGGCGTCAAGGTCATCGACCTGTTGATCCCCTTCCCCAAGGGCGGCAAGATGGGCCTCTTCGGCGGCGCAGGCGTGGGCAAGACCGTTATCCTCATGGAGATGATCAACAACATCGCCAAGCAGCACGGCGGCATCTCCGTGTTCGCCGGTGTTGGCGAGCGCACCCGTGAAGGAAACGACCTGTACCACGAGATGAAGGACGCCGGAGTTCTTGAGAAAGCCGCGCTTATCTACGGCCAGATGAACGAGCCTCCGGGAGCCCGCGCCCGCGTGGCCCTGACCGCTCTCGCCTGCTGCGAGTACTTCCGCGACGAGGAAGGCCAGGACGTTTTGTTCTTCGTTGACAACATCTTCCGCTTCACCCAGGCGGGCTCGGAAGTCTCCGCGCTTCTCGGCCGCATGCCCTCGGCGGTTGGCTACCAGCCGACGCTGGGCACCGACCTGGGCGAACTGCAGGAGCGCATCACCTCCACCAAGAAGGGCTCGATCACCTCGGTCCAGGCCGTTTACGTGCCTGCAGACGACCTGACCGACCCGGCCCCGGCCACCACGTTCTCGCACCTGGACGGCACCCTCGTGCTTTCCCGCCAGATCGCGGAGCTGGGCATCTACCCTGCGGTGGACCCGCTGGACTCCACCTCGCGCATTCTGGACCCCCTGGTCCTGGGCGTGGAGCACTACGGCACCGCCCGCAACGTCCAGATGATCCTTCAGAAGTACAAGGAACTCCAGGACATCATCGCGATTCTGGGCATGGACGAGCTCTCCGACGAGGACAAGCTCCTCGTGGGCCGCGCCCGCCGCATCCAGCGCTTCCTGTCCCAGCCGTTCCACGTGGCCGAGGCCTTCACCGGCAAGCCCGGCCGCTACGTCAAGCTTGAAGACACCATCAAGGGCTTCAAGGAGATCATCGAAGGCAAGCATGACGACATCCCTGAGAGCGCCTTCTACATGGTGGGCGACATCAACGAGGCTCTGGAAAAAGCCAAGCAAGGATAGTGTGCCATGTCCAAGAAGCTGCTGCTTGAAATCGTAACGCCCGACCGCAAGGTCCTCTCGCAGGACGTTGACTATGTCGGAGCCCCCGGCGCGCTGGGCGAGTTTGGCGTACTGCCGAGCCACATCCCGTTCCTTTCCGCGCTGGGCATCGGCAACCTGTACTACAAGGACGCGGGCAAGACCCACTACGTCTTTGTGTCCGGCGGGTTTGCCGAGGTTGGCCCGGACAAGGTGACCATCCTGGCTGAGGCTGCGGAAATGGCGACGGACATCGACCTGGAGCGCGCCCGCAAGGCCCAGGAGCGTGCCCAGCAGCGTCTCGCCCGTGCCCAGGACAAGATCGACCACGCCCGTGCCCAGGCCGCGCTGCGTCGTTCCCTGGCCCGCTTGAGCTGCCGCAACTCCGGGGACAAAGCCGGAACGTGCTAGCATCCCGCACCCTGCGCCGCCCAGAGGCTCAGGACGTCTGAGAAACCAAGGCAGGCCGGGCTCATCCGGCCTGCCTTTTTTCATCCGCCCGGCGGACAACGCACGCAGCCAGGCTGCGAGGAGCATCCATGCCGCACCAGAACACCATCGCCGTCATCCTGGCCGCCGGAAAAGGCACGCGCATGCACTCGGACAAGCCCAAGGTGCTCCAGACCCTGCTGGGCGAGACCATGCTCGGCCTGGTGGCCTTTGCCGCCGGGAACGTGGCTGCGCAGGTGCTCACCGTGGTCGGCCATGGCCAGGATCTGTTGCGCACGGCCCACCCCGAGCTGGCCGGGGGCTTTGTGCTCCAGGAGCAGCAGCTGGGCACGGGCCACGCCCTGCAGATGGCCTGGGACCGCGTGCGCGCCTCCGGCGCCAGCCACTGCCTGGTCCTGAACGGCGACACCCCGCTGGTCACCCCGGAAATCGTGGAGGACCTGCTGCAGACCGTGCGCGAGGGCGTGGACATGGCCTTCCTCTCCACCGTGCTGCCCGAAGCCGGGACCTTTGGCCGCGTGCTGCGCGGCGCGGACGGCGAGGTCCTGGGCATCGTGGAGGCCAAGGACTACGACCCGGAGCGCCACGGCCCGGACACCGGCGAGGTCAACACCGGGCTGTACTGCCTGAACGTGGCCACAGCCGAAAACTTTCTGTTCTCCCTCACCGACGACAACCGGGCCGGGGAGCTCTACATCACCGATCTGGTGGGCCTGGCCGTGCAGGCCGGGCACGAGGTCCGCGCCGTGCGCCGCAGCGAGTCCCAGGAGCTCCTGGGCGTCAATTCGCCGCTGGAGCTGGCCCAGGCCGAGGAGCGCCTGCGCTCCGGCATCGTGAACCGGCTGCTGTCCGAGGGCGTCATGCTCCACCAACCCGAAGCCGTCGTGGTCGGGCCCTTTGCCGTGGTCGAGCCCGGCGCGGAGCTCACCGGGCCCTGCCGCATCCTCGGCAAGACCACCGTGGCGCGCGGAGCGCGGGTGGGCGCCTTTTGCCAGCTCACCGACGCCACCCTCGCCGCCGGGGCCGAGGTGCGCGAGTTCAGCCACCTGGAGTCCGCCCGGCTGGAGCCTGGGGCCATTGCCGGGCCCTTTGCCCGCCTGCGGCCTGGGGCTCTGCTCATGGAGAACGCGCGGGTGGGCAATTTCGTGGAGATGAAGAAATCCGTGCTCGGCCCCGGGGCCAAGGCCGGCCATCTGACCTACCTGGGCGACGCCGAAATCGGGGCTGCGGTGAACATCGGCGCGGGCACCATCACCTGCAACTACGACGGCGCGAACAAGCACACAACCGAGATCGGCGCGGGCGCGTTCATCGGCAGCAACACGGCGCTCGTGGCCCCAGTGCGCGTGGGCGAAAACGCCATAGTGGGCGCGGGCTCGGTCATCACCAAGGACGTGCCCGACGCCGCCCTGGCCATCGCCCGCGCTCGGCAGGCCAATCTCTTGGGCCGTGGCAAGAAACCTTGATTTTGGTGTTCAAAGGCGCTACGGATACGACATGGAACTCATCGAAAGGTTGGAAGCACGCTTCGAGCAGCTCATGGCGCGCAACCGGCAGTTGGAAGAGGAAAATCGGACCCTGGCCGAACAGAATGAAGCCGAGGCCGACAAGAAGCGAGAGGTTCAGGAACGCCTGGAGGCCCTTCTGGTGAAGGTGCAGGCATCGCTCGCAGAGCGGTAAGGCGAACAGGACGCCATGCCCCGCTACACCATAACGGTCAACGGACTGGAGCTTTCGTTTAAAACGGATGCGGATGAAAAGCGCATCCAGTCAGCCCAGGCCCTGCTTGAGGAACGCTTCAGCGAGCTGAGCAGGGATGGTCGGTATATAAGCAGGGAGAAACTGCTCACGCTTCTGGCCCTCGGGATTGCAGATGATCTGCTCGAGCTTCGTCAGCGGCTGGAGGGCCTGGAGGCCCGGATGCAGGAGCTCTTGGAGAGGCAAAAATAGGCCGAATTTCAGGCCTTGCGCATAGGGGAAAAACGGGAGAAACCCTGGGGAGTTCGTGATTGTTCTTGAGTTTTTGAGCCAATATGCATCAAAAGGGATCCGCCAGAGTGAGCCAGTGTGCATGCCCGCCTCGATGCGGGGAGCCTGACGGCCAGCCGGTGGAGCCCACCTCGGCAAGCGAGGTTCTTAACTCCAAGAACAACACGGCACCCCGGGGCTACATATAAAGCCCACGGGTCCAATTGTACGCGTCAAGCGGCCCGATACGAGACCTTCCCCCCTTCCGCATACACGCTACCGCCCTCCAATCAGCTCCCGACTATGCGAACGACCCGCGTGGGGAACGCCCTTATTTGGCGCGTTTCGCCGCGCACGAATCAGGCCCGTCAAGGCCTGTCAACATAACCGGAAGGGAGCAGCGTATGACCGATTCAAGCCTGTTGCTCATCGCCCTGGACGCAGTGGCCCTGGCCGTGGGCCTGGTGGGCGGCTATAACTTAAGCACGTACGTCAGCAAAAAACGCCTCCAAGACGCCCAGGACCTGGCTGCCCGCATCGTGGAAGAGGCCCGCAAGGAGGGCGAAGCCACCCGCAAGGAGGCCCGCCTCCAGGCCAAGGACGACATATTTGCGCTGAAGAAGGAACAGGAAGAGGAGTTCAAGGACCGCGAGCAGACTCTCAAGCGCGAGCAGTCGCGCCTGCAGGAGAAGGAAGAACGCCTGGAGAGCAAGCTTGAGAAGGTGGCCCAGAAGGAATCCGGCGTGGTGGAGCTTGAGATGCAGCTCATCAAGCAGGAAAAGGCCCTGGCCGAAAAGAAGGAGGAGCTTGCAGCCGTGGCCGACACCCACGAGCGCAAGCTGCAGGAAATTTCCGGCCTCACGGTGGAGGAGGCCAAGGAACAGCTCATGGCCGAGGTCGAGTCGCGCACCAGGCATGAGGCCGCGCGCATGATCCGCAACATCGAGACCGAGGCCAAGGAGAACGCCAGCAAAAAGGCCAAGGAGATCCTGTCGCTGGCCATCCAGCGCTATGCGGGCGACTACATCTCGGAGCAGACCGTCACCGCCGTGGCCCTGCCCAGCGAGGAGATGAAGGGCCGCATCATCGGCCGCGAGGGACGCAACATCCGCGCGCTGGAGGCCGCCACCGGCGTGGACCTTATCATCGACGACACGCCCGAGACCGTGGTGCTCTCCGCCTACAGCCCGCTTCGGCGGGAGGTGGCCAAGCAGTCCCTGGAGCGCCTCATCCACGACGGCCGCATCCACCCCGCGCGCATCGAGGAAGTGGTGCGCAAGGTGGAGCAGGAGATGGACGTCAAGCTGCGCGAGATCGGCGAGCAGGCCACCTTTGACGTGGGCGTGCACGGCATCCACCCCGAGGTCGTCAAGCTGCTGGGCCAGCTGCACTACCGCACCAGCTACTCCCAGAATGTGCTCCAGCACTCCATTGAGGTCGCCTTTTTGTGCGGCATCATGGCTGCGGAGCTCGGCCTGGATGAGAAGATGGCCAAGCGCGCAGGACTCTTGCACGACCTGGGCAAGGCCGTGGACCACGAGGTCGAGGGCCCGCACGCCGTCATCGGCGCGGACCTGGCCAAGAAGCACGGCGAGGTGCAGGAGATCATCCACGCCATCCAGGCCCACCACGAGGACGTGCCCCCGCAGACGGCCATCGCCACCCTGGTGCAGGCCGCGGACTCCCTGTCCGGCGCCCGCCCCGGCGCGCGCAAGGAGCTGCTGGAGAACTACGTCAAGCGCCTGGAGGAGCTGGAGGGCATCGCCACCAGCTTCAGCGGCGTGTCCAAGGCCTACGCCATCCAGGCCGGGCGCGAGGTGCGCGTCATGGTCGACGCCGAGCGCGTGCCCGACGAGCAGACCTACATCCTGGTCAAGGACATCGCCGCCAAGATCGAGAGCAACATGACCTACCCCGGCCAGATCCGCGTCACCGTGATCCGTGAGAAGCGCGCCGTGGGCTACGCCAAGTAGGCCCAATCTGTCGCACGCAGCATGATCAAGGGGGCCGTGAGGCCCCCTTTTTGTTCAGCACCGTAGCGTTGCGCGATACTCGTTCAGGATATCAACTGGGTATCCATTTCGCCTCAACAAGGCGCACAGCCCTGCCCGGCGTTTGGCGCTCAGGTAAGACAGCTCAAACATTTCTGCTCTGCGCGTGGCCGGAGTGATGAGCATTTCGGCCAAAAGCTCAGCCATCGGCACCTCATTGCCTTCAAAGCCTGCAATTGATGCGCTAATCCACTGATTTCTTTCGAGAACAAACGCATTGAAGCCGCAGCCCATCTCCGCAACAACTTGGAGAAGAAACTCGCGCAGATGACGCCCATTCCCTTCGCGAAAGGGGTGAAGCGCATTCATTTCATTTACAAAATGGCTAAGGATGGACGGCAGTGCGGAAAAAGAATGCCGGTCGTGTATCAGAGCTGTGCGCAGCTCTCGGAGGAGCCGGACCCCATTTTCTCGTATGTGCAGTGGATGACCGAAGAACGACTCGCCTTTTTTAATAAATACAGTCCGCTCCTGCCCTGCCCAATCGTAAATATCCTGGAACATGTGGAAGTGCAAAGCGCGAAAGTGCGTATAGTCGAAGGTGGGGGGAGGCTGTGCCGATTGTAAGAGTCTTGCCGTGACGTAGAGCCTTTCGTGCCCGTCAAGGATCTCCTGATCCTTCAAACCAAGTTTATTCCGCAGAACTGGCGACCCTGGGTACGTATACGGGTCATCCGCAGAATAGAAGTCTCCCAATTTACGAAGCCTTTAGGGCCATCAGCGACCGGATGCCCTCAGACAGGCCAGGCCCGCGATGTCTCTTACGGATCGAATCCTCAATAACCTTGACCTCCTCCTCGGAAAAGCACAGGCCTTCAACCGCAAAAGAAGCCTTGATGAACTCAAAGCGGCTTCGCAACTCGGAGACTTTCGGTTTCGCAGAAGTGGTATTTTCGCTACGTTTACGCTTGTTCATGGGCAAATCATAACCACATCCTCCGAGATTGCAACCTCCCCGCTGCTGGCCCAACCGCAGGCCCCCTGCCCCGCACATGCCTTGCGCTCGCCGGGTTATTCTCCTATTGAGTTTACATGCGAAGAGCCCTGCCAGGGCTCAAGCCAAAACCAAAACGCCGACGGAGGTGCCGCATGGCAGTTGAAAGCAGGGAAAACCGCAAGGCCAAGGTCCTGGACGTGCTGAACAAGGCCCGGGCCATGGAGCTCTACGCCATCACCCAATACATGAACCAGCACTACAACCTGGACAACATGGACTTCGGCGAAATGGCCGCCAACATGAAGCTCATCGCCATCGACGAGATGCGCCACGCCGAGATGTTCGCCGAGCGCATCAAGGAGCTGGGCGGCGAGCCCGTGACCCAGGGCGAGGGCACGGTGGTCAAGGGCCAGGACGTGCGCAAGATCTTCGTCTTCGATGCCGGGGTCGAGGACGCCACCATCGACACCTACAACCTCTTCCTGCAGACCTGCCGCGAATGCGGCGACAACATCAGCGTGAACCTGTTCCAGAGCGTCATCGACGAGGAGCAGATCCACTACAACCACTTCGACAACGTCGCCGGGCACATCAAGACCCTGGGCGACGCCTACCTCTCGCGCATCGCAGGCACGCCTTCGACCACTGGCGGCATCACCAAGGGCTTCGCCTTGAAGCCCGGCGGCGGCGCGTAAGGACGACGACCAGGGCGCTGCCCCTGGACCCCGCCGGGTGGAATGATTCCCCCCGGACCCCCTCATTACGCTGAAAGGGCTGGCCCATGCTTCGCCTGGCCCAGCCCTTTCAGCGTAATGGGGATTCCAAAGGGCCTCAGGCCCTTTGGTGGGGGTCCTGGGGGCAACTCCCCCTGGTGGCCATCAGAGGCCCGTTCATGGATTACGGTCGCTCCCGGCCCTAGAAGTCCATCTGCACGCCCAGCTCCAGCACCTTCTGCGGCGGGATGTTGTAATACACCACCGGGCTCACGGCGTTTCGCTGCATGAAGCCGAAGAGGAAGCGGCGCACCGGGTCGAGCACCCGCTTTTCCTTGGCCGGCACCAACGAAATGCGGCCCAGGAAGTAACTCACGTTCTCCGGATCGATGTCCAGGCCCTTGTCCCTGGCCGTGCGGAGCAGTTCCGGAATGTCCGGCATCTCCATGAACCCGAAGTAGCCGAAGACCCGCTGAAAGCCCTGGCCCATGCTGCGGATCTCCACCCGCTCGTCCTCGGGCACCACGGGCACGTCCTTGGTGTACACCGAAAGCACCACCACCTTCTCATGCAGGGTGTTGGTCTGGGTCATGAGGTATTGCAACATGGGCGGGGCCTCGTTGCGGAAGGTGGACAGATACACCGCCGTGCCCGGAATGCGCAGGGGCTTCTTGATGTAGACGCGCTCCATGAACTGGTCCAGCCGCAGCTTGAGCTCGCCGATGCGCGCCCCAAGGGCCTTCCAGCCGTCGCGCCAGGTGATCATGAGGAACATGATGGTGGCCGCGATGAGCACCGGGAACCAGCCGCCGGACAGGAACTTGATCATGCACGAGCCGAAATACGTGAGGTCCAGGCACCAGAACAGCCCCACCAGAGGCAAGGCCCGCCACATCTTCCACTCGAAGATGCGCTGCGTCGTGATGTAGAAGAACAGGCTGGTGATGGACATGTCCGCCGTGACCGCGATGCCATACGCGTCGGCCAGGTTTTCCGACTTCCGGAAGGCCAGGGTCAGCGCCAGGGCCGCCGCCAGCATCAGGAAGTTGATCACCGGGATATAGACCTGGCCCTCGGCCATTTCCGAGGTGTGCAGAATGCGCATGCGCGGCATGTAGCCCAGGTGCATGGCCTGCCGCGTCAGGGAGAAGACCCCGGAGATGATGGCCTGGGAGGCGATGATCGTGGCCGCCGTGGCCAGGGCCACCATGGGGTAGAGCAGCGGCTGCGGCACCAGGGCGTAGAACGGATCGTGGATGGCCGAGGGATCGCGCAGGATCAGCGCGGCCTGCCCGAAATAGTTGCACAAGAGAGCGGGCATGGCCAGGCCGTACCAGGCCAGGCGGATGGGCTTGGCCCCGAAATGGCCCATATCCGCGTACAGGGCCTCGCACCCGGTGATGCAGAGCACCACTGCGCCAAGCACGAAGAAGCCGTGCCAGCCGTTGTTCACGAAAAAGCGCACGGCATAGGCCGGGTTCAGCGCGGACAAAACGGCTGGCTCCAGCGCGATGGACCTGAGCCCAAGCAGCGCGATGGCCGCAAACCAGACCAGGATCACCGGCCCGAAAAACTTCCCGATCTTGCCCGTGCCCCGGCTCTGGATCATGAACAGCCCGGTCAGCACCGCGCAGGTGAGCGGCAGCACCAGGGGCTTGGCCTGGCTGGTGGCCACCTCCAGGCCTTCGAGCGCCGAGAGCACGGAGATGACCGGGGTGATCAGCCCGTCGCCATAGAGCAGGGCCGAACCGAAGCAGCCGAGCAGGGTCAGGTTGCGGCCCATGCCGGGGCCCAGCTTCTTGTGCAGCAGGGCCATCATGGCGAAGATGCCGCCCTCGCCCTCGTCGTCGGCCAGGAGGATGAACAGGGCGTACTTGATGCTGACCACCAGGGTCAGCGACCAGAAGATGAGCGAGACCAGGCCCAGGACATTGTCCGGCGTGGGCGGCACGGAGGCGTTGCCGGTGAGGCAGACGCGCAGGGTGTACAGCGGGCTGGTGCCCAGGTCGCCGAAAACAACGCCAAGCGCGCTGAACGCCAGCACCAGGGTGCTGCTCTTATGCTTGTGGCCCATGTGGAGTCATCCTGAAGAGGTTGGCCAGCCCAGGGGGGCCAGGCACAGGGGGTGCGCACCAAATTTCGCCATGTCTTTCCGCCAGCCTACATGTTTTCACCAAGAGATCAAGAAACCTCGGCATGGCGTCCCGCGCGCCTCTCCCCCCCCTTGTCTGGCCGCGCACATGCGGGTACACACCCCCCATGCGCATCCTCTACCTGGGCGACATCATGGGCAGGCCTGGCCGCAGCGCGGTCAAGAAGCATTTGCCAGGCATCCGCGAAGCCGAGGGCCTGGACCTGGTCCTGGCCAACGCCGAAAACGCCTCGGGCGGCCTGGGCCTCACGGCCGAGGGCGCGGGCGAGCTCTTCAGCGCCGGACTCGACGGCCTCAGTTCCGGCAACCACATCTGGAAATTCCGCGACATGCCCTCGTACATGCAGCGCGAGCCCCGGCTCATCCGCCCGGCCAACTACCCGCCCGGCCTGCCCGGACGCGGCTGGACAGTGGTACGGAAGCCCGGCCTGCCGCCTGTGGCGCTCATCAATCTCATGGGCCGCACGTACATGCAGGCCATCGACTGCCCTTTCCGCGCGGCGGACGCGATCCTGGCCCAGCTCGACGCCGAACACCCGGACGTGGTGATCCGCCTCCTTGACTTCCACGCCGAGGCCACCAGCGAGAAGGCAGCCTTAAGCTGGCACCTGGACGGGCGCATCAGCGCTGTGCTGGGCACCCACACCCACGTGCAGACCGCCGACGCGCGCCTGCTGAAGCACGGCACAGCCTTCATGACCGACCTCGGTATGTGCGGCCCCACAGACTCTTGCCTGGGCATGAGCATCCAGCCCATCCTGCGGAAGTTCTTGACGGCGGCCCCGGAACGGTTTGAAGTGGCCGACGGCCCGGTGGCGCTCACCGGGGCCATCCTCGACATCGACGACACCACCGGCCAGGCCTTGGCGATCCGCGTCTGGCGGTTCACTGTTTCCTAGGAGCATGCTTGTGAACATCTTCGACGAACTTTCCTGGCGCGGCCTGGTGCACCAGGCCTCCGACGAACCCGGCCTGCGCAAATATCTCGAAACCCCCGGCCAGACCATGTACTGCGGCTTCGACCCCACGGCCGAGAGCCTGCACATCGGCAACCTGGTGCCGCTCCTGGCCCTGGTGCGCATGCAGAAAGCCGGGCACCGGCCCATCTTCCTGCTCGGCGGGGCCACGGGCCTCATCGGCGACCCCTCGGGCAAGGACAAGGAGCGCGAACTCTCCGACGAGGCCGCCCTCAACGCCCGGGCGATGCGCATCCGCGCCCAGGTCGAGGACTTTTTCGAGCGCAACACCGGGGCCAAGCCCTGGGTGGTGAACAACTACGACTGGGTCAAGAACATGAGCGCCATCGAGCTCTTGCGCGACGTGGGCAAGCACTTCACGGTGAACTGGATGCTGGCCAAGGACTCGGTCAAGGGCCGCATCGAGCGTGAGGAGACCGGCATCTCCTACACCGAATTCAGCTACATGATTTTGCAGGGCTATGATTTCTACCACCTCTGCCGCGAGCACGGCTGCCGCCTGCAGATCGGCGGCGGCGACCAGTGGGGCAACATCACCGCCGGCACGGAGCTGATCCGCAAGAAGCAGGCGGGCGACGCCTTTGCCCTCACCTTCCCGCTCATCACCACGGCCTCGGGCAAGAAGTTCGGCAAGAGCGAAAAGGGCGCCATCTTCATGAGCACGGCGCTGACCAGCCCCTACGCCTTCTACCAGTACTGGATCAACACCGACGACCAGGATGTGGTCAAGTTCCTCAAGTACTTCACCTTTCTGCCGCAGGACGAAATCGCCGCGCTGGAGGCGGAGCTGGCCCGGGCCCCGCAGGAGCGCGCGGCGCAAAAGGCCCTGGCCGCCCAGGTCACGACCATGGTCCACGGCGCGGAGGAGCTGCACAAGGTGCTGGCCGCCACAGAGGCCCTGTTCGGCAAGGGCGACCTGCGCGCGCTGGACCACGCCACCCTCAAGGCGGCCCTGGAGGCCGCGCCCGCGCGGAACTACGCCCCAGCCGACCTGCCCGACCTGCCGCAAATGCTGGTGGACCTGGGCTTAAGCCCGTCCAAGGGCCAGGCCAGGAAGGACATCCAGGCCGGGGCCGTGAGCCTGAACAACGACAAGGTGGCGGACGCCGCGCGCGTGCTCGGCCAGGGCGATTTCCTGGGCGATACAGCGTGCGGGGCCTTTGCCGTGCTGCGCAAGGGCAAGAAGAACTACGGGCTGGTGCGGCTGGCCTAGCGGTGGGCTTGCACGGCGTTGCCCACCGCGACGCCGCCCCGGCTCACGGGTGTGTCCCTGTGGAGCGGCCTGTGATTCCTGTACGCATTGCATTCGTGGAGCCAGCAAGGCAACTCGCTGGCTCTTTCGTTTGAACGCAGACGGGCAGCGCTGTCCGGCTGAAACGCCCGGTCGTGCCGTTGGGCCGTACCGTGAATGCGCGGCCCGGCACGTCCAGGCCGACTGCCCGGACCGGATGCCCAGAGACCGGCTACGACTCCGCCGCCGCCTGCTCGCTCAGGCGCAGGGCCGTGTGGAAGCCCACGCTCAGCATGGCCCACAGGCCGCTTACAACCACCGGCAACAGCATGATGGCGTGCAGCAGCAGCGCCGCAGCAAGGGATTCCTCGCGCGGGTGGCCAAAGGCCGTGAGCACGGCGACCATGGCCGCCTCATACACGCCCACGCTGCCCGGCGTGGCCGGGGCGCTCATGCCCGCCAGCCCGACCACGGACACGGCCAAAATCTGCACCGCTGGCAGGTCGAACCCGAACACCCAGTTCAGCATGGCCCCATGCACGGCAACGCCGCCCAGCCACAGGGGCAGGGTCAGGATGGTCAGGCCCAGGGTGAAGCCGACAGACAGCCGCTCGCGCAGGGCGCTGGCCACCCCCATAAGAAAGCCCGCCAGCCGGGGCCAGGGCAAAAGTTTCAGCAGAACCTCCACAAAGCCGCCCCAGAGCTTGAGCACGAAGATCGCGCCCCACAACCCGCCGACGATAAGCGCCAGCGGGGCGGACAAAGCCGAGCTGCCCAGAAGCGCCCCGGACAAGAGCGCCATGGACAACAGCACATTGAGGTCAGAGAAGCGCTCCCAGAAGACGATCTCCGTCATTTGGGCCAGCCCGCCGGACTGCGTGCGCTTGAGGTAGGCCATCTTGGCGGCCTCGCCCAGCTTGGCGGGCAGAAGCAGGTTCAGGAACTGGCCCAGGCTCTGGGCCAGCAGGACCGTCAGGTAGGGCGTTTCCCGGCGGCACAGGGAATACAGCCGGAAGGCCGAGGCAAAGGTCGTGATGAAGGCCTGGAACAGGAACACCAGGACCACCTTCCACACCGGGGTGCGGGCCAGCACCGCCAGAACACGGGACACGTCCAGATAGTTCAGGGCGTAGAACACGCAGGCGGCGACGATGCCCACCTGGAAGACAAGCAGCAGGATGCGCTTCACTGGCCACCGCCCGGCCCGCTGCGTTCCGGTCGGGCGTATTCCGGGACAAGGCGCATGAGCAGCGCGCGGATGGCCTCGCCGTCCTGGGCCTGGGCCGCCGCTGCAAGCTCCGCGAGGCTGTCCTCCAGCACGCAGGCCACATCGGCCGGGTCAACGCCAAGGGTGCCGCCCAGCACCATGATCTTTTCGTGCTCGGTCCGCACCACGCCCTCGCCTTCGGTTATAAGCTCCTCAAAAATCTTCTCGCCGGGCCGCAGCCCCGTGAACACGATGTCCACATCCACGCCGGGCTCCTTGCCCGAGAGCCGGATCAGGTCCTGGGCCATGTCCACGATGCGCACGGGCTCGCCCATGTCCAGCACGAAGATCTCCCCGCCGTGGCCGCCCCGGCTTTTGCCGCGGCTCAGCGCCGCAGCCTGCAGAATGAGCTGGCAGGCCTCGGCGATGCTCATGAAATAGCGGGTGATCTCCGGGTGGGTCACGGTGACCGGCCCGCCGCGCTCAATCTGCCGCCGGAACAAGGGCACCACCGAGCCCGACGAGCCCACCACGTTGCCGAAGCGCACGGCCATGAACCGCGTGCCCGACCCGGCGAAGCAGGCCATGAGCCGCTCGGTGACGCGCTTGCTCGCGCCCATGACGCTGGTGGGCCGCACGGCCTTGTCCGTGGACACGACCACGAAGCGCTTCACCCCGTGCTCCACCGCCGCCTGCATCACCGCGCGGGAGCCCAGGATGTTGTTGGTCACGGCGGACCAGGGGTTCTCCTCCAGCATGGGCACGTGCTTGTAGGCCGCCGCGTGCAGCACCAGCTCGGGCCGGTGCTCGGCCATGACGCTGCGCATGAGGGGCAGGTCGGCCACGCTGCCCAGCACGCAGGAGAAATCGGTGAACAGAAGCTCTGCGGACAGCTCGCCGGCGATGGCGTAGAGGTTGTACTCGGAGAGCTCCACCAGCACCAGCCGCGCGGGCTTGAAGCGCACCACCTGGCGGCACAGCTCCGCGCCGATGGACCCGCCGCAGCCCGTGACCAGCACCACGCGGCCCGTGATGGTCGCCTTGATGCCCGCCTCGTCCAGGGCCACCTCGCGGCGGCCCAGCAGGTCCAGGTAGTCCACGGGCCGCAGGGTCAGGGCCACCTTGCCGTCCAAAAGCTCGCTGGTGGCGGGCAGGATGCGCTGCGGCAGGTTTGACGCCTTGCACAGCTCCACGATGCGCCGCATCTGGGCCGCGCTGGCGCTGCTCACCGCGATGCACAGCTCCTCCACCCCCTGGTCCTCGGCCACGCGCTCCAGGTCGTCCACGCCGCCCAGCACCTCCCGGCCATGCAGGGAACGGCCGCGCTTGGCCGGGTCGTCGTCCAAAAAGCCCACCACATGGTAGTTCAGCTGCGGGGAGCTTGTGATCTCGCGCACCAGGCGTTCGCCCAGGTTGCCCGCGCCGATGACCAGGATGCGCCGGGGCGGACTCTGCGGGTTCTTGCGCGCGCTGCTCCATGCTGCGGTGCGGGCGTACACGGTGCGGATGGAAAGCCGCAGGCCCGCCGTGAACATCAGGCAGAGCAGGGCGTCCATGGCCAGCACGCTGCGCGAGAACCCGGTGAAGCCGAAGCGGAAGGCCACCAGGGCCACGAACAGGGCCGAGGCCAGGACCACGGCCTCGAACAGCTTCCAGAAATCCACCAGGCTGGTGTAGCGCCACATGCCCCGGTACAGCCCCAGCAGCAGGAACACGCCGAGCTTGAGCGGCAGGTCGTACTTGAGCAGGCCCACGAGCTGCACGCCATAGGCGTTGGACAGGTTGAAGTCGAAGCGCAACAGGTAGCTGATGGTGAGCGCTGCGGCAAAGCACAGGGCGTCGGCCAGGAACATCAGGTAGAAGTTCAGGTTGCGCGGGTTGCAGAGCATCTAGCCTTGCCCCCCCTGGCGCCGCCCCTTGTGCCGCAGGCCTGTGATGATCCTGGCCACGCGCTGCACGTCGCCCTCGGTCATGGCCGTGCCCGAGGGCAGGCACAGTCCGCGCGCAAACAGCTCCTCGGCCACTGTCCCGCCAAAGACGCGGCACCCGGCGAACACCGGCTGGGCGTGCATGGGCTTCCACACCGGGCGGGACTCGATGTTCTCCGCCTCCAGGGCCTGGCGCATGGCCTCGGGCGCGGCGCCAAAGGCCCGGGCGTCGACCTGGATGACCGTGAGCCAGCGGTTGGATTTTCCGTGGGCGGCCTCGGGCATGAAGGAGATGCCCGGCAGGCCCGAAAGCGCCTGCTCGTACCAGCGGAAGATGCGCCGCCGCGCGGCCACGCGGGCCTCCAGCACGTCCAGCTGGCCCAGGCCGATGGCCGCCAGAATGTTGCTCAGGCGGTAGTTGTAGCCGATCTCCGTGTGCTCGTAGTGCGGGGCGGGCATCCGCGCCTGCTGCGAGAGCCCGCGCGCGCGCGCGATGAACTCCGCGTCCTCCGAGGCCAGCATGCCCCCGCCGGAGGTGGTGATGATCTTGTTGCCGTTGAAGGAGAAAATGCCCGCGCGCAGGCCCGGAAAGGCCCCGGCGTGCACGGCGTCATCCCCATGCCCGTATCTGGCGCCCATGGCCTCGGCCGCGTCGGCGAGTATCGGCACGCCAAAGGGCGCGCAGATGTCGAGCAGACGCTGGTAGTCCGCGCACTGGCCGTAGAGGTCTGTCGGGATCACGGCCTTGATGCGGCGGCCCTCGGCGGTCAGCGTCATCAGCGCCTCGCGCAGCAGGTCCGGGTCCATGTTCCAGGTGGCGCGGTCGCAGTCGACGAAGACCACCTCCGCGCCGAGGAAATGCACCGGGCTGACCGAACCGATGAAGGTCAGGGTGGAGGCCAGCACCACGTCGCCGGGGCCGACACCCACGCCGGGGCCCAGGCAGTGCAGGGCCAGGTGCATGGCTGCGGTGCCGCTTGAAAGGGCCAGGCAGTGCGGCAGGCCGACATATTCGCTGAAGGCCGCCTCAAAGGCGTCCACCTGCGGGCCCAGCGGCGCGATGTAATTGCTCAGGAAGGCCTCGGCCACGCGCTTTTCCTCTGTGCCGCCCAGGTGCGGGGGCGAGAGGAACAGGCGGGGAGGTTTGGCGTGGCTCATTCTCGTCTGCTCCGATCAGGCCGGGTCCGGCCTGCTGGCCTGCGCCGGGATTGGCTTGAAGTGGTTGCGTTAGTCCGACTCAAACTGCCCGGCGAACACCCGCCCGGCTCACACTGTCCGGTCACACGGCCAGGCGCACGACCGCCCGGCGGAAAACGGCCCGGTTCAAACTGCCTGGCCCCGGCTAATCAAACGGGCTGGCCAGCACCCTGGCGGGCACCCCGCCCACGGTGGTGCGCTCGGGCACGTCCTTGGTCACGGCGGCCCCGGCCCCGACCACGCTCCACGCGCCGATGGACACGCCGGGCACCACGCAGGACCCGATGCCCACCAGCGCGCCCTCGCCCACGCGGACGTTTCCGGCCAGGCGCACGCCCGGGGCCACGTGGCAATGGGCCTCCAGCACGCTGTGGTGGTCCAGGCTGGCGGCGGTGTTCAGCACGGCGTTTTCGCCCACGCGGCCGCCGGTGTTGACCACCGTGCCCGCGCACAGCACCGCGCCGGGGCTGATCACGACGTCCGGGGCCAGGATGGCCGTGGGGTGGATGGCCGTGACAAAGCGCTTGTCCGCGCGTTTGAGCTCATTGAACAGCCGGGCGCGCACGGCGTTGTCGCCGATGCCCAGGATGACGCAGTCGTGCGGCATGGACGGCAGGTCGGCCAGCCTGCCCAGCACGTTGAGCCCCAGGACCTTGGTGCCGGTAAGGGCCGCGTCGTCGTCGAGGAAGCCCACGATCTCCATCTCCCGGCCCCTGGTCCACATCTGGAAAAGAACGTCGGCCACGACCTGTCCGTGTCCGCTCGCGCCCATGACGATGATCTTCATGCTGGCCTCTGGCGGGTGTCCGCCGCGTGTTTGTTTCCCACTCTGTATCGCTCTGGCGGCGCTGGCGTCAACGAACCGGTCAGGGGCTCCGTCCCTGCACCCCGTTCTGGACAAGACGCGCCCTTATGTAGGAAACTCAAACCAGAATAAAAACAGGTGGTTGCCGCAAGGCGGCCACCTTAACTTTTTTACGCGTTGCCGCAGATTACGTCAAGCGGCCAGAGCGGTCACCATGCTCAAT
>Ga0114951_10001564_pt1 | contig 27884 bp, 5 predicted proteins | sample AM7aDNAmetaG_FD_88677 | JGI IMG/M metagenome (GOLD analysis project Ga0114951, IMG submission 88677) | Freshwater microbial communities from Finland to study Microbial Dark Matter (Phase II) - AM7a DNA metaG | ecosystem: Environmental > Aquatic > Freshwater > Lake | place: Finland: Lake Alinen... | reverse complement strand
TGGCTAAGGAACCGCATCCTTGGGCATTTGATATTCGCGACGATCTTTGGCGGTCTGATGTGGCTTGGCGTTTCTCCTCCGTCCTGGGCCGTGGCTTCTCCAGCTGCAGGGGATGTTGCCACGAAGGCGTTGAATATTTTCGGAATTCCTCTTCCTTCAATTCCTGCTATTCCCGGGGTACCTCATTTTGATCTTCTGCATCTCGGAGCTGTGATCCAGACCAAAGGCACGATATTCGGCTTCCTGGGCGATCAGGTACACCTCACTTTTCAGGCCATTGCGAGTTCCGCGACACTGAACTTCCTTTTGGCGGTGACCACCCAGATCCCGAACAAAATGCGCGAGATCATGATGCGCGACACCATGATCGACATTGTTCGTGCCTTAAAAGTTCAGCCAAGCGAACTTTTAAACTATGGGATCAAGAGCGAAACGTTCTCTCTCCCGGGGATCCTTTCTCTTACAGGTGCTTACGGTGAGCGTGAACAGATGCCGGCATGGACGGCTCTTCCCAAGGAACAAAAGGCTGAGATCCTCAAACTTATCGAGCGGGATCTGAAGGATCGCATCTATGGAATGAGCCGGTATGATGCGGGTCTTGCTCTTGCGGCTATCGGCCGTGCCATTCGCGAAAACGATCCCCAAGGTCTGGTTTCCTTATCTAAAGATCTCAAGAGGGGGCAAGGATTCGGCTATCGCATGAAGGTGAATGCCGCCGCCCGCCATGAAGTTTTGACGAGCGCGCCTTTCTGGGTGTCGATGGTTTTCGGAACTTTTTCGATGTGGGTGGTGACGCACGAGATCGCGGCGATCGTTCACTATGCCGAAGGGATCGACAAGATTATCGGCGTGAATCTTTTTGGTACGATCATCAAGACCATTGAAGGAGATCAGGAGAAGCAGAAGGAATATGCCGAGATGGCTCAGAGGGGAGAATATGTTCCCGTTACGAATCGTCTTGTTGCCTCGGGTCTGCTCAATGGCTTGCAGACGAGCGTTCAGGGGATATCGACCAATCTGGTAGTTCAGCCCTACGTGATTGCCAAACAGGCAGCCCAGCAGGCGCCGATCTTAAGAGCGAATCTTGGGAAAATCGCGGATGATCGGTTTGGTTTTGCGCCGACCATAGCAAAAGCCGAATTCCTCAATAATGGGCGTGAGCAAATAAACGCCATGGAAAAAACAACTTACTGGTCTATTGTGGGTCCCAAATTGGCAAGAGTCGCGGATTTCGCAGGCTCGGCTTTTAACGCTTTCGGCTCGGTGCTTGTGATGTCGGCCCAAGCGGAACCCTTACCGGCGGTGGGGTCTCCGGAAGGAGCTCCGATCGCACAGAAGGAAGGGGCCGGTTCTCCTAAGATTGCTCCCGAACCTGCAACCCCCGAAACGCTTCCGATGCCTACATCCGATGAGATCTCCACGAGGATTTCGCATTTAGACAAGGGGCAGGCAAGTATCGACAGTCTTCTGGACATAGGCTCGACCCCGGAGGATCTCCAGCGTGAGAAGGCTCTTTGGGACGGGCTTAATGATCACGATCGCTGGATTCAATATTGGGCTGTGGTTAACAGTCAAACCGCGAGAACACTAGGCTTTATTTCCAATCATTCGCGAGACGGGGAGATCGTAGCCCTTGGCAAAGAGCTCTACCAGACGGTTCATTCCAATGGCGATATGAGAAATGCCCTCGACAAGCTCAATGAGGCTATCACCCGAATCGGCACGGAAGAAAAGCAGAAAATTCAGGCTCTACAGGAGGCTAAACGGCCCCTAATGACCCCGTGGAATTTATTTGCGACAACAGAAATAGCTACCGCAGAAAAAACGCCGGCTGCGGGGGCAAAAGAGGAAATGACTCCCACCGAGACCCCTGAAGAGAAGGCGCAAAGGGAAAGGCTAGAAGCTCTTACGGCACGCAATGCAGAACTGAAAGCGGCAGCCGCGCGGCAAGAAAAAGAGAACGTGGAATTAGCTCGCCAGAATGAAGAGAAAAAGCGTCTTGCTGCAGAGCTCGAGGCTAAGCAGAAGCAGGAAGAAACCGCTCGCTTAGCACAGGTTGAAAAAGACCGGCTTGCTGAGAAAGCCGCTGGGGATAAGACCGAGCTGGAAATGCGTGAAAAAATACGGCAAATTTATAGCGACAACGACATTGAAAGCGCGGAAAGACGCTTTGAGCAGATTTCCGCAGAGGCTAAAACTCTTAACCTTCCGGAAGCCAATGCTAAAGGGATTACTGAACAGCTGGATCTTTTAGGCTCCCACATCGCTGAACTGAAAGAACTCCGGGCGGCTGCTGAAAAGGCAACTGCTGCAGAGAAGCTTGCTTCTGAGCCATCTCCCGTTTCATTTTCTGGAAAGATCTGGGCAAGTCGCGAAATTCCGAGGATTAGCGAGAAAGGCGCGATGCGGCTCAACCGTGCATCGACGGAGGTTGTAGAGATGGACCTTGCAAACCTCGGAGATGCCAGGCTTGTAACGGTGAAATCAGGCGATGGATTTTTGGGTTTTCTAAATCAGAAACAACTACCGGCTTCTCCTGAAGAAGCTACGCATGTTCTCAAGAATGAAAAGCTCTATCGCATCGACAAGACCCGCAACAGCGTAACTTCAGCAGCTCCGGAAGCTAAAACATCCGCAGGCTCAGAGACGATGTCGATGTCGGAGCGGATCCAGAGCAACGCGGAAGCGAAACGGGCGGTGATCCGCTCTCTTGCCGAGGACCTTTCTCCGTCTCTGTGGAAGGAACAGGCGGATCTGATCGCAAGATTGCAACTGGATGCACTGGTGAAGATACATAACTCCAAGACCTGGAAGTCTCCGAAAGCATCGGACGCTGCCTTTGACAAGGCCGTTGCGTCTCTGAGAAAAGATATCGATCGCGAGGTTAAGAAGTGGACGACGAGTCACTATTCGCAGCCGCAAGTAGATGCGGCGGTTACCAGGATCACGGATGAAGCCGCGAAGGCATTCCTCCAAGCTCCTGCGGCGACGCAGGCTCCTGCACAGACTTCATCTCAGGAAGCTTCCCAACAGCCCGCTCCGCAGCCTTTGGCAAAACCGGTTTCTGTTGCAGTTGCGGTTTCCGGTCCTGTGGCACTCTCGGCTGAATTGCCGGCGGATTTATTTAAGACCTCCGCAGCGGCGAGTGCGAAAGCCGGTTTACTTGGCGCCAGTGAAGAGTTGGCTCGCAATGTGATGCTCAAAGGACTCGGTTTGACGGATGAGCAAACAGCCATGAGGGAGAAGCGGGATCTTGACCTCGTTCTTGTTTCCTTTTCAGAATTCTTGACGACCTATCTTGCCAATGAAATCTCCGATAGGGTTTGGGACAAAAGTAGCACCATGGCGGCGGATACTAAAGTTGCGAACTCATTAAGCGGTGTCGTTGGGTTTTTTGAAACTCTCAGCGGTCGTTATGTGGAGGAACTCGCCAAGATAGCTCCCAAGGGTGATATTTCAAAACTTACTGCAGAGCAATCTTTGGAGGTACTTAAGACTTTCCTTGAGAACCGAGAAGGCATGAATGCTTTGGCGAACGGTACTCTGTCAGATGCTCAGAGACAGTTACTTCAAGAGGTTTCAACCGCTGCCGTTCAACAGCGCTTCCGGGCACAGAAGGCTGAGGATGATAAAGAAGGGGATGTGCCTAAGGAACCTTTGGTGCCTCTGGCGGTTTATAGACCGGGAGAGCCGCTCAGGCTTAACGAGATTCTGGATATGGCGGTCAATAAGTCTTTGGAGACGGGAGTAGCTTCTCGCTTGATCGCAGAGGCCCAGGCGGGGCTTCAGCGCAATGCCCGCAAATGGACTCTCAGCGCCAAGTTACGCGCGGGAACTGATTTTGTTTTTAGCGGCGTCGGAGTTGGCGTTGAATATTCCATGTGGTTTTCGGATAAGACTGAAAATGAAAGGATCGCACTCGCGAAGTACTTTGACCGGGACGGAGAGTTGGCGTTTCAGCGAGAAGTTTCGGATACGGTTCGGGAGGTTCGGAGGCATTTGAACAACTATACCCGCACCGTTATCCTTGAAAAGGATTTGCGGGAACATATTGAATATTTGAAGCCTCTCGTTAAGGAGGCTGCCGCCCGCAATGAGGCGGGTATGGATGTGGATGGAGATTCGCTGGCCAGGGAACTTCGCCGTGTCGAGCGCAGTCTGGCCGATCGTTTGGTGGAAAAACAGGGGATCTTGCGTGCTCTCGGCAAGCTGATCGGAGTCTCCGGATTTGAGATTCGACTTGCGCCGGAGCTTGAAAATCCTGTTCAGAATAATTCGGAGCTTGCGAAAAAAGTGCGTGCCGAAGCGGCCGCAGAAGTGTCTCAGTATGGCATTAAGTATGAAGGAAAAGCGAACATTGATCTGGCGTTAGCCCGGGGAAAATATGCGCAAGATGTCCTGGGAACGGCCCTGAAGGAAGCTCGTGAAAAGATGGGGATCCTCTTTACCGCTCGCGTTTTCTACAATATTGGCGGGGGGTTCGATTTCCGGTCACCGATCTCGCTGGAGTTCGATCCCAAGACCCACCCCATGATCCACAGGATTTCCCGGGATCTCGCGGCTTTGCAATATTATCAGGATGCGCAGGCGATCAAGGCGCATTTGGCAGGGTTAAAGGCCCGGGCTGAAACGGCGCAGCTAATGGCTGTAATGGCGGCTGACCGCTTTGAAGAGCAGAAAACCATAAGGGCTCAGGAGACTCTGCGCTATTGGAAAGAGGCGGGAGAAGCTCCCCGACAAACCGCGACGTCGGAGCAGTATGATTTCGCTAAAAGGCAGTTGGAAGAGGCCTATTCTCAGCAGAGGGAAATTCAAATCGAGATCGATCGCTTCACCTCGAGCGTCGACGCCACGCTTGCCAAATTTGAAAAAGATATTGAGTGGGATAAGGAAAAAGCAAGAAAAGGCGAGAGCCGGAAGTTGTTTGATGAGGATTATTTTAAGGCGATCGAGGAAGCGGAAAAAAATGAGCTTGCGAAGAGACCCGGTCAAGAAGAGGGACCGGTCGATGCGAAAACATATGAGAGCAGTTTGAAGTCCGGCGTGAACGCCAATCTACGCACCGAAGAGCTGAGGGCCTGGGAAAATTCAGAGCGTTTGATCCAGACGTTGCACAGCTCGGGCGTCAAGTTTTCGGGGACAATTAGATCATTAGACGTGAACCGGGACGGAAAGATCGATGCCAATAAAGAAGGGGAAGTAAAGATCTCGGACCTTCAGGAGTTTGAACGCAGTCTTTTTTCGGAATTGGAACGCGCGACAATGCCGAAGGAACGTGATTTTTTTCAAAGAACCGGAGACCTATTCAGAAAACACCCAAGGACACCGGAAGCGATCACGGCGGATATCTTGAAGGTCAATGAGGCGAAGCAGTTGGCGTTGAGGGAAATGCTCCCTGAGATCATGTGGAGTGTCTGGAGACGCCAGGCCGGTTACGACGAAAAAGGATCGGGGGGCAAGACGGTCCATCACAACGGATCGATCGAAGTCAGCATGGAGAAAGCCCAAGCCATTTACGATTCCGGAAAATCAACACCGAAGCAGAAGGACCAAGCGGCAAAAGATTTGGAAGTTCTTGGATTTTCGCTCGCCAGAGTGCGTGCCGATCTCAAAGCCCTTGGGGATGTTAAAGGCAAAGAATGGAAATTTCACTCGAACCCCTTTGTCAGAGGTGGCGCGGAGGGGATTGGCCTGGTTGACGGGGGGAAAGGCGCCGGACCGTTTGCCGTCTGGAATATCAAGGAGAACCATGACGGGGAGGCCGATTTCTTGTTTCAATTGTTGCGTGGATCCGAATTGCTGCAAGTGGCGCATGCCCGTGATTTTGCGAAAAATGTGTTAATTCAGCGTCAATTCCTTGATCAGATCCAGTTGCGTATTCAGGCCTTCGACCAGGCGATTACGAGTCTCAACCTTTCCGATCAGAAACTGCTTATTGTCGGTTCAGAACAAGATCCCTCCGCGGAACTGATCATTACCGTTCAATCGGAAGAGGCGGGTCTTCGCTATGAGGGCATCGATCAGAAAAACCGGAAACTTAGCGCGCGCGTGCTTTCCATGGAAGGCGGCAAGCGAGTCGTGGAGATCAAGGATGCAGATGGGAAGCTTGTCTTCGTCGGGAATCCGAAACTGCCCCAATATGTTCGCGCGGAACTTTCCAAAGGCGTGCTGGTGCAATTAAAAGAGATGAACACAATCTCAGGGATTACTGATGAGAAGAAAGTTGAATTGGAGCGGCAGATTCTCTGGGGGAGACAACGGCTTTCGATATTCGCACAGGCCAAGATATCCCTCGAAGCTGAATACGAGCGAGCGAAGGAAAGAACAGTCCGTTTATTGGGCCATGATTACGAGGATAAGCTGGATTATGTGCCGGGGAATTCCGGATCATTCATGGCTGAGCAGGATTTCCGGGCTCTGATCACGAATGGAATGAAGTTCTCGGTTCCTGAGAAAGATCGCCGTAATTTTGATCCGGCCGTGGATCAAAAAATCGCGGAGCAAAGACTCCGCATTCAGTATTCGCAGATGACCGTCGCGCAGCAAAAGGGCTCTCTGCAGCTGGCTGCCATGGCTCCCTTTATTTCTTCTTATGAGGGAACGAAAGAGACGAGCAGAACTGAAAGTTATGATGAAGAAGTTAATGTGGGGGACGGTGTTTCTGCGGTTGTTCCACGTACGAGGGAGGTTGTTTCCCGGGATCCCATCTCTAATATCGGGATCGGCGGAGCCGCAAGCCTGAGATTTTATGCAGGGCATCTTTCGAAAGACAAGAAGCTGAATGTCGCGGTAGCCGAAGAGAATTTGCGGCGTATGTGGGAGGATTACCGTGAATTTCGCGTCCGTGAAGCTCTTGTTTCTGGAAATCTGGATGATCAAATATTCAACACCAAGAAGCAGAAGGCTGAAACCGAACGTTTGAGGACGGAAATCGATAGAACGATTTGGGAATATATTTTGAAGGAACAACGGGGCCGTGCCACCTTTAGAGAGCGAAATCTTTACACGGCCATTCGAAACGTCGATAGCAGAGTGCAACTGGATAATTTGTGGAACCATCAGCTGAACCTGCGTTTGCTCGAGATCGAACGGGCCATCAAGGATGTCGTCAAAAGTGATCCTCCGACCCAGCGCGAGAGAGTCCGGCTGAGCCAGATGGGCGTCCGCAACGAGCATCTGGCGATGACGCCTGATAATCTCAAAAATGTGATTGAGACGAGCAGTGACCGTGTCGCAAAGTCCAACGCGGAGCTCGATCAGAAACTCTCGGATATTCAGCGGCATTACCGGTTTTTGCGTCATTTTGGGGCCAGTCTCGAGATCTTCAAGATGCCGTTGGGACTTGGAAGCGGCGACGATCTGCAAGGAGGCGTTCGCCTGACAACGGTGGTGCTGGAGAATTTCACCGATACTCAAGTCAGAAAGTCCGCGCTTCGGGCCAAGCAGTCCGCTTTTGACAATCAATATCGTCAGGATTTTAACCGGCGTTTGGTGGAATTGGCCTGGCAGGATGTCAAGTTCGCCAAGTCGATTCTTCAGATCCGCGAAAATGAGGCTCGCGAGCGAGAGGCAATGGAAAAAAGGGCGGATGCCGGAAACGCGGAAGAAGATCAGGACGCGATCTCAGGTGAGGTGACCCGAACGAGTGTTATGGTGGAAACAGCACGTCGTGATTTGAATATTGCCGTCAATATGTTGAAGTTTATCGTGGGCATCCCCGAAAGTGTTTCGATCGATATCCCGGATATGCCGCTTCGTGAGAAGATTGACGTTGGCGCCGAGATTGGCACCAAGATGGCGGAAAATATCAATGGGATGGTGAAGCAAATACTGGACAATGCGGTTCATGATCCCCGGTATCAATCCATATTGAATAACATCGGAATTACAAAATCCGACGAGGTCCAGGCGTGGAATAAGCGGTGGTATGAAACACAGGTGGGTGTGTTCGCGGGATATCATTTCTCCGTCGGATTCGAAGGAACCGTCCGATTGATCGACCGTGAAAAATCGGCTCTTCTCGAGCTGGAAAAAGCCAAGAGAGTTTTGGCCGAATTACAGACCGATCCCGTCAAACATGAGATCCTGCTGCAGGCTCTTAACGAATATGCGGCATTTATCCATAATTGGACACGGGTGGTTCAGCTTGATAATGAATTGGTAAGATCCTCCAGTTTGTCCAATGCCGCGACTCATGGGTACCGTACCGTGGCTGCGGCAGGTCGTCCGGTGAAGACAATGAGTGATGTCCTGAGAGCTTTTGATTACCGGGAAAATGATTCCCTGCGTTATGCGGGGATCAGGTTCGAGTTCCAGAAAAATCTGATCAATCTCTCCAGCAGCCTCACCTTGATGGGCCTCGCCGAAGGATCGCAACAGCTGGAAAATACCACACGAAGTGCCCCGGCCTATCGGACACAGCATCGGGATGACTTGCAGCGCCTCTCTCAAACTGCCGCTCTTATCGATGAACGATCCAAGAGAGTCTCTGAAGCAGAAGCGAAGCCGGCGCCGCGGGTCCCCGCCAATTCCGAAAACCTCTACGAGAAATTTCCTGAAGAGGTTAAATCCCGCCCGCATGTGCCGAGGGAGAAATATCTGAATGAGAAAAATAAGGAGTTGTACGAGCCTTATATCAAGGACTTATGGAAAGTCTTGTATCGGGTTCCGGTGGATGTTACGGCTGAAGAGAAAAACGAGGATGGTTCGAGAAAGGGCGCCCTGACCCCGGCAGTCCTGGTGGAAGATGGTTTTGTGCGGCTATTTGACGTCATGCAACTTTCTCCTAACGGGCGTCTGGCGATGCTTGAAATCCTCAGTGCGCTTGCGCGTGATCCTTATCTCGGCGGCCGGTTACGTCAGGAATCGTTCCAAAAGCTCATGGCGTCCATATCCCGCGATGAGAAGCTGGGATTGAACTACGCCCAGTTGATCGAAGGATTGTTCTCAAGCGACACCGTGATCGCCAAGGCTCAGGGAACGACGAATTCAACACTGGACAAGACAACCGATTTCCGGATTTTAGGGATGTATGTTTACTATGCGGCCTCTATTTTGAAAGCGCTGGATCCCAAGGATCTTGACTCCATGGAAGCCGCCAAGGTTCCGGAGTTGGTGAAGTCCAGGTTTGAAAACGGTTTTTTTAAACAGTCTTTTACCGAGCAATTGAATTTTGATTTTATATTCCTCACAAAAACGCTGGAGAATATTGCCGCCCAGGAAAAGTACAACCGTCTATCTCCGGAAGCCAAGAAGAAGTTTGATCAATTACCTCTGGCCGAGAGACAGGCGCAACTTAAAGTTCGGCCCACCTTCACGCCCGAAGAGATCGCGTTGATCACGAAAGACGGGATCCTCAGCGGGGCGGTGGATATCAAGGATAAGCGTCTGGATTTTCAAAAATGGCTTGTAAGGCAGCGGGCTTTGGGTGTGACCGAAGATGAAGCGGTGATGAAGGAGCGTTTTGCTTCCTACGTGCTCCGGGATTGGATCGCTTATGGGGGGCGTCAGGTCAGCGAGCAGCCTTTTTTCAAGGTTTCGGCCCTTTCCGACACTTTCGAGGATCTTGAGGGGGTTCGGCAGATTGCGGAGCCTTTTTTTCGTACTAATTTTAACAGGACTCTTGCGATGTACGGAAACATCGATGACCTGGCCATTATTGCGGGCCTGAGCAATTCTGTGATCATGGGGAAACTCTACGACAAGGACAAAGACGTTTGTATGAACCGCTTCAAGGTGAGCATGCTTCTTGCCGGTCATGTGTTGGAGTATGAATATCCCGCGATCAATGAGCTTTATGGGAAGCTGAGTGATGAGGAATTGTCTCGGTTGCCCGCAGGAGCCTTGTTGCGGTTTCTGGAGGCGAATGCGAGGCCCGGTTCCTTCGCCGATCAGCGTGAAATCCAAAAGGAGCGTGCGAGTCTTCGGAACGGTTTGTTGATGGGTGAGGTTTTCTTCCGTACGCTTCACGCAGTGGAGCAATACGCCAAAGAGCATAAGATGGATCTTGGAAAGGGTCTGGATCAGTTGATCAAGACCTCTCCCGAGGGTGCCTCTGCCAGCGATATGGGAAAGGCCTTGGACGCCATGGTCCAGAAATGGGCACCGGTCGGTAACGGAGAACCGGTTTTTCAAACATTTGATACGGATGCGTTATCCAGCGTGCGAAAGAACGTACATGATTTTTACAGCATGGCGCCGCGCATTCGCGATGCTCTTAAATCAAGCGGTCTCTTGCCGGATGTTGACATGTTGCGAAATGCAGACGACCGCGGGATCGTTTCGGCCTGGTTCGATTACGCGAATCGCTATGGTCAGAAGTTCCTTTCCGATGGTAAGACCCCGGTTCAGAAACTGACGGCCGAAGACTTGGACTTGTTGATCGGCGTAGCCGGCAAGCTTTATCCGGAATTGGAGAAGCTTTATAAACGGCTGGATCTCCGAGATGAAGAGAATGGCAGCAAGAATATGGGGACTGTCATGGCTCACGCACAGTTTGTCCTGTTGATCTACGGGCATGAAAAGGGGAGGGCTGCCGCCGAGAAAATCGCCACTGGCGATCCCAAAATTACGCGCTATGACCGAGACCTTTCAGCGGATTTCAAATATTGGGCTGGCTTGTCTCTCGACAATCCCGATAAGGAAAATATTCGTGTGGAGGTGTATCAGCAACGGCTTGCCTTCGCTAGGGATTTTATGGCGAACGGATCGCTTTTCGAAAAGGCGAAGACGATTTTCGAGCTTCTGAATCCTGGAAGGAAATTCGATCTTCGTTCCGAAGACGGCGAAGATTTCGGGTTTTTGATGACCACCGCATACGAAAAACACAGAGACCATATCTCGGATTCTGAGTTGGCTCGAAGATTTGACGCGTTCGTGACGCTGGTTACTGAGAATCCCGAAGGTGATGCCAAAGATAATGTTTTGACGGAATATCTTAGTAAGATCGGTGCGCTTCACGGGAAGTCCATTAAAGAGGAATTCGCCGCACTTAGAGCCTCCAAGAATGATCGGAAGCATGTAGAGCTTGCAGGAAGAATCAACTATTTCGTAACGCAGTATGATGACCTTGATACCATTAAGACGGAATTGAAGAAGCGTATTGCTTTTATTGATAAGCTGAACATCGAAAAAAACCGCGTGGCTCCGACGAAAACACTTGGCCAATGGCTGCGGGAGCTTCATTCTGGAACGTCCGGGCGAAAGGGGTTGTACGAGGCGCATAAGGATTTTTATAACCTGGCTTGGTCTATTTTGACCGACGACAGTGATTATGAGATTACTTTCCTCGAACAGCAGGTTTCGATCCTGATGAATGTCTACGATCGTTTTCAGAAAAGTGCGCGCAAGACAGATATAAGCTTTTCTGGTTATTGGACCGGGTATTCGCAGGTTTTGAAGGCGACGCAAGATTATCCTCTTGGCACAACGCCCGACTACTTGCGAGATGAGTTTTTTAAGAGGGAATTTTATGTGAAGCTAAAAAATGATTATCCCTATTTGGATCTCGCCCGCGAAGAGAACCTGAAGAAATTGGAACAATTCTTTGTGAGACAGTCCCTGCAATCGGTGGCGGATGGTTTTACGGGGCTTCTCTTTGCAAGACGTTATCCGCTTGAGACGAAAATCAGTACGATGCTTGATGGGGATGCCTTTTTGAAGGATCCGAAGGTTACTGCGCTGATTGCGGACAAGGGCATGCAACCGGAGCAAAAAGTTGATCAGCTTCTGGCGTTAGCCGGCTACTTTGGGCGGGCCCGCGAAGTTCTGAAAACAGCCAAAGCAGAAATGAAAAAGTATAACGAAGACAATCTGCCTCTCTCGCGTGAAAAGATGCTCCTGCGCGTGGAACGCTCCAGACTCGTTTTAAATCTGTATAAGACATACTGGGAGACGGCTGGGATCTATCTGGATAGCGCGGATATCGAGAAAATTCTTAAGGACAAACGCTTTCAAACGGATGCAGATCTGGAGGAGTATTTCAAGCTTGGAGCATTATTCCAGGCCTTGGTTCAGGGAAAAGTGGACAGCCCGATCGTTAAAAAATATCAAGCCTATTTACCCGCCCAGGCGCTGAAGTCCCTGGAGAAGAGCAACTTTGGACGGCCTTTCCGTTATCAGGAATTGGGAGCCTACATTGATCAGCTGCTTCGCGAATTGACCGAAATTCGGTTCCAGACAGAAATTGGGAAGAAAACTGCTTTTTTACGCGCAGTCAATCAAATAGCCTTCGTTCATATGAAGGATCCCACCAAGAACTTCATGCACACCACGGATAATCCGGAGACGGAAAAAGACCGGGACGCGCGGACTTTTACCGCGCTTTACCTCGGGAAGGGCCTGGAGGATGGGATCGCGGACCATTGGTATCCCTCGGGAATGGATCAAAGTCACTTCAGATCGCGAATGACGTATGCCGGAGCGATTGTGGAAAATATCCGGTGGACGGAATTTCTCAGGAAATTTGATTTCGAGAAGGAGAATTTTAAGGGCGAAACTCTGGATGGGTTTATCAGCTATTTTCTTGCTTCGCGGCCCGCGAAAAGATCGGTGGACGTGACCGGAATAGATCCGGAGATTAGGAACAATAAAGAAGGATTAGTGACTTTGTTTCAACACCGTCATCCCATTGTTTTTAGCCAATTGAGTCCCGAGAGCATCGGCAAACTGACGGGGTATGCTGGCTCAATTCTGCAACTTCACTCGGTCCTGAATGATTATTCCACGCTGATGGAAGATATCATTGAGAAGTGGGGTTTCGCGCCCGACCAGAACACCGTGTTGGCCTCGATCCTCAAGCTCCGGGCTGGGGCTCACCTTGAAAATACCCTTCAGGCAGAAAATGAGATTCTGAAGTATTTTATGGCGGACGATCTTAAGGATGATCCTCTTTCGGACTTGCCGTCCGTGAAGCTCGCTACGGGCGCATTTATTGAAGCCGCGAAGAAGGATCTTGGACTGACACTTGACCCGAAGCTTGGGTTGGAAGCAAAATTGCGGGCTTCGGTTGAAAATGGCTATCTGGATAAAACAAAGATCTGGATCGTCTTGAAAGATCTAAAAAAATTGCAGGAGCTGAAGGCCACAGGAGTCAATACCCCCGCAGGACAATTGCTGGCCCATTGGGATGTGCCCCAAATGCTTCGGCTTATCGGGACGGCACGCGGCCTCTTGCTGGTAGATGCCGGTGTTATTTCGAAAGAAGACAGGGTTTTGACCGAGGCAGGGGCCCTCCGGGTGGATAAATTCGTGGAGTTTTCCGTTTTGGACAGAATGAATATCGTTTCGGATCATCTGACGCATGTGGTTGAGACAACATCGAAAACGGTTGGCGCGGAGATTGCTTCAAAAGAACGGCAGACACGAAAAGATGTCAAGGAGTTCCAGTCCGAGCGTAATACGAATAACAGGTTGGTGCATGCACTGCCCGCGGTGATCGGTATTTTTCTTTCAATGTTGCTGTGGCTTGTCAAAGTATCTGCGAACTGGGCTCGCAAGCAAACGGCGGGACTTGGCCGACGTCCGAGCATGACGGGATTACCTGCTTGGCAGACGTCTCCGGCTTCTTCTTCCGTAGGCGCGACTCCGACCGTTCCACCCACTGCCGGGAAGAACCGTTTAGGTCTTTCGGGGATTAAAGAAGCGCTTAAGAAACGGTGGCTTGATCAATATTCCTTGCGGCAGTTTGTGGCGGATGTTCTGCACGCCGGGTTCATGGCGTTATTTCTATATTTCGGTTACACGACGATCGATATGGCGAATAGCAATGTTTACTCTAGCTTGTATGACACGCTTGTCCTGATGAGCGCCATGCTCTTTTTGAACGCGCGTGTTTGGATCGCTCATTTTTACGATAAGTTCTTCCCATCCAAAACTTCCGCGCCCGGTGACCGGTATGGGACCGAGCGTCCCGAATTGGACCTTTTGACGCCGCATTTCCGCTTAGCTTGGGAAGCGGCGACTATTGAGGCCATCAAGCAATTCCAGTCCGGCGCAACGTCAGATCTTCCCCCATTGCCAGGTTTGGATCTTGACACTCCTGAGAAAATCGCTAAGGTCAAAGAGTTGCTGAAAAAATGGCCAGCTGACGAAGATCTGAAGGAGGAATGGCACATTCATGAGGGAAGTGCTCTTAGTGACGGCGGCGAAGCGTATTTCATAAGTACGGACAGTCCTTTGTTCCCATTCTTGATGAAGAAGCTGCCCCCTGTGACGGGATGGCCCAGTGATAATTTTGATATGTATGTCCAGCCCAAGGGCCAAGAGGGCACCTTTGTGAGTCTGAAAAGCAAGAGGGGCAAGGATGCTGTTGCGACGACCAAGGATGGGAAAACGGGTATCATTTATTTTCAGCCCAACCTTGTCGACAAGGGGCTTCCGACGCTATTTGACCCCAAAAATGCTGCCAAGCTGAATAGACTTGCGGAGTTACTCGCAAAACATATCGATTGGAAGGATATCGTAAAAGAAATGGGCAGCTTTTTGGATCAATTCAATAGCGAAGACGCGCCGTTTCTGATGAAGATTTGCATGGGAGCGCTTGTGGGCAACCTTGATCCCGATGGACGTCTTGCGGTATTGATCTCGATACAGCTCGACGGCCCCTATGTGGAAAGGGCCCTGATCCTGGAAGCTATCTTGAAGGCAGGCCTGCAGTCCAAGTTGGAAAAATTAGAAAATCTGACAGATGCCGAAGTTACGACGCTTTTGGAGAGCGATGCTGTCAACCAGATCTTGAAGGCCCATGGCTTGCAACCGGCTTTTATCAAACAAAATTTTCAGGACTATCGCAAGTATGCTTTTACCCAAAAGATACTGGATTATGTGAGGCTTCAGGCCATGATCACCGGCGAACAGCGATTCGGTTCGGATTCTTTTTACGGGGGTACGATAGGCGCGCTCAGGGGCGGAACGGTCCCCACGGAAGTCCTTAATAGGGCACGGCAACTGCTTTACTGGATGCCGCAGGTTCACGAGCAAAGAGAGAAAAAATTGGGGATGGTTCATTCCCTGACGGACTATTTGATGGGCCAGGATGGCCCCAGGGCTATTAAAGAGGGCATGTCAATTCCCTTTACCGCGCAGCAGGGTCGCAACAATGACCAGGTCGGACATTGGATCACGCTTCTTGTCAGCGGCGGGATCGCTGTCTTGGCGGGATTGGCGGTCACGGCACTTTTCCCGTTGATGGCCGGTATTCCCGCGTTGGTGTTCGCGGGTTTTGTCTTCTGGTATTCGATGACGCCGGTTAAGGAAATCCTGCTAAGGTTCAGAAAATCAAATCTTAAGATATTCCGGGGAGGGGAGAAGTATTATCCGGCACCCTTTTATACGACGGAGAGTTCGGCTTTTGGATTCAGTCCTCAAACACATTTGAGACGGAAAGTCAAAGATGGGTTTGTGACCGATCCTCAAACCGGGCGTCAGATCAGAGTGAATGAAAAAGGTGAGCCGGACCCGAATGGCGAGTTGGTCGCGAATTTCTTGAAAAACGAAAACGGGATGAATCTTGTTCACACCGCCGATAATAAGAACGGCATTGGCGACAATCCGGCCGATCCGGTCTGGAGGGGCGTGACTAAGCTTCAATTTGTGGTCGCGAAACTAACCAAAGTGATGCTGGACCCCGAGATAAGAAAACAGGGGATCGGGGTCATTGTTCCGTCGACGGAGGTCCTCACGAACAAGAAGGATCGGACCATGTATACGATGTTTAATGACTTGTCTTCGACCATAGGTGACTTCTTCAGGCACGGCGATCAGAAGGCGAGGGCGACCGGCAATTTTTCAGGAAAGGGGCTTGTTCATCTTGATGCCTATTACGGCGCGGGCGATGCCAGAAGTTCCGTAACCCCCGCGACCCGCGTTATCAAGTTTATGACCATCGGTCTTATCTTTGGTGCCATTGCCGGATTGGGGATCGGGGCTTTCTTCACGCTTCTTTTAGCAATGTTGGGGTTTTCTTCGACGGCGGTTTTTATCGGATTGGTGTTTGGATCTGCGGCCCTGCACGGAGGTTGGGGGGCTGTTATCGCCAAACAGCTGAGCCACGACTATAAAGAAGGCGCCGGGATGCAGCAGCTTTACTTGTTGACCGTGGGCATTACGGAGCCCTCCACGAGCGATTTCCTTTCCGCGATCCCTCGTGCGTATCTCCGTTGGTTTCGCGGGGATCTTATGCGTGTCATCGAGCTTTTCCAACCCGGCTATCCCATGAAAGATCTACGGGGGACGGTCTATGCCCTTGGCGGATACATTGTTTCAGCCTTTTTTGGACTCTGGATCATAAAGCGTTTCATTGTGGATCCAGCCTCCTCTGGTTACGCGAACTTTTTTAGTTACGTGGGGCATGGCGGTGGCGCGACGGAATATTTTACGTCACCTCTCGTTTCGCCTCCTGTATGCGTGGCTTTGGCGATCGCTTTTATTTTGACGCATCTTTTTCTTAGCTTCATGGCTAGCCGCGACAAGCATATTGTCGCGAGTGCTGCGGATCGTGGCACTCCGCGCCATTGGATGGGAGCCGGGGTTGCCGTGGCATTTCTGCTCTTATTTTTCGGGGCCGTTGCGGGAGCTGGTATAGCGGCGGTGATAGCTTTGTGGGGATTGTCGAATTGGGTGATTCTGGTTCTTACGATCCTTACTTTGCCGGCGCTTGCCGCTTGGGGGATAGCTAAATTTCCGTTGGAGAAGATCTTCCCATCCCTGCCGCATCGCGATTCCCCAAAAGGGTATGTCCTGTTTAATTCCATCAGGGTGTCTGCTGTTCTTACCGGCGTTATTACCGGAGTTTGGGCGACCTTGTATCTCATGGTCGGATCCATCGTTGCTTTCTCGTTACCGGGAACGGCGTTTTTATTGACCACGATTCTCTTCATTGTGATCGCGTTTCCGATCCTGATGGGATCCCAGGACGGAAAACTGTGGCAGAAGTTCCAGTCACTCCATTTATCCACCTCAGTCTTTTTGGCGGATCCTTTGATCCTCCTAGTGAATCTCTGGATGAATGGCGTTCAGATCATGATCCTGGGGACGATGGATTATGAAAAGAAATGGGCCGATTCCAAGATGGCGACCATCGCGCAAGGAATCACCTATTTGTGCCGGGCCGGGGCGATCCTTATTCCCATCTACGTGATCGTTAAGTGGGGCGTCATCGGTGCCAAACTTACCGGGGCCGTGGGGGGATTCCTTTCTGGTACGCTCCATATGGCCGGGATCGCGACGTGGCTAGGCGCCTTTCCGTTGGCTTATCCACTGATAGGGTTTGCAGTGACCTATTGGATCGTTACCTCTTTGTGGAGTTTGAGTAGTGAGAAAGTCATGGCGCTTACGCTTGAAGAGAAGGAGTTCCCGTGGGGTACCTTTACGGACACCAAGTCCGAAGGTCATGACACGCGTCTTATTAAATCGGCAAGGATCTATACCGATGCGCTTAAGCTCGGAGTTTTAGCTGTGGTCCTGGGAGTCGTTTTTAACGCGCATCTTTGGACCTTCCTCTTCGGCGTCTTTTTCCTGTGGTCTTTTGGCCTGGCATCCTGGTATGTGTGGCTTATGGCGAAGAAAGTCGAGGCGGATTATCCTGAAACTTTAGGCTCCGAAGCTGGCAAAGGCACCAGTAAGATGGCGAAAATCCGCCTCGCTTTTCAGGATATTGTTATGCAGAGAGTGTGGCTTACCTTGAAGAGAGTTGTCAGCATGACAAAACTGGAATTTGTCGGGAAAAACAAGGCCTACAAAGAAAGAACCAGCGCTCATGCTATAGCCAAAATTAAGGCGGATTTTGCGAAGCTTGGAAAACCCTGGAATTGGACCTCTTTCGACGGTTATTTCGGGAATTTACTGTTCGTCATTGGTTTCTGGACGGGTGTTGCCGCGGCAGTGGTTTTTGTGGTCCTCTTTGGTATCCATGCGGCGTTCCTCATTCCCTCCTACGGCCTTGGGCATGCCGCTTATGTCTTTTTCACCTCTGTGCCGGTGCTGGCGTTGCTTCCCGCTCTTACCGCTTGGGCTCTCTTTTTCGCGCCCTGGCTGATTTTTGCAATCCCGTATGCGATCTTGGGGGGACCTGTTTGGGGCGCGTTCGCCGTGATCCCCCTGATTTTTTATACGCTTCGGTTCATTCTGATGAGCTACGAGAATTTCATGCAGGCAGGCTCGAATCGAATCAATGCCGGTCATGCGCCGTCTTCCTTGCTTTATAAAGCACTGTATGTTGTCGGAAAAAAAGTAGATCTTTGGTGGATTACGCTGGGCTTGAAATGGAAGCAAAGAGTATTGAAATCTGCGGAGCGTGCTAACAATGCCGATGCTGTTAAAGCTGCGAAGGCTAGTATCCAGGATCTTAATAAAAGATTGGAAGAGTATGAGAAAAAGGAAAAAACGAAAGATGATGATAAGGATAAAACAGCGAAAGCAATTCATTACAACTTAGTCCTCATGGATTTGAAGCGGAAAGAAGCGGCTTTGAAAGAAGCAGAAAAAACTGAGGAAGCGAAGGCCGTAAAACGCTTGGATCAAGAGATCAAGGAAATCAGCTCAAAACAGACCTTGGATGTTGATCTTTTGAAGGCAAAGGAAAAAGAGCTGAAAGCTGCAAAAGATACAAAGGGTGCATTGGCAGTGGAGATTTTGGAGCAAGAAATCGGTGGTATTCCTAATATTGTTGGTATTAAGGATAAACTGAAGACGTTGACATACTTAGCGCCTGCCAAACGGGTTCACATTGAAGATATGCCCGTGAATCTGTATAGGCCCTATCACGAGGAATTAGAAAAAGTGATCGGTGCAATTCTCGCGGCAGACGCGATCATCGGTGATGTGGCGCGCTCGGACGCTGAGAAGCTTGCTGCCACGGAGCGAAGGACAAGCCTCCTCGTGGAGTTTTACATTCTGGCAACGAATGATGTGGAAGGTGGGGTTGTCGGGCCTCTGCGGAAGGGCGCCAATGCGAAAGATCGATGGGCGCGTCCTGTGGATATCCATGAGAGGCAGAGGATACTTCAGGTGTCGCGGACGGGCTATGGACCGTCCATGAGCAGGCCTGTTTTTGATGCCTGGCTCGGCGGCATCCCTGGAAAAGTTGCTGATGTCCTGACTTTGGATCCGTCCCAAGTCCCTGACCCCGGAAGTGATTATTTCAAAGCCCTCCTGGCGGCTACCCACGAGATCGTGGCGCACGAGGAGTCGAATGCTCTTGATCAGCGGAAACGGCAATACAATCTTTTGGTGGCTTTAAAAGAGATCTCGACGAAGAAGTCAACGGTGACGGAAGTTTTGGACCGGAAAGAAGGAGCCTATGATTTCAACCGGGAGCCGTTCAGGGAGGAGTTGCCGCTCCGTATGCGTATTCATGACGTGTTCTGGGAAAGCGTTCCCAACATTTTCAATATCGGTATCGTGCTTTCTCTGGTGCTCTATTATTTTAATCATGCGGCTTTCCTGAGTATCAAAGCATGGGTGAGCGCTCATTTCTTGACGGTGGTGAGTGGCGGGATATTGTCGGGTTGGGTGATTGGGATCGGTGCCGTTTTTGTGGTGGCTTTGATTGTTTACGTGTTGCACACCCTTAAAGAAGAGCCGAAAACACGCGGCAGTGAACTTCCTGGGCAGGCGGCACAACTCCAACAACCCGTGCAACCTGGACAGCCAGGCCAAACCCCGAGGCAGAACCCTGCTCCAGCAGCGGCTGCAACGTCGGGAACTACTGCTGCGCAGCCTAAGAAGACGATCAAGAGTATAATCAAGAGTGTCCTGGGACGCTCCGAGTCGCGGGAGGCTCCAATAGTAGTAGAGCCGATTCCTGAGGCAATTCAGAAAGATCTTGCGCAAAGGAAGCCGGCCATCGCTCGTGTTCGCGACCTGGATGCTTTACCCGAACGTGATTTGACGAATCCCAAATTCTTTGAGCAAAAAGGGCTTGCTGCACGCTTTGGAGTGCCGGGGCAGGAATCGCCTCGTGGTCCCGGATTTTTTGGAAACTCCGCCGTACTATTCCTCGATGCAACGGAAGCAATGGCCCAGCGTCTTGATCAGGTGGCCCAAAAGATACGCGCCACAACGGCGTTCAAAAGGGGTTTGGTTAAAATCTATCCTTACCGTCAGGTTGCCGGGCAACCCAAGACAGGCGTGCATTATACCTTTGCAAATTTTGGCCAGAACCAGATCCACCAAGAAAAGCCCATTGATGCTGACACCGTAGCTGCGAACCGGGATCAGAGGCTATCTCTGTTGGTTGCAGGTAAAGCTCCCTTCACTATGCTTGCACAAGGATTTACGGTCGACGAATCAGGCGTTTTAGTATTGCAGGGGGCTTTTGATTCCGGCTTTAATTCGTTGGAGGATGCTTTTATTGAGGCCGGAATGAGAAAACGGCATTACCCGCGTGTGGATTTCAACTTTGCCGTATTGACGGGGGCCTTAACGCCCGACGAAGAAACAGAATGGCAGAGCCTTGTTAATGAGCTCGCAGATTTTTATGTCGGGCTGCGTGACGTAACGGAAGTCCATTTTGTGAATCATAGGGATGATATGCTGGCAGATAATCTTGAAACGAAGGCCATGCCGTTAGGTGGCCGCTCCGAAGCGCGGACTCCTCAGCCTCAGGGGAGCCTGGATTTCGATGCTGTTCGTGCTTGGCTTAATCAAAAACGGGGTATTATGGATCGTGCAAGTCGTCTGCCGAGTGGGGCTAAATATGCTGAGGAACGCAGTCGGCTGATTCAGGAGCTGGGATCAATCGTTCGAGAAGCCTCGATGCTTAGAACTCAGATTAACTCAATTAGACATCGAACGGCCTATGATCTTATCGATGCTGTTGAATCCAGCGCAAGCACAAACCTCGACAGGCTCCGAGCCCAGCGCTCGGAAATGAGGCCGGTATTGCCTTTGATCAGCGAGGCGGGATTGACGCAGGTAGAATTAGCTCGAATCGTTGCTCTTCCTAAAGCTGATGCCAAAAAAGAGTTGGAAGCAAAAGTAAAAGCTTACAACAAAGCAGCAGGGGAGGGTGACCGGATGTTGGCAAGCAAGGAGCCTACGCCTGTGATCATTCCGTCTACCGCAACCAAAGAAGAAAAGATCGCCTTCCTGCAAGGGGTGGTGCGCGGCGAGTTTGCATGGGGTAATTTTGCCGCGGGCGCGGCGACGCGGCTGAAGGTGTCCTCGGCGTTTGATCGCATAGGACTGCTCGGGCTGACAGGGAAGATTTTGGCTAACTTCCCGCGTAAGGAAGACGTAGCTCCGGAGCCGGCGCAATTTGAACCTTTGATCCAGGCGGCGCTGAAGGGTGTTGTAAATGATGAAAGTGATTTCAGCTTCCTGCAGAATCAGATGCTGAGCCTGCGTTTGCAGCTTGAAGATCTGGTGCGCGAAAATCCGGAAGCCGGAGTATCTTTGCAGGAAGTGCTGGATGGCGTGCGGGTGGTTAATATCGGGAATGACGACAACTTTGGGGCGTTCGCGGCACAAGCCGGAGCGATCCGGAAGGCGGGGTTCGGAAAGGTTTATCAGCTGGAGCAGTTCAAAGTGGGGGTGGAGAAGATCCTGCCGACGGGGCTCACCGATTTTACGAATGATCTTCGTGTTCCGGAAGGGCACGCCGATCCCTTGATCGCCATGGGACAGAGGGCGTCGGGGAGTTTCGAGGTGACTTCCGGCGGTCTTCTGGTGCCTGTCCGTACAACTCTGGCGGAGGAACTCCGTAAACAAGGTGTCAAACGCGTCCTTTTTGCTCAAGGGAATGATCTCCATCTTCTTGAGAATTTTGCCTCAGTCGAGCGTTGGATGACCGCCATGCGCGAGATGAAGGCGCGTCATGTCCAGATGATGATGGAAGTTGTGGAGAACAGGATCATGATCGAGAGCAAGGCGACCAAGCAAAAAGGCGGAGGGACCTTCCTGAATCCCGAGGGTTTTGCGGAGATGCGGGATACCATCGGTCTCGGCGGCGATATCTTTCCAAGCAGCTTGAGCCGCATGTTCTATATCCTGGATCTGGAAGCGATAAGCGGTTTAACGGAGAAACGTGTGCCGCAGTATTTGAATGTCAAGGAAACCCCGGACGGAGGCCTGGCCATGGCGCGTGAAATGTATTCCGGGGATCTCAGTACTCAGCTGCGGTCTGCCACGATGCAGCAGGATGCCTATCCGCTTTTGACCTATAAGCTGAGACCTCGGACGGATGAAGCCTTGAGCGTGATCGCAACATTGCACGCCCAACCGGGTTTCAAGGAAATGTTCCAAAAATTAACGGGCCGTTCCGAGGCAAGACTCAGCCAGTTGGATGCCGCTGTGAAGAAAACCTCCGAGGATTCTAGAAATCCGCTGGGTCCTGTCGCGGCGTCACTGCTTGAAATGCTGCGGGGATCGAAGGCTGAAAAAATACCGACGCCGAATTGGAGGCAATGGTCCAAAGGCGGATCTTTGACCTATGCCACGGCGGAGCAGACTTTCATTATCAGGACGGATGAAGCGGGAGGCATTTCCGGAGTCGATATGATCCCGTTTGATGCCAGGTCCAGGGAAAGAAATCCGGAGCAATTTTTGGCGCTTCACAGTAATGGCCGCATGATATTTGAAACGGAAAAGGAGTCTGCTGCCGGGTACTACAGTAATACCGGATTTTTGGATATGGTTAAAGAGGTTTCGCCGGAAATGCAGCCAAGTTCGGAAATGAAGCCCTGGATACAGGTGACCGGTTTTGTGGCCTCACCGGATGGTAAGCTGCGGATCCAGGCAAGCAGGCCTTTCGCGGAACTTCATTCCAGCCGTGGCTCACTTTCAACGCGGCTGGCTGCGGGGGAACCTTTGGCTAAGGAGTTGGCTGATTATTTCCATAATGGCACGATGCTGCGCGCTGCGACCATCAAAACGCCGGCTGTTCCGTCTTCCGCGGCCGCCGCCTCAGCTCCGACTGTGGCCAAGCCAGTTGTAACGGCGCGGTCTGAATCGCGTGTGGTGGAGGAATTTGACGAAGCCGCTGCTCCGAAACAGCCGAAGCAATGGCAACGGAGAGACAGAGAAGAAGTATCTGTTCCACGGAGTAAGTCGGATAGGCAGCATCGCGGTGGGAAAGCCCAAAATCTGGAAGAGCAAGCTGAAGCTGAGATGGCCGCGGCGTTGGAAGCGGCACAAGCGCTTCAGCAAGAAAATTTGGAGAGAACAGTAGCGACTGAAATCCGGAATCCCAACGCGGTTCGCAGCGAGGCCCGCTTGATACAGGCGATCTTGAAATCGTTTGGCGTGGAGCCGGTGGATGGACAGCAGGCTGTCACGAAGTTGGTCGTTGCTTATGACGGAAAAGATGCCGCTCAGTTCAGAGATGCGGTCGAATCGGCTCTGAGATTGAATCCGAAGGCGACGATCACGATTGCGGCAGAGACTGCCGCGGTTCAGGCTGAAGCAGAAAATGTTCTGACGAATCTTCCGAAGAAGGTTGTGAACGGCAAGATCGCATTCGAAGTGGGTGACGTTGAGGCTATCGCGAGACGTCAGGCTGTGGCTCTCTTTAATGCCGCTGGAAGGACCAATAAGCTTTCGGATGAAGACTTGCAGCGCAGCGTGTTCCAGATCCTCAAAACCGGGGCGCTGACGCCTGAGGATGTGCGTATGTTCGCTCTGCTGGGTCAGATGGGCGGCATTGTCGGCATCTTCAACTCTGAAAAGCGCGTCCGTTGCGCGACTCAAAGAACGCTCGGAGAAGTCTTGCAGGCTGCGGCTCAAGCGGCCGAGTCCATCGCCAAGTCCGCGTAACGCGGTTGTCTCTCCCTAAGACCGCCCTGGCTTTTATTAAGACCGGGTCTTCGAAGTTGAAGACCCGGTCTTTTATTTATCACGACCTGACCTCTACCACAAAGGGGGCAGCCATTAACTAACCGCCTGTCATCTTTGTTCTTCTACTCCCATCCTGTTTTTCGCTTATTCCCACATTTTTTTCTGGAGAATATGTCCATGCAGTCTATAATGACTGCGAGTTTGAATTTTTACTGCGAGGAGACGAAATGCTTTCAAAAGTTGAGATTCTTAGTGCCATACGTGCGCATAAAGCGGAGATTAATCGCTTCGGAGTCCGGAGTATGGGCCTTTTTGGATCTGTCGCCCGTGGGGATGCGACTCAGGATAGTGACGTGGATATTCTTGTCGATCTGGAAAAGCCTCTCGGCTGGGAGATCGTTGATTTGCGGGAATTTTTGAGAGATCTTCTCGGGAGGAAGGTCGACCTCGTGACTTTGGGAGCAGTGTCAAAAAAAGTCATTCTCTGGAAGTCGATCCAGGAGGATCTCATTAATGTCTAAGCGTGATACGCGGCTTTTCCTTACGGATATGGTGGATGCTGTCGCAAAAATTGAAGGTTGGGTCCGGGAAGTTTCTTATGAGAATTTTGCTGCAAATCAGATGCTTCAGGACGCAGTGGTCCGGAATCTCGAGATCCTAGGGGAGGCGGCTAAGAACATTCCCGAGGAGATGCGGTGCCGCTATCCTGATATTCCATGGAAACGGGTTGCGGGATTCCGGGATATCGCGATACATGATTATTTTGGAGTGGATCTGGAGATTGTGTGGAAAATCATCACCGAAGGAATTGCCACTATCAAGCCGTTTCTCGAGAAAGCCGCCGGGGAAACTTGGGGATAGAAGCTCCATCGAGGATAATCTATGGCGAAAACAAAAGGTTTCTATTACAGCTATGACAGCGCGCGCATTAAAGCGTATGCGAATCTTTCAGTGAAAGAAAAGCTGGAATGGCTTTATCAGGCCAACCAATTCTGCAAGAAAGCCATCAAGGGCCGGCGGCAGCGCATCTGGCAGGCTTTCCGTGAAGGGGCCGTGTAAAATCTTCGTTGTACAGTTTGCGTAAGAAGGTTTTCATTAAGACCGGGTCTTCAACTTCGAGGACCCGGTCTTTTGTTTGTGCGCTTCGAGTTGCATTTATTAATTTTGACGGTTCGTAAAATATATGGGCGGGGCGTTTTGAAAGTGTGCCAAGAACGCCGGAACGAAGGTCGCCTTTGCGGATAGTTGTTGAATTCCTTTTTTTTTCAATAATCCTCTTCATGATTTCAATCTGCATGAAAAAATCTTCCCGCGTTCGTCAATTATTTTTCGATACCAAACGGCAATAGAATTCGATTTATAGCATCTCATAACATCATTGTTTTATAAGGCTTATATTTAGTTTTGTTATCTTGAAAGGCAAGTTTTTCATGCTATATTTCGGTCTGTGAAATGAATTTTAACAACGTTAAGAATGTGAGAGGAACTAAAATGAAAATCCGCATTTTGAAGTCAATCTCCGCTGCAGTTGTTCTGACATTTCTCACCACAAGTATTAATCCCGTTTCTTACGCGAATCCTATTGCGATGCCCGAAGTGTCTCCGGTAACGGCCGGCACTCTTTCCATTCCCGCGGAACTCGGTCAGGTGACCGACACAGTCGCGGGGGAGTCGTCAGCGCCTGCATTCATACACATCCAGTCGGCGCACGGGAATTATGCCGCGGAAAAGAACATTGAAAAACTTCTCGGCTACATTGAAAAGAATTCCTCCGTGAAGCTGATGCTTCTTGAAGGTGCTTCTGATAGACTCCAGCCCGAACTTTTCCGTCTTTTTCCGGAGAACCATGACTTTAACGCCAAGGTCACGGATAAGCTCATGCAGGAAGGTTATCTCACCGGGCCGGAGCGTTTTCTTATTGAAAACGCGGACTACAGTCGCTTGTCTTTAGTCGCTGGTAAAAAGCTAGCGACTAGCCACCAGTCACCAGCGACAATGCAGGCGTATGGCATTGAGGATCTCGCCGCCTACAAAAAAGATCGCGATGCTTTTATCTCCGTTGTGAAGTCGGATAAAACGGCGCAGGCTTTTCTGTTGAAGCTACGCGCCGCGATTGATAAGCGTTTTTCCTCCAAGCTCAACAAGGATCTCCTGAACCTCGTCCGCCAGGAAGAGGCGCTGGCTTCCGGGACCGTTTCTTTTGAGAGTTGGATCAAGACTCTGGGCGAAGGCAGTAAAAAGCATCTCAAGACGGATCTCGCGGATGCTTTTTATCAGGACCAGTACCCGAGCCTTATCCGCTATTTCCGTTTGCAGGCGATCGGTTCCAAGATCGACCGCGATAAGGCGAATGCAGAGGTAACTGATTTTATCAAAGAGCTGGTGAAGCGGAAGATTTCGAAGGATGTTGTAGAACTCTTTAAAACAGAACTTGATGCTCAAGTCGCTAGTCGCTTGTCGCCAGTCGCTGGTCCCGATTCCAAAACACGAGCGACGAGCGACCAGTCACTAGCGACAAATTCGTATTCGCCCCTCCGTCACGCCTTCGACCTGGCGTTCGACAAGCTGCCCAAAGATTTTCCCATGAAAGCCTGGCCTAATTGGACGCTTTATGCCCAGCATTTGATCCTGATGCAGGAGATCGAAGGGAAAGGGCTTCATGAAGAGACTGTGCGCCTAAAAGATAAGATCGAGACGGCGTTAGCCAAGACCGCGGAAGAGAAAGAATATCTCGTTCAAGCCCGGCAGCTGTATCTTTTAAGACGGTTGTTTTCTCTGGAACTGACGAGAGCTGAGTATGAAGAGTTTCTCACCCTGTCACAAAGACTCCAAGTCGAAAAGTCACAACGTGGTGACATGGTGACATTAAGGCCTGGTGACCTTCCGGTGTTTCATGCCGCCCTGTCCTTTTATTCCACCGCTGTCATTCGAGAACAAATGATGTTCAAGAATGCGCTGAGTCAGATGAGTAGTTCCAAACAGCAGCGCGCTGTGATCGTCACCGGCGGATTCCATGCCGAGGGTCTCAAAAAACTCGCTGCGTCCAAGAACTGCTCCTACATTCAAATTACCCCCCGGATTGCGGAAGTCTCCAAACGTGATCATGAGGTTTATCTCAAGCAGATGCTGGGGGAGCGTGACTTCGCCACTTCCCAGGCCGTGCCTTTGCTTGGTGTCGTTCCTGTGCCCCAGCGAGCTTTCGTCACCGGGGCGACGCAGACCAAGGTCTGGCGTTCCGAGATCCGGGCTCTTGTTGAAACTGAAATCAATTCCGAAGAAGTTATCGCCCGCGCCGGTCTTAAACAGTCTTTCGCCGCTTCCGCCTTTGGCGTTCCAGCACCCGCTTTGGCACCTGCGAAGATTCGCTCGGAAGCTCGCCTGACGCCCGCCGAGGAAAAGCAATTCGGTCAGACTACAGACCACAGACTACCGGCCACAGCAAAAGCTTCAAGTCTCAAGACCCTAGTCTTTAGTCTACTGTCCGCAGTCTTAGTGGCGGCTGCTCTGGGGGTAATGGTAGTCTCTGTAAAAGCGGGCGACGTTGCTCTTACACCGACCAATCAGGCAGTAGTTCGTGGGGAATCACAAGCTCTTTCAAAGAAGCCTTTGTCTAAAGAAGATGAAGAGAAATTTCAAAAGGCAGTGAGAGATTTAAAATCAGAAACTCCTAGCGATCGGCGATTTGCTGCCGTCATGCTTGGTGTTCTGAAAGATCCAAGAGCTATAGATTCTCTTGTGAAAGCGTTAGGAGAGGAGAACAATTTTATTCGTTCTCTCATAGTCGAGGCAATCGGAAAAATCAATGATCCAAGAGTCACAGAACCCCTCATTAAGGCGCTGAGCGATAAGGATGATGAAGTCCGTCGCTTTGCCGCCATAGCCCTTGGTGAAATCCAAGATCCGAGAGCTGTAAAGCCACTCATGGAAGCATTTCTGAACGATAGAGAGCCTCGGAATCCCATTTCAGGGGTTTCGGATTCCCGTCGCGATTGTAACTACTCAGGTGGTTATGACCCGTTGATTGGAATTGGTTGAAGCCACGGAATGAAAGGGTTGCCACTAAAAGCGGCTTGAATCGCTTCCAGAATATTGCCGGAATTTTTGCGTATGGT